>Ga0209689_1002564_pt1 | contig 13506 bp, 10 predicted proteins | sample GraSoiAngelo_149_FD_187119 | JGI IMG/M metagenome (GOLD analysis project Ga0209689, IMG submission 187119) | Grasslands soil microbial communities from the Angelo Coastal Reserve, California, USA - 14_1009_09_30cm (SPAdes) (version 2) | ecosystem: Environmental > Terrestrial > Soil > Grasslands ...
GTGAGGCCGCAGGTCAACGGTTCAGATCGGGAGTAGTGCTCTACGATGGCACCGCAAGTGTGAGCTTTGGGGATGGGTTATTCGCCGTGCCGATTCGCCGCGTATGGGAGACGCAATGAGCCGCCTTCGCTCTGCCAGAGGACCCCAGACTTGATGCACATGGCAGCACCAGCTACGGGGGCCAGAACCCGCGGGAATGTCCTGCCGGAGCTGTGAAATATCATCTGGACGGAACCCACTGCAGCGAGCGCGTCGCTTGGCCTTACAAGGCGCCGCGGGCCTCCTACGCCCACGTGGCTCACTGGATCGGGTTTTGGAACGACGTCGAGCTGCAACGCTGACGGAACAGCGAAGGGCGGTCGCGTACTTCACCTCGGCTGCGCGCGCGGATCTGAAGCTCGCGCAGCTTGGGGTCTACGATCCCTAACCGATTCGTGATCAGCGGCCACACTACAAAGCCAAAGCCTTCAGCTTTTCTTTGTCGCTCTCAGAGGGCATGTGAGTCAGTTTGAGAATGATCTCCGCGAGCGTCTTTACCGAGCTGGACGCCTTGTCGCTCTTTACCATAGCTTCAAGCTTCGGCTTGTCGGCGGCAGCCACCGTATGCTGCACGTCCATTAGAGCCTGAGCCACGGTACGTTCATCCTTGGTCGCTGACTTGTCCTCTATGATCTGCTTAAGCGACTGCTTGTCGGCATCGGTGGGGTAGTGCTGAAGATGCAGCAGTATTCCGGCCATTGTTTGTACGGCCTTGCTCTCCGCGGCGTTTACCATGCTCGCAACAGAGCCAAGCAAGAGAACGACCAACGCGACAGCTATTCGATACGTCATAGGTATCTCCCGGCGATTGATCATCCACGTCAAGATGTAGAGATCCAGGCAAAGCCCGGACCGCTCCAGGCGGCTTACCGGCACGAATGAGATTTTCATTATACCTCATCCACCCGCGCAGTCGGGCACTGTCGGGCCGCCGGAAAGCGGCGTCAACGCATGAGAGCCGTGTGTTGGTGTTGGTGCACCTGCCCTTATCGGCCGCACTCTTTGCGCTGATGCAGACCAGTTCTTGTTCGTCTGTCAGGTTAGCGCAAATCGCCTCACTGAGCCGACCTTGATCCAGGCCTGCCAGACGCGCCGAGCACGAGATTAAGGTCTCCCGTAGGCGGGCAGGAACCGCTACGCCGCTGGCGCTTTCGATGACCGCGCGCGGACCCGGTTGGGTGCCGGTCCTGTTGAGTGCCGGAACGTCAGGGAAGATTGTAGGACGTGCTCGGAATGATCGGGCGGCTGGCCGCTCAGGTTACGCAGCAGCAACTGCGCCGCTTTCGCAGCCATGTCGGGGATCGGTTGTCTGATCGTGGTGAGGGCGGGCCACACCTGCTTGGCGAGCGGGACATCGTCGAAGCCGACGACTGAAAGTTGCTCGGGTACTGCGATGCCCATGCTGTGCGCGACCGCCAGAACCCCCGCCGCCATCTCGTCATTGCTCGCGAAGATGGCACTCGGACGCTTCGCCGGCGGCAGAGTGAGCAGCTTGCGTGCGCATTGCATGCCCGAGGCATGCGAGTTGTAGCCTTGCGAAACGAGTGAGGCCTCCGGGCGCAGGCCGCACACCCGCAGTCCGTCGAGGTAACCCCGGTGGCGGTCGGCTACGGCTGCATGGTCTGGATTACCAATGATGAAGCCGATGCGTTGGTGTCCGAGTGCTACGAGCTGTTCGGTCATCGCGGCGCAGATCTCCCTATCGTTGGTGTAGACGCTGCGGTGTTTATCGGCGTGCTTCGCCGGGGCGATGCGAACGAAAGGGACGCGCTGCCGCTCCAGCACGGCAGCGATGGCATGCTGATCCGACAAGGGAGGAGTCAGAATCACTCCATCGGCGCGCGAACGGCGTACGTTCCGCGCCACGTCATCGGCCACCGTGGACGAGCGGTAATCGCACGGCTGCATGACGACCTGATAGTTCGCCGCCCGACAGCTCTCGAAGACGCCGGCCAACACGCTGGTCGCGTAGTATTCACACGAGAGGTCGTAAAGCAGTCCGAGCAGATACGACCGGTTTCCGCCCAGACCACGCGCGGAAGGGTTCGGATGGTAGTCGAGCTTCTCGATCGCCCGCGCCACCCGCGCCCGGATGGCGGGTTTCACTGTCGTTACATTATTGATCACCCGCGAAACGGTCTTTATCGAGACGCCGGCCTGCGCCGCGACATCGATGATGGTTGCGTTCGCCATAGCGCCTGTGACGGTGTCCGGTTGCACGCGGGATTGCAATAGCTGAGTCCGAATCCATAAGGAAATAGCGGCGGCTGCGCTCGGTCATGCCGGTTGAAGCCCGTCTGTCCGGGGGTGCGCGGCCAGGAAAAGGACAGCCTGCCGGTGAAATCAGCATTGACCTCTCCGCTGGTCTGTCTGAACAGCACATCGGCGAGGCCCTCACCCTCGGTGCCTGGGAGCCAGGCGACGACGAAGGCATCGGACGCGTCCAGCGCGGGAGTGACGAACAACGGACGACCGGTGAGGAAGACAGCCACGACGGGGATGCCATCCCGCTTCAAGCGCTGCAGCAAGGCGAGATCGGGACTCGGCGGGTCGTCCTTCGACGGGTGCGGCTGATCGCCGCCGCTCTCGCGCGGCTTCCCGCGGCCCTCGAGCCCGACCGGCAGAGCGCCCTCGGGTGCCGGCCTCGCCAAATTGACCTCGGGGTCCAGCAGCTGGCGGTGCTCGAAGTCGATGGAGCGGAGGTCGCCATGCCACTCGGCGTAGGGAGTCTCACCGAAGACGACGATCGCGACGTCGGGCCGGCTCTGGTAGATACCATCGACACTCAGGGTCGCCGTACCGCCGGCGCCAGCCACGGTCGCGCGGATGCCAGCGAAGATCGAGGTGGCCCCGGGAAAATCTGCGTTGGAATTGCCTGTGCCCTGCCAGGTGATCGTCCAGCCACCCGATTGCATCCCGATATCATCGGCTCCCCTCCCGGCGACCAGCACATTGAGATTGGGGCGCAACGGCAATACGCCGCCCGCATTCTTGAGGAGCACGAGCGACTTGCGCACCGCCTCGCGGGCGACCGCCCTATGCTCAGGAGAGCCGAGCAGCGCGCGGTGGTTCGCCAGAGGCCGCGACGAGGGACGGCCCTTCTCGAACAGTCCGGCACGCATCTTAACCCTCAAGATCCGCGTCACCGCCTCATCAATGCGCGATTCGGGTATGTCGCCCGCGCGCACCTGCGCGACGGTGCTTTCCAGAAACGCTTTCCACTCGGTCGGCACCATGACGAGATCGATGCCGGCGTTGATGGCATGCGCGCAGTGGTCTTTCGAGCAGCCCTGCACCCCATCGATCCCGTCCCAGTCGCTGACGACCAGCCCGTCGAAGCCGAGTCGCTCCTTCAGAACATCCGTCAGTAGATAGCGGTGGCCATGGACCTTGATGCCCCGCCAGCTGTTATAGGAGGCCATCACCGTCTGAACACCGGCGCCGATCGCGCCTATGTACCCCTGGGCATGGATGTCGCGCAACTCACGCTCCGAAGCGCGGTTGTCCCCCCGGTCCACCCCGTTGGCGGTACCGCCGTCGCCGATGAAGTGCTTGGCGGTCGCGACGATATGACTTGCGTTCAGAAACGACGGGCTGCCCACCACACCCTGCAATCCGCGGACAATGCGACCAGCGTAGGCCCGCACGATCTCGGGGTCCTCGGAGTATCCCTCGTACGCGCGCCCCCACCTGTCATCGCGCACCACGGCCACGATCGGGGCGAACGTCCAATCGATTCCGGTCACCGCGACTTCGCTGGCCGTGACCGCACCGATGCGCTCGATAAGGTCCGGGTCGTGTGCTGCGCCGAGTCCGATGTTATGCGGGAACAGTGTCGCGCCGATCACGTTGTTATGGCCGTGGACCGCATCCGTGCCCCAGATGACCGGTATGGCGGGGGCGCCTGAGGTGCTATCCATCGACGCGTCGTAGAAGCGATCGGCGAGGGCGACCCAATCCGAAACGGCGGCGTGCTTGTCGTTGCCGGGGAATGCCCCGCCACCATTGAAAACCGACCCCAGCCGATACTTGCGCTCGTCTTCCGGTGTGACGTAGCGGATATCGGCCTGCATCATCTGCGCGACTTTCTGCTCGAGCGTGAGCTGCCGCAGCAGGTCGTGGATGCGGGCTTCGATCTTCGGGTCGGGTACGACCGGACCCACCGCGCGCGGCCAAACAACGGCCGTGCGTGCCGGTGAAGCGGGCAGGGCTTGCGCCGAGGCATCACGCGCGCAGCCGGCGGCTGGGATACCGCCGCAGGACATGGCGAGAACGAGCGTGAGCAAGCGCTTCATGGCTCTGATATCACGGCCAGGCTCCCCGCACGTCCAGGAGACGTCGCAGGGCTCGAGGGGGGAGCTCGCCGCGATTCGGTGACTGATGGGCGCGCCCTAGAAGCTCACTTGCATGCGAACTCCAAAGGTCCGCGGTGGATTGAAGACGAACTCCTGAGTGCCCGTGTCGATCGTTGTCTGAGTCGCGTGCGCTTCATCCGTCACGTTGTTGACGAACCCCTCGACGCGGACGTTGCTCTTTTCGTGTGTGTAGCCGATGCCGAGATCCAGGTGGGTGTAGCTGTCGACCCGGTCATAAAGTCGCATCAGGTCGGGCCCATATGCGGTGGCGACTCCCGCCGCGTCGACCGCCGTCACCTGCTTGGCACCGTTGTGGCCCGGAGCGCCGTTGAACGCTGTGAGGAACTGTGAGCTCTTGTAGTTGGCGGACACAACCCAATCCATGCTGCCGCCCGGCACCCCGAAGGTCTGGCCGACGCGCAGGTTGAGCGTCACGTGCGGCGTGAACGGCAGCTCGTTGTCGGTCAAGTCCACCTGCAGTGTTCCGCCCGATGGACTGCCGCGGCGGCCATCGGTCACCACGCCACTCAGGTATTTCGTGTCTTGCAGGAGCAGGGTTCCGGCAATGTTGAATCCCGCGGTCAGTTTGTACGAGCTGTCGAACTGCAGCCCCATGTTCCTCGACTTGCCGACATTCTGATTGAGCGTCACTGTCGGGCACGGCAGGTTTGGATTGTGCGCCAGACAGTTGGCCTCGCCGACGGGGTCGTTGGCGAGGAAGGCAATGCCGATCAGGCTGCTGAACACCTGGTCGCTGTACCGCATGTAGTAGGCGGATGCGTTGAAAACCAGGGGCCGGTCCGCGAGCCGGAAGACGTTCTTGCTGCCGACCTCGAACATGGTCGCCTTCTCGGGGCCGACACCCGGGGTCACGAGGTGTGTCCCCGGGTGAGCCGGGTCGACATCCACAGTATCGTTGAAGCTCGGTGCCTTGTTTCCCGTGGCAACCAACAGATAGAGCAGCTTGTCGTCGGTGAGCTCGTAGGAGGTGCGGAAGCGCCAGTCGGCGTACTTGGCGTCATTGGACCCCGTCTGCACCGTTGCGCCCCCGAACGCTATTCCCAGGCCGGGATAATTGGCGCAGCTGTTGCCGAAGGCGCTCGCCTGCACACAGCCGCCATTCAGGAATGTGGCCAGGGTGTCGTTGATGCCATAGGAGGTGATGCCGCCGCGGTACAGCGCGACGATGTTCTGCAGATCGTTCGGATGCCCGTCGCCGGTGGGATCAGTCGTTCGCAGCGTGCGACCGAGCCCGGCCATCTCAAAACCGGGCGTCCCGGTGCGGATCGCGACCCCGTTGGTATTGAGGCCGGCGATGAAGTTAAAGCCACTGCGGTCCTTGGTCTCGTGCGAGTAGCGCACCCCGCCCGTGACCTTCAGCCGCTTGATCGGGGCGAAAGTCAGGTCCGCGTAGGCGGACTTCGATTCGCCGTTCGTCGCGCCCTGGTTGAACTCGAGGTAGGGGAGGTTGGTGTTGTAGTCGAGGGGAATCCCCAGGAACACGTCCTGGTACTCATGGAAGTAGTAGAGTCCGGTCGCCCACGTGAAGCGCTCGGCGCCGTCGGGCGAGGTGAAGCGCAGTTCGTGGCTGTGCATCTTAGAAGTGGTATCCCAGATGAGGGCGCTGTAGTTCCCCCAGTACCGCTCGGACATGTAGGTCTGCGCCAGCGCCGTTCCCGGCGTCGCGAGACCGCCCCGCTGTACGATGATGTTGTCTTCCCCCGGGAAGGCGTAGTCACGCGAGGTCGTGTGATCCGACATGTAGTGAAGATCGCGATAGCCGGCGATGTACTGCGCGTTCAGGAAGCCGGTTCGGTAGGTGGTGTTCAACGCGAGGCCCCAGTGACGCGTATCCTGGGTGGGGTTGAAAGCGACCATGTAGACTTGGCGTGGGTCGCTTACGTCGTTGAAATTAATGCCCGCCGTGGCGGCGTTGAAGAAATCGACGCCGCGCGAGCCGGTACCTTTCGAGCGCAGGTAGTCCCCGGTGAAAAGCACAGACAGCCGCTCAACCGGCTGCAGCAGCAGGTGTGTGCGCCCGCCGATATCGTCCTGAGACTCCCACCCGCTTAGATTCCCCAGTGGGCCCACGTTCTTGACGAAGGGATCGTGTTTGGACGTGTAAACCGAGAAGCGCGCAGCGGCGATTTCCGCGATCGGCACGTTCAGTGCAGCGCGCGTTTCCTGGTGGCTGTAGTCCCCCGTGGCGTACTCGACGTAGCCGTCCCATCTGCCGAGGGTCGGTTTTCTGGAAACGATATTGATGGTTCCGCCCAGTGCATTGCGGCCGCCAATCGTGCCCTGAGGACCCACGTTCACTTCCACGCGCTGCAGGTCGAAGAAGGCGACGCCAAGCCCGCGCGGCCGTGGGACGTAGACATCATCGAGGTGCGGGTCTATCGCCGGATCGCCGAGCTCCGTGTTGGCGTTGCTGCCGATGCCGCGGACATAGAGCTCGATGTTATCTTCGTAGTTGGAGATCTCCACACCGGGCAGCAGCGCGGGCAAGTCGACGAAGTTCTCCAGTCCCAGGGAATCGAGTTGGCTCTGGGTGGCGGAAACCGCCGTGCCCGCATAGCTTTGCAGCGTCTGCGTGACGCGCTCGACCGAGATGACGACCTCCTGGAGCGCCTCTTGCCCCGGTTGTGTCTGGGGCGCCTGTTGGGCGAGAAGAACGGCCGGAGAACAGAGCAAGGTGCGTCCGACGGATCGCGCCAGAGACCTGAGAACAGTCATTTCTTAGTCCCCTGCTGACTGTGTCTGCGTCAAGAAATACACGCTCGAAGATAGCGTTGTCAATATAGTCGCATCAAACCGCGTAAAAACTCGGTAAAACTCGAAAGACAACGCTGGTACAAGTAGCACGCGTCGCACAAAAGATGCGCGGCGGTCGGCCTACGGGTCTGGGGAAATCGGAACGGACCCAAGGAAGTGCAGTCGCTGAGGTGGGCAGCTTGCGAAGCTCGGACTTTGGCGTCGCCTGATCGGCGATCGGCGGGTGCGACGCTGCGGGAGCTTGCGGAGGTAATCGTAAGCCTGTCGCGCCGCATCAAGTGCGGCCACCCCCCTCGAATGCTTCATTAGCGAGGCAAAATGTCAGCGCTGTCAATTTTCGTGCGTCTGCGTCGTTCCCGCGGCGACCGCCCATGAGCGATGATGCAGCGCGGGCGCGCTGCGCCTGAGCGGGCAAGGGGGAGCCGTGGACGGGGCGACGGGGGCACTACCGTCCTTGTGGGACACCGTGGTCGTCGCGGCATACGTCCCGGCGCTCGTGCTGTTCGGCGCGTGGGTCTCGCGGCGCCAGCGGCATCCGGAGGATTATTTCCTCGCCTCGCGCGGCTCGCGCTGGCCGGCGATCGGCCTGGCGCTGCTCGCCTCGAACATCTCCTCGAGCGCCCTCGTCGGACTTGCCGGCGCCGCCTACGCGACCGGGATCTCGGTATACGACTACGAGTGGTCGGCGGCGGTCATCCTGGTGTTCTTTTGCGTGTTTCTGCTGCCGTTCGTGCTGAGCAGCCGCGTTTACACCATGCCGGAGTTCCTCGAGCGACGCTACGACGGGCGGGCGAGGCTGTACTTTGCGGCCCTGACGCTTTTTCTGAGCGTCACCGTGGATGCGGCCGCAGCGCTCTACAGCGGCTCTCTGGTGATACGCGTGTTGTTTCCAGGGAGTCCGCTCTGGGTGATCATCGTCGCGCTCGCCGGGGCCGCCGGTCTCTACACCGTCCTCGGGGGACTGCGTGCCGTCATCTACACCGAAGCCGTGCAGGGGGTCCTGATCCTCTTCGGCGCCGTGGTCATCGCGTCGGCGGCGTTCTCGCACGCTGGAGGCTGGCACACGGTCATGACATCGGTCCCACCGAGTGCGCTCTCCTTGATTCGCCCGGCCGGTGATCCCGGAGTTCCCTGGCCCGGGCTGCTGTTCGGTATTCCGGTGCTCGGCTTCTACTACTGGTGCACCAACCAGTGCATCGTGCAGCGCGTGCTCTCCGCCCGCACGCTCGAGCACGGACGCGCGGGTGCCCTGTTCGCGGGGTTCCTCAAGCTGCCGGTGCTGTTCCTCATGGTGCTGCCTGGCACCTGCGCGATCGTGCTCTTCCCGCATCTCCCGCGAGCTGATCTGGTCTATCCGTCGCTGGTGTTCAGGCTGCTGCCGGCGGGGCTGCTGGGACTCGTGGCTGCGAGCTTTGCGGCGGCGACCATGGCCTCGGTCGCCTCGACCCTCAACTCCACTTCCGCCCTCATTACCATGGACATCATCCGGCGCATCGCACCGACGCTCTCGGACCGGAAAGTGGTCCGGATCGGACGCCTGTGTGCTGCCGTGCTGCTGCTCGTGGCGATGCTGTGGGCGCCGCAGCTCGAGCACTTCCCGTCGCTGTGGCAGTACCTGCAGGCGATGCTCGCATATGCGGTACCGCCGATCGTCGCGCTGTTTGTGGTGGGGCTCTTCTGGCGCGGCGCGAACGTCGCCGGCGCGAGGGCGACGCTGCTGGTTGGGACGGCCTGCGGAATCGGGCTGTTCCTGGCCAACGTGGTATTCCACCGGGTGCACCTGCATTTCCTCTACGTTGCCCCGGTGCTGCTACTCATCGACGCAGCGATACTGATCGGGGTGAGCCTGTGGAGCGGCCACCCCGCCGAGCGCGTCGACTCGGTCATTTGGACCGCGGCCTACTTTCGCGCGGAGAGCGAGCGCCTCAGAGCGGTCCCGGTGTGGCGCAACTACCGCGTGCAGGCGGCCCTACTGCTGCTCCTGACAGCGTGCGTCGTGGTCGCGTTTCGGTAGGCCGCGAGATCCAGCTTCAGGCGACAATGCCCCGCGGACTGCACGACGAGTAATTCTGTGATTGCACGGTATGCGGCATGCGTTGAGCCCCTCAGGTTAGAAAATGAAAATACTATGAAGCCTGCAAAGAAGGGCGCACATAAGTCCCCCAAGAACACCACCGCGACTGGAAAGAAGTCGAAGGGATTCACGGACGAGGAACGAGTCGCGATGAGGGAGCGCGTCCAAGAGCTGAAGGCGGACGCGCGCTGCGGCCGGCGTGCGGACAAGGGGGACGGGGAAAGCGCCGTGCTCGCGAAAGTCGCTGCGCTGCCGCAGCCGGATCGCCATGGGCGAGCGGATCCAGGCGATCGTCAAAGCCCACGCGCCAGCCCTCTCGCCAAAAACCTGGTACGAGATGCCGGCGTATGCCAAGGACGGCAATGTCGTCTGTTTCTTCCAAAACGCGCAGAAGTTCAAGACGAGGTACGCGACGCTCGGCTTCAGCGATAAGGCGAACCTCGACGAAGGCCAGATGTGGCCGACCGCCTTCGCGCAAAAGGGGCTGACCGCCGCCGAAGAGGCAAGGATCGGCGCGCTCTAACCAACCCCGATCGCCGGAGGGACGACCTCCTGGCCGTTCCACATCACCCGCTTCACGAGTTCGCAGGTGCCGGCGATGTCGGGAGTGGCGGCGTGCCTACCTCTCGTGAGTAGACTATTGGACTGAGCGCTGCGCCGCACAACGTCACGAATGGGTAAGGGAGGCCCGGCCGACGCCCTGCGAGACGTGGGCGGTGAAGGTCTCACGTGTGACACGCGGTGCGCTGATGGGCAAATCGTCGCTCAAACGCCGAGCGGATGCGCAGATGGGGTAGAAGCAGCCCGCTGTTGCGGGTGGCCGTGAGGGTCGTGCTCGGCAGCGCTCGCTCGCCGGCCTCGGCGTCCCGAAATGGCGCAAACAGCGCCGCAATTGTCAACACTCCCAGTAGTGTAAGGATGAGCGTTCGCAGACCGATGCGAATCGACTCGTCGTGCCATGGGCGCGCCGGCCGATGGTGTAGTTGGCCCGGCCGGCTTCGGAGCCGCATTGCAAATGAAACGCTGACGGGGCGCATCGAAATGACGATGGCATCCTCGAACACGAGCATTGGCCTGTCCCGCAGGAGTTGCAGCCATGAAACGGTCGAAGCGAGCCTTAGCGCTCTTTGTCTCCAGTTCACTCGTGCTGGCGGCCGTGCAAGCAGGCTGCGCCACTGAGGCACTGCAAGCCGAAACGCAATCGTCGGTTGAGGCTGCACGGCAGGCTTCAGAGGAGAGCATACAGGTGGTGGCGCAACAGTCGCCCGAAGACCTGGACCGGCTAGTCGCACCGATCGCACTGTACCCGGATGCGCTGGTTGCACAGATTCTTGCAGCCGCAACCTATCCGACGGAAGTCGTGGAAGCAGAGCGGTGGATGCAACAAAATCCAGGGCTGGAAGGAGACGCACTCGCCCAGGCGGTCGATCCGCAATCCTGGGATCCCAGCGTGAAGGCTCTCACGCAGTTTCCTTCGGTGCTTGCCATGATGGACAAGAATCTGTCCTGGACCTCGTCGCTCGGGGATGCGTACGTGAACGGGCAGCAGAATGTCCTCGACGCAGTTCAGGTGATGCGTCAGCGAGCGCAACAGGCCGGGAACTTGAAGAGCACGCGGCAGCAAACCGTCACGACCCAGGGACAGACGATCGTGATTGAACCAACAGACCCGGAAGTCGTTTACGTGCCGGAATATGATCCTTGGGTCGTCTACGGGGACCCTCTCGCGCTCTATCCAGGATGGGTCGGGGTTCCGGGCGCCTTCATCGAGGGGCCAGGGATTGCGTTCGGCGTGGGAATTGGCGTCTTCGCTGGCTTTGGCTGGGGCTGGCATCACTGGGGAACCGATTGGCACCACCACGACCTGATACACGACCATGACAGGTACATCTCCCACAGCCGGACTTTCATCAATCGCAACAACTACGGTCACGGACATCCACTGCTCGCTCATCCCGAAGGAGTTCCTCACGGCGGGGAATTTCCGCATGCCAGCGGATTTCCGCGCGCGGGCGGGTTCCCTCGTCCCACCGGTCTTGTTCCCGGCGGCCGAGCTCCTCATGGCGGAGGATTTCCCCACGACGGTGGATTTCCTCATCCTGGCAGTCTTCCTTCCGGCGGCGGAGCTCCTCATGGCGGAGGATTTGTTGGCGCAGCGCCGTCAGGTATTCATTCCGGTGCGTTCAGCGGCTTCAATCATGGAGGCGTTACGAGCGCATTTTCCTCGCGCGGAAGCGCTGGCATGGGCGGAAGCCTTCACGGTGGAGGGGGCTTCCATGGCGGAGGAGGCCACAGGTGAACACGAGGCCAGTACTTCGGGCAAATCGACCGACGGAGAGAGAAATGATGCGCGCAGTGAAGAGTGAGCTCAAGGCATGTCCTCGCCGCAGGCGAACCGCAAGCGCCGCACTCGCGATATTCGCACTGCTGCTGACCGGTTCTGTACAACTTTGTCTGGCTCGGCCATTGCGTCAAACAACCTTCGCGTCGCCCGAGGATGCCAGCCGCGCCCTCTTTGCCGCGGTCCAAAGGCACGATGAGCGGGCCGTGACGGAGATTCTTGGAGCGGGGACTGACCTCGTCAGCTCTGATGACAAAGTCCAGGACACACTCGACCGTGAGCGGTTCGTTCAGAAATATCGGGAAATGCACCGCCTGGTTCAGGAGCCTCGCGGAGTCACGGCCCTCTACATCGGCGCAGAGAACTGGCCTTTCCCGATTCCGCTCGTATCACGCAACGGTGCGTGGCGATTCGATTCGGATGACGGCGCGAACGAAATCCGCTTCCGGCGAATCGGCGAGAACGAAGTGACGGCGATCGGGATCTGCCACGCGCTGGTCGCGCGGGAAACAAACCCGGGCGCCAACAGACCGGTACCGTTCCACGGCTACTACTTCCGCACCCTGTCGAAATCGGCCGGCGGATTCGCTGCCATCGCCTATCCCGCTCTGTACCGGTCCTCGGGCGTGATGACTTTCATCGTCAACCACGATGATGTCGTGTACGAAAAAGATCTGGGGCCCAACACGGCGAAGGCCGCGAGCGCGATGACAACAGCCCACTTGGATGCGACGTGGACGCCTGCCGAATCGATGCCTTGACGTCCGACGGGGTAAGGTTTCCTTTCCAGCTGCGGCAATACGGTTTGTCAAGTCTTCCCCCGGGCACGGTCTGATTCTCAGCGACGGCGATCGATGCCAGCCATCGCGCCTTCGGGACGATGTCTGCGTGAGCACGTCATGCTTCCGGAACAACACGCGGCCGCTGGAGGTGCGCTGATAGCTAACCTTGCCGGCCACCAGCCATCGATCAACTGAGTGTATATCCACGCGGCACAGCCGAGCGACCTCGCCTTTGGTCAGAAACTTCCGGTCATCGGAGTATTCAGACCACATGACCCTCGTCTTGCACGCCGCCGCAGGTCGGGTCGGGCATAGACAAACGACCCCTGATTCGGCGAGTAGTTGCTGACAGCGCCCCAACGGCTAATGGCCTTCGATGCACGGGAGCCGGTCCTGCAGCGACGCAGGTCGCGAAGCCCGACATCGAGAAGCGCGACCAGCCGAAGCGTGGCCCCGTGCAGTTGGAGATGACCACGTAACCGCTGTCGTATGCGTTGGCCGGCTCATCGACCTGTACGCTCACGTGCCTGCCGTTGACATTGAGCGAGACGGATTGCGGCGTGAGCGTCAACGTCGAGCCTCCTGCACTTCGTACGGCCTTCAGCAGCTGGACAGGTCCGCAAGAATTGACGGGCTCTGTTTCCGGTCGATTGCCCGTAACGGGCTCCCGTTGCAATTGAAATCAGGCCTGCGGCCGGCCGTTGCGGGTGAAACGCCCGCGTCGTCCTCCGACATCCGTCGGTCAGTCGAGAGGCGGACCATCGCTTCTCCTGCAATAGCGTCTTCCTTGACGCCCTTCCACCGAAGCGAGGAGGCAACATGATGCTCAGATCTCAAGACGTGACGTGCGCCGATGCTGGACAGAATGGCTTCTGGCCGCAGAACACGAACCTCCGTTGGGTTCACACGTTGTCACAGCGCGTCGCAGCGATTTACATGATGGAATCTTCGTCGGCGGTGGCAAGGTCGTGCATTACGCCGGACTTGCGCGCGGCCTCAACACAGGACCGGTGGAAGACGTTTCTCTCGCTCGTTTCGCGCAGGGCGGCCAGAGACATTGGCTGAGGGAGTCCAGCAGAGGAGCGCTGCGAGAGCATGAATCCGGCAAGTGCCCGCAATCCGTGCGGACGAATGTCGCGC
>Ga0209689_1002566_pt1 | contig 13498 bp, 8 predicted proteins | sample GraSoiAngelo_149_FD_187119 | JGI IMG/M metagenome (GOLD analysis project Ga0209689, IMG submission 187119) | Grasslands soil microbial communities from the Angelo Coastal Reserve, California, USA - 14_1009_09_30cm (SPAdes) (version 2) | ecosystem: Environmental > Terrestrial > Soil > Grasslands ...
CAACTCCCGCTCGACCCTCGCGCCCCCGCGTTCGGCCACGCGCTGCGAGCGCACATTGTCCGGCGCCACCAGGCTGATCACTTCCGGCGCGCGCAGGACGTCGTACGCGTACCGCGCGCACGCGCTCGCGGCCTCCGACGCGTAACCGCGGCCCCGGAACTCGCGCAGGAACGCATAGCCGACCTCCAGCGCGGGCCAACCCTCCGGGTACCAGGGGCCGCAGAGGCCGACGAAGGTACCGGAGGTCTTTTCGATGCAGGCGAAGTTACCGTAGCCGCGGAGGATCCAGTGGCCGAGGTTCAGCGCGAGACGGCGCCAGGACTCGGCGCGATCGAGCGGCTCGCCGTGGAGGAAGCGGGACACTTCGGGGTCGGCGTACATCGCGGCGAGGGAATCGAAGTGCTCGGCGGCGATGGGGATGAGGCGGAGGCGCGGCGTCTCGAGCATCGTCCGGGGGTAGCACGATTCGGTTCAAGATTTGCTGCCGCCACATCTCCGGCCGCAGTGCCGCTGGGGCACTTGAAAGGGCGGACATTGGATCTTCCGTCCGTTCCCCACGCATCCCTCATCCCGCGCTCAGCGGCGGCTCAGAGGAGCGGTGATGTGCGCCCATTCAAGATTCGATCCCTGCGCCTCACCGGCCGCGGCGCCACGGTAGGCACTTGAATGGGCCGACATCGGATTGTGCCCGTTGCGCTCGACATCAATGTCAGACCCCTTCCCTACGATCGCGCGCATGAAAGTAGATCAGCAAGAACTGCCGTTCCGTCGGTGGGGCGGTGCGCGAAAGGGCGCCGGGCGCAAACGCCAGTCCGCGCGGCCGAACGTTCCGCATCGTCCGCGACAAGCCTTTCGAAAAGGAGCGTTGCACGTCACGCTCCGCATGCGCCGGGAAGTGTGGAACCTTCGCACGCACCGCTGCTTCCGCGCGCTGCGCTTGGCCTTCGCTCGCGGGTGCGAGCGGTTCGGTTTCCGCCTGGTCGAGTTCTCGGTGCAAGGGAACCACATCCACTGCATCGTCGAGGCGCCCGACGCGCAGACGCTGGGCCGCGCGATGAAGGGCCTCGAGGTCCGGATGGCGCGCGCGCTCAACAAGGTGATGCACCGCATCGGGCCGGTGTTCGCCGATCGCTACCACGCGCACCTTCTCACTTCGCCGCGGGAGACCGCGAATGCGATCCGGTACGTGCTCGAGAACTGGATCGTCCATGCTGAGCGGAACGGGGAGCCGGCTCCGTCCGGCGTCGATCCGTATTGCTCCGCAGCGTCGCACGACTGCGGGCCGCCGCTCGTCGCCGAGGCGCGCTGGTGGATGCTTCGGGTCGGCGTTCGGCGAAGTGAGCAAGCCTTCGCTGCATGACTCCGAGAACGAGTATCCACCAATCTCGGGGACAAGCCTTGCCGTCCCCGCGTGACCCGCTAACTCGGAGCCCGACTCTGCGAATTCCTAGGACGTGGCGTAGGCCAGCCGGCCGATAGCGTCACGGCCGGCGCGCGTCAAACGCAGACTTTGACACCCGACCGCGCGACGACACAGACGCAGCGAGGTGTGCGCGCAGCGCCTTCGCCTCAGCGAGTCGCGGTAGGTCTGGGTCCGCGTGCTTCCATCCCGCGAGAAGTCGATCGACGGTGGCGATGGCCTTCTCAGGCTCGCCGAGGCGTTCGTGCGCCCGCGCCTTCCCGAGAAGCAGCTCAGCCAGCCGCCAGCCGCGCCAGATGTTCCCTGGCCCCCGCTCGAATTCTTCCACCGCGGCAATTCCTTCGGCGACCCGCATCGAAAGCGACGAGGGCCAGCCGAGCGCGTCGCGCCGTCGTCCCTGGAGCTCGAGCGCATGAATCATCATCTCGCTAGCTGACCGCCGATCCTCGATGCGGGCAGTCGCCTCCTCTGCGAAAGCTTCCGGCGCGAACAGAACCCGCATGCCTACTCGAGGTGCGCGCACTTCAACACGTCATGGAACCGCGCGTCCTTGCGCAGCGTGTCGTAGACGGGATTTATCTTCATGTCCCGCAACCTGTAGTCGTGCTCGGCGCAGGCCTGATCGAGGAGCGCATAGCCGCGCTCCTTTTCGCCGAGGGCCACCAGGATGAGACCGCGCTGCGCCGGCGAGGCGTAACCGTGTGCCGCGCGTTCCTCGAGGCTCGCGAGAACGCGGGCCGCCTGGTCGCGGTGCCCCGCGAGGGCGTAGGCGACACCGCGGTACACCTCGACGAGGCCAGGGAGGCCCTTGTCGAATTCCGCGTCGGCCTCGTCGTATCTTCCCTGCATCGCGTACGCGAGACCCAGCTGACCATGCGAGAGGGCGAAACCAGGGTCCATGTCTAGAGTCCTCTTGTACGCAGCGATGGCGCCCTCGAAATCGCGGTTGAAGAGCCGCGTCACGCCGATGAGGTTGTTGATGACGAGAGAGGTCGGGTCGAGCTGGAGCGCACGCTCCGCCTCCGCAAGCGCGTCGTCGATCCGTCCCGTGAAGGAGAGATCGAGGGAGAGCCAGTGATGGGCCGACGGATAGTCCGGCTTCAGCTCGATCGCTCTGCGCAGCTCTCTTTCGGACGCCGCCCAGTCGAACTCGTATTCATGGACGACCGCCAGCGACGCGTACGCTTCCGCCAGCGCCGCGTCGAGCTCGAGCGCGCGCAGCGCGGCCTGCTTCGCCCGGGGCAGCACCGTCGATGGGGGCACCTCGTCGTATTCGTTCTGCAGCGCAGTCGCATCGGCAAGCCCGACCCACGCCAGCGTATAGGCCGGGTCCTTGTCGATCGCCTGTTGGAAGAATCCAGCTGCCCTTCTCAGCGGCTCCGGAGCACGCCGGGCCAGGAAGTATCTGCCTCTCAAGTAGAGGTCGTGGGCCTCGAGGTCGACCGTGGAGGGCTTCACCAGCGCCGTCGATTTGCCACCCACCAGCTTGCGCCGCAGGGTCTGGACAATCGACCGCGCGATCTCGTCCTCGACTGCGAAGACGCTCTTCAGCTCGCGGTCGTAGGAATTCGACCACATGTGTACGTCGTCGGCCACGTTGATGAGCTGCGCCGTCACCCGCAGGGCGTTTCCTTCGCGCCGCACACTTCCCTCGAGCAGGGTATTCACGTTCAGGCGCTCCCCGATCTGCCGGGCATCCAGGCCCTTCCCTTTGAGCGCAAACACCGACGTGCGCGAGGCGACGCGTAGTCCCTCGACGTTGGCGAGCGCGTTGACCAGCTCCTCGGTAATCCCGTCGGAGAAATACTCGTTCTCCTTGTCGCTGCTCATGTTGACGAACGGCACCACCGCGACCGAAGTGGTCGGCTGCGCATCGGCCACCGATCGAGCGCGACCAGGCCAGACGAAGTACCAGATCAGGCCGGGAGCAGCCGCAAGCGCCCCGACGCCGACGAGGATCAATGCCAGCCGACTTCCGCGGAGCCCGCCAGCCGGCGCAGGCGCTGTCCGTTCGATGCGTCCCGCCTTCACGTCGAATACCCAAGCCAGCGTGACTACCAGCGGGAAACCAGCTGCTAACCCGACCACGACGTAGGAAAGGACCGCGTCCGGCCAGCGCAGGCCATGCATGACCGGTTCGATGATCTGGAGAACCGCGAACGCCGCGACGCCGTACCCTACCAGCGCGCGAAAGACGCGCCGTCGACTCAACTCGGAAACAAGAGGCAGCAGCACCCCGGCCCCCTCAGAACCAGCGTAACACCGAGCCGGCGTTCAGCGCACGCGCGCTGCGCACGGAACAGCGTGCTGATTCACCGCTCACTTGCCCGGCAAGGGAAGGAGCCAGCTCTCGGGTGGGCCGTGCGGCGCACTCGAAAGGGCGGACATCGGATCGATGGGTAGTGCCGCGAGGCTAGTGCGGCAGCGCATCACCTCCATGCGCAGGCAGAGGCGACGTCGCGGGCGCCACCGTCAGACCCGCTCTCCTTTGCGAAAGCTTCTCTACCGACACGAACAGAACGGGAATGATGAACACCGCGATCAACGTAGCTGCCAGCATCCCTCCGATCACCGTCGTGCCCATGATCTGGCGCGAAACCGATCCGGCCCCGCTCGCGGTCCACAGCGGCACGCAACCGAGCACGAATGCGAACGAGGTCATGAGGATTGGCCGCAAGCGCAACCTTGCGGCGGCAATCGCGGCCTCCTCCAGAGGCTGTCCTTTCTCGTACGCCTCTTTTGCGAACTCGACGATCAAGATGGCATTCTTCGCCGCCAGCCCGATCAGCATGACCAGCCCGATCTGGGAGTACACGTCGTTCTCGATCTGCACCATGAACGGCGGCAACCACAGACCGAGCAGGACGCGACGTAGCCAGAGGACCAGGAAGGCGCCGAAGACCGCCACCGGCGTGCTCAACAGGACGCTGAAAGGCAGCGACCAGCTCTCGTACAGGGCCGCGAGGATGAGGAACACCACCAGGAGTGAAAATCCGAAGATGACCGACGGAGGCACGCCTTCCTGGGCCTTCTTCTCCTGGAATGAAATGCCCATGTAGTCGTAGCCCATTTCAGCAGGCATGGTCTCCGCGAACACTGCTTCCATCGCTGCCATGGCTTGCGCCGAGCTGTATCCAGGCGCGGCGCTGCCGATGATCTGCGCGGAACGATAGAGGTTGTAGCGCATGGTGAATTCAGGGCCCGAACGCGGCTCGAATCTGGTCAATGCGGAGAGCGGCACCATGTCGCCTGCCCGATTGCGGACGTAGAACTGCCCCACGTTCTCCGCGCGGTTCCGATAGATGCCCTCGGCTTCGACATACACCTGCCACTGCCGTCCGAATCGATTGAAGTAGTTGATGAACGAGCCTCCCATGAACGCCTGGATGGTTCGATAGACGTCCTTGATGTCGACGCCCTGCTTGAGGGCCTTGTCCCTGTCGACGGCGATGAACTGCTGCGGCACCCTGGGCAGGAACGTGGTGTTGACCGCGGCGAGCTCTGGACGCTTCCGGGCTGCCGCGAGGAATTTGTTCAGATTGTCGGCGAGGAACTCCACCTCCTTGCCCGCCCGATCCTCGAGCACGAAGGTGAATCCGCCCGAGGTCCCCACGCCCGGGATCGCCGGGGGAGAGAACGAGAACGCAATTCCCTGCGGAAGGCCGGCGAGCTTCCGGTTCACGCTCTGGCGAATGAACTGGTATTGCTCTTCCCGCTTCTGGCGATCCTTCCACTCCTTCAGCGTGACGAAGAAGAATGCGCTGTAGCTAGACCGGGTGAGACTGAGCAGGCTGAACCCGATGACGCTGGTCGTGGATTCGACGCCGGGGGTCTTCGCCAGCAGATCCTCGATCTCATGCGCGGTGGCCTCCGTCCTCTGCAGCGATGAAGCGCTGGGAAGCTGGAGGTTCAGGTACATGTAACCCTGGTCTTCGTCGGGCAGGAAGCTCGAGGGCAGCCTGGCACCGAAGAAGCCCGCAAGGATTCCACACCCGACGAGGACGAGGAACGCAATCGCGCTCTTCCGGATGAGCGCCCCCGCAACCCAGACGTAGCGGTTGGTCGCCGTCGCGAAGGCGCCGTTGAACCAATCGAAAAACCTGCGCAGCAGGCCACCGCTGTTCTTGCGCGGCCGCAGCAACATCGCCGAGAGAGCAGGGCTCAGGGTGAGGGCATTGAATGCGGAAAGGATGACCGAGACCGCGATGGTCACCGCGAACTGCTGATAGAGCCGCCCGGTGATCCCGGGGATGAACGCCGTAGGAATGAACACCGCGGAGAGCACCAGGGCAATTCCGACGACGGGGCCCGAGATCTCTTCCATTGCTTTCAATGTCGCATTCCGGGGCGACATCCCTTCTTCGATGTGGTGCTCGACCGCCTCCACCACCACGATGGCGTCGTCTACGACGAGCCCGATGGCCAGCACGAGACCGAACAGCGAAAGGGTATTGATGGAAAACCCGAACACCGGGAAGAGAACGAAGGTCCCGACGAGTGATACCGGAACGGCCAGGAGCGGAATGAGCGTCGCGCGCCAGCCTTGCAGGAAGATGTAGACCACAATGATCACCAGCACGATGGCGATCAAGAGAGTTTCGACGATCTCCTTGATGCCCTCGGTGACGGCGCGCGTCGTATCCAGGGGGATCGTGTAATCGATGCCCTGAGGCAACCTCTGCTTCTGCTCGGCGAGAAGCTTCTTGACCCCTTCCGCGGCGTCGACGGCGTTAGAGCCTGGCAATTGATATACCGCGATGATCGCGCTCGGCTTTCCATTCAAGTGGCCGACGATCGTGTAGTCTTGCGCTCCCAGCTCGACACGGGCGACGTCCTTGATCCGTACCATCCCCCCGTCGGGCGTCGCGCGGACGACGATCCCTTCGAACTCCTCAGGCGTCGTCAGCCGGCCCTGCGCCCGCACCGAATAGGTGAAATCCTGACCTTGCGGCGCGGGCTCTCCGCCGATCTGACCGGCCGGATTGACCGTGTTCTGCGATTGGATGGCGGCAATGATCTCCGGCACCGTGATCCCGAGCTTTGCCAGCTGATCGGGTCTTACCCAGAGCCGCATCGCATACTTGCCGGCACCGAAGACCTGGACACTACCGATCCCGGGAACGCGGGTCAGTTGGTCGTTGAGGTTGATGTACGCGTAGTTCGCCAGGAACTTCGAATCATAGACACCGCTGGGCGAATAGAGGCTGATCAACATCAAGGGCGCAGTGAGCGTCTTCTGCACGGTCACGCCGAAGTTCGTCACCTCGGCCGGTAGCTGGGAGGCCGCCTGAGACTGCCGCAACTGGGTGAGGATCAAGTCGGTATTCGGATCGGTCTTGACGTCGAAGTCGACGATCAGCCTCATCTCACCGGTCGACGAGTTGACCGAATACATGTAGTTCGTGTTGTCGACGCCGCTCATCTGCTGCTCGATGGGCGTGGCGACGGACTGCTCCACAGTCTGCGCGTCCGCGCCGACATAGGTCGTCTGCACTTGCACTTCCGGGGGCGCGATCGCAGGGAACTGGGAGATGGGAAGGCCGACGATCGTGATCGCGCCGACGATCACCGTCAGGATCGAGATCACGATGGCGACGATCGGGCGATTGATGAAGAACTTCGACATCGCTAGCCTCCTGCCTTGGCAGTCTCGGCGGAGGCCACCTTCACGTTCACGAGAGTTCCTTCTCGCACCTTCAGCAGCCCTTCGACCACCACCCGTTCGCCGGGCTTCAAACCTTCGGTGACGATCCACAGCCTCCCCACGCGGTCCCCGACGGTGACCGGGCGGATGCTGACCTTGTTGTCGTCCCCGACGACCGCGACTTGATGGCTTCCCTGCAACTCGATGATCGCCTTTTGCGGGATCAACAAAGCGCCGCTGTACGTCCTCGCGGATGCGCGGACGCGCCCGAACGACCCCGGACGAAGGAGATTGTTCGGATTGGGGAAGATGCCCGCGATCCGGATCGCCCCGGTAGCCGGGTTTACTTCCCGGTCGGCAAAGTAGATCGTGCCGTGTTGCTCATACACGCTGCGGTCGGAGAGCACCAGCTCCAGCGGCATGCGTCTGCGCTGTGCCTCGACGCTCTGCTCCGTGGGAAAACGCCGGTGGAAATCCGTGAACTCCTGCTCGCTCACCGTGAAATAGGCTTTGATCGGATCGACTTGCGAGACGGAGGTGAGGACGGAAGTCGGTGAAACCAGATTGCCGATCTGTACGTGCGCGATGCCGGCGATCCCGCTGACCAGGGAGGTCACTTGGGTGAACTCCATGTTCAATCGGGCCTGCTCGACGTTCGCTTTCGCCGCCTGGACCAGGGCCCGCGCGCCGAGTTCCGCCTGGATCTCGGTATCGAGCTGGCCTCGCGCGATCGCTCGCGCTTCCGCCAACGGCTTGTCTCGCTCGACATCGAGGCTGGCCTTGCCAAGCTGCGCCCTCGCCTGGGCGAGCTGCGCCTTCGCCTGGTCGAGCGCCGCCTTGAACGGACGCGGGTCGATCTCGAAGAGGACGTCCCCTTTGAGGACGATGCTTCCTTCCCTGTACGCCTGCCGGATGATGTACCCTGAAACGCGGGGCTGGATCTGCGCGTTCACGAATCCGTCCAGCGTCGCCACCCATTCGCCATAGATCGGCGTGTCCTGCTGCACGACTGCGGCGACTTCGACGTCCGGAGGCGGAGGAGCCGACGCACCCTTGTTGCCGCAGGCGGCAAGGAGCAGGAGATAGCCACACACCGGTACGCCTGAGACCGTCCGCCTCACGGATGCGATGAAGGACATTTGCGACCTCCGACCAGCAAACCCGATTCTCAGGGGGCGGAGGGACCAGGACGGAAGACGAAGGACGGATCAGGGAAGCTTTGTCCTCTCCGCCCCCGTCCTGCTAGACGGCGCGCAGCGTAGCAGAGCGCAACGGTGGCGTGCTACACGCTCAGCCTGCTGTGACGCATCGGACGCTCCCTTTCCGGCTACGGCACCCACGCCGCCTCGAAATGGACGGGCGTGAGTCGTTCATTTGTCGTCTGGTTTGCTCGTCTTCTATAGTCAGCTGGGAGCAACTCGAGGAGGAAGAGTGGCCGTCGAAGTCAAGTCGGTGTTCGATGCACTTCGATCGCTCGGCTGGGATGTCCGTTCCGAGAGCGATCCAGCCTGGACCTGGCCACTTGCCAGATACGCGAATCGCGTGCCGGGCGATTACCTCGATTTTTTGCGATCGTTTGCAGGATGCCTCAGATCCGATTCGAGGGCCTGGTTCCTGAGCCGCGACCACTTCAGCCGTTCTTCCGGTACCTCTCCGTATTCATGGAACCAATGGGAGATCGACTCGTTGGAGGCGGCAGGGGGCGATCCGGAACGGGAACGCGAGATCCGTGCATTTTGGAACTCCACTCTGCCGATCGCGCTCGGGATCGACGGCGGATATAGCTATTTAGGAATCCGCCTGTCAGATCAAAGGGTAGTCTTCGGCCGCGAACCGGAATACGAACGTTCCACTGAAGTAAGTGCGTCATTCGATGAATTCGCGCGAGCCATCGGAAGGCGGCAAGTGCCTCCCGCGGCTGGAGGGTTCTTGCGATCATCGATGATGTCGAGTTGAGCGGCCGCGGTGCGAAAACTGGCTCACCGGCAACCCCTCCTGGAAAATCGCGACCGTATCCAGCGAATCGCACCGCTTGAAGTGCAGGGGGACGAAGTTGCCGGCAGGTCGACATCGCCTTCCCGTGATCCGACCCGCCGGGGTCCTCTGCTTGCTTCTCGCGGCTCCGCGGCTCGCCGGGGCCGACACACCGATCGCCGACCGCAACTACGTCATCGACGCCTACCGCGGCGCCGCCGTCGCCGACTACCGTGTGATCGGCATGGGGGGCGTCTCCCTCGCTACCGCCGAAGGCGCCCTCGGCCTGCTCGCCAACCCGGCCGCTGCCGCCTCGCGACCCTCGACTGCCTCTGGCTGGTTCTACTGGGACTTCCTTCTCGACGCCTACACCCCCGGGCTGGGCGTCGACTACGACAACAACGGAACTCCGCAGGATCGATTCAACGGCACCACGGGAGCGCTGAACGCCGGGCTGGTGGGGATGTTCGGCGCGTGGGGAGTTGCAGTCTCGGTCACCGGCGAGCTGCGCGACTTCACCCTCTCCGGCGGAACGGACGCATCGCTTTCCGCGGCCATCTGGCGCCTCACGCTCGCCCGGTCTTTCGCCGACGGGGAGTGGATCGCCGGAGCGAGCCTGGTCGCGGGCGGTTTCAACCTCAGGCTGCCCGGGAGCGGGGTCGATCTGGTCAACGCAGGAGACTGGTCGATCGAAGCCGGCGGCCTGTGGCAACCGCGCGACAGCAACCTGCGCGTCGGCGTCAGTTTCCGCCCGGCGATGAAGCCGAGGATCGACCCGACCGCTTGCGATCCGAACAATTGCGTCGGCTACATCCTGCCCCAGCGGGTGGAGTTCCCCTGGACCGCGGGCGCCGGAATCGCCATGCGCCTCGGTCCGACGCCGTGGAACCGGCGCGTGACCGACGAATTCCGCGACGAGAGGAGCACCATCCTCGCGGCGGACCTGATCGTCAGCGGCCCGGTGGCGGACGGCGCCGGGCTCGAGGCGTTTCTGCAAAAGCAGTTGCAGCCGTCCGGCCGGCACGGATCGGTCTCATTGCGCCTGGGCGCGGAATACGAATGGATCCCGGGGTGGCTGCGGATCCGCGGCGGCTCGTACTGGGAACCTCCGCGCTTCGCAGACGTGACGGGGCGGTTGCATCTCACCCTCGGCCTCGACGTGCGCTTCTGGTCGTTCTCGCTCTGGGGCAGCCAATACCGGATGCGAATCTCGCTCGGAGCCGACGGCGCGCGCCAATACGGAAACAGCGTTCTGTCACTCGGGTTCTGGCACTAGCCGCCGCCGCACGAAGTGCGGCTTTCCGGCCATGCTTTGGACTGTACCGCTGATGAGCTGCGCTCCAGCCGTGGCGGCCGAAGGCCGCTGGGCGGCTACGCTGTCAACTTTCGTGATCGATAGCCGAAATCTTTGTCAGCAAGATCGTGCATGCTACCGAACCCCGCATGCCCGTCCTGCAGCTTCGCCGCTCCGAGTCTTCCCTGCGCGCCGAGATGCCCGAGGAGCGCGCCAGGGCGGCGCCCTTCCTCAAATGGGCCGGCGGCAAGACGACGCTGCTCGCGGAGTTGCTGCGCCACGTCCCGCCCCGCCCGACCCTGCACCGCTACCACGAGCCCTTCGTGGGCGGCGGCGCCCTCTTCTTCGCCGTGGCCCCGCGCCGCGCAGTCCTCAGCGACAACAACGCCGAACTGGTCCACTGCTACGGCCAGGTCCGAGACGACGTCCACGGCGTGCTCGACGCGCTCGCCCGGCACGTCTACGAGAAAGCGCACTACCAGAACGTCCGCGCCCTCAATCCCCTGCACCTCCCCCCGGCAGCTCGCGCGGCGCGCTTCATCTATCTCAACAAGACCTGCTTCAATGGCCTCTGGCGCGTGAACCGCGCCGGCCGCTTCAACGTGCCGATCGGCCGCTACACGAACCCGCGCTTCCACGACCCTTGCGCCTTGATGGCCGCGAGCCAGGCGCTGAAGGGCGTCGAGATCCTCCACGCGCCCTTCGAGGCGGCGTTGGTGAGGGCCGCGGCGGGCGACTTCGTGTACCTGGATCCGCCCTACGACCCGGTATCCGCGACGTCGAGCTTCGCCAGCTACACGGCGGAGGGGTTCACCTGGGACGACCAGAAGCGCCTGGCGCGCGCCTGCATCGCGCTGAACCGCCGCGGCGCCCGGTTCCTGCTCTCCAACTCGGCCACCGAGCGCGTGCGGGAGCTCTACCGCGGCTTCGAGCAGCGCACGGTCCGCGCGCCGCGCTTCATCAACTCGAAGGCCGGGTCCCGCGGGAGGGTCGCGGAGCTGCTAGTCTTCAACGCATGATCCTCCTCGCGCTGCTCCTCGCCGCCGCGCCGCACGTGTTCTACGTGAAGGCGGGGCGGCTCTTCGACGGGCTCTCCGAGTCGTACCGGCAGAACGTCACGCTGAAGATCGAGAACGATCGCATCGCGGCGGTCGGCGGGTCCATTCCGCCCGGCGCGCAGGTGATCGATCTGTCGCAGGCGACCGTCCTGCCGGGGTTGATCGACTGCCACGTCCACCTCGAATCGCGGGCGGACCACTTCGAGGACATCTGGACCTTCAAGACCTCGCCGCTGGCGCCCGCGATGACCGCCGTGGTGCACGCCCGACGGACCCTGGAGGCCGGCTTCACCACCGTGCGCGACGTCGGGTCAGAGCCGTTCCTCGCCGCGGACCTGCGCGATCTGATCGACGAAGGCTACTTTCCCGGGCCCCGGGTCGTCGCTTCCGGTCCCTGCATCAGCATCACCGGCGGGCACTGCGACTTGAACCGCTACCCGCCCAACGTCCGCGTCGATTTCTACCCTCTGGAGCGCAATTTCACGGTCGCCGACGGCGCCGACCAGCTCCGCCACCTGATCCGCTCTCACGTGCAGCACGGGGTGGACCTGATCAAGATCGCGGCGAGTGGCGGCGTGTTCTCGCGCGGCGACGTCCCCGGCGCGCCCCAGTTCACCTACGAAGAGCTGCGCGTCGCGGCGGAGGAGGCGCATCGGTTGGGGCGCCGCATCGCCGCGCACGCGCACGGGACGCAGAGCATCAAGGACGCCACCCGCGCCGGCTTCGACTCGATCGAGCACGGCACGCTGATCGACGACGAGGGCATCCGGCTGATGAAGGAGCGCGGCACGTTCCTCGTCGGCGACATCTACAACGACGACTACATCCTGGCGCATGCCGACGACCTGCACATCCCGCGCGAGTACGTCGACAAGGAGCGGGCCATCGGGCAGACGCAGCGGGACAACTGGGCGAAGGCCGTGAAGGCAGGCGTGCGCGTCGCCTTCGGGACCGACGCCGGCATCTACCCGCACGGCGACAACGCCAGGCAATTTTCCTGGATGGTGCGGCTCGGCCTTCCACCGGCGCGAGCCATCCTCGCGGCGACCGCGTGGGCCGCCGAGCTGCTCGACCGTCAAAAAGACGTCGGAACCGTGCAGGCCGGCCGCTACGCCGACCTGATCGCGGTCCCCGGCGACCCCCTGCGGGACGTGCGCGTCCTCGAGCGCGTGCCCTTCGTGATGAAGGGCGGCGCGGTGATCAAGGACGAGCTCACTTCTGCGGCTGCGGCTCCTGGCTCGAGCTCTTCGAAGTAGCGTCGATCTTCAGCGCCTTCGACTGGCCGTCGACCATCTGGTAGCTGGCGCGCACGTCGGTCCCTGGCTGAAGCTGCGCCGCCGACGCCGTCTGGCCGTTCAGCGTCACCGCCGTCGAGTCGGTGATCTGGAGCTGCAGCAGATCGGGCACGCCGCAACGGCCCGGACGCTACACCTCCACGACCATGCCTTCGGTCAGCCGCAGCCGGCGGGGCATCCGCTCGGCCAGCCGCGGATTGTGCGTCACCACGATCGCTGCGATCCCAAGTCGCTGGTTGAGCTCGACCAGCAGCTGGTGGATGCCCTCTCCCGTCGCCTCGTCCAGGTTGCCGGTCGGCTCGTCGGCGAGCAAAAGGCGGGGCTTCAGCACCAGCGCACGCGCCAAAGCGACCCGCTGCTGCTCGCCGCCCGACAGCTCGCCGGGCTTGTGGTCGAGCCGGTGCTCGAGCCCGACGATCTCCAGCATCTCCTTCGCCTGCGCCTCCGCCTGTTCGCGCGGCAGGCGGTTGATCAGCCCCGGCATCGACGTGTTCTGCAAGGCGGTGAACTCGGGCAGCAGGTAGTGGAACTGGAAGACGAACCCGATGCTGCGGTTGCGGAAGACGGCCATTTCCTCCTCGGTCATCGCGAAGGCGTCGCGGTCGTCGAACAATACCGACCCGCGCGTGGGCGGATCGAGCGTGCCGATCACGTGCAGGAAGGTGCTCTTTCCCACCCCGCTCGGACCGACCAGCGACGCCATCTCGCCGGCGGCGAGCGAGAAGCTGGCGCCGCGCAGCACGTGGATCTCCTTCTCGCCGAGCCAGTAGGACTTGTGCACTTCGCGCGCTTCGACGAGAGGAGCCAACTCAT
>Ga0209689_1002568_pt1 | contig 13496 bp, 8 predicted proteins | sample GraSoiAngelo_149_FD_187119 | JGI IMG/M metagenome (GOLD analysis project Ga0209689, IMG submission 187119) | Grasslands soil microbial communities from the Angelo Coastal Reserve, California, USA - 14_1009_09_30cm (SPAdes) (version 2) | ecosystem: Environmental > Terrestrial > Soil > Grasslands ...
CATGCGCGCCATCGAGCGAGAAGTGAACCATGCTGCCACCGCGTTTCTCGGCCCGACTTTTTCCGCGAAAATCCAGCGCCTTGTTCGCGGCCACGCGCAGCAACCACGTTTGAAAAGAACTCCTTCCCTGAAACGATGCCAGATTTCGCACCACCGCGAGGAAGGTCTCCTGGCAGATCTCTTCCGTGTCTTCGTGATTGAAGTCGGCGGACAATTGGAAAACGAAGCGCGCCGCGACCGGATAATATTTGTCGAACAACGCATCCCAGGCGTCGGCGTCACCCCTCCGGCAGCGAGCAATCAAGTCAGCATCGACCTTTCCCGGATCAGAGACAGCAACTTGAGGTTCGCTCATTCTAGATCGGCTTTACCAATTTAACACAATGAATGTAGGGCCGTATCGGTCAGACAGCATTCTAATTTCTGGCATTCGATACTGAGAGCGGCGAAGCCGCGGCACGAGAGACGTTCATCTCGGGTTAGCGCCCATTTTGTCATTCCGAGCGCAGTCGAGGAATCTCTAATTTTTTTGCAGAGGAATGGCAAGAGATGTCTCGACTTTCGCTCGACATGACAAAATGCGTCCATCGAGGCCCCAAGAGCGCGCGGGTCGGTTTCGCTTCATGAAAGATCTTCGCAGGAAAACAAGATTGCGGCGGTACTAGTCGGCGCTTGCGATTCCCACCGCATCTGACCTGTCCAGTTTCTCTCCGGTTCAGAAAAAAACGGGAGCATTTCCGCAGGGATGCCGACTAACAGGGCGATGAAAAAATCGCTCCTGATTCTCGCAGTCGGTTTGCTCGGCATACTTTCCAATGCGCGCGGGGATGGCTTTATCGTGGTCGAGCGCCCATTTCTGGTCCGGCCTGGGCACTTCCCCTTTGCGCCGCTGGAAGTGACCAGCCACCACGTCGAGGTCAAAATCGACGGCCAGGTAGCGGTTACCTCCATCGATCAGGAATTCTACAACCCGAACGATCAGCGACTGGAGGGAACCTACATGTTTCCGGTGCCGAAAGGGGCGCATATCGACAAGTTCAGCATGGAGATTGGCGGAAAAATGGTGGACGCCGAATTACTTCGCGCGGACAAGGCGCGCCAAATTTATGAGGATATCGTCCGCAAGATGCGCGATCCGGCGCTGCTGGAATACGCCGGACGCGACCTCTTTAAGATTCGCATTTTTCCGATCGAACCGCGCAGTCGCAAGCCGATCAAAATTTCTTACACCGAATTGCTGCGCTCTGACGCCGGCACCGTGACCTACAGCTATCCGCTGAGCACGGAGAAATTTTCCGCGCAACCAATTAAGAGCCTGAGCGTAAAAGTGGAAGTGAAGACTGAGCAACCACTCGCTTCAATTTATTCGCCCAGTCACAAGGTCGAAATCAAACGGGACGGCGCCAATCGCGCGGTGATTGGTTATGAGTCGAAAGACGAAAAGCCAGACACCGATTTCCAGCTCGTCTACAACTCGGAAGTGCGCGATGTCGGGCTGAGTTTGATCACGCACAAGCCGGTGGGCGAAGATGGTTATTTCCTTCTCCTCGCCGCTCCGACTACTGCGAAGGAAACCAAGCCCGCTCCGAAGGACATCGTCTTTGTTGTCGATACCTCGGGCTCAATGGCTGGCCCGAAATTGCAACAGGCAAAGAAGGCGCTGGAATTCTGCGTCGAGAATTTGAACAACGAAGATCGCTTCGAGATCGTGCGGTTTTCCACCGAAGCGGAGCCGCTTTTCGGCAAGCTGGTAGATGCCGATTCGGAACATCGCAAGCGCGCTTCGAATTTCATCGCCGATCTGAAGCCAATCGGTGGCACCGCTATTGCCGATGCGTTGCAAAGCGCGCTCAAAGCGCGCACGGAAAAAACGGAGCGGCCATTCCTCATCATTTTTCTGACGGATGGATTGCCGACTGTGGGAGCGCGGAATCCGGACGAAATCGTGGCCGAAGTGAAGAAAGCTGGGAGCGCGCGAATCTTTTCCTTCGGAATCGGGTCAGACGTCAACACGCAACTACTCGATCAGATTGCAGAAGGGACGCGTGCCTTTAGCCAGTATGTGCTGGCGAATGAAGATCTCGAAGTAAAGGTTTCGAGTTTCTATACTCGGATCAAAGAACCAGCGCTGACCAATGTGCGCCTGGAATTCGGTGGCGGCGTGCGCACCAGTAAATTGTATCCGGCGCAATTGCCGGACTTGTTCAAAGGCGATCAACTTGTCGTAACTGGGCGCTACACTGGCTCCGGCGAAGTAGAAGCAAAACTCACCGGCATCGCAAACGGCCGCGAACAAATATTTACCTACAAGGTAAAGTTTAATGATTCTTCCAACGATTATGTGGCGCGGCTTTGGGCGACGCGTCGTGTTGGATTTTTACTCGATGAAATTCGACTTCACGGCGAAACCAATGAGCTGCGTGATGAAGCAACCGATCTGGCGCGGCGATACGGGATAGTAACTCCCTACACCGCCTACTTGATCGTCGAAGACGAAGATCGGCGGCGAGTGCCAATGACCGAGCGTTCGATGCAAAGCATGAGCGGGGATACTGCTGCGCGAGCTGAAGTTTCGAAAGCCTGGGGCGGATTCAAGGAAAAGAAGGATGGCGAAGACGCGGTGGCAAACGCGCGCAGTCAGAACGCATTCAAGTTCGCCGATCAATCCGCGGCCTCGATCTATTCCGGGGCAGCGGAATCGTTGCGCGGATTCGCGTTCGCTGCTCCGGCCGCGCGAGCGGAGTCGGATCGCGTCACGCAATACACCCAGCAATCAAAATTCGTGAATGGCCGCGCGTTTTTCCAAAACGGCAAGCAATGGGTCGATACGAACGCGCAAAACGCGACCAAGCGAGAACGCATTCAGTTCAACTCCGAGGCCTATTTCGACCTGCTCAAGAAACATCCCGAGGCCGCGCCCTGGATGGCGCTTGGCCAAAACGTCCTGCTCGCGCTCGACGACACCGTTTATGAAATCACCGAATAACACTATGAAAAAAACCGTTACATTCCTCACCCTTGCGATGGCGATTGGGTGGTCACAAATAGTTAACGCCAAAACCAAGACCAGCGAAGCGAAGCCGCGGATCGAAGTCTGTTTTGTCCTCGATACCACGGGCTCGATGGGCGGCCTGATCGAGGGCGCCAAACAAAAGATCTGGTCGATCGCCAATGAAATGATCAGCGCAAAGCCGACACCGGAATTAAAACTCGGCCTGATTGGCTACCGCGACCGCGGCGATGAATATGTTGTTAAATCGTTTCAACTGACGGACGACATCGATTCGATCTATGGCCATCTACGCGATTTCAAGGCAGAAGGCGGCGGGGACGAGCCCGAAAGCGTGAACGAAGCTCTTGCCGAAACAATTGAGAAGATGCCGTGGAGTCAGGACCGCAAAGTTCTGAAGATTATTTTTCTGGTGGGCGATGCGCCGCCGCACTTGGATTATGCCGATGGCCCTAAATATCCTGAGCTTTGCCGGATCGCGGCAAAAAAGGATTTAATCATCAACACCGTGCAATGCGGGAACATTGCTGAGACCACGCCGATCTGGAAGGAGATCGCGAAGTTGTCTGAAGGCAGCTATGCCGCGATTGCTCAATCTGGCGGCGTAGCCGTGATCGCGACGCCGATGGACGACGGGCTGGCGCGGTTAAACAAGAAGATCGGCGCTACACTGATTCCATATGGCAATGCCGCGTTGCAGCGCGAAGTAGCCGCCAAACAAGCTTTCGCGGAAAGCGCGCCGGCCAGTGCCGCCGCCGATCGCCTGAGCTATAACGCCAAGACCGGTAAAGCTGTTCAAGGTCGCGGCGAACTTCTCGATGCTTTGGCAAACAACGAAGTCAAACTAGATGCCATCGACAAGAAAGATCTGCCAAAGGAATTTCAGAAACTAACGAAACAGGAGATGGAAGCTCGCATCGCCAAAACGCGGGCAGAACGAGATAGTCTGCAAAAGGAAGTCCAAGACCTAGCCAAGAAGCGCGACGCCTATATCCAGGCGGAAAACAAGCGGCTCGGCGAAGCGGGGAAGGGCGATGGATTCGACGAGAAAGTGGCGGAGACAATCCACCAGCAAGCTGAAAGAAAAGGCATTAACTATACTCCGTAATTTCCCGCGATGGGTCGAACAAACGTGAGGGACAACTCTTGCGACCGTCTAAACGTGGTAGGGACGCATTGCCAAGGCGTTCCCAACTTCGCTTTATTTTTGGGACGGCTCGGAGAGCCATCCCTACCGACGTCGGCGATGTGCGAATGCAAAAATTGAACACTACGACGTTCGAGGAGCGGCGGTCTCCAGACCGCCGTGTGTTTGAGTCGGCGACTGGGAAGGCGCCGCTCCTTGATCGCGCGATCTGAGATGTGCAATTCCACGTTGGGTGGTGAGATAAACAGCGAAACTTCCGAGCCAGTGTCCGCCTTCATAATGCTCGCTTTGTCAGCGGGCTCAGACGAGTTTTATTCGAATCAGAAACCGAATATTCCGAGTGAACTTTAGTGTGTTGCACCTGCAACACTCGAATGTTCGCTCATTCGCACTCCAATCCATTATGCTTTCACAATTTTTCCCAATCCAATTGTCGGGACTGCGTGTGTTCGCGCTCCTCGCAGCAATGCAAATCGCGGCTATAGCTGTTGCCGCGCAGAATTCCTCACCAATGCCTTCTGATAATCCATTCTTGGTCGAAAGCGCCCTGCCTTATCACCTTCCTCCCTTTGATAAGATTAAGGACGAGCATTTCGTGCCTGCGACAGAAACCGGGATGCAGGAGCAACTCAAGGAAGTCGATGCGATTGCGGCAAATGCGGAGAAAGCGACTTTTGATAACACCGTGGTGGCGTTGGAACAGACGGGAAGGTTGCTCGATCGGGTGCAGCGAACTTTTTCGAACCTTAATGCCGCTGACACCAATCCGGCTCGGCAGAAAATTGACACTGAGCTAGCTCCGAAGTTATCGACGCATCGCGACGCCATTCTTCTTAACAGCAAACTTTTCGCGCGCATCCAGGAGCTTTATTCCAATCGTGAAAAGCTCGGACTCGACCCGGAGTCGAGCTATCTGCTTGAGCGTTACTATAAGGATTTCGTGCGTGCAGGCGCGAAACTGTCCGATTCTGACAAGGAGAAGCTGAAGAAGGTCAACGCCGAGCTGGCGACGCTCCAAACCCAGTTTGACCAGAATGTTCTGAAGGAAAAAAACGCCTCCTCGATTGTCGTCGATCGCCGGGAAGATCTGGCCGGCCTATCTGATAACCAAATCGCCGCGGCGAGCGCTGCTGCTAAAGACGAGCACAAGGAAGGGAAGTTTTTGTTACGACTACAGAACACGACTGGCCAGCCGCTGCTCGGCTCCTTGCAAAACCGTGCCTTGCGCGAACGCATCATGCAGGCCTCACTCGCGCGTAATAGTAAGGGCGGACCGTTTGATACTCGTGAGATTGTTATCCGCACCGCACAACTGCGAGCGGAGCGGGCCAAGTTGCTCGGTTACGAAAACCACGCCGCCTATCAGCTGGAAGACCAGACGGCGAAAGATGTTTCGACCGTGAACAAGCTTCTGGCCGACCTGACGGTGCCCGCAGTCGCCAATGCTCGCCGCGAGGCGGCTGACATGCAGAAGATTGTCGATCAGGAAAAAGGTGGCTTCGAGATCGCCTCCTGGGACTGGGATTTCTATTCCGAGAAAGTGCGCAAAGCGTTCTATCAATTCGATGAGTCGGACGTACGACCTTACTACGAGTTAAACCATGTCCTAGTCGACGGCGTATTCTTTGCCGCGGGCAAGCTCTACGGCCTGACTTTCAAGGAGCGGCACGACCTTCCGGTATATCAACCTGACGTACGCGTGTGGGAAGTGTATGACGCCGATGGTCAACCACTCGCGCTTTTCCTCGGTGATTACTACGCGCGTCCTTCGAAGCGCGGAGGCGCCTGGATGACCGCCTATGTACAACAAAGCGGATTATTCGGCACCAGACCGGTGGTGGCCAATCATCTGAACATTCCGAAACCGCCACCAGGCGAACCGACCCTGCTCACTCACGATGAAGTACGGACCGCTTTTCATGAATTCGGCCACGCCTTACATGGAATGTTTTCGCTTGTGAAGTATCCGCGATTTAGCGGAACAAGCGTGCCGCGCGATTTTGTCGAGTATCCTTCACAGGTTAACGAGATGTGGGCAAGCTGGCCAGAGGTGCTGAAGAACTTCGCTAAACATTACAAGACGGGAGAGTCGATGCCACAGGCACTCTTCGATAAAGTAGTTGCGGCGGAGAAGTTCAATCAAGGTTACAAGACGACTGAGTACCTGGGCGCATCCCTGCTTGATCAAGCCTGGCATCAGATCAATCCGTCAGAAGTACCTAAGGATGCGATGGCTTTTGAAGTGATGGCGCTACGCAAAGCCGGGGTCGATTTTCCGCCAGTGCCTCCGCGTTATCGCAGCCCGTACTTCTCGCACGCGTTTTCCGGAGGATATTCCGCGGGATATTACTCGTACATCTGGAGCGAAGTGCTCGATGCCGACAGCGTGGAATGGATCAAAGAACATGGAGGGTTGAAGCGCGAAAATGGCGATCGCTTCCGACAAACGTTGCTCAGTCGCGGTGGTTCGGCTGATGCGTTGGGTTTGTTCAAAAATTTTGTCGGGCGCGATCCTTACATCGAGCCGTTGCTGAAACGGCGCGGACTGGAAGGGAAGCCTGCGGCGGATGATTCCAAGTCGGCCGCTGAGGCGGTGAAGCCGTAGCAAACGCGGACCGCGATCAGAGATCGCGTATTTCTTTGGCTTTGCTGATTGTCATCCCGAGGCGCCTAAACGGCGAGGGACCTGACAAACGCGGTATTGATCACGCGAGATAGCTTTTGTGATCAACGAGTGTAGGCGAGGTCCCTCGCTTGTGCTCGGGATGACGGAAGAATGAGAGCGGCTACAGGAATTTGCTCTGGCAAAACGGGAATATTGCCTGAAATTGACGATTGAGTTTTAGCTATGGCCGACCCGATCAGTCCATCTCCTGTTGCTCCCGAAGCGGGCATGGCGCCTAACACGCCGGGGCCGGAGCGCGCCGATCTCCGCCCGGAAAACATTCAAGACGCTGTTATTCGGCTGGCGGGAAATTCGCAGGACGGAATTCAAACCGCCGGCGCATTTCTCGCACGACTCGCCGGGCGCAGCGATCAGGATGTCATGACTTACATGACGATTCCCGCGACCATTTCCGGAGGGCCCTCGATCTTTCAAGTACGCATCGGCTCGGGCGAAGTCTTATCGGCCGGTGATGAAGCCGATTTTCTCGTCGCGTTCTATCAGCACAGTTACCAGGACCACATCGGTTTCGTGCGCGAGGGTGGCGTGGTGCTTTACGATTCGGATAACGTTGAGCCGAATCTCGACGACAAACGGTTCGTTTACGTTGGAGTGCCCATTACTGGATTGACGGTTGAGGCTCTTGGCGGAACGGCAAAGGACAAAGGCAAAAACATTTTCGTCCTCGGTCTGATCACGAAAATCTTCAGTCTTGATGTCGAGAAGCTAAAGAAAATCATCACCGAAAAATTTGCCGGGAAGGATGAGAGCATCGTCAACACCGCCTTGATGGCGTTTCAGGCCGGCTACGCTTATCCGGTCGGAAAGGTGCTCACGCATCAGTATCAATTCGAACATATTCCTAAAGAAGCCGGTGCCCGCGCCCAGATCACGATGGATGGAAACCAGGCGCTCGCCTACGGATTGATCGCTGCGGGCGTGCGCTACGGCGCTGGTTATCCGATCACGCCCTGGTCGTCGGTCATGGAAACGTTGCGGCGCGAACTTCCGAAATACGGCGGCATATTTGTCCAGGCCGAGGACGAACTTGGCGCGGTCTCGTTAGCGCTCGGGTTTTCGTATTCCGGCTATCTCGCTGTTACTGGCAGCGCTGGTCCGGGAATTTCGCTCAAGACGGAAGCAATCGGTTGGGCGTCGATGGCGGAGATCCCGCTCATTATTTGCAATATTCAACGCGGTGGGCCCAGCACCGGATTGCCGACCAACGTCGAGCAGAGCGATTTGCATCAGGCGATCTATGGCGGACACGGTGACAGCCCTCGTGTCGTGCTCGCGCCCAAAACGGTGGAAGATTGTTTTTATATCGCGATCGAAGCGGCCCGGATTGCGCGCAAATACAGCACCCCGGTTTTTATCTTGAGCGATACTTCGCTGGCGACGCGGATTGAAGCGTTCGATGAACCGGATCTGTCGAAATTGATGGTCGATCCGAAACCGGACCTCTCGCCGCGGCAGACTTTTAAGCCATACCCGGTCGACGCGATTACTCAGCATATTCCTCCGGGTACGCGGATTTTCGACGGCAAATATCCGCTTTTGTCCGGACTCGAACACGACGAGATGGGTCACCCCACGGGCAGTCCGAAATTGCACATGGTGATGACGGCGAAGCGTCGCAATAAATTGCGCAAACTCGCCGAGGAAATTCCGGTGCCGGAAATTTATGGCGACAACGAAGGCGACGTCCTCCTGGTCGGCTGGGGATCGACTTATGGCCCGATCCACGACGCGGTGAAACAGGCGCGCGATCATGGAGAAAAAGCCGGTGCGATTCATTTGCGCCACATTCATCCGTTACCGAACGGCATTGAAAAAATCTTCGCAAAGTTCAAACGGATCGTCGTTGTCGAAATGAACGACCAGGGAGTTTATGGCTTCGGCCAGCTCGCGATCATTTTGCGGGCGCGCTACTGCGAGCCGAAGATCGAAAGCTTTACCAAAACCGACGGTCTTACTTTTCGGGTGAAAGAAATTCTGGACGGCGTTTTCAAAGGCCGCTCATTTGCTGCCAGAAAAATTCCGCGCGACGGAGCTGCCATCGTTCATACCGACACCGCACCTGAGAGCGTGAAATCGGTCAGAGAAGTGGTGCCGCAGGGAGTCGGGTAGGTCCGAGCCGGACTGGCATTTTGCTCGGATGACGAAGCGCGGGGACCGGCGACCACGTCTCAGCGGAAGCTGGACGAGTATTGAATTGTGAATTCTCGTCAGCGGGAAACTTGACTGCGTTAAGCCATCAAGTTTCTCTGTGGCCGAAAAGAATTAAGTGCGATTAGCCTTTTGATTTGTTGCAGTTGCTGAGGGGCGAACTCGCAGCCGCTTTTCCGATAGGCGAATTACTCGCGCCCGTTTTTGTACGTTATCACGCGACCCCATAAATTTTTGGTGCCCCAAATACCCGCCCGCAAACATTCGAGCTGCACGATCTGGCTGTGATCGATGAAGAGGTTTACCTCCGCGCCGTAATTTTTTATGTACCAGGCAAACACATCTGGTTCGGACGCTTCGAACATCAGCCGGTCCAGGCCGAGCTCGTTAATAAATCGCGCCGGCACGTCTGTTCGCCACGACCTCACATTTTCGGTAATGCCTTCGCTTTCGATCATGACGATGTCGGCACCGGCATCGAGAAATCGGCTGGCTTGTGCAATGGTCCACGTCGGATCGGAAGTGCCTTCGGATTCGAGTTCCGAAGTGTTAGTTCCACCGCCGGAGCCGAATTGAATTCCCACCTCCGGTTTCGCTTTCAATCCACATTTGCGCGCCAGTGCGATCAGACGCAACCAATCATCCGTCGGGATCGAAAGAAACCCCGCGGAAATTTCGATAATGTCAAAGCCGAGATTCCTGCATTCCCTGACGTACTGCCGCACGACATCATGACCCTGGGTAAGGACGCGCTCGATGAATCCGCCGGTGGAAACGAGCACGCCGTGTTTATGGCAAAGATCGATAATATCTCTTACGACTCCCTCCGGCATGAGGGTAAACGAACCGCCGGCGAACTTGAGTGAATCAATGTAGCGGCCCATTGTTTCGAAAAGATCTTCAAGATGGCGTCGGCCGTAAGCGGAGTAATAGGGTCCGCGGATTTCGGTTAAGCCGCGCTTGCGCGGTTTGCTTTCGCGTTCGTTCAGGCGCAGAAACGGAAAACTCCGCTCGACTTTTCGACTCTTCGATTTCATTGACCTTCAACTAACGAACGCAGCGCAACGTGCAATCGGGTGTTTTTCGGTTAACCCTCGCGCACCTGTGCAACTCCTGTAGCGGCGGTCTGTGACCGCCGGAATTCAGAAGATCGGCGCTCACAGAGCGCCGCTACAGAAGAAGTGGGCAAGAGCAGGAATGCGGATACGAACAGGACGGCGCTACGCGGGTAACACGGTTGAAAGTGTTACTTCGCTATCGATGGTTTGCTTGAAGACGTTTTCCACCTTCGCGCCAATTTTTGATCCGTCGCGATCGACAATCCAGCACTGCTGACCCTCCTGGAAGGGGCCGCGCGCGAGTACCTTAAGCAGAATACCCTCTTCCCTCGTCGGATCAGCGAGCACTTCGGCGCAGATCGCTTCGGTTTTACCGAAGTCGGTCAGCAACGTAAGGCTGTCATCCACTTTGGGTTTTTGCATCGCACGAATTGCCCAAATTTCAATCGCTACTCGCGCCACAAAAGAGCGTGTCGGGAGTCAAAACTAAGTCGCCCCATGGTCATTTCACATCTAACATCATTCCATCGCAGGCAATAAACGCGTCGATCCCACGGTCGGTGGCGATCTTCTGAAGTTCCTTGGCAAGCTTGGTCTCGTTACCTGTGACGATCTCGGAGCCGCAATGAGTAATGATCACAAGCGGAACACCTTCTTTTGCGCACCACCCCAGTTGGGTGCGAACGTTGGCGTGGCCGATGAGTCGGTCGCCACGTTTGCGGACGAATGAGCGCGTGATGGCTGCGCCGTCGCCAATGTAGATCTGGACATCCTTTAATGCTGCTGCGCGATTATGAATAAAAAGCAGATCCGGCCCGTAGAAAATACAGGCGTGGCCCGCGCTGATCCGGTATCCGACGGCCGGCGCCAGGATCGAGTGTTCAACGGAAAAAGGTTGAAAGTTGATGCCGCAAATTTTGGTCGGCCCGCCTTCTTCGATTACGTGAGGATGATCGATCTTGTAATCTGGTAAGGTACGCCATGTCTCTTTCGGCGCGTGCACCGGACAGGACGCGCCCTTTCGCAGGCCCCAGGCATGATCCGGGTGCGCGTGCGTTAAGACAATGGCATCCGGGTGCAGTCGCTCAAAGTTTCCGAGCCAATCGAGTCCGCAATCGATCATTACCTCTCTGCCGCGAAGGGAAACCAAGAGCGAGCTGTGCATGCGATGGCGCCGGGTCCGGGCCCCGATCTCGCCGCGTGTGCCGAGAAAGGTCAGTTTCATCTAGAAGCAGTGTCAGAGCGACCGATCATGACATCGCCGCACAAGAAAAGACGTGGGTGAAAAATAGATCCCAAATTCCAACTCCCAAAACGGTATACCGAGTCGTTTCAATTGACTCAGTCTTCTGTGGCGGCGGTTTGTGACCGCCGAACTTCTTAGGATTCGGCGCTCATAGAGCGCCGCTACAACAATTATGAGATTAAGTTAGGCTCGGCCTGAAAACGGCGAAGTTGTAGCTCGGTCAATCGCAGGAGCACTGATTTCACGGTATTGGCAATCGCAGTGTCGGCTGGGACCGTAATCAAATTTGGAGACAGCTGTGAGGGCGCTTCGTAAGCGGCAAGCAACTTTTCGAGGTCTTCAAGGCGAGCATCCGAAATTACACCGATACTTTTGTTACGCGCTCTCAACCTGTGCTCGATCTCGCCCGGCTCGACCTCAAGTTCCACGGCCTGAAAACGAACATGAGCTTTCTCGCATTTCTGACGAAACGATTCGCGGTTTGCCGCACTGGAAAACGTCGCATCGACGATTGCTCCTCCGTGAGTTTCCGCTGCAAGAAGCCCGCGTGCTAAAAGCTCCTTGTAGGTTTGCCCAGTCATCTGTCGGGAATAGACCTCGGCGCGCTTTCTTGCCGGGGTCCGCCTGGTCAATGGCACGCCAGCTAGCGTCTTGCGGATCTGGTCGGAAGAAAAGACCGGCCAATTCAATTCATTCCCCAGTTCGCGAGCAACAGTACTCTTGCCGGTCCCGACTCGTCCGATGACGGCGAGCAGCAACGGCTCGGAGCCGCTTACTGCATAGCGCAGGGCGAGACGAAAATAGCGCGCTGCTGCGTCGGAATGCTCGCGGGCTTTCATTCTTTTCATTGAGGTTGCCTGAATGGTTTCGACTTTTGCCCGCACCAGCGCCCGATAGCATTTGTAGAAGTCCGATAACTTCAGCATTTCGGGATCATGAAATTCCCGTGCGCAATTTCGAAGGAGCAAATTTCCCAAATCGCTTCGGCCTTCGAAATCAAAATCCATCGCCAGAAACGCGACATCATTAGCAACGTCGATGAAGCGGAAACGATCGTTGAATTCGATGCAATCAAAAATGGTTGTCGCTTCAGGAGTCAGATGAATGTGGTCCAGGTGGACATCACCGTGGCAATCCCGGATCCAGTGTTGCTGAATTCGCCGGCAAAATAATTTCTCGTTCCGGACATAGAATTCGTTGGTGAAATGCCGAATTGCTTCGAAGGCAGCGGGCGAAATCTTTCTTCCAACAAACGGTTCAACCTGCGTGAAATTTTCGTCCGTGCTGATCTTCAGTTTTTCGGGCGTTCCCCATTGCTCAATGTCCCGGTTCGGTGTTTGCGATTCATAAAAGTGTCGTAAACGGGAAATAATGCGATCGATCTCGCCCTCGCCCACTCGCCGCTCTGTCACCAATTCGCCCAGGAACCCGCCTTTCGGCAGTTCTTTCATCTTCAGGCAGAACTCGGCGATTTTTCCTTTGGCCTTGAAGGAAAAATCGGAAGGCGTCTTGTAGATCGGAAGGACGTCCAGGTAAACGTCCGGGCAGAGTCTGCCGTTTAGCTCAAGCTCTCGCTGGCAAAAATGGTGTCGCTTTCCCAGGGTACTGAAGTCGAGAAAGCCGAGATTGACCGGTTTTTTTACTTTGAAAACAAAGGGCGAGGCGATGAAGACCCAAGAAATGTGGGTTTGCATCGACAACACCCGTCGCGGCCGGTGCGGATAGGAAGCCGGCGATTTCAGGAAATTGATCAGTTTTTGCGAGTGTTGCCTTTTCGTGGACGGCGACTTTTTCCGCGCCGCCAGCTTCTGATTGGCGTTTCCGCTCACGATTACAAATCCGCTCTTATGCCCTGCTTTCAGCGGTCTGTATATTTTTAATGCCAGGCTGAGTCCTGAAGAATGCTACGACTTGGGCGGTTCGCTTTTATTTATGAAGGGCGTGAACAAATCGATCGGCACAGGAAGAAATGTGGTTGTGTTATGCTCGCTCGAAATCTCGCGCATGGTTTGGAGGAAGCGCAGCTGCAGCGCAATCGGTTCCTTGCTCATCATCGCGGCGGCCTGCACCATTTTTTCCGCGGCCTGGAATTCGCCCTCGGCGTTAACGACCTTGGCTCGGCGCTCGCGCTCGGCTTCGGCCTGCTTGGCCATGGCGCGCTTCATTGTGTCGGGCAGCGCCACGTCCTTTACCTCGACCGC
>Ga0209689_1002569_pt1 | contig 13492 bp, 11 predicted proteins | sample GraSoiAngelo_149_FD_187119 | JGI IMG/M metagenome (GOLD analysis project Ga0209689, IMG submission 187119) | Grasslands soil microbial communities from the Angelo Coastal Reserve, California, USA - 14_1009_09_30cm (SPAdes) (version 2) | ecosystem: Environmental > Terrestrial > Soil > Grasslands ...
AGATCCTGATCACGGACCTGCACACCGCCGAGATGATCAAGTACGCCTCCAACGCATTTCTTGCGACCCGTATCTCCTTCATCAACGAGATGGCGCGCATCTGCGAGCGGGTCGACGCCGATGTCAAGGTGGTCTCCGAAGGCATGGGGATGGACCGCCGCATCGGTCCCCTCTTTCTGGATGCGGGGATCGGCTACGGCGGCTCTTGCTTTCCCAAGGACGTCAAGGCGCTCGCCCGGATGGCTGAAACGATGGGCTATCACCCCGAGCTGCTCGACGCCGTCATGGAGATCAACCTCGACCAGCGCACCCTCGTCGTCGAGAAACTGCGCGAGGTACTCGGCGGCCTTCGCGGCCAGGTCATCGGTTTGCTGGGCCTGTCGTTTAAACCCAACACAGACGACATCCGTGAGGCGCCCGCGATCGACGTCATCGAGAACCTCCTGCAGAAAGGCGCCGACGTCCGCGCCTACGATCCCAAGGCGATGCCGGTCCTCAAGGCGCAGATGAACTCGATTCAGTACTGCAAGGACCCCTACGCGGTCGCCACCGGTGCCGACGCCCTGCTCGTCGTCACCGAGTGGGACGAATTTCGCCAGCTCGACCTCGATCGCATCAAGAGCCTGATGCGCCGCCCCGTCATCGTCGACGGCCGGAACATCTTCGACCCGAAGTCGATGCGCGAACGCGGCTTCGTCTACCGCGGCGTCGGCCGCTCCTAAATTGCGAGCCGTCGTCACAGGCGGCGCCGGCTTTCTCGGCTCCCACCTTTGCGAACGACTGCTGGCCGACGGCTGGCAGATCGTGTGTGTCGACAACCTGGTGACGGGCACGGCCGCGAACATCGCGCCGTTCCGCCACCACAAGTCGTTCGAGTCGATCCAGCACAACGTCAGTGAGCCGCTCTACCTCGACGGCCCGGCCGATGCCGTTCTGCATTTCGCCTCACCGGCCTCCCCCATCGACTACGCCGATCACCCGATCGCGACGCTGAAGGTCGGCACGCTGGGCACCCATAACATGCTGGGCCTGGCGCGCGCCAAGGGCGCGACCTTCTTCCTCGCGTCCACCTCCGAGGTCTACGGCGACCCGACGGTTCACCCGCAGCCGGAAACCTACTGGGGCAACGTCAACCCTGTCGGACCGCGCGCGGTGTACGACGAGGCGAAGCGCGCCTCCGAGGCCTTCACCATGGCCTATCACCGCACGCACGGCATGAAGACGCGCATCGTTCGCATCTTCAATACGTACGGACCTCGCATCCGGATCGATGATGGGCGCGCCGTCCCCAACTTCTTGACGCAGGCGCTGCAAAACCAGCCACTTACGGTCTATGGCGATGGCTCGCAAACGCGCAGCCTGTGCTATGTCGACGACCTCATCGAGGGGATCGTTCGCCTGCTGGCGACCGACTACGCGGAGCCGGTCAACCTCGGAACGGACGATGAGGTCACCATGATCCAGCTCGCCACCCGCATCAAGGACCTCAGTGGCAGCTCGAGCGAGATCGTCTTCAAGCCGCTGCCCGAGGACGATCCACGACAGCGCCGCCCCGATCTGACCCGCGCCCGCAAGCTACTCGACTGGAAACCGCGAACCTCGCTCGAGGCCGGCCTCGTCAAGACGATCGCCTACTTCCGCGAACGCCTGGGCTAGAAACTGTTACTGAACTCGCATTGCCTTTGATCCCAGCGGCTGGCTTACTTGAGGCATGTCCTGGAGAGGGAGCCGCCCCCTGATTGTTATGTTCTCGGCTGCCTTCCTGGCGCTGGCCATGGCCCCGTTACCGGCCTTCGCGTCCACCCCGCTCTCGATCGGCGTGTCGGGCAACCATCTGACCAATGGGAGCGGCCAGACCATCCGCCTGCTCGGGGTCAATCGCTCGGGCACGGAGTACGCGTGCATCCAGGGCTGGGGCCTCTTCGATGGTCCCAATGACGCGACCTCCGTCGCGGCCATGGCTGCCTGGCACATCAACGCGGTGCGTATCCCGCTGAACGAGGACTGCTGGCTCAACATCAACGGCGTGGGCGCCGGTTATGGCGGCGCGGCGTACCAAACCGCCATCCAGTCCTATGTCAACCTGCTGCATCAGTACGGCCTCTATGCCATCCTCGACCTCCACTGGAACGCTCCGGGGGCAGCGAAGGCGACCGGCCAGCAGGTGATGCCCGACGCCGACCACGCCCCGGCGTTCTGGACCTCGGTCGCCACCTTCTTCAAGTCGGATCCGGCGGTGCTCTTCGACCTCTATAACGAGCCGCACGACGTCACCTGGGCATGCTGGCTCAACGGCTGCACCTCGCCGGGCTGGCAAACCGCGGGCATGCAATCCCTCGTTACCGCCGTTCGCGCGACGGGCGCGACGCAGCCGATCATGCTCGGCGGTCTCGCCTGGTCCAACGACCTCAGCGGCTGGTCCGCCAACAGGCCGTCGGATCCCGCCAACGCGCTCGTCGTCTCGTTCCACAACTACAACTTCAATGTGTGCGACCCGACCTGCTGGAACACGACGGTCGCCCCACTGGCCGCTCAGGTCCCGGTGGTCACCGGCGAGCTGGGCGAGAGCGACTGCGCCCACGCCTACATCGACCAGTACATGGGCTGGGCGGACGCCCACGGCATCTCCTACCTGGGCTGGACCTGGGACACGTGGGATTGCTCCAACGGCCCGGCCTTGATCAGCAACTACAACGGCACGCCAACCGCGTTCGGCATCGGCTTCCGCGATCACCTCGCGGCGTTGTCCGTGAAATTTCGGCGTGAGCTCAGCCCGCCGGCCGTGACCCGCTGCCCGATCTGCGGTCGCCGGCCGCTCTAGCGGACCACTACGAGCTCGACGGCGAAATCCGCGTTCCAGTACGCCCCGGTGGGAAGGTACTGCGCGCCATTCAACGTGTGGACACCACCACAACCCTCCATCGTCCACCCGAAGGGTGTGGCGGTCGTGCTCGTTGGGTCCAGCCGGATGGAGCGCGCGATGTCGAAGTTGGGCCAGTACGAGCCCGAGTAGGGCGCGCCCTGCGTGAACCCGAAGGCGTGGGCGCCGCCATAGCCATCCAGCGTGAAGCCGGCCGCGGTCGCCGCCGTGCTGTTGGAGAAGAGATCGAAATCACGCGCGATGTTCCAGCCGGGCCAGGAGGCGTTGTCGGTGATGGACAGCGGGAGTTGACTGCTGCCCACCGCGAAGGGATGGAGTCCGCCGAAACCATCGAGGACGTAGCCGCCGCTTCCGTCGGGCAGGAGCTTGACTCGCTTCGCGATGTCGCGCCCCGACCAGTACGCGAATCCGGTCACGACCGGCGCGCCACCGAACTGATGCAGACCACCAAACCCGTCGAGGACGTAGCCGCCCGCGTGGCTCGGGGTCGACCCGGGCAGGAGGACGACGTCGCGCGCGATATCCCAGCCATTCCAGTAGGGGCCGCCCGTGGCCACCGGCGCCGAGCCGAACTGGTGCAGTCCGCCGAAGCCGTCGAGCGTGTACCCGCCGCTTCCGTCGGACAGCATCGCCGCCGCGCGAGCGATCTTCCAGCCGGGCCAGTAGGGCCCGCCCGTCATGTTGGGCGACACCGGGTTGGCCGGATGGAGCCCGCCGAAGGCATCGAGCGTGTAGATCGCCTTGAACGGATAGGCATAGCCGAGGAGCGGCAAGCGGTGCTGGCTTCCCGGCGCGTTATCGGCAACGAGGATCGCGCCCTGTCGCACACCAAAGGCCCCCGGGAAGAAGCCGACCTGGATGGTGCACGATTGGCCCGGCGTCAGCGTGCGCGGGAAGGGATAGCAGTTGTCGGTCTGGGTGAAATCCGCGCCGGATCCCGGTGATGGGTTTTCGACTGTGATGTTGGAGAGGATGAGCGGGGCGTCTCCGGAGTTGACGACGCTCGCCGACTGAGTGGGATACGGCCCGGCCGGATTGGCAGTCCCAAACGTCAGGCTGGAGGGGTTGATCGTCACCGCGGGTCCAGCCGCCGACGCGCCGTTTGCCAACCCGGTTGAGATCAGAATAGTGCTGGCGACGGCAAAACTCTTGACCAGCTTCATAATCGCGGCATCTTAACCGACGCCGCCACGGAAAAATAGGCAGTTCCGCTGTCACAGAAGCTTCCGCCCTCATGCTCGGGAACCGAACCCGCCATCGCGCTGTATAGGGTCCGGAGGTGTGTCCATGACGAGTCGCCTGATCGCACTGCTGATCCTCACCGTTTCCATCCTGACCGCCTGCGGCCGCGCGAACGCCACGCCGCCGGCGGCGGCCGGCTACCTGATCTTCCTCGAAGGCGGATTCTCCAACGCGGGCGAGACCGTCAAGGTGCTCGATTCCGGCACCGGCAGCGTGGTACGCGAGCTGCCCCTGGGGACGCCTTCGTCCGACTGGTCGCGGTACTACGTCGTCACCCAGCTGACCGGCAGCGCCCAGCTGAAGGCGATCGAGCCGGCATCGGGCCGCACGATCGGGCAGATCGCGGTCCCGGCGGGGTACAGCCTTCCGAACATCGCCTTCCAGGGGCCGACCGCAGGCATCTCGCCCAACGGCAAGTGGCTGGCCCTCAGCCAGAATTCCAGCAACTTCCTGGTCGGCCCGAGCTCACTCAGCGAGCCCTTCAAGACGATCCACCTCAAGGGCGGTGAATTCGTCTTCGACGCGCTGAGCAATGACGGCAACAGCCTCTACCTGATCCAGAAGATGCTGGATGCGAATCACTACCGGGTCCGGCTGTACGACGTCGCGGCCGGCGCGCTCATGCCCCAGCCGGTCGCCGACAAGCGCGAACCCAACGAACCAATGAATGGCATCCGCGGCGACAGCGCCGCCGACCCGGCGGGTAACTATGTCTACACGGTCTACATCCGGGCGGGCGGGCCATTCATCCACGCACTCCCGCTGGGTCAGCCGTTCGCCTGGTGCATCGATCTCCCCTCACGCGCGCCCAATGACATGGAAAAGCAGTTTCAGTGGGCGCTCGCCATCAGCCGCGACGGTGGGTCGCTTTACGCGGCCAACGCGGCTCTCGGGACGGTGTCGGTCCTGACAACTGGCGACGCGCCGAAGGTCGTGCGGTCCGGCCTCCTTGCGCTGGCTCATGACAACACGCTCCTCGGCGGCCTGGTGACCAACGCGGAAGCGAAGGGGCCGCGCATCGGTGGGGCCGCCCTGTCATCCGACGGCCGAACTCTCTTTACCTTCGGCGGAACCGGGGTCGTCGCCGTCGACACGGCGACGCTCAAGGTTCGCGCCCGCTACCTGGACCCGTGGCAGCCGGACACCATGCGGATGAGCACGGATGGCAAGTGGCTCTACGTCGCGGAGTCCAGCGAAAACAAGGTCTGGCAGATCGATCCCGCTACCGGAGCCGTCGCCGAGCTCAAGGCCGCAACGAATCCCTGGGCGCTTCTCTGGGCAGAACCTAAATAGCAACTCCCTAGCTTCCCCTCCCCCGATCGCGGGGGAGGGCGGGTGGGGGCGTACCATACGTCCAGCCGTGAAGAGGGGTCTTTCGGTTGGGGCGCTATCGCTGCTCGCCTTGATGAGCGCGTGCGGCCAGCCGGCGCTCAAGAGTACGACGACAACGTCCCCCATTCCATCAGCGCTCGCCGCTGCTTCGCAAACCGTGTCGGTCGCCCCCGTCGCCGCCACGGCCGCGCCTCAGGTGATGACCTGCAAGCTGCCGGTAGTGACACAAAACTCTGCCGGCTGGGTTACCTTCCCCGGCGGCAGCTACCAGCCCGACCCGAAGGCCAGCGTCAGCCTGCCGCACGGCCCTTCTGGTTTCCCATTGTCAAAGAGCTACGACAAGGCCGTCGAGCGCTGGGTGCCTGTCCCGCGCGACGACATCTCGCCGGACGGCAAGCACTACGCCTACGCCGACCTGCCACCCGTTGATAGCAGCCCGGTTCATGTCGTTGATCTGCCCTCTGGTGTCAGCCACGCCTTCAATCCTGGAGCACCGCCGACCGATAGCTTGTGGATGGCCGTCGACTATGAGAACGAGGGCGTGTACCTCACATCGCAGCCCAACGGCCCGGCCGGCCTGGTCGGATTGTGGCTGCTGGATCCATCGAATAGCGCCGTCAAGGTGATCGACACCTCGCACAGCTGGCAGTACATCAGCGGGGGAGGCGCCTGGGGCACGTCGGATGCATTAACCGGCCACGGTCCCGGCCCCGGCAGCCGGCTGGTGCGAATGGACCTGAAGACCGGTGCGATCGTGTCCTGGTACAAGCGCACCGATGTCGAGTTCACGGTCGCCGGCGCCGATGGTTCCGGACACCCCATCCTTACGGTCTGGAAATACCAGACGCCGCAGCTCATCCTGATCACGGGAGCTAACGCGGCGACGATCCTCCTCACAGCGCCCGGGTCCGCGGTTCCTTCAGTGAGCAACTACATTCACCCGGTTACGGACGCCCACGGCATCTGGTTTGGCGACTCGGGAGGCAGCATCTCTCTCTACACGCCGGCAACCGGCATCAAGAAGATGGCCCAGGTCGGCTCCGGCGATGTCACCGCTGCCGGGGGTTGCCACTAACGCGAGGGATCAGAGTCGTCGCAGCCCTATTCATGGCGTCCGGCGTCGTGGGCATTATTGCCGCTGCGTTGAACTGGTTTCTGAGGGGGTTTCCGGGGTCCGCTTTGGCTCTTGGCGTGCTTCTGTCGGCGCTGTATTTTTTCATCGGGGTAAAGCTGCTGCGGTTGAGATACTGGGCGTTGGTTGCCGGTCGCATTCTCGCGCTGTGGAGCGCCGCAGGCTGGATCGCATTGATTGCCACCACCCGCCGCCTCCCGAATGGACCGCCGGTCGTCTCGCTGGTGAGGTTGGCCGACATCGTCATTTCTGCGGCGATCGTGATGACCATCTTCTTGCCGAGCATCAGCAAGTCGATTCGGAAGCCGATTCCGTCGGAGAGCGCCTAGGCGAACGGTGTCTCGGCCAGGACGGGACGCTCCTGCGCCTTCATGAGCGGAATCCAGACGAAGAGAAAGTGGAGCCCGAACGGAACAAAGCTCAGGAGACGGAACGTGAGCCGCTGGCCTGGATCGGACGAGAACTCGCCCGCGGTTGCCAGACCATAGGCAACGAATGCGGTGGAGACCTGGATGAGTTCGAGCCAGCCGGCGCGCCGCTTACCCAGGTAGAGGACCAGGACCGTGTGGCGCCGGAATAGGCCGATGCCGAGCATGATGGAACCGGCGTAATAGATGAGGATCGCGATCCAATTGCTGACGGGACCGGTTGTGTCGCCAACGATGCCGACCAGCATCGCGACCACACCGACGGCGATGAGCGATAACGAACTGCGCCTGCTCTGACCGAGCCAGGGCGACGGGCCATGAGCGGCGAGCTGGCGACGCTCTTCCGCCACCGTCTTGCGCACCCGGGCCCCGATCGCCTGGCCAAACATCGTGAAGAGACCGGCGAGCAAGAGCAGCGCTCCCCAGGCTGGATCCGGAACGAGCACGGCAGCGACGAGGAGCGCCGCCGGGACCAGGAATGGCTTGAGACGGCGAGTTGCCCGGTAGGCGATGAAGCCGAGCGGCAGTTCGAGTGCCAGGAAAATCGCGGCGGCCAGTACCTTCTCCCCGAAGTTGGGCACGATCCAAAAACGTCGAAACGGCAGGCAACCCTACAGCCCCGCGCTACCCCCCGCAAGCAGGGAGGAACGCTAATGTGTCTGCATGCCAGACGGGGGGCTATCGGCAGAGGAATTGCTTTCGAGCGAGTCGCACCCGCCACCGCGAATGGTGCGGGTCGCCGGCGCCCTAATCATCGCTTACGGCGTCCTGGGCCTGCTTGGTGCCCTGGCGGTCGCGTTTCTGATGCAGGATGCCGCTACATCCCGCCGGTTGGGCATTGGTGGCATTCTCGGCGGGAGCCTCTGGGTGTGGGTCGGCATCAAGCTGCTTCAGCGTCGGCGTTGGGCGCTGATTCTGGGTCGCGTGTTGGCGGTTCCCGCCACCATCATTCTTGTGATCGCCTTGGCGGCTGACCGCCTTGCGCTCGACCCAGCCGTTCTCGTGTTGCGACTGGTGCAGATCAGCCTCGCGTTGGCCATCGCCATCGCACTCTTTTTGCCCGCCGTCAGCAAGGCCTTCAAGAAACGGCCGGACCCTACACAGCACTGGATAACCAGCAGGACCAGCCCACCGGCACCCTGACCAAATCAGCGGAAGTATTCGCGCATCGCGGTAGTGCAGGCACACCCGGCACCACCCAGGCGTGGCAGGTTCCAGGAATCCTCGATCGTCCTCAGCAGGCTGTAGTGCGTCTCGGCAATGCTGGATTGAAACCCCGTCCGTCCCAGCGGTGAGATCACGATTGTGGCGATTTGCCCACCGGCGGCATTCGTGCAGCACCCGGCATTGGTGCTGCCTTCATCCCACGTGATGACCAGCACGCCGCCGTTGCGGTAGGCCGCCGAGTTGAGGATGGCGGGGACCTGGCGGCTCAGCCAGCCGTCTCCCGTCGCGATTGAACAGTCGTGCATGTCGTTGCACATGTCGGGCGTGATCCAGACATAATTCGGGACCGATCCGCTCGAGAGGTCCGTGCCCAGCTGGGTGAATGGCACCACGTGGGCACCGCAGCGGGCGGCATTGGTCCGGATGTCGTTGTAGTAGATCCAGGGATTGTGCTTCTGCATGTAGGGATAGGCATCGCCGACGAAACACGCTGACGGCATGCCCTCGAGATATGCCTTCCAGCTCCGGCCGCCGGCCTCGATCTGGTCTGCGAGGTTGGTGGCGCCCACCCAGCAGGTCGTGCAGTCGCTGGTGATGCCGAACGTGCTGCCCGCCGTCATCGCGAGGTAGTTCGGCAGGCTCGGATGACTGATCGCGTAGTACTGGGTCGCCAGCCCATAGCTGCTCGCCAGCCCATTGATATACGGAGCGGCGCTATTGCCAATCAGGCTGCTCGACTCCTCGTTTTCCATGACGATCACAAAGACGTGGCTGAAGGTCGGTAGCGCCGGAGCCGGCGTTGGTGTCGGAGCCGGAGTTGGTGTCGGAGTCGGCGTCGGCGTCGGCGTTGCTGTTGGCGTTGGAGTTGGCGTCGGCGTCGGTGTCGGCGCGGCCGTGGGTGTGGGTGTTGGTGCCGCGGTTGGCGTCGGTGTTGCTGTTGGTCTCGGCGTTACCGACGGCGTCGGCGTGGCACTTGGCCTCGGGGTAGGGTTGTTAACCGGCGCTGGCGTTGGTGTCCCATGCGCCGCGCTAGCGGGTCGTGGTGTGGGCGTCCCGGCCTTCGCAGCACCTGACGGCGTTGCGGAACCGGACGGGCCGAGCGCAACTGATGGCTGCGTTATCGATCCTCGGGCGCTCGGCGGCGCGAGCAGCAGCGAGGTCGTCCACAAGAGCAACGCCGCGACGCTCCCCCAGAGGACGAGTCGACGAAAAACCCGCATGGGTGGCACTCCTCCCACCCTCTACTAAGCGGCACGGCGTTGCGCAAGACAACCTAGAACGCGCTACCAGGCTGTAACGGCTTAGCTCACAGGCAGCAAAACTTCCGGAATCCCGAAGGCATCGACCAGTCGTTGCGCGTGAGGGCGCAGCTCGCGGCACAGTCGGTTGACGTTGCTGATCACCGCCTTCGCCCGCGCGGCGGACAGCTGGCCGTGCTCCATAAACCAAGCGCGATCCCGCTCGAGCAGGGCCATGACATGGAGGTCGCAGACTTTATTGAGCAGCGCCTTCACCTCGGCATCGTCGCAGCGATCGATCGCCGCCATGAAATGTTCGAGCACCACGCGCTCGACGTGCGCCCGTGCCGCCAGTAACAGGTGGTCCTGCACGGCGTTGAAGGCGCTGAAGGCGTCGCCGTCGTTCGCCATCAGCTTCTGCAGTCGTCGGGCCGCCGCTTCCAGCACGTGCTTCTCGCGCCACGCCAGCAGGTAGGCATGGTACTCGCGATCGAGGAGGTTGGTCCCCTCCTCACTCCGCGGGATGGCATCAGCAATCCACTGCGCCAGTGAACGCGCGGCCGTCCGCTCGAGCACCGCGCCCACCACCTGGTCGGCCACGTAGCGCACCATCGCGACCGTATCCATGCTGCCGAACTCATCCCGGAAGTTCGTCAGCAATCCCTTGGCGACCAGCTGCAGCAACACGGTATTGTCGCCTTCGAAGGTAGTGAAGATGTCGGTGTCGGCCCGCAGCTCGGTGAGCCGGTTCACGGAAAGATAGCCGGCCCCGCCGCAGGCCTCGCGGCACGTCTGGATCGTTTGCGTGCTGTGCCAGGTCGAGATGGCCTTGAGACCGGCCGCCTGCGTCTCCAGCCGGCGCTGCTCCGCCTCGTCGGGACTGTCGCCATCGCCGGCGTCATGCAGTGACCCGACCAGCGCCTCCTGGGCGAAGTGCAGCGCGTAGGTCGTGGCCAGCGCCGGCAGCAGTCGCCGCTGATGCTGCAGATAATCGAGCAGGATCACTTCCTCGTCGCGGCCGGGGGCTCGGAATTGCCGGCGCGTCGATCCGTAACGGATCGCGATCGCGAGCGCCAGCTTCGCCGCGCTGAGCCCGGCCCCCGCCACGCTGACACGGCCCGACACCAGCGTCCCCAGCATGGTGAAGAACCGCCGCGTCTCGTTCGCGATCGGACTGCTGTAGGTCCCATCCGGCGCCACTGACCCAAAGCGATCCAGCAGCGCCTCGCGCGGCACGCGCACCTGGTCGAACCAGAGGCGGCCATTGTCAACTCCATTCAATCCGCCCTTGTGGCCGCAGTCCTCGATGCGCACGCTGGAGCACGGCCGCCCGCGTTCGTCGCGGATCGGCACCAGCAAGACGTGAACGCCGCGCCGCTCGCCGCCCGTGATCAACTGCGCGAAGACGGCTGCCAGGCGTCCGTCGCGGGCCACGTTCCCGATGTAGTCCTTGCGCGCGTCATCGTCGGGCGTGTGGATGACGAACTCCTGGCGCTGCGGGTCGTAGGTAGCGGTGGTCCGGATCGACTGGACGTCGGAACCATGCCCGGTCTCGGTCATGGCGAAGCACCCCGGCAGCTCCATCGTCATCGCCGCCCGCAAGTAGCGCTCGTGATGTCGCCGCGTGCCCAGCCGGCGGATCACCCCACCGAAGAGCCCGTACTGCACGCCGACCTTGACGAGCAGGGATAGGTCGACGAGCGCGAGGGTTTCGAAGGCGCTGAGCGCCCCACCCATATCCCCTTCCCCACCAAACTCGCGCGGGAAGAACAGCCGGGCACTCCGCGTCTGGCTGACCATGCGGGCCTGCTCCAGCACTCGGGCGCGGTGCTCCTCGACCGGCAGGCCGTGGACCGGGCGGAGGAGCGGCGACGCGGCGATCTGAGCCCGGACCTCCTCCCGGATGCCGCCCCAGCGGCCATTCAGTAAGCTCCGGAGTTCCCCGACTTCTACTGCCACCTGTACGATTTATTACACCATTGCGTCCATATAATGGACAACTAGCCAGTGGCTGACCTCCGCCCCGCCGCCATCCTGGGCGGCAATCGGATCCCGTTTGCACGGGCGAACGGCCCCTATGCCCGCGCCTCCAACCAGGACATGCTGACCGCGGCATTGGACGGGCTGATCGCTCGCTTCGGCCTGCAGGGTGCTCGGATGGGTGAGGTGGCCGCCGGCGCCATCCTCAAGCACAGTCGGGACTTCAACCTGACCCGGGAAGTCGTGCTGGGCTCGCGACTTTCGCCATCGACCCCCGCCTATGACGTGCAGCAGGCCTGCGGCACGGGCCTGGAGACCACGATCCACGTCGCCAACAAGATCGCCCTCGGCCAGATCGAGAACGGCATCGCCGGTGGGGTCGATACCGCCAGCGATGCGCCGATCGCCGTCAATGAGGACCTACGTCGCGTCCTTCTGCAGGTCAGTCGGGCCAGAAGCATGCCACAACGGATTGCGCTGCTGCGCAAGCTTCGTCCCACACAAGTGGTCCCCGAGACGCCGCGCAATGCCGAACCCCGGACCGGTATGTCGATGGGTGAGCACGCAGCGATCACCGCGGCTCAGTGGGAGATCACTCGCGAGGAGCAGGACCAGCTCGCGGTGGCGAGCCACCGAAATCTCGCGGCCGCCTGGAGTCGTGGCTTCTTCGACGACCTGGCCACGTCCTATCTGGGGTTGCAGAAGGATCAAAACATGCGGCCCGACGCCAGCATGGAATCGCTCGCGCGACTGAAGCCGGTCTTCGGGAAAGACGGAACCGCCACCATGACGGCCGGCAACTCGACGCCGCTCTCCGACGGCGCGGCCACCGTCTTGCTCAGTACCGACGCCTGGGCCAGGGAGCACCACCTCCCCGTCCTCGCGCACTTCGTTGATGCCGAAACGGCGGCGGTCGACTACGTCCACGGTGGCGAAGGCCTCTTGATGGCGCCCGCCTACGCGGTACCGCGATTGCTCGAGCGCAATCGTCTCTCGCTCCAGGACTTCGATTTCTACGAGATGCACGAGGCATTCGCGTCGACGGTGCTCGCGACCTTGAAAGCCTGGGAAGATCCGGCGTTCTCCCGGGACCGCCTCGGCTTATCGAAGCCGCTTGGCCCCGTCGACCGCTCCCGTCTGAACGTGGCCGGCTCCTCACTGGCGGCGGGCCATCCGTTCGCAGCAACCGGGGGACGCATCGTCGCCACACTGGCCAAGCTGCTGGCCGAAAAAGGATCCGGACGCGGGCTCATCTCGATCTGCGCCGCCGGCGGCCAGGGCGTCGTCGCCATCCTCGAAGCCGCATGAAGTTGCGAGTGCCCGGGCTTCCGGCTGCGACTCCGCTCCGCCGCTACTCCCCCGACCAACCCATTATCGACGGCCCCGTCCTTACCGGTGCAGCCGCGGGCGGAAGGATAGACCTTACGACCTTTTCCTCCCAATCTTCACAACCTCCGTCGGCCATCATGTTCGATGCCACCGGCATCACCAACGTCGCCGGCCTCTCGGAACTTCATGCCTTTATCGCTCCTGCGTTTCGAAATCTGCGCCCGTGCGGACGGCTGATCGTCCTGGGTACGCCGCCGGAGGACTCCTCCGACCCGGCCACCGCGGCGGCCCAGCGGGCGCTCGACGGCTTCATCCGTTCCGCTGGAAAGGAGGCCCGATCCGGATCGACCGCCAACCTTATATATGTGGCGGCGGGCGCGGAGTCCGGCCTCGAATCAACTCTGCGCTTTTTCCTCTCGGGTCGCTCGGCCTACGTCTGTGGCCAGGTTGTCCGCATGCGGCCCGCAAAAACACCACCGACCGCCGACTGGAACCGTCCACTGAAGGATCGCGTCGCCGTCGTGACCGGCGCGGCCCGCGGCATCGGTGCGGCGATCGCACACACACTCGCCCGGGACGGAGCGCAGGTCGTCGGCGTCGACGTGCCGGCGGCCGGCGGCGCGCTCGCCGAGGTCGCCAACCAGATCGGCGGGACCGCATTCCAGGTCGACATCACCGCGGCCGATGCCCCCGATCGCCTGGCTGGCTATCTCGAACAGCGCCACGGCGGCGCCGACGTCTTCGTGCACAACGCCGGCATCAC
>Ga0209689_1002576_pt1 | contig 13470 bp, 11 predicted proteins | sample GraSoiAngelo_149_FD_187119 | JGI IMG/M metagenome (GOLD analysis project Ga0209689, IMG submission 187119) | Grasslands soil microbial communities from the Angelo Coastal Reserve, California, USA - 14_1009_09_30cm (SPAdes) (version 2) | ecosystem: Environmental > Terrestrial > Soil > Grasslands ...
GCGTTGACCGTCTCGCCGATGAATCGATCGGCCTCGAGATCCGCCGGCGTGCCCGCGAGCCGCGAGAGGTCGTAGCCGGCTGAGAACGCCTCGACACCTGCCCCGCGCAGGATCACCGCGCGTGCACGGTCTCCATGCGAATCCAGCGATTCCGCCAGCGCGATCAGGAGCTCGGGATCCAACGCGTTTCGCCGCTCGGGCCTGTTGAGCGTGAGGGTGAGGACGTCGTGCTCGCCCCACTCGGTGAGAAGTGAGTCAGTCATTCAGAAACGAAATCATCGAGCGCGCGAGCTCGCGCGGTTTCTCGACTGGGATCGGGTGGCCGGCGGCGGGGATCACCTCGAGCTTGCTGCTTTTGATCCCTGCGGCGATGATCTCGGCGGCCTTCGGCGGGCAATGCCGGTCCAGCTCCGAGGCGACGATCAGCGTCGGTGCGGTGATCCGGTCGAGCTCCGGGTCGAGCGGTGACGCGTTGAGCGCCGCCATGGCGGCGCACGCGTTGGCGTAGCCGCGAGGGTCGGCGGTTGATTCGCGCCGGATGACCAGGCCTTCTTCCAGCTCGCCGGGCGATTCCGCGTATACGTCCGCCGTGTCACGGTCCAGCGTCGCTCGAAGCTCCGGGTCGCCACGGTCGACCATCTCGACACGCTGCCTGTACCAGTCCGCCGCCGACCGGCCGACGCGACTCGAAGTCGCCACCAGCGCAAGACCGCCGACCCGGTCTGGGTGGTCGATGGCGGCGCGCATCGCGATCGTTCCGCCCAGGGAAAAGCCCGCGACGTGCGCCCTCTCAACGCCGAGCGCATCCATCAGCGCGATCAAATCAGCCCCCAGCTGTCGAAGGGTCCCGTCGGGGTTACCGAGGCTGGTCTGGCCGTGGCCCCGAAGGTCGTAGAGGATCACACGATGCCGGAGCATCAAGTCGGGCAGTGAGCGACGCCAGGCGCGGTGGTCGTCGGCCAGGCCGTGGACCAGGATGAGCGCCTCGCCGCGCCCGGCCTCGAACCACGCAACGTCGATGTCGTTACATTGCGCGAGCATCTTCACGCAGCGCGTTGCGGTTGACTTTTCCGGGTCCGGACAGCGGGAGCTCGCCGACGCTGTACACCGCCGCCGGCCACTTGTAGTGAGCAAGTCCTCTGTCCTCGAGGAAGCGGTCGAGCTCGTCTTTGTCGGCATCGCCCACGATGAACGCCACCGGCACCTCGCCGAGCTCAGCATCCGGCCGGCCGACCACGCACGCGTCGAGCACCGCCGGGTGCATTCGGAGCATCGATTCCACCTCGTAAGGATTGATGTTCGTGCCGCCCCTGATGATGATGTCCTTCACCCGGCCGACGACGTGAAGGAATCCTGACTCGTCGACGTAACCGAGGTCGCCCATGTGCGCCCAGCCGTCCTCCGCGTAAGGGCCGGCGTCCTCGCCCCAGTAGCGGTCCTGGACGAGGTCGCCTCGCATGCAGATCTCTCCGTCGACGATCTTCCACTCGGCGCGATCATGCGGCCGACCCACTGTCGTCCAGCGAAGATGCTGTGGATCGGACGGGCTGGCCACCGCGAGCTGGCCGGCGTCCATCGACCCGTAAAAGCTGGAGATCGGGATCCCGGTCGACTTCTCCCAGCGCTGGGCGATCTCCGGGGGCAGTGGCGCTCCCGCGACCGCGACCGCGCGAACCGTGGGCAGGGAGACCGGCTGGTTGAGCATCCGGATCACGTTGGTCGGCACGCCGACCATCACGGTAGCTCTTGCCGCGGCGGCGGTCTCGAGGCAGTGCTCCGCGGTCCAATGAGGCTCGCGCAGCATGACCAGCGGCGCTCCCAGCCGCATGCAGTAAAGACACATGCCGCCGATGCCCTGGGTCAAAGGTGTCATCGGCAGGACTCGGTCCTCTTCTATGATGCCGAGCCTCGAGGTGAAGCTCTCGAAGGTCACTTGCTTCAGACGAGCCGACAGCGAGGCGAGCTTGGGCATGCCGGTCGTGCCCGAGCTCATGGCGATCTCCACGATCCGCGATGGATCCGGCTCGGCTGCGGGAGGCGCCGGCAAGCCCTCGGCGGCAGCGCCGAAGTCGTCGCCTGCGATCACAAGGCGTGGGCGTGTCTTCTCCAGCACCCAGTGGACCTCGTGCTCGCCCAGTGATAGCGGCATCGGCACGATCACCGCGCCGAGGTCCGGGATCGCGAGCTCCAGCGCGACGTACTGCCAGACGTTCGGCAACCGGACCCCGACCACGTCGCCCGCGCGTACGTCCCTGGCCGCGAGCAGCTTCTGGATTCGACGCACGTGCTCGAGCAGCTCTTCGAAAGTGATCTCGCTGCCACCTTCCCAGATCGCAGCGCTCGATCCGCGGCGCGCCGCGTTCCATTCGAGGTAGCTCACCGGGCGGTAGGGCTGCGGCGTCACCGCATCAGGGCGAAGAGGCGGTCCGGCGTCAGCGGCAGCGTCACATCGCTCATCGAGAGCGCGTCTGCGACCGCGTTCGCGATCGCGGCGGTGCCGCCGATGATGCCGCCCTCGCCGACCCCCTTGGTCCCGAGCTCGTGCACCGTGGACGGGGTGACGAGGTGCTCGATCTCGACCAGGGGCACTTCACCGACGCTCGGGATGAGGTAGTCGAGGAAAGTACCGCTGCGCAGCCCGCCTTCCGCGCCGTACGCGACCTCTTCCATGAGCGCGGCACCCACGGCCTGAGCCACCCCGCCGACGACCTGGCCTTCGACGATCATCGGGTTGATCAGGACGCCGCAGTCCTCCGCCACCACATACCGAAGAATCTGCGCGGCGCCCGTCGCAGCGTCGACCTCGACCATGCACGCGTGGGTCGCGTAGGGGTGCGCGGCCTGGACTGCGTCGTAGGTCACCGATATGTCCAGACCGTCGAGGTCAACGGAGAGTCTCGACAGGGTGGGGCCGTCGATGGTCAGGCGGTCGATCGGCACGGCCAGCCGATATGAGGCGGCCTCCAGGATCGCCTCGCGCAGCAAGCCCGCGGCGCGAAAGGTGCTCGTTGCCGCTGTCACCGAGCCGCGGCTCATGAACGAACCCGTGCCGGTCCCGACGACTGCAGTGTCGGTCTGCTCCACGACGACGCTCGCGACATCGAGGCCGAGCCCCGCCGCCGCCACCTGCGCGAGCGTCGTGTGCGCGCCCTGGCCGATCACGGGGCAGCTCGTCTGCACGTGCACGCGTCCGTCGCCGGCGAGCCACGCACGAGCGGTGTCGGTGCCTGGGATGTCGTCCATGCCGCGACCCCGGAAAGTTGACGAGCCCGCGCCGGTGTACTCGACATAAGAGCCGATGCCGATCCCGACCAGGCGTCCCTCGGCGCGCGCGGTCTTTTGCTCGCGGCGCGCGTCCTCATAACCGAACGCCATCAACGCCGACTCAAGCGCGGCGGCGTAGTCGCCCGACTCGTAAGGATGCTTCGTGACGCTGATGTACGGCATCTGTTCCGGTCGCACGAAGTTGACCCGCCGCACCTGCGCCGGATCGAGTTTGAGCCGCGCCGCGACCAGGTCCATCAGCCGCTCGTGCGCGAGCACCGCCGTGACCATGCCGACACCGCGATACGGACCTTCAGGGGACTTGTTGGTCGCGACCGCGTACGTGTCGTACTCGTAGTGGCGGATGTCATAGGGCCCGGTCATGAGTCCGGCGGTGCCCAGAGGGTCGAGCAAAGGGCCGAACGGCCTGATCCCGTACGCCCCGATGCTCGAGAAGATGGTCGCGCGCAGCCCGAGCACCCGCCCGTCTCCGCGCACCGCGGCGCTGAACTTCACGTTCTGGTCGCGTGCGTGGCTGGCGGCCTGCATGTGCTCGGATCGGGTTTCGATCCATTTGACTGCGGTGCCCGCGCGACGTGCAATCCATGCCAGCAGGATCTCCTCCGGGTAGACCTGGGCCTTGACGCCGAACGCGCCCCCGATGTCGGCGGCGACGACCCGGACCTTCGACCGCTCGAGTCCGAGGCATTCCGCGATTGCGTCCGCCGCGATGTGCGGCACCTGGGTCGAGGTCCAGACCACGACCCCGCCGTCACCCTCGGGGCTGGCGACCACCCCGCGGCATTCGATCGGGGCGGCCGCCACACGCGGATGGGTCACCTCGCCTTCCACGATCACGTCCGCGCGCTCGAAGGCGTCCTCGACCTTTCCATAGCTGCGGTGGCCGAGGTAGTAGATGTTCTCAGGCACCGCCTCATGCACCACCGGCGCGCTCTCCGCCACCGCGTCCTCGAACGTAACGACTGCGGGGAGATGTTCGATGTCCGGCGAGATCAGCTCCACCGCGTCGGCGGCCAGGTACCGGCTGTCCGCGACCACCGCGGCGATCATCTCGCCCACGAAGCGAACCCGGTCGGTCGCCAGGATCGGCCGTTCGGGCGAGACGGCTCCCGGAGTTGTCAGGTGGACGGCAAGAGGCCGGCAGGAGCCGACCAGGTCATCAGCGGTGAAGACCGCGACGACGCCGGGTGCCGCGAGGGCCGCGGACGTGTCGACACCGGCCAACCGTCCACTCGCCACGGGGCTTCGCACCAAATCGACGTGCAGGCAGCGCTCCGGCCGCAGGTCGTCGACGAACTGAGCCTCGCCGCGCAGCAGGCCGCCGTCCTCCAGCCGCTTCAGGCTCCTGCCGATCGGCCCCGATACCGTCGCCGCCATGTCGCTAAAGTCTCGGTCATCGACGAACACTGGATGGCGGTCGCGCGAGGTGACGAACCTGCCGATCTCGTGCTGTCCGGCGGCCAGGTCCTGTCGGTGTTCACGAAGGAATGGCTGGACGTGGACGTCGCGGTCAAGGACGGCCACGTGGTGGGGCTCGGTGGATACGAAGGGCGCGAGCGGCTTGACGTCTCCGGCGCCTACCTCGTACCGGGCTTCATCGACGCCCACATGCACATCGAGTCGTCCAAGCTCATGGTCGACGAGTTCGCGCGCGCCGTCCTCGCGCACGGGACCACCGCGGTGGTCGCAGATCCCCACGAGATCGCCAACGTGCTCGGCACCGAGGGCATCCGGTGGCTCCTCGACTCCTGCACCGATCTGCCGCTGGACGTATTCGTGATGGCGTCATCCTGCGTTCCCGCCTCGCGGTTCGAGTCCCCAAGGCAGCCGTTCACGCTAGGCGACATCGAGAGCTTGCTGCGCCACCCACGCGTCATCGGGGTGGCGGAGATGATGAACTTCCCCGGTGTCATCGCAGGCGACGCGTCCGAGCTCGCCAAACTCCAGACCGGTCTCACCGACCACGTCGATGGGCATGCTCCCGGTGTGCGCGGACCGGCGCTCAACGCCTACATCGCGGCCGGTATCGAGTCAGACCACGAGGCAACCACGTTCGAAGAGGCGCTCGAGAAACGCCGGCTGGGGATGTGGGTCCTGCTGCGCGAGGCTTCGATCGCGCGCAACCTGCGCGACCTGCTTCCGCTCGTCAAGAAGTACGGCCCCGACCGCTGCGCCTTCTGCACCGACGACCGCGAACCCGACTTCATCGTCGAGCAGGGTCACATCAACCAGATGGTCCGCGTCGCGGTCGAGGACGGGATCAGCCCCGAGGACGCGGTCGTCATGGCCACGATCAACCCGGCCACCTATCACCGACTCTGGCGCCTGGGCGCCATCGCCCCCGGCTACCGGGCCGACATCCTCGTCCTCGACAACCTCAAATCCTTCTCGCCGCGCCAGGTGTTGAAGCGCGGGGCGCCACCCCGGTTCGCGAAGCTCGACGTTCCCGAGTGGGTCCGGCAGACGGTCAGCCTCGCCCCTGTCGAGGCCACTTCGTTTCGTATCCCGGCGGGGCCGAAGAAGATCCGCGTCATGCGCGTCATCCCCGCCCAGCTGATCACCGGCGTCGAGGTCGTCGAGCCGAACATGAAGGACGGATGCATCGTCGCCGACCCCGCGCGCGACCTGGTCAAGATCGCGGTGATCGAGCGCCACCACGCGACCGGACGCATCGGACTCGGATTCGCGACCAACGTCGGGCTGAAGCGCGGCGCATTCGCGTCGACCGTCGCCCATGACGCTCACAACATCGTCGCGTTGGGAGTCGACGACGCCGACATGGCGGCGTGCGCGATGCGGATGGCCGAGATCGGCGGCGGCATCGTCATCGCGGAAGGGGGCCGAGTGGTCGAGGAGCTCCCGCTCCCGATCGCGGGCTTGATGAGCGACCGGCCGCTCCTGGAGGTCCATGAGCGCCTCCGGTCGATGGAGAAGCGACTCCACGCGATGGGCGTGACCACGGCGTCGCCGTTCATGACCCTGAGCTTCCTCGCCCTCTCCGTCATTCCCGAGCTGAAGATCACGGATCGCGGCCTGGTCGACGTCGACCGCTTCGAGCTGGTGCCTTTGGGGATTGAGTGACGGCCTCGAGGACCAGCTGTACGCATGCCTGGCCAACCGGCGCTGGGCGCATGCGGTCGTCTCGCAGCAGCCATTCGTCAACGTCACTCGATTCTTGGCCGTCGCGGTCGAGACGATGAACACCCTGACGGATCAAGAGTGGCTCGAAGCGATGAAGGCTCATCCGCGCATCGGCGAGCGTGGTGGCGGCGCACCGGACAGCTCGGTTCGCGAGCAGAGCCATGCAATGCAATCCCCACCGGCGACGCTCGAGGCGCTGGACGCGGAAAATCGCAGGTATGAGGACAAGTTCGGGCATGTCTTCCTCATCGCGGCGAGCGGCCGCAGCGGGGACGAGATATTGGCTGAGCTGCGCCGGCGGATGAGCAACGATCCGGCGGCCGAGTTCACAGAGGCGAAGCGCGAGCTGCGCAAGATCACCCTTCTCCGGCTCGAGAAGATCCGCTACCCATGAGCATCTCCACCCACGTGCTCGACACGATGCGTGGCACCCCGGCCGCCGGGCTCGCGGTGACGCTCCATCGCCATGAGCCCGACGGCGACTGGAAGGAGGTCGCGCAGGCCGAAACCGACGCCGACGGCCGGGTCCGCACGCTGTCCGACGAGGAGCTGGACCCCGGCGAGTACCGGCTCGAGTTCGACACGCGCCCTTACTTCGAGCGGTCGGGCCTCAGTGCCTTCTATCCGTCGGTGTCGGTGGTGTTCAGCTTCGAAGGCGGGCACCTTCACGTCCCGCTGCTGCTCAGCGCATTCGGCTACACCACATACAAAGGGACGTGAACGTGATCCTCGGCGACAACCAGTACGGGAAAGCCGAGACGCACGTGGTGCGCGTCACGAAGTCCGGCGCGCGGCACGAGCTCAAGGACCTCAACGTCAGCGTGGCCCTCGCGGGCGACTTCGCCGAGACGCACCTCACCGGCGACAACAGCAAGGTCGTGCCGACCGACACGCAGAAGAACACCGTCTTCGCGTTCGCCAAAGAGCCGATCGGCGAGATCGAAGACTTCGCCATCCGGCTCGCCCGGCATTTCGTGGGCGAGTTTGCGTCGGTCTATCGCGCGCGCGTGTCCATCGAGGAATTCGGATGGGAGCGGATCCACGACCACGCTTTCGTGCGGGCGGGCTCAGAAAAGCGCCTGACCACCGTGACGTGCACCGACGATGGCACGTGGGTGGTCGCCGGAATCGGCGACCTCGTCGTGCTCAAGTCGACCGGCTCGGAATTCCATGGTTACATCAAGGACAGATACACGACGCTGCCCGAGACCCGCGACCGCATCATGGCCACCTCTCTTCTCGCGCACTGGCGTTACGCCGGCTCGGACATCGACTGGCGGAAATCCTTCGCTGACATCCGCCGCCTGCTCCTCGAGACGTTTGCTGTCAAGCACAGCCTCTCGCTGCAGCAGACGCTCTACGCGATGGGCGAGGCAGTGCTCCAGGCACGCCAGGAGGTCGCCGAGATCCGGATGGCGATGCCGAACCGGCACCACTTCGCCGTCGACCTATCGCCCTTCGGCATGGACAACGACAACGAGGTGTTCTACGCGGCGGACCGGCCTTACGGTCTCATCGAAGGCACGCTGACGCGGGACGATGCGCCGGAGCCAGGCCTCGCCTGGTGATGGAGTTCCTCCAGCCGGCCACCTGGTCGGACGCGCTGGCCATGAAGGCGGCGCACCCTGACGCGACGCCGATCGCGGGCGGCACGGACGTGATGGTCGAGATCAACCTCGACCACCGCCGCCCGGCGTCCATCATCGACCTCACGCGCATCCGCGAGCTCGGGGAGTGGGGGACGGAGGACGGCCACCTGAGGATTGGGGCGGGCGTCACCTACACACGCCTCATCGACGAGCTGGCAGACCGGCTTCCCGGCCTCGCGATTGCATCGCGGACCGTGGGTTCGCCGCAGATCCGCAACCGAGGCACGGTCGGAGGCAACCTGGGCACGGCCTCGCCGGCCGGCGACGCGCATCCGCCACTCCTGGCCGTGGACGCGGTGGTCGAGCTCGCTTCGACCTCAGGCACGCGACGCGTTCCCGTCCGCGAGTTCTTCACCGGCCCGAAGCGAAACGCGATGCGAACGGACGAGCTCATCTCCGCGTTCCTCGTCGAGCCGGCGCCCGGCCCGCAGCAGTTCAGCAAAGTCGGCACGCGCAACGCGATGGTCATCGCCGTGTGCTCGTTCGCGGTCGCGCTCGATCCCGCGCGAAGGCGCGTCGGCACCGGCATCGGGTCGGCGGGGCCGACGCCGCTGCGCGCGACCGAAGCTGAACAGTTCATCGAGGGCGTGCTCGACGAGGAGAACCTGTGGGACCGTCGCACAGACGTGAGCGAGTCCGCGGTGAAGCGTTTTGGCGAGCTCGTCGCCCTGGCCGCGAAGCCGATCGACGACGTTCGCGGCACCGCCGCCTACAGGCGTCACGCGCTGTCAGTGCTCGCGCGTCGTTGTTTCACGTGGGCCTGGGCCGCCGCATGAAGGTCGAATGCACCGCCAACGGCACCCCCCGCTCTGCCGACGGCGTCTGGGAGGGCGAGAGCCTCCTTTATCTGCTGCGCGAGCGATTCGGCCTTTATGGGTCGAAGAACGCGTGCGAGCAGGGCGAGTGCGGATCGTGCTCCGTGTATCTCGACGGCACACTGGTTTGCGCGTGCCTCGTCCAGGCCGGACAGGCCAACGGGCGCACGGTCGTCACCATCGAAGGGCTCGATGGTGACGCGGTCCAGAAAGCCTTCGTCGAAGCGGGCGCGGTGCAGTGCGGCTTCTGCACGCCGGGCCTGGTCGTGGCCGCCCACGACCTGCTCCAGCGCCAGCCGCATCCCACTGACGCGCAGATCCGCGAAGCGCTGGCCGGCAACATCTGCCGCTGCACCGGCTACGCGAAGATCATCGCCGCCGTGCAGAGGGCCGCGGACTCTCCATGAGGATCGGCGAGAGCGTCCCTAGGGCTGACGGCCCGGCCAAGGTCCGTGGCGACTTCATCTATTCATCCGACCTTCACGTCGATGGAATGCTCTGGGGTGCGACGGTGCGGAGCCCGCACCCATACGCCCGGATCATCTCCATCGACGTTTCTGAAGCGCGCTCGATGCCCGGTGTTCATGCGGTCCTCACACACGAGGACGTGCCCGGAAGCAAGCTCTACGGCCTCGAGATCCAGGACCAGCCGGTGCTTGCATTCGACGTGGTGCGCTATTGGGGCGAGGCGGTCGCGCTCGTGGCCGCCGACCATCCCGAACAGGCGCGTCGCGCCGCCGACAAGGTTCGCGTCGAGTACCAGGTGTTGACCCCGATCACCAACGCGGAGCAGGCCCTGTCAGAGGACGCGCCGAAGCTTCATCCCGACGGCAACGTCACTCGCCACGTCAGGATCCGGCACGGGGATCCATCCGCCCGCGCGGACGTCGTGGTCCGGGGCGAATACGAGATCGGCATGCAGGACCAGGCTCCGCTCGGCCCGGAATCGGGACTCGCGATCCCGGACGGAGAGGGCGGCGTCGACCTCCACATCGCGACGCAGTGGCTGCACGTCGACCAGGACCAGCTGGCGGGCATTCTCGGCCTGCCCAAGGAGAAAGTACGCCTCACCATGGCCGGCATCGGTGGAGCCTTTGGCGCGCGGGAGGACCTGTCGATGCAGGCGCACTCATGCCTGCTCGCGCTTGACACCGGCCGGCCGGTGAAGATCTCTTACTCCCGGCCGGAGTCGTTCGTCGGGCACGTGCATCGGCATCCGGGTCGCCTGACCTATGAGCACGGCGCCAATCGCGACGGCAAGCTGGTCTATGTCCGGGCGCGCATCGTCCTCGACGGCGGCGCGTACGCGTCGAGCTCGACCGCGGTCATCGCCAACGCGACGTGCTTCTCGGTCGGGCCTTATGTGTGTCCCAACGCCACGATCGACGGCATCGTCGCCTACACCAACAACCCGCCGTGCGGCGCGATGCGCGGTTTCGGCTCGGTCCAGAACTGCTACGCACATGAGGCGCAGATGGACAAACTGGCCGCCGCGCTGGGCATGGACCCGGTCGACCTCCGCATTCGCAACGCGATGGAGACGGGCAGCGAGATGATCACCGGCCAGGTGATCGACGGCCCTGTCCCGGTAGCGGAACTCCTTCGACGCGTGAAAGCTTTCCCTCTCCCCTTCAGGGGAGAGGGTCAGGGTGAGGGGCGTGGAAAGAACCTCACTGACATGCCAGGCGGGGTATCCAACACGACCCATGGCGAGGGAGTGAGGCGCGGCGTCGGCTTCGCGGTCGGATTCAAGAACATCGGCTACTCCGAAGGCTTCGACGACCATTCGACCGCCCGCGTCCGGCTTTCGGTCGTCGACGGCCGCCCACGCGTCGAGGTGCACACCGCCGCGGCCGAGGTGGGGCAGGGGATGGTCACGGTGCAGGCGCAGATCGCCGGCACCGAGCTGGGCGTCAGCGACGCCGTCGTCCTGAACGCCGACACGCGTGTCGGTTCCGCCGGCTCCTCGTCCGCCTCGCGCCAGACCTACATCACAGGCGGCGCGGTGAAGGCCGCGTCGGAAGCCGTGCGCACCCGCGTGCTCGAGCTGGCGCAATCCGAGCTGCATCTGGCAGGCGAGCTGCGCATCCAGGACGACGCGGTCGTCGGCGCCGATGGGAAGCCGATCGTGTCCCTGGCCACCCTGCTGGGCGACGCCGTGATCGAGGAGACGCGTGTCTTTCACCCCCGGCGCACACAGCACCTCGATCCCGAGACCGGCCAGGCCGATGCGCACATGCAGTTCGCGTTCGCCGCGCACAGGGCGGTGGTCGACGTCGACACCGAGCTCGGACTGCTGAAGGTCGTGGAGCTCGCGACCGCGCAGGACGTCGGCAAGGCGATCAACCCGCTCGCCGTGCAGGGCCAGCTGGAGGGTGGAGCCGCGCAGGGTCTCGGCCTGGCGGTGATGGAGGAGATCCAGGTCAAGGACGGCGTGATCCGCAACCCGTCGTTCACTGACTACCTCCTGCCGACCATCCTCGACATGCCGCCGGTGCGGATGGACATCCTCGAGCTGGGCGACCCCAACTCGCCATACGGGCTGAAAGGGGTCGGCGAGCCGCCGACGATCTCGTCCGGCCCGGCCATCGTGGCCGCGATCCGCGCCGCGACCGGACGTCAGATCGACCGCGTCCCGGTTCGACCCCAAGACATCACTCTTTGAGCTTTCTCTTGAAGGCCGGACTGGTCTACACCGGCACACGCGAGATTGAGAACGGCTGGGTGCACGTGCGCCACGGCGAGATAATCGAGGTCGGATCCGGTCCGCCTCCACATGCGGGCGAGGTCGTCGACGAGCCCAATTGCGTCGCGATGCCGGGGCTGGTCAACGCGCACGACCACATGTACCAGTGGGCGACGCGCGGTTACGTCGCCGACGGCACGTTGTTCGAGTGGCTGCGCGCCCTCTACCCGGTGTGGGCACGCATCGACGCAGACACGGTCCGCGTCGCAGCGCGCGCGGCGATGGCGCGCCTCCTGCTATCGGGCTGCACGTTGTCGACCGACCACCACTACGTCTTCCCGCACGGGAGGCAAGGCATCTTCGAGGCGCTGGTGGATGCGGCGCGAGAGCTCGGCCTGCGCTTCCATCCCTGCCGCGGCTCGATGTCGCTCGGCGAGTCGAAAGGCGGGCTGCCGCCCGACAGCGTGGTCGAGGACGAGGACGCGATCCTGGCCCACACCGAAGCGATGATCGATCGGTACCACGACTCCAAGGGCGGCTCGATGTGCCGCGTCGTCGTGGCTCCGTGCTCGCCGTTCTCGGTCACCCCGCAGCTGATGCGCGATTCAGCCGACCTGGCGCGCCGGCACCACGTCCGCCTGCACACGCACCTCGCCGAGACGCTTGACGAGGAGCGCTTCTGCCTCGAGAAATTCGGCCGCCGCCCCGTCGAGCTCATGGAGGACCTGGGTTGGGTCGGCGAGGACGTCTGGTACGCGCACGGCATCCATCTCAGCGACGCCGAGGTCGACCGCATCGCCGAGGTCAAGACCGGCATCGCGCACTGCCCCTCGAGCAACATGCGGCTCGGCGCGGGGGCGTGCCGGGTGGAGGACCTGGTGCGCGCCGGGGCGCGGGTGGGGTTGGGAGTCGACGGCGCGGCGAGCAACGAGGACGCCAACCTTGCGATGGAGGCCCATCAAGCCTTGCTGCTCGCGCGCGTGCGGAGCGCGTCACCACGTGCTCTGGACGCACGCACCGCCTGGCGGCTCGCGACGCGGGGCGGAGCCGAGTGTCTTGGCCGCGACGACTGCGGCACGCTGGAGCCGGGCAAGTGCGCCGACATCGCGTGCTTCCGGGTCGACGACCTCGCGCATGCGGGAATCGAGGACCTCGTCGCCGGGCTCGCGCTCGCGCCGCCGGCCCGAGCTCAGACCGTGGTGGTCGACGGCCGGGTCGTGGTTCGAGGAGGCCGGCTCTTGACCGCGGACGAGGACGAGGTCGCCCGCGACATCGCCGCTACGAGCCGGCGTCTGGCCGGATGAGCTCCCCGCGGCTCGGCTCGCCGCCGCGGAGCAAGGTCCTGACCGTCTTGCCCTGAATCCTCTGCCCCTCGTGCGCGCTGAAGCGATTCCGGTAGAGCAAGTCCTCCCGGCGCACAACGTCTTCCTCGCGCAGGTCGACGATCCACAGGTCCGCGTCGAACCCGGGAGCGATATCGCCCTTCTTCGGTAGGCGAAATCGCCTGGCCACGTTCGTGGCCGTCACGGCCGCGATCACGGATGGCTCGAGGTTCGCCTTCGCCAGCAGAAGCTGCCTGGTCGACTGACAGCCCGAGATGCCGCCCCAGATCCGTGCGAAGTCGTTGCCCCCCTTGAGGTCGAGGGTGCTCGGCGAGTGATCGGACACGACCATCTCGACCTCGCCGGCGGCCAGCATCGCCAGGAGGTCGTCGCGATTGCCCCGGCTCCGGAACGGCGGCGCGCACTTGCCGGCGCCGCCAAGCCGCTCCAGGTCCTCGTCGGCGTACAGGAGGTAGTGCGGACATGTCTCGCCGCTGACGTCGATGCCGCGCAGCTGCGCGTCCTGGATCGACGCGATGCCCGGGACCGTGCTGACGTGCACGATGTGGAGG
>Ga0209689_1002578_pt1 | contig 13468 bp, 10 predicted proteins | sample GraSoiAngelo_149_FD_187119 | JGI IMG/M metagenome (GOLD analysis project Ga0209689, IMG submission 187119) | Grasslands soil microbial communities from the Angelo Coastal Reserve, California, USA - 14_1009_09_30cm (SPAdes) (version 2) | ecosystem: Environmental > Terrestrial > Soil > Grasslands ...
AGCGATGTTGCTCTTGATAGCTCGGTAGAGTAGTTCGACGCCGCTTTGCAACACGCAACTCGTGAAGCGGGCGAGGCCCTGCTTCGCCGAATTGGCGTGAATCGCTTTGCTGATGGAGTCATCGAGAATGAGATGTTCGATGGGTTTCAGAAAACCGACTCTTAAACCCTGTAGAACAGAATCCGTCCTGGCGGACCGAGTTGCCGAAGGAAGTGGAAATCCGTCGCGTTGCGCATCAGCCATGGAGTTCTGAGAGAGCAGCCAGTCCGGAAAGTAGTCGGGCAGGGCTAAGTTAGCGAGAGCTGTTTGGATCAAGTCCGAATCCGATTCAATTCCCGTCCGACCTCCTTTCTTTCGCAACGACCGTCTCCGGCATTTTCCTTGCATCGTCTTGCCACAGGTGCGGAAGATAAAGTCCGACGTGTTCCTCGAGGGAGAGAGTCTCCCTGCGCTTCCAAGTGGGGGTTCTGCCCGTTTCGCTTTGTCTACGGACACGCTAACCGATGTGCGGTCTCCGGCGAGTGCTCCTTGCGGCTGGTCCCGTGTTAAGGGCGCTAGTGCTTACGCCTGGGCAAATACGATCCGTTTCTCTCCTTTCATTGAATCATGAGGAGCAGCTGCCACAGCCATGCTGTCCACAATGCCTTCCAGGGCTTTTGCTTCTTCTCGCGTCACGCGAAAATTCGTGGCCCGCGGGCGCCGCAAGATGCTCAAGGTAGCGAATTCCGCCCGCGATGAAAGATACGTCCGTTGAATCGCTGGCTCGATCAGTTTGAGCAATCGGATCTTTACGCGAAGGCGGTCTCCTCGGAACTTTTCCCTGTTCCGGATGAACAGCAGTTGTTCTTTCGGTTCCGGTTGAATCCGAGGCGGCTCGGATACCTCCGCCAGTCCGATGATTCCTCCCCGCGGACCGGACTCCCACAAATACACCCTGTCTCCCAATTTGATCTGTTCCTTGTGCTGCTGGACGAGCCAGGGATGTTCCCTAAGGGTGCGAACTGCACTCCGAACGTCGGAGAATTCCGAGCTGGCCTTAAAGATCCAGGTGTTCCGGCAGTCTGCTGTGGTACCTATCGGCTCTTCCTTCTTCTCTTCGCGTTGTGCCCCGTCTTGAGCCGGCCCTTTCCCCAAAACATGCGCATGAGAAACGCACCAAGGAGGAACCCCGTTCGCCCCGCTGGTTTCCTTTCCTATGCGAGTCATTGCTCTGTGGGGGTCGATTCCATTGCCTGCCAAGCCGCCACCGGGCTTGATGACTTGAATCCCGATGCATTTCACGGAATCACCACGAACCTCTAAAACCAAAGAAATGTTTAGTTCCAACGCCTTGTCCGATATCACAGTCCATCTCCAAAATCCGCGCGCTTTCTTGGGGCACGCAATGCTCGAATTCAGCCGCAGGGCTGATACCGACAGAGCGAACCAATCTTCCGAATTTGGGTGTTCCGAAAAAAACAATATTCCCTCCCGTGCGTGGCCAGAAACGATCTTTTACTTCGCTTACTGAGTATTATCCTGGTGATTCCGCTGGCCCATGCATGTTAGAACCTTAGACTCCCGCCGGTTAGACGGCCGTCATCTCGGCGTCCGAGGTTTCTTCTTGGAAGCGCAGCAAAGCCTGGATTTTGAGGAACTAGCCCATCGGCTGACTGCTTTTGGGCTGCGAACCTTTAACGAGTTTGGACTCGGTGGGCGTAACTCTACAGTCGCCGGCGTCGGTCTGTCCGTCGACGACTTTGTCTCGGCAGTCTTGGTGGAATATATGGAAGGCAGGCTTCAACATCGCGCCTCCCGTGGCGATTTGTTCTCCCTGCTGGCGACCGCCATGCGCAATGACATTATCGATTCCCTTCGTAAGGCGGCACATGCCCACGAGGAGAGCCGATCCCCGCTTCCTGCCCAACGGGATGCCGATGCTGCTCCCCTGTCGCTCGACGAATTGCCGGGATCGGCTATAGATTTTGCGGCCTCCATCGATGAAGAGCAGTACGGTGAACGCGCACGGACTGCCTTTGCCGGGGAACCCGAACTAGCGGAAGTTGTGAGGGCGGTGCTGGAACTCAACCTCTACAAGCCCCGCGAAATAGCGGCTGAGTTGGGCATTACTGCAGCAGAGGTGCAGAACAGGAAGAAGAGGCTGCAGAGGCAACTCATCGATCACAACTTGGTAGGGAGGAAAACCGCATGAGCGAACAGAAGGAAAAGGATCTTTTTCCGCAAAACGCGCGGTTGGCTCAACTGTCCGACAGCTTGTACGGCAGCCCGAGCCAGCTGGATGCCGGGGAAGCCCGGGAACTCTTGCGGCGCGCAGGAATTGATCCGGAAGACGTCAAAGCACGCCTTTATCGAAAGTTTGATGCCCTAGCAAAAGAGTACGCGGCAGCAGGCCGGCCCGTTCCGGCGCTCTTGAAACAGGCGCTTAGTGACTTGCGTCCAGGCGTACCCGGTTCCCCAAAGGAACGAGCATTAGTTCGCGAAGCCCGAGCGGTCATCCGGAGTGTCATCGACCACGCTCAGCGTATTCAGGAACGACTCGCGAGGCTGCCGCGTGTGACTTTGGCTACCGCCTATCGAAACAAGAAGGAACTCTCGGAACGGGACAAGAAACTCCTGGACGACCTCGCCGAGGATCTTTTGAAACGCAATAATCGCAGCCGCCCGAAAGACGGTCGATGAGCGGGTCGCAAAAAGGCGGCGCCTATGCACGCGCCCTCGCGCGCGAACTGCCGCTCGAGCATGGCGATCTGCGGGCAATCGCTTCGCGACTCGGACTCCAAGTTCGCGAGGTGGACGCTGATGGGTTTGACGGCGCCTTGATTCGAGCGCGCGAGATTCCTTTGGGAACGATTGCGGTCCGGCAATCGATCCGCGAGGCTGGCCGCAAGAATTTCACGCTCGCCCATGAAATCGCTCACTTTTTGCTTCCCGATCACGACCAGACGGAGCTCGTTTGCACCAAGTCCGACATCGGGAACTGGGGCGACTGGTCGCGAGAACTCGAGCGCGAGGCCGATGAATTTGCCGCCGAGCTTCTCCTGCCCGCTTCCGCGGTCCAGCCGATCGTCGAGTCCGCACCGCCTTCTCTGCAAGTGATCGAAAAAATCGCCCAGCGATTTCATACTTCTCTTTCGGCAGCGGCGTGGCGGTACTGCGATCTGGCGAAGCAAAGCTGCGCGATCGTGTGGGCCACGAATGACCGAATCGATTGGTCGAAACGCTCGAGCCACTTTGGCTTTCCGCTCCAAAAGGGGGCGCCCCTTCAGCAAGGCACGTTTGCGTTGCAATGCTTTGCGGGAACACCTGGTCCAAGGAAACCGCAGGCGCTCCCCGCGCGTTTGTGGATCTCCGCGACCGGTTTTCCAGAGGCCATATGGGAGGAGTCCAAGGCGCTGCCTGCTTACAACAGTGTAATTTCGCTGCTTTGGATCAAATCGTAGGTTCAACGAAGGCTGTGGTAGAGCCTGGCGTTGGTGCAGGCGGGCAGGAAATTATCTAGAAGCTGTTGCACAACCTGGTACAAGCATCTGAAATGACTATAGTTGAGTTTTGGGAAATGCGATAAGCGGAGTCAGCAGCGCCGAAGGAGGGCGGATGGCGCGGTCCGGTCCGTTGCTGACCGAAGCGCAGTGGAAGAAGATCGCGCCCTTGCTCCCCAGGCCACCCAAGCAGCGCAAGGTGGCCGCCCGTGGATCGACAACCGTCGCGTCCTCGAAGGGATTCTGTGGATTCTGCGCAGCGGCGCTCGCTGGCAGGACTTGCCAGAGAAATATCCGCACCCTTCGACTTGCTGGCGGCGACTGCGGGACTGGGACGAGCAGGGCGTGTGGTTGAACATCTGGGGCGCGTTCCTGAGCGAGTTGAACGAGTGCCAGCAGTTGCAGTGGAGCGAGTCGTTTCTGGACGGCAGTTTTGCACCGGCGAAAAAAGGGGCTGCGGTGTCGGAAAACCAAGCGGGGCAAGGGGACGAAGTGGATGGTGGTGGTCGACGGCCAGGGTCTTCCTTTGGGAGACCACCTTCACTCTGCATCCCCGGCGGAAGTCCGGCTCGCGGAGACGACGCTCGCGGCCATCCGCGTAGGGCGGCGTCACCATGCGGGCCGACCGCGGCAGAAGCCGGTGCGGGTGATTGCCGACAAGGCTTATGACAGCGACCCGCTGCGCAAGCGGCTGCGGCAGCGCGGCAGCGAACTGATCTGCGCGCACAAAAAGAATCGCGTTCGTCCGGCGACGTAGGATGGCCGCGCCTTGCGGCGCTATCGCCGCCGCTGGGTCGTGGAGCGCACCATTGGCTGGTTGGGGAATTACCGGCGCTTGGTTGTGCGCTATGACCGCTCGCTCCAAATCTACCGGGCGTTCTTTCATATCGCCTGCTTCATGATCGTCTTACGGAGGGTTGTGCAATAGCTTCTAGGAAATCAATCGTAGCAAGCTTGGGGCTAGCCCGACTGCAAGCGCGCGATAGCCCCAAGTTCTCGGTCATTGCTAATCGCCGGTACGCTCGTCGGCGAGTTCGCTCCCGCTTTGCGCCCCATTGCTTGGAGCCAGCGTAAGGAAACGTACATCGCTTGCCACCACTTCTGTGGAGCGGCGCTTCTGGTTTTGCTTGTCGATCCAGTTGCGGATGATGAGCTTTCCTTCGACATAGACCCGCGCACCTTGCCGCAGGTTTGCGCTTACCGTTTCCGCAAGGTCTCCCCACACTTGAACCCGGTGCCACGTAGTCTTTTTTTGCCACTCGCCCAAACGGTCTTTGTACGACTCCTGGGTTCCCAAAGAAAAATTCGCCACGATCTGACCGCCTTTGGTATGCCTCACTTCGGCATCCCGGCAGAGTCGCCCCGCCAACATGACTTTGTTGACGGCGTTCTGTCCCTCGAGATCCAGCTGGTTCCCGTTAGGTTGGGCCGAGCTCGTCGGCAAAGAACGCTGCGGCGTCTTGCCGCTACCGTTTTGTTCCGCCGGTGTTTCTGCGGGCTGCCCATGCGGTCTCGGCGGAGAAGCCGGTGTGCCGGTTCCGCTCGGGGTTTGCGCCTCCTTTTCAAACGTTGCCTGCTTTGCACCCTCGGCGAGCGCAGCATTCACTTCCAACGACTTATTCGATACCACTTTACATCTCCAAATTGAGCGCCCTGTACAGCAGCACCCAATCCTTTTGAATTTCAGCAGCAAGCGCTGATATCTCTAAAGCGGGCTGCTAGCTCGGATTTTGCCATTTCGGCGCCGCAACATTTTCCCACCCACGGCCGAAACCGGTCTTGCTATTTCGCTTACCTGGTGGATGTACCCGGCTTGAGGACAGATATCTCCGCGTTCTTTTCACAACCAGAAGTCAACACACTTGTCGCACGCAGAACGGCGTTGCGCATCGGCGTCGGGTAGGGCCCTCTGACTTGACAGCGCAAGTAAAATGAGTTTGCCCAGACGGAAGGGTTCGCCGCATCGTTTTTCTATCCTTGAGCAAACCGCGACAGGAGGTAAATTTCATGTTCGAGTGTATGGCCTCTCACTCTCGTTTCACATCCAGCGCAGCATGGACCATCGCCAGCTCCGTTAACCGCGTTCTGCCTGAAGGGGCGCTGCCCGCACCAAGCTGGGCGCCGGGTCGGCTTCTGAAGAAGCACCAACGAACGCCAATGGGGAAGGGGGTTCCGAGGCGAACCCTGTCGCTCTGCCCGGAATGCAACCGCAAAGCAGTCGAGGCGGTCATCAGGGGCCAGAGTGATGTAGCCGGTTTTAGGGAGCGTCCGGGAATCATTGACGCCGAGATCCTTGAGGAAGGCGGACGAATCCTCATGCGAAAGGCGTGCGAGACGCATGGTCCATTTGAGGACGTGCTATCGAACCATCCCGATTTCTTTCAGAGGATGGAAGCGCAGTCCTTGGGGGGCGACTTCGATTGCGTTGGCGACCGTGAGCTCCACGACCACGGCCCGAACAGCATCCGGGCGGGCCGCGGGTCGTATTTGATCGTGGATCTGACCAACCGATGCAACATGATGTGTCGACCTTGCTTCATGGACGCTAACGGAGTTGGTTACGTCGACGAAACAGATATGGAAGAGTTGAAGACGATTTTTGAACGGGCGGGCTCTTTCAAGCCTAACCGCGAAATCAATGTCTTGTTCTCCGGTGGCGAGGCCACACTCTCTCCGATCTTCCTTGACGCAATTCGACACGCGAAGAGCAAGGGCTTCCATCGTCTTCACGTTTCGACCAATGGTATTCGTTTTGCGGAAAGCCGAAATTTTGCTGTCGAGGCGAGCGCCGCCGGGTTGCACGGCGTGTACCTGCAGTTCGATGGCGTCTCCGAGGAGAAGAACAAACATCGCGGGCTTGGAAATTACATGGAAGTGAAGCTCCGCGCGCTGGAGAACATCGCTGCGGCTGGAATGCAAACCACCTTGCAAGTTACCGTGGTCAACGGTCTCAACAATGATTGCGTGGGAGAGATCGTGCGCTTCGCTCTCCGCAACGCCGATCAAATCCACGGCGTAATTTTTCAGCCCGTTATGTTCACCGGCCGCGACGAGCGCATATCGACTGAAGACCGGTATGCAGAACGGTATCCTCTCTCTCAACTCGCTTACGACCTGCAAGCCCAAACCTCGATTGACTGGCGGCCCATGCGGGATTGGTACCCAGCTTCGGCGTACGCGATCTTCAGCCATTTGGATGATGTCCTTGACCGGGGTGCAGAGCGTGGGAGTCTCTTTCCTGACATGCATCCGGACCACGCGATTATGAGCCCCTTGCTTGTAGATACTGAGAAGGGGAAGGCGATTCCGATTCCAGCGTTCTTCGATCTCGGAAGGTTCATGCAAGACGTTGTACAAATAACAGATTCCGGCAGGTCGCCTCGGGTGACCAGGGCCATGGTTTTGCTTTCACTTCTTCGGAATTTCAACCAGGCGAAGGCTCCCTCGGGATTGGGACCCCATGAGCTCCGTGGTCTGTTTGAGGGCTCATTGTATCGTTTCACGAGAAGCGACGGCGATTGGTCGCGGCAAGCCTCTGCGAAAACCGCACGCTGGAGACTCATGTTTATCAATGGTATGTGGTTCCAAGACGCCTACAACTACGACTTTGCGACGATCTGCAATTCAAACGCGCCAGTAGCAACTTGGCAGGGCGAGATCAGTTTTTGTGCCTACAATGGTGGTGGCTGGCGCAAGGTACTCGAGAGCGTCCATCATACGGCGACGGTGGCCGATTGGTATAGAAATCACGGTCGGCACCAAATCTATGCGGCAGGCAAAAAGGTACAGCTAGTGGAATCACTGAGCAGCCGCCCTGAACCGTTGGTTCAGATTGAAGCCGCCCCTGTCGGTACCTTCTTCACGCGTGGGTGAGGGATCTAGAAAATGGCTACTCAACCAAGTGCGAACCCCAAAATCTGTTCGCATTCCTTCTCGGAATGCTCACGTAATCCGGTTTATCTTAACTGTACTGTATATGTGAAAAAGGGTCTTTTGTCTCGCGTGTCTGGGCGTGTCTGGGTGCTGCGCCGGAAGGCTGGCAGCTCTGATTGCGGCCCTTGATTAGTTCACGCCAGGCTTGTCTCGGTGGACGAAACAGGCTCTCTTAGTTTGCAGAGAAGGACCCCTGTCCTTCAACAGGCCAACGATCTAGAATCGCAGCTGCAGCGTCTCGATCAATCAGTTGCTTCGCGTACCGCGCGCCCGTATCTCGGTTCTCGTGGCCGGAGCTAGCACTGATCATCGCGAGGAAGGGGATTCGACCGATCGGTTGGCTCTGGCGATTCGACTCGCCTCCACGGCGGGTTCGGGGAAATGATCGAAGTGGGTATGGTTGGCCAATTGGCCAACTCAAGCGCCATATCAAATTTGTAAGTGACGCCAAAGCAATGACTTAGTGATTTTCACCCGCGGCTGTTAACCGAAGGTTGCCCTTGCGAAGTCAACTCTTCCCTGTGACGCGACGCAGAGAAAATTGGCGGGAGCGACGGGGCTCGAACCGATTTGCCACGACTTTCGCTGGAACTGAAGTTGCAAATTGGGCCTTTCAGTCTTTATCCCAATTTATCCCAATACGCTGTCAACCGTGCCCAAACTGTCCAGAGCCAGCCGAACGCCACCTAGTGTTATCATCAGTTTAGAGCGGAGCCGGAGCGCAACCACCCGCCTTGAAAACCGTTAGACTCGAAAGGGTCTCGGGGGTTCGAATCCCTCCTCCTCCGCCATAATTTGAGGCTTGAGTCGCGCCTTATCCAGTAGTGGGTCGCGTTTCGTTTATCTTTAGGCCATGCCGTAGAGATTGTCCGCCCCGCATCCCTGCCCTCCGCGCCTAAACTGGAAATGCTCAGAGTATGTCTTCCTCCCGCAGAATCGCCTGGATGTTGGGAACCTGGATCTTGATCCTCGTTATCTACTCGGCCGTGTCGCTTTTGCTGAGGCGCGGCTCGGATTCGCTCAGCGCCTTCGGCAACATCGTGCAATGCCTCGTGCCTCTTTTCGCCAACGCGGGCCTGCTTTTGAATGCGGGAACGCCCCACTGGCGGAGAAATATCTTCTGGATGCTGCTCGCCATGAGCTGCACTCTCTGGATGATCGGCCAGTTTGAGTGGACTTACTATGAGGTTTACCTCCACCGGCCGCTCCCCGAGATGTACCCGGGAGACATCCTGTTTTTTCTGCGCGGAATCCCCATGATGGCAGCGATCGCCTTGCGTCCCCACCGCAAACGAGGGGAGATTCAGCTGCGTTTTGGTTACCTGGATTTTGTTTTGCTCTTGATCTGGTGGACCTTTCTTTATGTTTTTGTGGTTCTGCCATGGTTGTATGCTGCGCCGTCTCTCGGCCAGTACAATCACACTTTCAATTTACTCACCAACATCCAGAACATGGTGATCGTCGTCGGATGGGCCATTCTATGGCTGCAATCGAGCGGGGCGTGGCGGATTGTCTACGCTAATCTCTTCGGCGCTTCCACGGTCTACATGTTTTCCTCGTTGTTCATCAACGTAGCGATTGACGGGCACAAATATTACACGGGAAGTTTGTACGATCTCCAGCTCCTGTCAACTTTCCTGTGGTTTGCTCTTGCCGGCGTCATCGCTCATCAGAATCAAGGCAGGCTGGATGCGCCGTCTGAAAACGCGTACGACTCGGATCCTGATTCAACTTCCGAAGAGAGTGTCTGGCCGGCCCGCCTGGCGATGGCCGCGGTGATTTCGCTTCCTCTATTCGCCATCTACACGCTGCGATTCAGCCAAGATGACGCCCAAGTTCGTGATTTCCGTCTCATGGCTACCCTGCTTGCCTCCGTTCCCCTCGCGTTGTTGATCTTTGTGCGGACACATCTGGCAGACCGGGACCGCTCGCGGTTGCTTGCGCAATCGGAACAATCCATCGAGAATCTGAAACGGCTGCAAGCCCAGATCGTACAATCCGAGAAGCTGGTTTCCCTGGGCCAGCTCGCCGCCGGGGCGGCGCACGAAATCAACAACCCGCTCGCAGCCATACTTGGCTTTTCCGATCTGCTTGCCGATGACCCCTCCATTCCGGAGAAAGCTCGCACGACCGCCTCAAAAATCCGCGATCAGGCGCGCCGCACAAAAACTCTGGTCGGCAATCTCCTTAGTTTCGCGCGCCAGGTGCCCGCTGAACGCACGCTCCTTGATATCAACACGGTGGTCAACAATGCCGTGCAGCTTCGCGCACTTGATTTGCGCTCCGGGACAACGCGCGTTGAATTGCAGCTCGAATCCGTACTCCCGGGCGTTCGTGGGGACGGGAATCAATTGATGCAGGTTTTCTTCAACATTATCAGCAACGCGCTGGAAGCCATGGAGGCGGCTAACGGCGGGGTTCTGACAATCAAGACGATCCGCGACCGGGGAAACGTGGTGATTCTTTTCTCTGACACCGGCCCCGGCCTCAAGGACCCCCAACGCGTTTTCGATCCCTTCTATACGACTAAACCCGTTGGCAAGGGCACCGGCTTAGGTCTTAGCATTTGCTTCGGGATCGTTCAGGAGCATGGCGGAAAAATTCTTTCCTATAACCGGCAGGAAGGCGGAGCCGTGTTCCGTGTTGAACTACCCGCGGTCTTGGCAGCCCTGCCGGCGAAGGAGTTGCAGCTCAGCACCGCATCGGCCACACGTCAAAAGCCTTCCTGACACTGTTCCAGTGTTGTGATATCTATCCGCTCTTTGTCCGGGAATCAACTTGAGTCGTGCTAGAGTTTTGCATTCCGTTTTCTAGGCCAGAATGGGAGCCGCGATGACCGAAATGGCCATTCAGACGCAAAAACTGACCCGGACATTCGGGAATCTTACTGCGGTCGACGGTATCGATCTTCAAGTGACTGCGGGACAATTCTTCGGCTTTCTGGGGCCGAACGGCGCGGGAAAATCGACGACCATCAAAATTCTGACCGGCTTGCTGGCGCCAACCTCCGGCAGCATGCAACTCCTCGGCGTGGACTTCGCCGCGAATCCTGTCGAGGTAAAGCGCCAGATCGGCGTTGTACCTGAAGGTATGGGCCTTTTCGAGCGCTTGACGGGTTCCGAGTATTTGAAATTTGTAGGCCGGATGTACGGTCTGGACCGTGCTACAACCCAGCGCCGCTCAGAGGAGTTGCTGGATTTTATGCAGCTCGCTGATCGCCCCAAGACCATGATTGCGGATTACTCGCACGGAATGCAGAAGAAACTTGCTCTCGCTGCCGCCGTGATTCACGGACCACGCATTCTGTTTCTTGACGAGCCGTTCGAAGGCGTGGATGCCCTGGCGGCGGGGGCTCTGAAGGCGCTGCTGGCGCGCATGACGGAACGCGGCACAACCATCTTCTTGACGTCGCACGTCCTGGAAATCGTCGAGCGGCTGTGCAGCCACGTGGCCATCATCCATAAAGGCAAGCTTGTCGCGCAGGGTTCTCTGGAAGAGTTGCGCGCAGGAATATCGGGCGAGGCTGGGACCAAGACCACCCTCGAACAGATTTTCCTTTCAATTGTTGGTCAGGATGGCACGGAACGCCCGCAACTCCAGGAACTTTCATGGCTGATGTGACGCAGTCCGTCGGCGTCTTCGAGCAAATCCGGCTGATCGCTGGGCTGCGGTGGCGAATTCTGCGGAACAGCCTGCGCAAGAAAAGTAATCGCCTCGATCTGATGGGCTTGATTTTCACGGGCGTCTTCAGCGGCATCCTGGTGATTGGATTCTGTTTTGCATTTTACGCGGGCGCCTACGCCTTTGTTTCCCAAGGCCGTGTGGAGTGGATGGCATTGCTATTCTGGGGCATTTTCATTTTCTGGCAGGTTTTCCCAGTCTTTGTCGCGGGATTCGGAGCGAATTTCGAGTTTCGCATGCTCCTGCGTTTTCCGCTGAGCCTTCGCGCGTTTTACATCATTGGATTGGCCTATGGGTTCGCCGATTTTTCGGCGCTCGCGTCGGTCATCTGGCTTCTGGCGATGACTGCCGGAGCCACGGTCGCCAAACCGGGCGTGCTGCCGGCCATGCTGTTGATCGTTGCTGCGTTTATGCTGCTCAACGTAACGCTGGAGCGACTCATTGGTTCCTGGCTGGAACGCCTGCTGGCCCGCCGCCGCACGCGGGAACTCTTCTTCGGCTTGTTTATTCTCTCCATGGTTTCGTTGAATTTTATTTCGCCCCTAATGCAGCGCTACGGCGCCCCGGCGCGGCCGGTCTTTCTGCGCTTGCTGCCATACTTTGCGTGGTTTCCGCCCTCGCTTGCAGGCCGCGCCTTGGCCGAAATTGCCCGTCTTCAAGCTGCCGGTTTTCTATTGAATTTCGCGCTCCTTCTCCTGTACGTGGTTCTGTTCAGCGCTTTCTGGTGGCACCGGTTTGCCGCGCAATACCGTGGGGAAGAGCTCAGCGAAACTGTGGCACCGGCGCTTGCGGCCCCCCGCCCAATCACAGCAAAATACGATGGGCGCGATCATTTAGGTTTGCTATCCCCCATTGTGGCGGCGATTCTTCGCAAAGAGTTCCGCTATCTCACTCGCAACAGCTTTGCCTCTCTCACGCTGCTTCTGCCACCGTTCCTGATACTGATTTTCAGCATGAATTCTGCCACGTGGCATCTAACGGTTGGCGGCAAAGGCATTTCCGCAGATATGTTTTTCCCCGGCATGATGGCCTATCTCATCCTGATTCTGATGGCGCCGGCCTACAACACCTTTGCCTACGAAGGCCGTGGAATTCAAACCTACTTCACCGCCCCGCTGCGCTTCCGAGATGTTTTACTGGGTAAGAATCTTATGCTCGTCCTGGTGCTCTCGATGGAAATCTTGGTTTCCCTCGCCATGCTCGCATGGCGCGTCGGTCTGCCTTCACCCCCTATGCTCACAGCTACGTGCGCCGCGATCATTTTTACGATCGTGGGTCAGCTTAGCGTCGCCAACTGGTCCTCGATCACCTTCCCACGCAAGATGGAATTCGGGCAGATGCGTGGCCAGCGGCAATCCGGCATGGCTGTGCTGGTTGCGTTTGGCTCGCAGATATTGATGGGTGGTATTTCGGCGGCGATTCTCTTCACGGGAAATTTGACCGGGAACCGCTGGCTTCCCGCTGAAGCGTTCGTCTTACTTGCAGTCATGGCGGTGGGTGGCTACTTCGCGTCGCTTGACGCACTGACGCAACTCGCGGAGAAAAGGAAAGAAACCTTGATCGAAGCGCTGTGCCGGTAATGCCATGGATTTTCCATTGTTACTTGCAAAACGCACTGCCTATTTCAAACTCCGCATGAATTCCCCGTAGCGCGCCGCAATCGCGGGCCATGAAAAATACTGCTGCTGTGCCACCCAGCTTTGCTGTGCAAGCGAAGCGCGATAGTGCTCGTCCTCCAAAACGCGGAGCAGGACGTCTCCCAGGTCGCCCTTCCTCTGCGGGGAAAAGAGGGCCAGTCCCGCTTCGGTGATCGGCGCCGCCGTTTCCGATCCAGCGGACGCGACCACCGGCAGGCCGCAGGCAATCCCAGCGATTGCGCTGCCGCGCCGCGTGGAAATATGTCCGCGCACAAACAGCAGAACGTCGGAAATGGAAAGGCTGCGCACTACGTCTTCTCCGGGCAAGACACCCATCACGTGGAGTTCAACCGCGCCATCTTGAAAACGCTGCCGCAATTCCGCCTCGGCGCTCTGCGCATTACGGCCAAAAACAATCAGCCGCAGATTTCCAACACGCGAGGCGGCGAATTGGACGGCATCAACGATTTGGTCAATTTCCCCTCGTCCCGCTTCCCCGCCGGTGATGCCAAAGACCGCGACGCTCAGCTTTCCGCGGGTGAAAATACCCTTTCTCGAGTTGGCCTTGCTGGCCGTGGGCAGATTGGCTCCGACGGGAATGAAGCATCCTTTGCCAAGCTGGTTCTTGAGCCAGGAAATTTTCTCCATCGGAACCGTGAAAATAGCAGCGTCGCAAACGCGCAGCGCCTTGAGCATGGCGTGCAGTTGCGCACGACGGCGCAGCCGATCAATCGCCCG
>Ga0209689_1002581_pt1 | contig 13467 bp, 21 predicted proteins | sample GraSoiAngelo_149_FD_187119 | JGI IMG/M metagenome (GOLD analysis project Ga0209689, IMG submission 187119) | Grasslands soil microbial communities from the Angelo Coastal Reserve, California, USA - 14_1009_09_30cm (SPAdes) (version 2) | ecosystem: Environmental > Terrestrial > Soil > Grasslands ...
TGGAGCCACGTCGACACCGGTTCGAGGAGATCGGACTCGAGATGGAACGGCACGACCGCCCCCGATGTGCTTCCACGAGAAAAGGTTCACGCCGGGTCCACTGAAACGATTTTAGTGTACCGGCAGGACAAAATTCAGATGGGGCTACAATGACGGACGAGGCAGAGAGGCGAGGACGACCCGAAACCCAGGCGTTCCGTGCATCGAAAACCCGGAGGCATTCTCCAGGAGGGCACCATCGCCGGGCTCGACATGCTCACTCCCGAACGTCCCCGATCCGCTCAGGACATACGCGACCGATCGCTGCGTCCTGCCGAGCCGGAAGAATGCAGTCCCTTCTTTCGCGAACCCGATATCTGTGCACTCGATGTGAGTGAACGAGTCCGCGCGTGCATGGGAACCCACGATGGGCCTCTGCACGGTCCCGTCGGCTGCTTCGATTGGGTCGCCTGCCGTCTTGATCTGGACCGAGGCCGGCGTCCGTTCCGCGTGCGACGGCAGACGAAGGACGATCGACATCCACCGCGCGCTGCGCCCCTTCTGCATCACGAGTCCATGGCGAATCGGTTCGTGGGCCGTCAGGACGAGGACCGACCCTTGGGTGAGCGTCGCGGGCTGACCCCCGTCGGACTCGTGGTCGACGTACCCCTCGAGGACGTAGACGACGACCTCCTCCGCGTTGTGGGAGTGAAGGCCCTCCTTCTTGCGCGCGGTCGCGATCGTCTCGGCGAACCGCGCGAAAGGTGACCAGGGACCCTGTTGGGACGTGGGGAAGAGGAGGCGCGTCGTCACGTCGGAAGCGTCGATCTGCCCCTGAGCGATTCTCATTTTCGTTGCCTCCTCAAAGCGTGGCGCCTTCAATGTAACGTCGTCGGGAATGCGCTGGATTCCGGGAAGCGAGCCCTTCGGAAATAGTTTGGCGGACCGCGGAGCGAACGGCGGTTCCGCCTCCGCCGCTCGAAAACGCTAATCTTAGGAATCAGCTATCCGAAGCCATGGCGGCGCCATTCGGGAAGATCGAATACCTCTACGTCGGTACATCTGACTTCGAGCGAGACCTGGCGTACTACACGAACGTCCTCGGCGCGAAGGTCATCTGGAACCGCCACGCCTTCGGCGCGAAGGTCGCCTCCCTCCGATTGTGCAAGGGCCCGCAATATCTCTTGGCCGATCACCGTCCCGCCCCGTCGTGCCTGCCGCTTTTCGAGGTGCCCGATCTGAAAGCGACCTCGAAGCAACTCCGATCCCGCGGCTGGAAGTCGGAAGGCCGCTCGTTCGAGATTCCTCCGGGTCCGTGTATCCTGTTCAAAGACCCGAGCGGGAACGAGCTCGCGCTCTTCGAGAACGTCCGACCGAACGTGATGGGCGAAGGCTTTGAGGACTAGGAGCGCCCTCTGCCCCCCATGTCCGAGTGGAAGCGGATCTTCGAGCACCCGAATCAGGCCGTCGTGGAGCAGCTCTACGCGGCCTTCGAATCGAAGGATGCCGCCGCGCTGAAGAATCTGATTGCGACCGACGCGGTCTGGCACATTCCGGGATCGAGTCTCATCTCAGGGGACCATCGGGGCCACGCCGAAATCTTCGCGTATTTCGAGAAACTCCAGGAGCTGACTGGCGGTACATTCAGCGCGGAGCTCATCGACGTCCTGGCGAGCGACATGCAGGCGGCGGCACTTGCGGCGGCGAAAGGGACGCGCGGCGATCGGGTCTACGAACAGACCTATCTCCTTCTCCTCCGGATCGACCAGGACCGGATCGTCGAGGCCCGACTCTTCAACGAGGACGAGGAGGCGTTCCAGGCCTTCTGGTCGTAGGCAGGCCGCCTCCTCCGGCTCCGCGACCACCAGGTCTGTGACCGGTCCCGCCGAAACTCGCTCAACATACGCCGCCGAGGCGATGAGCCTCCCCATGATTGCCGAGTTACAGAATGCGTACACCCAGGCGGTGGAACGCGTCGGTGCGAGCACGGTGAATGTGAGCATGACGAGCGGCCCGTATGGGCAGCCGTTCGGCCGACCCTGGCCGCGGCGCGGCATCGGCTCCGGGGTCATCCTCGACGGACAGGGTCACATCCTGACGACCTACCATGTGGTCGACGGAGCGGACAAGGTGATCGTGACGTTCGCGGACGGCCGCGTGTTGAGCGGGACCGTCGTCGGCGGGGACGACGAGACCGATGTCGCGATCGTGAAGGTCGACGGCCAAGGCTTCCGGCCCGCGGAGTTCGCGGATTCGGATCAGCTGAAGGTCGGCCAGCCGGTCCTCGCAATCGGGAACCCGCTCGGCCTCCCGGGTGGACCCACGGTGACATCGGGCGTCATCAGCTCGTTGCGGCGGAACCTCGCCTTCGGGCCGGGCGACGGACTCCCGGTGATTCAGACGGACGCGGCGGTGAACCCCGGGAACAGCGGCGGGCCCCTCGTGGACCTCCAAGGACGCGTCGTGGCGATCAACACGGCAACGATCCCGTACGCGGAAGGCATCGGGTTCGCGATTCCGATCAACGCGGCGCTCGGCATCTCGCGGCAAATCCTCGAACACGGCCATGTGCAGCGGCCTTGGCTCGGGGTTGCTGGCTACGACGTCGACCGGCGGGTCGCTTCGTACTACGGGATCGCGAGCCGTCAAGGCGTCTTCCTCGCTGAGGTCTCGGCGAAGTCTCCCGCGGAAATCGCGGGACTCCAGGTGGGCGACGTCATCACGACCCTCGGCGGACGACCTCTCGCCGGCGTCGCGGATCTCGTGGACGCCTTGCGCGAACGGGCGATCGGCGACGCCGTCGACATCGAGGCGGAGCGCCGCGGCCAAAAGATTCGAATCAAAGCGACCCTCGCGAGCCGCCCGTTCTGAATTCGAGACGCAGCCCGAAACGTTCAAACCCGGTTCCACGTTGCGCACGGCGATGCGCCCGCTCCATCCCGAGAACTGCCCGCGGTGCGGCAAGCCGACGTGGAACTGGTACTATCTTTCGACGCGAATCTGGATCGAGTGCGAGCACTGCGGCCTCAAGGAGAGCGTCAGCAACACCCCCGTGAGCGGAGCGAACACGGACAGCACCACGCGGAAGGTCCCGACTTTGAAGGCGTGACCGGTGCCAGATACAAAGCGAAGACTGCCTCGATATCCTGAAATAGACTCAGGAACGTATCGCCGCGGCTGACCGTGGAGACGGCCTTCCAGATTCTGGTCGGCGGATTGCTGCTCATCCTCATAGCAATCTGCCTCGTCAGTTTCGCGATCCTCGTCGCGGGGGCCCTCTGGATGTACGGGGACGCTCAGCGCCGCGGGATGGACGCGGCGGTGTGGGTGATCCTCCTCGTCATCGGGACCGTCTTGGGGACCGTCGTCGGCTTTGTGATCGTGCTCGTGATTTATCTCGTGGTCCGCGAGAACCATCCGATCGGAGGCGGATATCCGGTCGCGTACGGAGGCTACCCCCCGTACCCGCCTCCCGCGGTGCCGGCGGCCTGCCCCGTCTGCGGCAACCCGATGACGTGGTATCCGCAATACTCTCGATGGTACTGTCACTCCTGCGGACAGTACCGGTGAGGATGTCTCGGCCCGGAAGGTCGCGGACAAACAGAACGATCCCGATTGAGTCCGTGTTGTGCTTGGCCACCCGACCGTACGGTCGGCGTTCAGACCTTCCGGAGGCCTCGTGACAGACTTGAGCCGAGGCCGGTGCGGAGGAGGCGTCGGACTGACCCGATCTCGTGGTAGGCCTGCGCGAGCGGCTCCACGCGATCCTTCGGCATGCCGCTGCGGAGGAGCTCTCTCCGGAACGCCCGGACACCGCGCTTGCGGCGCGCTTGGTAGCGCAGGAAATCCCAGCCGAAGCGGGCCGCCAGGCTGGGGAGAAACTCGAGAAGTACTACGGGCAGTCTGCCCCCGCGGTCCGACATCAGTCCTCGCCTTTGTGGCCCTTCCCGACGGCGTTCGCGATCATCCCGCCGATGTTGAGGGAGGACATGTACTGCTCCGTTAACCGGAAGGCCTGCTCGTCCGTCATGCCGCTCTCCTTCAGGGTCTTGTAGAAGTCCGCCACTGCGGCCCCGAACTTCGCGGACGCATCTTTGCCGTAGATTGCGTCCGTGAGGCTGTTCAGGAGCGTGGGGATTTTTTCCGAAAAGGCCTCGAGGAGCTCTTTCACTTCGTCTGCGTTCATCATTCCGTGCTCTTCCTTGCTCATTTCGTTCACCTACCTTGTCTGACCCGCATGAGACTGGTCCCGGTACTTGGGAACGCCGAGCACTTGTGACCACTTCTCGGCCACTTCGTTCGCGACCCGGAACGTCCGGGTTCGAGAGCCCGGGGTGGCGACGACGATCCCCTGCCGCTGCAAGTCCTCGAGGCGCGCCCGCACGATCCGGCGGGAGGCGGTCCCGCGCTTCCCCTTGACGGCCTCCGCGATCTGCGAGATGTTGCGGTCCGGCTGGTCGAACAGAGAGACGACAATGTGGCGCGAGATGTCGTCCTTGAGGCCGGGAATCACCAAGTCGGGCGACACCTTGCCGTACTTCGTGAAGAGCTCCAGGACCCGGAAGTAGCTGCGCGAAACGTCTTGCAGGCGGTCGACGTAGGCCATCAGCTCCGTGTAGGGCCTCGTGACATCGGACAGGGCCGTCCGTAGAGCCTCGATCTGGGCCCGAAGTTCCCGGATTTCTTTGCGCAGATCGTCCTGAGTCATGATAGCTCAATGGCTCGAAGCGGCTCTAAACTGACTCGCGATGATGTAAATGTACAAAAGCCAGAGGCTCAGGGCGACGAGGGCCACCGCGGCAAGTCCGACGGTGAACAAGATCAGAGCAGGCTCGGAGCCGGCGAAGAGCGTGCCCAAGACCCACAGCAGATTTCCGTTTCGCATGCTCGCGCGCTCCTGGGCGCTGGTCATCTTCAGCACGCGAATCTGGTAGTAGTAGAGACCCGAGAAGCTGAACGAAAAAATGGTCAGCACAATCACCGTCAGCGTGACTTGGAAGAGAATCGGGTTGATCTCACCGGAAGAAAAGCGCGGATACAGGAAGAATAGCAGAAAGGTAAAGATGGCCATACCCGAACCGGTCAGGAAGGCAGCGCGATCGACGTTCGCGGTAGCAAGCTCACGATCCACCGTCAACGCGTCTGCCTCGCTGCCGGACACGGTTGTTGCCCCGCTGGGAGCCGGTGGGTGGATGAGCATGTCAATCCCCCTATTACTAGTGACTTAGGGTCGGCGTTTGCCCAGTCGCCCATGCCCCATCAAGAGTTTGACGCGGCTCTCAGGCGAGGGGCCACGAGTACGTGACGTAAAGGACGATCGCCGCGAGGCCGATGCACAAGACGACGACGAGCCACGGGGGCACCTTGAGGGCTTTCTCGTCCTCCTGATCGAAATAGCGGATGAGGCCCGCCGCGGAGTGGAAACCCGAGTCGCGATCTTTCGCCATCGTACGCCGCCCGCTTCATGGGGGTTCGGTCCTAAAACGTTTTCGTGTCGCTCCCGAACGGGATACTCCCTTACCATTCGGTACATAGGGCATTAATACGGGCTTCCGGAATGGAGTTTCGCCTCGATTCGGGTTCTCCCATGGTCGATCCCGGCGTTGTCTACATCGGGAAGAAGCCGACGATGAACTACGTCCTCGCGGTCGTGACCCACTTCAACGGCGGCTCGCGCGAGGTCGTCGTGAAGGCCCGCGGCCGTTCGATTTCCCGTGCGGTCGACGTCGCCGAGATCGTGCGAGGCCGTTTCATTCCCGATGCCGCCGTGAGCGACGTGCGGATCGCGACCGAGAAACTGACGGCGGAGGACGGTCACCCCACGAACGTGAGCAGCATCGAGATCGTGTTGTCGAAGTGAGGTCGGGGTCGCGGAAGACATTTATCGGTACGGTGTCTAGCCGCCCCCCATGTCGCCGGTCGAGGTCCTTCTCCTGTTGGCTCTCGCGGCGTTCTTCGCGGGATTGGGCGGCTCCTACTTGGGGATTGGCGGCGGCGTGTTCCTGGTCCCCTTCATGACGTTGGTCCTCGCGGTCGACATCAAGCGCGCGATCGCGACGAGTCTGATCGGGGTCATCGCGACGTCCTCGGGCGCAGCCTCCGTCTACGTACGGGATCATCTCACGAACCTGCGCCTGGCGATGTTCCTCGAGGTGGCGACGACGATTGGCGCGATCACCGGCGCCCTGGTGGCCCTCCTCGTACCGGCGGTTTTCTTGTACGTCGCGTTCGGCGCGGTCGTCCTCTACGCGGCCGCGACCATGGTCCGGGTCCGAGAGACTGCGAAGGAGCGTTCGTACCGCGGAGGGGCGGAGCCGGCCCTCGTAAAACGGCTGAACCTGAGCAGCGTCTATTTCGACCAGGAAGACCAAGCGGTGTACCGGTACCGCGTCGACCGGCCGGGCGCCGGGTTCGGCGTGAGCGCCGCGGCGGGTCTGTTCTCCGGTCTACTCGGGGTCGGAGGCGGCTTCATCAAAGTTCCCGCGATGAACATCCTGATGCGCGTGCCGATGAAGGCCGCGGTGGCGACGAGCAACTTCATGATCGGGGTGACCGCCGCGGCGAGCGCGTTCATCTATTACTCGCAAGGTCTCGTCGACCCGAGCCTGGCGGCGATGGTCATCATCGGGGTCTTCACAGGGACGAACTTGGGCACGCGACTTCTCGTGCGCGCGAAAGCCGCTAACGTTCGATTCGTCTTCGCGATCTTCCTCGCGGTGCTGGGTATCGCGATGGCGGTCCGCGCCCTCGGATTCTCGGGGGTCGTATGATCGCGGCTCGCGCGGGGATCCGGCTCGTCCAACACCGCATCGCGGCGCTCCGTCGCGCGGTCGTCGGCGAGGTCGAGGACACGAACCGCCTGATTTATCACGTCCTGAGAGGCGGCGTCCTCGTGTCCGTTGCCGTCCTCCTGTTCGGGTTCATCCTCGTCGGCGCCAAGAGTGCCGCGCTCCCCGACCACTCCGTGCCGACACGGTCCCTCATTCCGCAGCTCGTCGAGTTCACACCGGCGGGATTTCTCAGCCTCGGGGTTCTCGTCCTGATCGCGACGCCGATGGTCCGCGTCTTGCTGAGCCTGCTCTCGTTCGCGGAAGACCGAGACCGCACGTACGTCCTGATGACCGGGATCGTCCTTGTGAACCTCCTGATCAGCGTCTTCCTGCTCGCATGAGTCTTTATCCCCGCCGCTCCTTGAGGAGCCGTGGACGAGGTCGTCGCCGCAGCCACCGCCGTCGACTGGTCGAAGCTCGCCGAGCGGCCGCTGTGCGATTCGTGCCTGGGCCGACTGTTCGGGAAAGTTGGCCATGGACACACGAACGAGGAACGGGGCCGCTCGGTCCGGGATGTCGCGGAGATCCGGATCGGTCCATGCTGGATCTGCGATGGACTCACGGCCCGGTACGACGGTCTGGCGGACCTCGTCGCGCGCAAGCTCGAGCCGTGGGAGTTCGACACGTTTCGGATCGGATCGAAAGTCGATCCCGAGATCGCCGCGAGGGAGGAATCCCTCTGGACGCAACTCGGGCTCACGGGCCCGGAACCGCTGAAAGCCGAGGTGAACCGAGAAGTCGGAAAGCGGGTCTCCGAACGGATTCGGAAGGAACCGGACGTCGCTCGCCCGGACATCGTCGGCGTCCTCGATACCGTCTTCGATCATGTGGACCTCCAGGTGAATCCGCTCTACCTCCGCGGCCGCTACCGCAAGCTCGCCCGCGGCGTGCCTCAGACCCGCTGGCCGTGCCGGCGTTGCATGGGGAAGGGGTGCGCCCGGTGCGGCGGCACGGGGAAGATGTACCCGACGAGCGTGGAGGAGGTCATCGCCGCGGAGGTCATGCGTGAAACGGGAGGGACCGGCCACGCGCTGCACGGGATGGGCCGCGAAGACGTCGACGCGCGGATGCTCGGACGCGGACGGCCGTTCATCCTCGAGGTCAAAGAGCCCCGGCGGCGCCGCTTCGACACGGTTGCAGCCGTCGAGCGGATCAATGCCTCGGGGATTGTCGAGGTCGACGGGCTCGTGCCAAGCGACGGCGGAGCGGTCGTCGCGTTGAAGGAGGACCGCGCCGCGAAGTCCTATCGGGTCGTGGTGCGGACCACCCCCATCGTGGCGGAAGCAAAGCTTAAAGGAGCCCTCCTGGTTTTGGTCCCCGAGCCGATCGCCCAGCGCACGCCTGGGCGGGTCGTTCACCGGCGCGCGGATACCACACGGGCTCGACGGCTGCTGGCGGCGGAGGTCGTCGGTGTCGAAGGCGACCGAGCGGAGATTCGCGTGACGGCGGAGGCAGGGACCTACATCAAAGAATGGGTCCACGGGGACGGAGGCCGGACGCGGCCGTCCCTCTCGGAACGGCTCGGCGTGGCGTGCGAGGTCCTCGAGCTCGACGTGCTGGACATCCACGACGGCGGGTGAGGAGATGGTCAAGGCCTCGAAGGGGATCATGGAGAAGACGCGGCAGAAGTTCCGCCGCAGCCCCCGCGACCGCGGGCTCTCTCCGATCACCCGATCGTTCCAATCGTTCGAGGTCGGCGAGCGCGTGACGATCGTCATCGACTCGAGCGTCCAGAAAGGGTGGCCCCACCACCGGTTCCACGGCATGACGGGTACGGTCGTGGAGCGACGCGGTGCCGCTTTCGTGATCGACGTCCGCTTCGGCGGGCGGATCAAGCAGGCCATCGTACGCCCGGAACACCTGAGGCGCGCCTAGGAGGGGGACGATGGAGGAGTCGAACGTGTCCCTTGCCGAGCTGAAAGTCATCCTTGAGAAGGAGAAGGCCGCCCGCGGCGAGCTGAACTCGGAGCAGCAATACTCCCTCTCGGAGGCGTCGCTCTTCGCCCGCGTTCCCCCAGACAAAGTCCCGATCATCGTGAAGGAGCTCATGGAGATCCCCATGATGTCTCCCTTCAACGCGGTGAAGATCGTCGACCTCATGCCGACCTACTTGGACGACGTGCGCGCGATTTTCGCGAAGGAGCGCTTCAGCCTCTCAAAAGAGGATGCGGAGAAAGTCCTCGAGATCGTGGGGAAGTACCGCTGACGAGGCGACGCGCATGGAAGATTACGCCCGCATCCTCGATTTCCTACCGCAAGGTCATCCGGACCAGTCGAAGTTCCATCGGGAGCCCCTCGCGTACGCGCTCGGGGTGGACGAGTTCAAGTTGTTCGAGCTCGTGCCGAAGGAAGGCGTGGACCTCTCGATCGGACAACGCGTGTACATTGGGAAAGAGATCGAGATGCGCGCCGAGGTCCTCCACGTGAAGCGGCGCGTGGGGTACGAGGAGCTCACGACCGCGGCGCAGAAGGAGCTCCCGTTCGTTGTCCAGGAGACGGTCAAGGAGAAGGAAGACAAGTTCGTCGATTTCTTCAACCGCGCCCAGGCCATCACGACGCGGTTCCACATGCTCGAGCTGCTGCCCGGCCTCGGCAAGAAGACGATGTGGGCGATCCTCGAGGAGCGCAAGAAGGGGCCGTTCAAGACGTTCCAGGATCTGGACCAGCGCGTCCCGAGCGTGCACCACCCGGAGAAGCTTGTCGCGAAGCGCATCGAAATGGAGATTTCCGATCCGACCCAGAAATATCGGCTCTTCGTCGCTCGCTAGGCCGCCGCCTTCCCGAGTCCGGTCTCAATCTCGCGGCAGTCATGGGACGAGAGACCCAGCTTCTTTCGCAGCGCCTCGAGAAGTTCCCGCTCGCCCTCCTTGATCGGACCGTCGTCGAGCGCTTCCGCGGCGACCGCACGGTAGATGCCCGCCCGGTTTTCCAAGACCTCCTCAAGGACTTCGTTCTCGATTCGCTCCTGCTCCTCTTTCGAAATCCCCAGGTTCTCCCGCAGTTGCTCGACCAGGAGGTGTTCCGTCGCCGTCACCCGCCCGTCCTTCCAGGCCGTCATGACGGCGCGTGTGTAATCTTCGAGCCGCTTGACGCGCTCGTCCATCGCCCGCTTGCGCCGCTCGTCGATTCCCTCGAGGTATTCGAGATCGAGTTGGTCGACGTTCATCGCCTCCCGCACGATGTCGGAGAGAGTCAGATGGACGGACGTCGCGCGATCGATCTCCTCGAGCGTCATCTCCTTCGTTGCACCCGCGACCTTGACAGGAACCTTGATCGTCGAGAGGCGGGCCTTGATCGCGACCGCCCGCTCCCACCCGCGAGGCGCAAGGTAGTACGCGAGCATACGCTGCTTTTCGCCCTCGATGTGCGCCTTCGTCTCGACGAGGAACCCGTCGTGGACCATCTGGTCCAGATACCGGGAGAGGTGCTTTCGCTGAATTCCCGCCGCGAACGCGATCGCCTTCTGGGTGAGAGCCTGCGGCAAGACGTACCGCTCCTCCATGTTCCGGAAATCGGAGAAGTACAGGAGGATGCGATCCTCCGTCGTCAGGGCGAGAGGCGAATCCTCCTTCACGGCACCTGAACCTCCGGCGACACGGATAATCCTTCCCTCGTCTCGATTCGCGGACCCGGTCGTCAGGTTCTTAAAGCCGGCTCCAAGTCGGACGTCCGGCGATGCTCTCCCTCCCGGTACAGGCTGCGCCCTCCCAGTTCGGGGCGCTCTTCGATGCGGACACGAAGGCCGCGATTGCGAGCGGCCTATGCATCCAGTGTCGGGGCGCGAAGCTGCTCTGCGGGAAGACCCGCTGTCCCATTCTCGTCCGGTGGGACTCCATGATGAAGACCGCACCGATGATTGATCGGATGGACCTGGACGGATCGTCCCCTCCGGGGGTCTTCGTCGGCCGATTCGGCTATCCGAAGGTGTACGTCGGGCCGCTCGTGCCGCCGATTCACGGAGACACGCAGATCCTCGACGCCCCGGAGGCCTGGGTCGGGCGGCCCATGGAGGACATCGTGCACTTCCGTTCCCAGCTCGTCCGAGGAATGCACCGCGTCCACGTCCACGACGTGGACCGGGGTGGGCGGATCGTCGACCTCACGCGGGAGTTGGCGCTCGGGTCGTCCCCTGCGGACGTCGAGGCGGGGTTCGCGCGCAAGCCGCACGGTCGCGTCGTCCTCGACGACAACGTCCAGCCGTTCGGGCCGTCCGCTCCGCTGCATCGCCTGGAGATCGGCACGGTGAAGGTCGATCCAAATCTGGAGCGCGCCTCTGCCGACACGGACTTGTACGCAAAGGAGGCGGTCCTCGACCTGTACGGCCGGGGCGCGCCCGTCTCGAGAATCCAACGCGCGTTCAGCGTCGGGGCGTTCGGCCTCGAGAAGAACCGCAAGTTCGTGCCGACGCGATGGTCGATCACCGCCGTCGACGACACCATCGGGAAAGAACTCCGCGAGCGCGTGAAGGCGTTCCCTCTTCTCAACGAGATCCGCGTGCACGAGGCAATCGGCTTCGATGACCGCTTCCTCGTCGTGATGATCCCGCGCCCGTGGCGGTACGAACTGATCGAGGCGTGGTACCCGAACACCTTGTGGAATCCGCTGGGCCGGGAGGTCGTCATGTTTGGTGACCACGAGGGATTCGAGGGCCGCACGACGTATGCGAGCATCGGCGGCTGCTATTACGCCGCGCGGCTCGCAGTCGGGGAGGCGCTCAACCGGGATCGGCGACAGGCCGCGACCGTGATTCTTCGGGAGACGCATCCCGGCTATATCATGCCGATCGGCGTATGGAACGTCCGCGAACACGTTCGGGAAGCGTTGCGCCGGCCCTCTCGAACGTTCGCGACGATGGCGGAGACGCTCGCGTACCTTCGGACTCGCCTGGATATCCCGATGGAGCGGTACGTCCGCATCAGCGACGTCTTGAGTTACGTCTTGCACCAGCGGACCTTCGACGATTTCGATCTCCTCGCCGCCGCAAGGGCGCAGGGTTGATGGTCCGGGTCCGCTTCGTGATTTGACTGTGCCCTCGTCGAACGAATTTCCGAAGCGGCCCGTGCCGGCCGTCGGGGCCATCGTGTTTCGGGACGGGGAAGTCCTCCTCGTGAAGCGCGGCACGGAGCCGAACAAGGGTCGGTGGAGCCTTCCCGGAGGCGTCCTCGAGGTCGGCGAGACCGTCGAGGCCGGTGCAGTTCGAGAGACGCTTGAAGAAACGGGCGTCACCGTCCGGCCCGAGCGGGTGTTCAGTGTCCTCGACTTCATCGACTTCGACGGCGAGCAGGTCCACTGGCATTACGTCCTCATCGACCTCCTTTGCGACTACGTCCGCGGCGAACCGGTCCCCGCGACGGATGCGGAGAACGCCCGGTTCATCCCGCTCCGGGAGCTGGGCGACTACGACGTCGTCCCGGCCTTTCTCGACATGGTGCGACGGGCTCTCACGCCGTATCAAGGCAGGAACACAGACTCAGCCGTGCCGCAATCACCCGTTTCTGGCATCCCAAAGTTACCTTCGCCGAGAGGTTGCCACGGCCTTGTAGAGAGCCACTTTCAGGAGGACGCCTGTCAAGAACAGCGTCACCAGGATTGCAAGAAACATGGTCCAAAGCGTGACCGTGGGGAAGAATCCTCCTGCGACAAGCGCAACAAGAGCGATCCCACCGATGAAGAGAGCGATCCAAAGCACACCCAGCGAGAGCGCAACGCGCCCCCATGGTCCAGCAAGAGTCAGGGCGTCCGCCGGCTTGGCCCTCTCTCGTCTTATCATGACATAAGCGAAAACCATCATCGCAGCGATGAAGAGGAAGACGCCGGAGACGAGCCACAAAAGGGGTGCTGTCGGCGCTCCGGCGACCGTGGCGAGGATCGCAAGGCCTGTGTAGCCTGCGACCGTCATGGCGAAGAGAGCAAGGAAGAGAGGTCGGGGTCTTCCTTCGTCGTCGAGTGGGCGGAGCATGCCGAAACCCTTACCCCTCTAACCCCGCAAAGCCGTTCCGGCGAGCAATCACCTGATTTTGGCCTGCCGCCACGCGACGAAAACAATTGCCGCAATGGTGGCTGGGACGAACAGCACAACCTGTGCCGGAATCGGGGACCGAGTCCCGAGAATCTGTTCGAGAAGATTGTCTGCGATCGCTGAATAGACCATGCTGAGCATGAAGACGACAAAACGCGAAAAGGATTGTATTTCTCAGATAAGTCCCGCGAGTCGCTTCGTCAGCCCAGTAGGGCCTAAGAAACCGCTCAAACCAGCGAGGACGAGGCGCGAGAGTTCTGGCCATGCCGAAACCTCCATCCCTCTGCATCGGAAAATGCCTTCCGTAAACAGTTGCCGCCGATGGAGCCGGGAGACCCCCGGCTCTCGGATGTCCGCGATGTCCGGCACCGAGGGACCCAGTTGCTCATATGCCGCCCCACGGCATACCGAGGACTCCGGAGGCAAGTTCTTGGACCGGGAGACGAGACGAAAAATCGAAAGCATAGTCGAGCAAGTAGCCGGAGAATTTCTGGACCACTACAAAGAGGCAATTCGAGCCAGCCCGGGCATGAAGTTTATTGACATCGTACAATCCGAGGTCCCGCTGTCTTTGTGGTTCGCCTATGGTCTGATTGTCGAAACAAGGCGACTTAGATGGCTAACTGTCGTCCTCATCAC
>Ga0209689_1002583_pt1 | contig 13465 bp, 10 predicted proteins | sample GraSoiAngelo_149_FD_187119 | JGI IMG/M metagenome (GOLD analysis project Ga0209689, IMG submission 187119) | Grasslands soil microbial communities from the Angelo Coastal Reserve, California, USA - 14_1009_09_30cm (SPAdes) (version 2) | ecosystem: Environmental > Terrestrial > Soil > Grasslands ...
CTCGCAATTGCTAAGTTCCATAGCAATGTTGACGGCATTCGTGATTACGCGAATGTTGTGCCGATGTCGAAGCCCGCGCGCTACTTGCGTTGTGGTCGTACCGGCAGTAAAGCCCACGGTTTCGTTCTCCTCGATTAGCTCGGCCGCGGCTAAACCGATTCGTCGCTTGTCGGCAGCGCGATGCTGCTCCCGATTCTGAAACAGCGAGTCGTAACGAAATGGCTCGTAGAGAAGAGGCTCAACCAAGGTGGCGCCCCCTGGGGTGCGTCGCACCAAGCCTTTGGTCTGCAATTTAGCTAAATCACGCCGTACGCTGGCGGGCGAGCTATGCAAGGCCTTAACCAGTTCTTCCAGCGAGACCCTCCCTTTGCGCCGCAATTCCCGCAGGATTCCCTCGACCCGGTTGTCCTTCATACCTCTCCCCTCCGGGAAGGCACGAGTCTATATGAAAGCCGGCTAGGGGTGGACAGGAAATCCCCAGGGATCGGCTCAATTACGGTTATAAAGTCTCGCTAAGACCAAGAATGTGACCGAAAATATCGATTTCAATCATTTTCCATTGACATGACTGGCCGCCAGTTGTTTAATTCCGGACCGGAAAAATGTTTCCAGCAAAGTGTGGAGGATCTCCGATGACCCAATCGAGCCCCCGTTCTCACCGCTGCACAGCATTGTCCACCGTCTGGATTGTCGCTGGCCTGGCCCTGACGGCCATGCCCCTGTACGCTCAAAACTCGCAAGGCACGATCCTCGGGCACGTCACTGATCCGTCCGGAGCTGCTCTGCCCGGAGCCAGCGTGACCATCACGAACGTGGCCACTGCGGTATCGAGCCAGACCCTGACCAGCTCGGTTGGCGACTACGTGTTCGTGAACGTCAAGCCGGGCAACTACGACATCGGTGTGGGCGCGAAGGGATTCAAGAAATCAAAGGCGCAAGCCGTACGACTCAATGTAGAAGGCACGCTGCGCCAGGACTTCAAACTGGACGTCGGCAGCACCGAACAAACGGTAGTTACGGTGACAGCCGACTCTCAGATGGTGCAGACCGACAACGTAACGACCGGCACCGTCGTACCCGGCAGGTTGATTGAAGATCTGCCCATTATTGGACGCGATTTCACCAACCTGCTCCGGGTTCAGGCGGGAGCCACCCAGGTGCAAGGCAGCTCACAGCTGTACTGGGCACAGCATGGAATGAACAATGACTACGCTTCGGTGAGCGTCAATGGCTCTCGTACAGAATCAGTGAGCTACCTAGTCGATGGTGTTTCCGACAACGATCAGTACTTTTCGACGGCAAACAACGAGCCGGCCTCTGACGCCATCGAAGAGTTCAAAGTCCAGAATGGTTTGTACTCGGCAGAGTATGGCCAGGGTTCGGCGCAGGTGAACGTGGCCGTGAAATCGGGCACGAACCGGTATCACGGTTCGGCCTACGATTACATCCAGAACGACATGTGGGAGCCTCAGAGCCCTCTGAACGCCTGGGAAAAAAACATAAATAACGTACCTCTTCCACCAAAAAGCGAGCTGAAGCAAAATCAGTTCGGATTCACGTTCGGTGGGCCGGTGCAATTTCCCAAGCTATACAACGGGAAGTCGAAGAGCTTTTTCTTCTTCTCCTACGAAGGCGGGCGGCGGCGGGAATCCAGTCTGAGCCGTGTTCTGGTTCCCACCATGGCGGAGCGGCAGGGCGACTTCTCCGACTGGAGAGATGCGCAAGGCAATCTGGTTCCCATCTACGATCCGCTTACTGAGACTGGTGGGAATCCGGCCACGAGGGCGGCTTTTCTCGGCAACCAGATCTCCAGTACTCGTATCAGCTCGATCGCGAGCAAGTACATCAGCCTGCTCGGCAAGCTTCAGCCCAATGTGCCGCAAGCCAATATGGCGGCTTGCGCCCAGACGAACGGCAACGGATCCGGCGCCTGCTACAACTATGTCGCGAACGTTCCCCGGCCGACGAATACGAACAACTACACTTTCCGCGTGGACCACAATCTTGGGAGCCGCGATCGTTTTTACTTCACCGGAATTATCGGGGACCAGCAACTTCACAACCCCAGCGTGATGCCCCTCACCGGCGAAATTAAGTATCAGCGCAACAAGCTGATGGGTTTCAATTGGCAGCACAGCATCACGCAGAACATCTTTAACGAATTTCGGGTGGGCTATAACTGGATGAAGTGGCGAAACGGTTCCGATGCGGCCGATGGACCGAACTATGGCCAGCAACTCGGGTTTGCCAATGTGCCAGGGAATCGAGCTCTCTGGGGCGTCCCTAACCTGACCTTCAATGGCTTCCAGGCGATTGGCAACACCAATTCCGGGTGGACACAAAAGGAGAACAATTACCAGGTCGTGGAAAATCTGAAGTGGGTGCTGGGAAAACACACCCTCACGCTGGGAACCGACATCCGACGCTACATGCTCTACATGGTGGCAGCCTTTGGATCGACCGGAGAAGTCGACTTCAATGGTGCATACACGGGGACGAACCCGAACCTCACCAATGCCGGGAACTATACGCAGAATGGCGCAGGCAGTTCTATTGCCGATTTTCTTGTCGGGAATCCGATCAATATTTCCGGCCCGGCGCCCGGCGGGTCCGACTATTTCGACGTTCGCGCCACCAACTGGAACTTCTTCTTTCAGGATGACTATCGTGTCACCCCGAGATTAACACTGAACCTCGGCCTTCGTTATGAAATTCCTCCCGCGTATCACGACATTTATAACAGCGGAGCGCAGCTGGACATGACCCATGGGGGCGGGTTCCTCTGGGCGAACCGAAATACCGCCTTGCAAGCTCAGCAGGCGGGAGGATATCCCTTCATCACCCGCTGCTGCGTGGAAAACAAACTGGTTCGGCCGGACCACAGAGACTTGGCTCCCCGCATCGGCATTGCCTGGCGTCCCCTGCCTACGGATCGGTTCGTAGTGCGCGCAGGCTACGGCATTTTCTACGACCTGCAAAACCAGTGGTACTCCCTCACCACGTACGACAATATCAGCACCTACATTGGAGCACCGGCGTTTTACCCGACTTCGACTGGCGCTACCACGTCGGCTCCAAATGGGCTTGATACGCTGTGGTTGCCCTCGACAGTTGACTACGGCTTCTTCGGAGCAGGCTCGAATGCGTTTCCTTCTTATGTCCCCTACCCACAAATCAATTGGCCAGGAAACAAGAGTCCCTATAACCAGCAGTGGATGTTGGGAACTGAGTATGCCCTCAAGTCAAGTCTGCTACTGGACGTGAGCTATATCGGAAATAAGGCGCTTCGGCAGCCGGCGTATTGGTACTACAACGCCGCGACCATGGCCGCTGTCGACGATCCTTGCGACAGATATCGCACCGTGCAGGAGGCATCAGGTGACCCGACCTGTGCCAGCGATCCCAATTTCATCCCGGCCATGTCGCGCAACCACTTCAACCATATCAGCACCCACGCGTACTCGGTGGCTAACCTCTTCAGCAGCAACTACCACTCGCTACAAGTCCGACTGAATCAGCGGTTCAGCCACGGCCTGCAGCATCAACTGGGATACACTTGGTCGCGGATTCTGGATGAAACGTCGGCGATCAATAACATTCCCACCGGGACCCTTACGTTGCAGAACAACAACTGCTTCAAATGTGACTACGGTCCGGCCTCGTTCGATCAGACCCATCGGTTCGTAGGCAGCGGTTCCTATGAATTGCCCGTGGGCAAAGGTCGGAAATGGTCGCTTGGACCGGCCAACTGGGTACTAGGCGGGTGGAACTTCAGCGGTATCTACACTGCCGCTTCCGGATTCCCCGAAACCCTATTTGCGGGATTTGGGGGCTACGGCGAAGACGGGGTCCGCGCCGATCTGCGTCGGCCTAATCAGGTTGGAAATCCGAACGCTCCGGTGTATGGCGTGCTTGATCCTGCCGTCTACCTGCAGGCTAACTTCAAGAGCAACATTTTCCATTGGTTCAACCCCGCAGCCTATGCAGTTCCTGCCGGAAACCAGTACGGCAACGTTACTCGTAACAGTATTCGCCAGCCGTACTTCATGCGTGGAGATATCACCTTGTCGAAGAACTTCCCGATTACCGAGCGCCAGAACTTCCAGTATCGGCTGGAAATCTTCAATGTGTTCTCGCTGTGGCACTCCAACGTAGGCAGCGGCATACAAGGCAATTTGCGGGCTGGGAACTTCGGGTCATTAGTGCCGATTGATACCAACTCAGCCGGCCAGCCGCTCCCTGAGTCAGTGCAGTCCGGATTGCGGAACTGGTGGTCACCACGCACAATCCAAATGACAGCAAAGTACACGTTCTAAACTCGACCCCTCCCCACCCTGTAACCCGACATCCGGATGCTGGCCTAGGCAGCATCCGAAGTCAGGAACGGTATGAGAGAATCGGTTCTTCTAGAAATTTGCGCGGATTCGGTTGAGTCCGCGGTGGCTGCGCAGCGCGGTGGGGCTCAGCGCATTGAATTGTGCAGCAACCTCCTCGAAGGCGGTATCACTCCCAGCGCCGGCTTGATCTCGACCGTTCGCAGCAAGGTCTCCATTGACCTTAACGTAATGATCCGCCCCAGAGGCGGGGATTTCTACTATACCGCCGACGAGTTCGAAATCATGGAACAGGATGTGGTTACGGCCAAGCAACTCGGCGCTGCTGGAATCGTGTTCGGGGTACTGAAGGAGAACGGGGCAATTGATATCGCGCGAATTCGTCACCTTGTTGAGATTGCTCGCCCGCTGAATACTACTTTTCACCGTGCTTTTGATATGTCTCGCGACTTCGCTAGGTCGCTGGAGGACCTCGTCCATGCAGGTGTGAATCGCGTGCTGACTTCCGGCGGTGAGCAGAAGGTCGAGGACGGGATTCCTGCTGTCGTGCAACTGATTCATCGTGCTGACAACCGCATCGCCGTGATGGTCGGCGGTGGGATAACCGAGTCAAACGTACGGCGCATCGTCACCCAGACCGGCGCACGCGAGATTCATGCCAGCGTACGCGTCCATCTCCCGAGCCCCATGCGGCACCGCAATGAAAAGATCTCCATGGGGCTGATCAAGGGTCGCGAGTACCAGCGGGTGGTCGTTCTCGAAGACCGTGTCCGACGTTTGCTGCAGGCCGCTGTCGATGGCTGCCAACAAGGCACCATTGCCGTGCGCTAACATCCTTGTCCCCTGAAAACGTGCGATTCGCCTTCCAAGTCACGCTTCTGGTTGCCATCTTTACTCTTGGCACGGGCGCGCAGAATTTCACAGATATCAAACCATCGCCGCAGCAGGTTGAATGGCAAGATCTCGAGTTCGGAGTGATCATTCACTTTGGCACCAATACCTTTTTGGATCGCGAGTGGGGTGACGGCACCGCCAACCCGCAAGTCTTCGCTCCCACCCAATTCGATCCAGACCAATGGATGGGCGCGATCAAAGCGGCTGGAGCACGATATGTCGTGCTTGTGGCCAAGCACCACGATGGTTTTTGCCTGTGGCCTACCGAACAAACGGACTACAGCGTCAAGAGCAGCGCCTGGGAGCAAGGCCATGGCGATGTGGTCCGCCGTGTCTCCGATTCCGCCCATAGATTCGGTCTCAAGTTTGGCATTTATCTCTCGCCATGGGATCGGCACGAACCTAAATATAAAAAATCTGCCGAGTACGACAACTATTACATCGCTGAGTTACAGGAACTAACGAGTAGCTACGGCGATCTGGTCGAGTTCTGGTTGGACGGCGCGGGCAGCGAAGGCCATGTTTACAATTTCCCGCGCATCATCGAAAACCTTCGCATCAACCAGCCAGATACGCTGGTATTCGCCGATGCTGCCCTGTTCGAATATGGAGATATTCGCTGGGCAGGCAATGAGGACGGGACGATCCCTTACGAGAACTGGAATGTACTCGACCGTCACGGCTACCTGCGCTGGCGTCCTGTGGAAGCCGACACCCCACTACATAAGGGACACTGGTTTTGGCATCCGAATGATGAAGCCAGCCTCAAGTCCCTGCCAGATCTGATCGCTGCGTACGAAAATACGGTAGGCAAGGGAGGCCAACTGATGCTCGCTCCCGACAGGAGAGGTTTGCTGCCCGATTTCGACGTCAAGCGTCTCGAAGAGTTCGGAGCGGCCATCCACCAGCGATATGCCCAGAATCTGGTAGCTCAGGAGCATATCCGACGCCAATCCACTGATGAGGCGGCAATGGACGGCGATCCCACCACCTTCTGGTCCGCTCCTTCCGGCTCGCATCATGCGGTTCTTGAAGCTGATTTTTCCAAGCCGGTCAGTTTCGATCATAGCCTCACGATGGAATGGCTCAACGATGGCCAGCATGTTCAGCGTTACCGCGTTGAGATGTGGGACGGAAAAGGCTGGAAGCCTCTGGCTGAGGGCCACGCGATTGGACATAAGCGGATCGACAGCTTCCCTCCAGTGAGCACCTCGCGCGTCCGCCTGAATATATTGGGTTCCTCGGCAGAAGCACACATTCGGGAATTCCAGCTATTTCGGGTCGGACGACAATGATCGCCTTATCCCTCATCAAAATGCCGTGTACTCATCAAGTGAACGACCTCGGACCTGTTTTGTTGCCGGACTGTGCCTGCCGAAAACCTCTATCTGTCTGAGAGGATGGGAATTATACTTCTTGGATAGTTCTCTCTTCCGATGCACATTTTTCTTGCGGCATTTCTTCCCACTCTGTTCTCGATCTTCCTATCGTCCGTTCACGCGCTCCCCTTGAGTTGGAGAACCTGGCTTTGCGTCACCAAATCGGCGTGGCGCAGCGTTCCGCGAGAAAACGTCCCAGGTTGACTTCCCGGACCCGCTGGCGTCCGGGTCCTGACAACCCTTTCTTACGGACATCACACTTTCGAACGCGCCAGTTGCGCCATCTCGACCAAGGCTTTTCTTGTTTCGGTCGGATTGCTCACCTCCCGCAAGAATGCGATGCGGACGCCTCGCATGCCATCCTGAGTTTTCAAACGTACCTGAAAGCCAAGGCGGTCGACCGCGGTCATGGTTGCTTCCTGCGACTCGATGTGCGCAAATGTCCGGGCAAGCAAGACGAGTGCATCCTGGTGGTCGGCGTTCATGTGCTGAATGATTTCGACCATCGAGTCAGCGAGTGGGTCAGGTTGCGCGCGATTATACTCAGAAGCAGATACCCAGCCCATCACTCCGAAGCCGGCGACGTAATAAACGTCCACGACGTCTATTCGGTAAAAAGAGAAATCTTCAAAATCCACCCAGTATTTGCTATTGCTGTAACGTGCCAAGTAGAGCTTGCGGGCCTCGGCCAGCTCCAGCTCTGGTATCGACAGAACATTTCCCATCAACGTCACCCTGGAGGAGCCTAGCGGATCGTCAGTAGGGCCGGGTTGTGTCACTAGCAGGCTGGCGCGCGGATCGGCCTGCAGGTTTTGAGTATGCATGGCCATCGTGCTGATTAGGAAGATGGGACGCCCGCGATCGTCCACCCCGTACGGCATCACTGATCCGAAGGGGAACCCCGGCTGCTTGCGCGAAAGAGTCGAAAGGCTGCCGAGGCGGCCCAAATACACCAAAGTGCGTGCTCGCTCGGCGAACGAAGGCTCAGGGACCGCAGACTGGTCACTTGCCGCAGCAGTGCCTGCGTGTTTTCTGATGGACGATGAAGACAACGCTACCCCTCCCGGCAGTTTAAATAACCCTGTCGGGTTTGTACATGGAGGTTTGCATCAATCGAGAATTGAGACTACGGGAGCAAAACACTGTTGTCGCCGCACCAGTCGGTGAGTTTGCACCCCGTGAGTTTCGCCTTGGTATTGTCCAGTTCGTTCTGCTTCCGGAATTACAGCCATTCCTTGACCGGCTCCTCGACGGTGACGCCATCCCTCACCGTTTTACCTTCCGAGAGGGCTTGAGGTTCCTCTCCAATTCCTTCGCCTTGGACTTCGCCTCGGAAAACGACCGGGTTTCGGTGCTCCATATTGTTTTGGTAGGACTCGAAACCGCGCGAAAACGTACTTTCAACATGCAGGACCACGAATGACACCTAGCTCTTGAACATTCTTCTAAATCCAGCGAACGGCACGCGAATAGCACGCGTCACGGAGCGGCAGATGATTCGGAAATCGCACTGCGCTCCCCGAAAGTACAACGGCCTGCTTGCCCTTACGGGTGAACTGCAGGTGGGTATACGCCCCCCGGGAGTGGTGTTTCGGCCGCCCATCAACGAACGAGGGCCTCATCAAGCTATTTGCGGGACTCTTCGCGTCCGCATGTGCTCATCAATTCCTGTAGCTCGCCAAAATTCGAAATGCCACCCGAAGGGAACGCGCTGAAGAAGTTTCCCATTCCGGGATAGGGACAACTGAGGAGCGCAGGTGCTGAGTCGGGGCGATCCGCCCTTGATTATTAATGACCTTTAATAAGTGACCAGCGACCGAGGATCCGACACTCTAGTCCGACGAGATGTGGGCCAGGGGGAATTCGGTCGGATGTCAGGTTGCGCGGTCGTTTGTTACAACTTGCCTCCATCGAACCTCAAGTTCAGACTATTCGCTGTATCGCGGTTCGCATGCACCGCCCGGAGAATCCGCTAGGCGATACCTGCTCCGGTGATCGCGCCTGCTTCGGTGACCGCCGTCACATAACCGGAACGCTCGAAAGGCTTAGCCTATATCGGATGGGAGATGCGATGAGGAAGCGTTCGCCATCTGCGACAGCATCGATGCTGGTTGTGGTCCTGTGCCTGGTGAGGCTTGATTCGATGGCGTTTCGCGTAGACGCCGCCAACCAAGTCGTCAGGGAGGAAGATTACAAAGCGCTCCCCAAACCGGGGGAGAAGGTTGCTCTCGGCGCCGACCACTATTTTGTCTACGGCTTCGACAAGGCGCCGCGACTCGGAACGGCTGTCATGAGGCTAGAGATTTTCACCCGCGATGGGCGCCGGGACACCACATTCGTCGTCAAGGGAGACGTAGACATGCCCTCAATGAGAACCGCGCACAAAACCGGGAACAAGGAATTCTCTCTTTCGGCGAAAGGAGTCTACCTCCTGCCCGTGCCACTCGTCATGCCTGGAGACTGGGAGATCAGGTTCACCTTTGAGAAGAGTGGCAAGACAGTGTTGCTCGGTGCCTACCGATTTAAATTATGAAGGAGCAAGCAGTAGCGATCTCGGGGGCGCCGGGCAAGGGTTTCTTTCAAGCGCTCTTTCTGCTCTTCCTGATGGCTGTTCCGGCCTGGGCTGCCACAGGATGCGATCTGAACTCCCCAGACAGGGACGTTCCGCGGCTCTTCCCGGAATCCACCCGCTACAGGTCGAATTACGTGTCGCTTCGGGCGGATCAGTTGCGGAGCGTTGTCGCGCGTCTGGGGGAGAGTTTCCGGGTTCTCTACGATCCGTTGAACGTCCCTTACACAATCTACGAGATCTACAACGGCAGTGAGAAGGTCGGCTACATTCACGGCGTGAATCAGAAAGGACAATTCGGGGGTATCCAGGTCTTTGTCGCTCTTGACTTGGCGGGCAGGATCAAGTCGTTCTACATCCAGAAGATGTCTGGTCAGTGGGCCGGCAAGTTCCGGGACACCGAGTTCGGCCGGCGATTTCTCGGGATATCCCTCAAGGACTTCGACTCGTTCGACCCTGTGAGCGGCAAGGGTTCGGGAAGGCTTGCGAAGATCCGTAACCCGGCTCCTGAGATGGAGACCGATTTCTACGGGGTGTTGCGGGCCCTGAAAAAGAACCTCATCCTCATGGATGAGCTTGTCTATTCGACAAAGCGGCAAAATCCATGATCAGCCCTTTCCAGATCGCTTACAAGAATCTCCTGCGGGACCGGGTTCGGACACTCCTGACACTCGGCGGGATCATGCTCGCCTCCTGGGTCCTGGTGAGTCTGCTCGGCTTCAACCGCGGGTATGAAAGGGCCTTGGACCATGACATCGACAACATGGGATACCAACTCATGGTCATGGCGAAGGGGTGCCCCTACGAGGCGGCGACGTTGATGCTGCAAGGGGGGACGGGGCTCCGCTACATCGAGCGGTCCATGGTCGACTCGATCTCAAGGGAACCGGAGGTGGAACAGGCCACGCCCATCCTCATGCAGGCCTATTTCGACCCCAACAAAGGTGAAAGCGGTGGGATTGCCGGGTACTTCGGCGTCGAGGCCGCGACCTTTCCTGCCATGAAGCCGTTTTATCGTTTTCGGAAGGGAGGCTGGTTCCAAAGCGAGAACGCCGCCGAGGTGGTCATGGGTTTTGAGGCGGCCGAACTGGAGCAGCGCGAGGTGGGAGACATGACCCTCGTCCCCGAAAAGAATGTCCAGCTCAAGGTGGTGGGAATCTTGGAGCGGACCGGTACTCAAGACGACGGCACCATTTTCGTCCCCTTGAAGACGCTGCAGAACATCTCCGAGACGGACAAGATCACCACCATCGGGATAAGAGTCAAGAAGGGTGCCGATGTGGCCGGACTGGAAGGCAGGCTCTATCAGCTCCCGAATGTGCAGGTGGTGAGCTTCAGCCAGGTCAAACAGACCATCATGACACTTGTGTCCACGACCCGTGTGATGGTCTTCTCGATCGCCGTGATCGCGCTCCTCATCGCGATGGCCGGGGTTGCAAACACAGTCCTTATGTCCGTTGTCGAGAGGCTGCAGGAGATCGGAGTCCTGAAAACGATGGGGGCAATGCCGAGCGACATTTTTCTCCTGGTATGGACAGAAACGCTGATCCTCTGCACGGGCGGCGGGATCGCGGGGGTCGGCCTCGCCTTCGCGTTCGCACGGGCCGCTGACGCTCTGGCCCGGCGGGTTCTGCCCTACGCGCCCAAAGGGGGGTTGGTGGAGATCGACCTGAAGTTGGCATTGCTGACGATTGGAGTCGTCGGGGTGGTTGGACTCCTGAGCGGCGCTTACCCAGCATGGAAGGCGGGCAGAGTGCGGCCATTGGAAACGATCCGGAGCGCGGTATGACGAGCCAGAAAGGGATAACGCTTGAAGCACGCGGGCTCAGGCGCACCTACCAGCGGGGAACTGAGGAAATCCACGCGCTCGATGGGGTGTCGTTGAAAATCCAAGAAGCGGATTTCATTTCCTTCACGGGCCCTTCCGGCTCGGGGAAAACCACCCTCGTGAACCTGCTCGGTTGTCTTGATAATCCGACGGCGGGTGAGCTCGACCTTGACAGCCGAAGGATATTCGGCGGCGGGAAGATCGTCAGCGAGCGGAAACTCACCCGGATCCGGCGGGAGGTCTTCGGCTACATTTTTCAGAATTTCTACCTCATCCCCACGCTGACTGTGAGGGAAAATGTAACACTCCCTCTGGCCTTTTACCGCAAGCCCGGAACGGACGGAGAGGCGGAGAAATTGCTGAGCATGCTCGGCTTGGAGCACCGTATGAACCATTTGCCGGGTGAGATTTCAGGGGGTGAGATGCAACGGGCGAGCATCGCCAGGGCGCTCATCAACCGCCCGAAGATCCTCCTTGCCGACGAGCCGACGGGGAGCCTCGACACGAAGAGGACGATGGAGATAGGCGAGGTCCTGCGGCACTTGAACAGAAGCGCAGGGCTTACCATCGTCATGGTGACCCACAACGCCAACCTCGCCAAGCTCGCGGGAAGGGTTATCGAGATGCGGGACGGACGGGCACATGAAGGATGACCTGGTGAAATTTCCCCTGCCTGGATCGACCCAGACGCTATCGACCCAGACGCTGCGGAACTGGCGCCGAACCGCCCTGGTGGGATTCTGCGTTCTATTCCTGAGCGGCTTCGCCCGGGCGGGCACTGGTGCCAAGGAGAGGAAGAAGGCCGTCGTCGGTGTGTCGATGGAACAGACGCTGATCGATGGAGAAAGGATGTACCGGATAGGCATCCTTCCCTCAGGCAAACCGATGATGGTTGCGATGCCAGGCGGCGTCTCCCTGCCCGGAACGACCTTTGCCTGTGCAAGCTGCCACACGAGAAGCGGTTTGGGGACCGAGGAGGGAGGGCTCCGAACCCTGCCAATCAATGGGCCGAACCTGTTCCAGCCGCTCTATCGCTCCTTTCCAAGCCTGTCGCCTGCTGAACGGGCGGAAATCCTGCCTCTGCGGTTTCAGCCCCCCCCGCTTCGTCCCGCATATGCGGACGGTACCTTGAGCAGGGCCATCCGAAAGGGGATCGACCCCAATGGCCGTCCTTTCAACCCCATCATGCCCAAATACCCTCTGAGCGACCGGGACATGGCGATTCTCATCCACTATCTGAAGCAGCTTTCCAGCCAGCCCTCCCCTGGAGTGACAGAGACCAGTCTGGCCCTGGCCACGGTCGTCACGGACGATGTCGACCAGCAAGACAGGGATGCGATGCTCGAGTCCCTGGATGGAAGCGTCCGGTGGCACAACAATTTAGGGTCCGCTACTGGGCTCATGGGCCAGACGGTCCCCATGGGGGTCATGTTCCTAAGCTTTCGCCCTTGGACGCTCGCTCACTGGCTTCTCACGGGGCCACCCAACACATGGCGTGCCCAGCTGGAGGACTTCTACCGCGCCGAGCCCGTCTTCGCGTTGGTCGGAGGCCTTTCGAACGATACCTGGAAACCGATCCATCAATTCTGTGAGGACCGCCAGATCCCGTGCATACTCCCCATCACGGATTTGCCCGAGATCTCCCGGACCGACTACTACACAGTGTATTTCTCCAAGGGCTACTACCGGGAAGGCGAGGCGGTCGCCCGTTACTTGTCCAAGACAATCGACTCGACCCGTCCTTGGAACCTCGTACAAGTGTTGGGTCCTGGCCCGGAGGCAAGGGCCCTCGCCGCGGGGTTCCAGGATGTGTGGGGAGGCACCGGCGAAAAACCGTTGAAGACCCTTAGCCTGGGAAAGGGGCAGCCGCTTACTGGCGAATCGCTTTCGAGATTGGTTCCCGCGGGGAAGGACTCCGCCCTGATGCTCTGGACGGGACCGGATTCCTATGACGCCCTGCGCTCCCTCGCCACCGGTACCAAGCGTCCCGCCTTCGTTTTCCTTTCCTCCACCCTTATGGGGGGGCGCCTCTGGGACCTACCTTCGGACGCGCGCTCATTCACCTATGTTGCCTACCCTTTCCGGGAGCCTGGGGCGAGAACGCTCCCTCCGAGAATGGGCAGACCACGGCCTACGGTAGTGAACAAGGAGTACCAAAAGAATGACCGCCGAATCGCTTCCAAAACGGGCTTCGTAACGGCCGTGCTGGCGGATGCTCTGGTGCGCATGGAGCGGAATTTCTATCGCGACTATCTTCTCGATCTGATCGACATGATGGAGGTGCAGGAATATACGGATTACGAACTGCTGAATTTTGGTCCTAGCCAGCGGTATGTATCCCAAGGTTGCTACATCATGCGGCTATCAGAGGGACCGAATCCAATGCTCATCCGGATGAGTGATTGGGATGAGCATTGACTCGCCTTTCTGTGGAAAACTTGCCGTTGGCCGCCAGCTCCGA
>Ga0209689_1002585_pt1 | contig 13456 bp, 10 predicted proteins | sample GraSoiAngelo_149_FD_187119 | JGI IMG/M metagenome (GOLD analysis project Ga0209689, IMG submission 187119) | Grasslands soil microbial communities from the Angelo Coastal Reserve, California, USA - 14_1009_09_30cm (SPAdes) (version 2) | ecosystem: Environmental > Terrestrial > Soil > Grasslands ...
AATGGCGGCCGGGCGGCCATTCCGGGTGATCACGATCTCTTCATCCGTTTCCACGACCTGATCCACGAGGCGACTGAGATTCGCTTTCACCTGGGCGAGCGGGAGCGTCTTCATCGGGGCCCTCCAGACAGGAATGGTCACAATTATGACCACACTTTATCCTGGGGCTCCACGACCCGTCAAGTTTGGATGGGGAGCCGAAGCTAGATAGAACTGGATGGGAAACTGCCTCGCCCTCACCCCTGCCCCTCTCCCCCAATGGGGGAGAGGGATTAGGAACGGAGACCCATCAGGATTCTTCCCATCCCTCTCGAGAGGGCAGAGCGATGGGAACCCGAGCTAACCGCGCTTCAGCTTCTCGGCGATCGCGTCCACGTCGTAGACGCAGCCGCCCCAGGTGCCGCCGCCGGCCTGCTGGAGCGCGGCCCAGAGGCGCGTGTCGTCGGGCACATCCGGATCGGGCGAGAGATCGGGGCGCGGCGCGCGACCGGCCAGGACGCGCGTGCCTTCGTCGGCGCCGAAGATCTTCTCGCCGTGGCCGACCAGGTTGACGCTGCCCTCGAGGCGGTTGCGGTCCACGATGATCTCGACGACATCGCCCTCCAGCACTTTGCCGATGGGCCCGCCCGCGAGAGCTTCGGGGCCGACGTGCCCGATGCACGCGCCCGTCGAGACGCCGGAGAAGCGCGCGTCGGTGACGACGGCGATCTCCTTGCCGTAGGAGAGGTGCCGGAGGGCCGAGGTGATCTGGTAGATCTCCTCCATCCCCGCGCCGAGGGGACCGCGGCAGATCAGCACCAGGATATCGCCGGGCTTGAGGCGCTCCGGCCCGCGGCTCTTGATGGCGGCGATGGCGTCGCGCTCGCGCGTAAACACGCGCGCGGGGCCGCGCTTGCGATACACGCCGTCGGCATCCACCACGGTGGGATCGATGGCCGTGCTCTTGATGACCGAGCCCTCGGGCGCGAGATTGCCGCGCGGGAAGGTGACGGTGCTGGTGAGCCCGGCGCGCCGCGCGCCGTCGGGGCTCATGATCACCTCGTCGGGATCGACGCCGTCGTGGGCACGCAGCTCCTCGCGTAGCGCGCGGCGCCGGTCGGAAGCTTCCCACCAGTCGAGCACGCGGCCGAGCGTGTCGCCCGAGACGGTGAGCACATCCAGATCGAGCAGACCCGCGTGCCGCAGGTGGAGCATGACCTCGGGGACGCCTCCCGCCAGGAAGACACGCACCGTTGGATGGTTCTGCGGCCCATTGGGCAGCGCGTCGACTAGGCGAGGCACGCGGCGATTGATCTCGACCCATTCCTCCACCGTGGGCCGGCGCAGGCCCGCGGCGTGAGCGATGGCGGGGATGTGGAGGAGCAGATTCGTCGAGCCGCCGAAGGCCGCGTGCACGACCATGGCGTTCCGCACGCTGGCGTCCGTCACGATATCGCGTCCCTTGAGCCCGCGCGAGCGCAGCGCGGCCATCGCGCGCGCGGAGCGGGTCGCCATGTCGAGCCAGATGGGCTGGCCCGAGGGCGCGAGGGCAGAATGAGGCAACGAGAGACCGAGCGCCTCGCCCACCACCTGGGATGTCGCCGCGGTGCCGAGGAACTGACAGCCGCCGCCCGGCGTCCCGCAGGCGCGGCAGCCCAGCTCGGCCGCGCGCTCCAGGGTCACCTCACCCTGGGCAAAGCGCGCCCCCAGGCTCTGCACTCGCCCGGCGTCTTCGCCGTCCTTCGGCGGCAGCGTGACGCCGCCGGGCACGAGCACGCAGGGCAGATCGCGCATGGCGGCCAGCGCCATCATCATGGCGGGCAGGCCCTTGTCGCAGGTGGCGATGCCGAGCACGCCCTGGCGCGTGGGCAGCGAGCGGATGAGCCGGCGAAAGACCATGGCGGCGTCGTTGCGATAGGGCAGACTGTCCATCATTCCCGTCGTCCCCTGGGTGCGGCCGTCGCAGGGATCGGAGACGAAGGCGGCGAAGGGCAGGCACTCGAGCCGCTTGAGCTCGGCGGCGGCGGCCTGCATCAGCAGGCCCACTTCCCAGTGCCCCGTGTGATATCCCAGCGCGATGGGATGGCCGTCGGGAGCGCGCACGCCGCCCTGGGTGGAGAGCATGAGGAATTGGGGACGAGTGAGCTCGCGTGGATCCCAGCCCATACCCGCGTTCTGCGTCAACCCGAAGAGATCTCCGCTCGACCACTCGAGCAGCATCTCGCCGGTGAGGGGCAGGCTCCCGCGAGGCCCCGCGCCCGCCGTCTGGACGGTCCAGAGCTCTCTTGAAGATTCGACGATGTCCTCGAAGCCGACGCGCAGTTGAGTGCTCATGGGTGGTAGCATACGTCAAGTCCGCTCCTCGGGCGGCCCGGGAGGCCACATGCGTATCCGCTACTCGCGCTGGGACGGCTCGCAGTCCGTCCCCGATCTCGATGCCGACGAGATCCTCTCGGCCATCTCCGACGATCTCATGGCCGACGGCGATCTCTGGAGCGCGCTACGCCGGATGTACCAGCGCGGGGCCCAGACACCGCAGGGGCGCATGCCGGGTCTCCAGGATCTCCTCAAGCGGCTCCGCAAGGAGCGTCAGCAGAAGCTCGACCGGTACGATCTCGGCTCGACCATGGAGGACATCCAGAAGAAGCTCGACGAAATCTTACAGACGGAGCGCCAGGGCATCGAGCAGCGCGTGCCGCCGGGCGCGGAGCGCGACCAGAAGATGGAGCGCCTGGACCAGATGCCGCCGAGTCCCGCCGGACGCATTCGCGCGCTCCAGAGCTACGACTTCACGGAGCCCGAGGCCAAGCGGAAGTTCGACGAGCTCCTGAAATCCCTCCAGCAGCAGATGATGCAGCCCTTCCTCCAGAACATGCAGCAGGGCCTGCAGAACATGACGCCGCAAGACCTCCAGCGCATGCGCGAGATGATGCGCGATCTCAACCGCATGATGCGCGACCGGCTCAATGGCGAGGAGCCCGACTTCCAGGGCTTCAAGGACAAGTGGGGCCAGCAGTTCCCCGGGGCGGAGAGCCTGGACGACGTGCTGGAGCAGATGGGCCGGCGCATGGGGCAGATGCAGTCGCTCATGGAAAGCCTCTCGCCCGAGCAGCGCCAGCAGATGCAGGACATGATGCGCTCGCTGTTCATGCAGGACGAGCGGCTCGAGGCCGAGATGCGCCAGCTCGCCGCGAACCTCGAGCAGCTCATGCCCATGGACTCGATGCGCCAGCGCTACGAGTTCCGGGGCGAGGAAGAGATCGGCATGCGCGAGGCCATGGAGCTCATGAGCGAGCTGCAGCAGATGGACGAGCTCGAGCGCCAGCTCCGCGCGGCCCAGGACCAGGACGACCTCCAGGCCATCAACCCCGAGCAGGTGGAGCGCCTCCTGGGCGAGGAGTCGGCGCGGGATCTCGAGCGGCTCCGCGAGCTGGCCCGCAAGCTCGAGGAAGCGGGCTACCTCGACCGTCAGGGCGACAAGACGGAGCTGACGGCGCGCGCCATCCGCAAGATCGCCGACAAGGCGCTGCGCGACATCTTCTCCCATCTCAAGCGCGACCGCTTCGGCCGCCACATGCTCAACCGTCGCGGCGCGGGCGGCGACCCCACCGATGAAAGCAAGACGTACGAGTTCGGCGATCCCTTCCTGCTCGACCTCAAGGAGACGGTGATGAACGCCGTGGAGCGCACGGGGCAGGGCACGCCCGTTCGCCTCGTTCCCGACGACTTCGCCGTGTACCGGACGGAGTTCTCCACGCAGTCCGCCACCGTGGTGATGCTGGATCTCAGCCGCTCCATGATCTACAACGGCTGCTTCCTGCCCGCCAAGAAAGTGGCCCTGGCCCTCAACGCGTTGATCGCCGGCCAGTTTCCCCGTGACCAGCTGCACATCATCGGCTTCTCGCTCTACGCGCGCGAGTTCAAGGCCGACCAGATTCCCGGGCTCAATCCGAGCGAGACGAGCATCGGGACCAACATGCAGGCGGGCTTTCAGCTCTCGCGGCAGCTCCTGGGGCGGCAGAAGGGCGGCAACAAGCAGATCATCATGATCACGGACGGCGAGCCGACGGCGCACATGGAAGACGGGGAGCCGGAGTTCTCCTACCCGCCCACCCGCCGGACGATCCAGGAGACGCTCAAGGAAGTGCAGCGCTGCACGCGAGAGGGCATCACCATCAACACCTTCATGCTCGAGCAGAGCCGGCTCCTCACGGCCTTCGTCGAGCAGATGGCCAAGATCAACCGCGGCCGCGCCTTCTTCGCCACCCCCGAGCGCCTGGGCGAGTACGTCCTCGTGGACTACGTCGCCAACAAGCGCCGCGCCGCTTCCTAGCGCGGAGGGCGATTGTCGGCGATCTCCGTCCAGCACCTGAGCCGCTGGTGGGGCGCGACCCGCGCGGTGGACGATATCAGCTTCGAGGCCGCCGCCGGCAAGATGCTGGTGCTGCTCGGGCCCTCGGGCTGCGGCAAGTCCACCACGCTCCGCCTCATCGCCGGTCTCGAAGCGGCCACGAGCGGGCGCATCCTGATCGGCGGGGTGGATGTGACGCACCTGCCCCCGGCCGAGCGGCGCCTGTCCATGGTCTTCCAGTCCTACGCGCTCTTTCCACATCTGTCCGTGGCCGAGAACATCGTCTTCGGACTCCGCGTGCGCAACGTGCCAAGGCTCGAGCGCGCGGCCCGGCTGGGGCGTACCGCCGAGCTCCTCGGGCTGGGCGCGCTGCTCGACCGCAAGCCCTCCCAGCTCTCGGGCGGTCAGCAGCAGCGCGTGGCGCTCGGCCGCGCCATCATTGCCGAGACGGCCGTGTGCCTCATGGATGAGCCGCTGTCCAACCTGGACGCCCAGCTCCGCCACGACATGCGGCGGGAGATCAGAGGCATCCAGCAGAAGCTCGGCATCACCATGGTCTACGTCACGCACGATCAGACCGAGGCCATGAGCATGGCCGACCAGGTCATCCTCCTGCGCGATGGGCGCGTCGAGCAGGACGCCCCGCCCGCCGAGCTCTACGCGCGGCCCGCGAGCGTCTTCGCCGCGCGCTTCATCGGCACGCCGCCCATGAATATCCTCTCGCTCGCCGACTCCCCGGGCGGCGCCGTGATCGCGGGCACCGCGGGGCCAGTGGTGCTGCCGGGCCGCGGCGCCGGGCTCTCTCTGGGTGTCAGGCCCGAGGACATACGCCTGGGCCCGGCAGGCGGACTCGGCGCCACGGTGACCGCCGTCGAATATCTCGGCGCCGACTCCATCCTGAGCTGCGCGGCAGGCACGCAGAGCCTCGCCGTGCGCGTGCCGGGGCGAGTCGATCTGTCACCAGGCGCCACCGTGCACCTCTACTGGAGCAAGGACGCCGTCCACATCTTCGACCCCGAACGAGGAGGAGAGCGCGCATGAGCGTGACATGCATCGCCCGCGTGACGGCCGTCGCCCTGCTGATGGCTCTGACCGGTGGGGTTACCCTCGCGGCCGCCCAGGCGCCGGTGGAGCTGACCTTCTACTACCCGGTGGCGGTGGGCGGCCCCGTGACCAAGATCATCGACGGGCTCGCGGCGGACTTCCAGAAGGAGAACCCCGGCATCAAGGTCAAGCCGATCTACGCGGGGACGTACCAGGAGACCATCGTCAAGGTGCTGACGGCCCTCAAGAGCGGCGAGCCGCCGCAGATGTCGGTGCTGCTCTCCACCGACATGTTCACCCTCATCGACGAGGACGCCATCATCCCCTTCGACGAGGCGGCGACGAGCGCGGAGGACAAGGCCTGGATGAAGAGCTTCTTCCCCGCCTTCATGCTCAATAGCCAGACGGGCGGCAAGACCTGGGGCATCCCCTTCCAGCGCTCGACCATCGTCCTCTACTGGAACAAGGAGGCCTTCAAGGAGGCCGGGCTCGATCCGAATCGCCCGCCCGCGAGCTGGGCGGAGCAGGTGGAGTACGCGCGCAAGCTGACCAAGCGCGACGCCAGCGGCAATGTCACCCAGTGGGGGCTCAAGGTGCCGTCCTCGGGCTTTCCCTACTGGCTCTTCCAGGGCTTCACCACACAGAACGACGTGCTGCTCATGAATCAGGCGGGCACGGAGACGTACTACGACAAGCCTGCCGTGATCGAGGCGCTCCAGTACTGGGTGGATCTGAGCCAGAAGCACAAGGTGATGCCGACGGGCATCATCGAATGGGGAACGACGCCGAAGGATTTCTTCGAGCGCCAGACGGCCATGATGTGGACGACGACGGGCAACCTCACCAACGTGAAGAACAACGCCAAGTTCGACTTCGGGGTGGCCATGCTGCCGGCGGGCAAGCGCCGCGGTTCACCGACGGGTGGCGGCAACTTCCACATCTTCAAGAAGAGCACGCCCGCCCAGCAGGCGGCCTCGCTCAAGTTCATCAAGTGGATCAGCTCGCCACAGCGCGCGGCCCAGTGGGGCATCGACACGGGCTATGTCGCCGTGCGACCCGACGCCTGGGAGACGCCCGTGATGAAGCAATACGTGGCGGGCTTCCCGGCGGCGGCGGTGGCCCGCGACCAGCTCCAGTACGCGGTGGCGGAGCTGAGCACGCATGACAACCAGCGCGTGACCAAGGCGCTCAATGACGGGCTGCAGGCGGCGCTGACCGCGGCCAAGACGCCCGAGCAGGCCATGAAGGACGCTCAGCGCGAGGCCGAGCGCATCCTCCGTCCGTATCGACGCTAGGGTTATCTCCGACCGTGCGTAGAACAAACGTGCACGGGTGGCTCTTGCTGCTGCCCGCGGCCGTGCTGCTCGTTACCTTCACGCACTACCCGACGGTGGCCACGCTCTACCACAGCTTCTTCTCCACATCCAAGCCGGGGCGGCCGACCACGTGGATCGGCCTCGACAACTACCGCAGCATGGTGGAGGACCCGGTCTTCTGGCAGGTCCTCGCCAACAATCTCTGGTACGCGCTGGCCACCATTCCGCTGTCCATCGCGCTCGCCATCCTGATGGCGGTGTGGGTCAACGGCAAGATCGCGGGCCGCGGCCTCCTCCGCCTGTCCTTCTTCACGCCGACCGTGCTGCCCATGATTGCCGTCGCCAACATCTGGCTCTTCTTCTACACGCCGGGCTACGGCCTCCTCGAGCAGGTGACGGGTCTCTTCGGCCTCCCCAGCCACAACTGGCTCGGCAGCCGCAACACCGCCCTCGGCTGTCTCGTGGTCGTCACCGTGTGGAAGGAAGCGGGCTTCTTCATGATCTTCTACCTGGCGGCCCTCCAGTCCATCTCGCCGCATCTGACGGAAGCGGCGTCCCTCATGGGCGCGGGCCGCTGGTACTTCTTCCGGCGCGTCACCTTCCCGCTCCTCATGCCCACCACGCTCTTCGTGCTCGTCAACGCCGTCATCAACTCGTTCCGGCTCGTCGATCACATCGTGGTGATGACCAAGGGCGGGCCGGACAACACGACAGCGCTGCTCCTCTACTACATCTACGACGTGGGCTTCAAGTTCTGGGACTCGGGTTACGCGGCCGCCCTGACGCTCGTCCTGCTCGTCATCCTGGCCGCCTTCGCCATGGGCCAGTTCCTCTTCCTCGACCGCCGCGTGCACTACCAATGACCCGCACGTTCACCGCGCTCGAGACGGCCGGGGCCTGGATGCTGGGCCTTCTCTGGGCCCTGCCCCTGGCCTATGCCGTGTGGACGGCCTTTCATCCGTCGGAGTTCTCCACGCACTTCGTACCCATGGCGCCCCTCACGCTCGAGAACTTCGTCAAAGCCTGGGCGGCGGCGCCTTTCGCGCGCTACTTCGTCAACACCATTCTGCTCGTGACGATGATCCTCGCCGCCCAGCTCGTCCTCTGCACGCTCGCCGCCTATGCCTTCGCGCGCTTCACCTTCCGGGGGCGCGAGATCGCCTTCCTCCTCGTCCTCGTGCAGCTCATGATCATGCCCGACGTGCTCATCGTGGAGAACTACCGCACCATGAGCCGGCTCGGGATCCTGGACAGCCTGCTCGCCATTGGCCTGCCCTACATGGCCTCGGCCTTCGGTATCTTCTTGCTCCGTCAGACCTTCAAGACCGTGCCCAAGGAGCTCGACGAGGCGGCACGGGTGGAAGGAGCGGGAGCCCTCGAAGTCCTCTGGAAAGTCTACGTGCCGCTGGCGCGGCCCGTCTACGTCGCCTATGCCCTCGTCTCGGTCAGCTACCACTGGAACAACTTCCTGTGGCCGCTCATCGTCACCAACTCCGTCAACTCGCGGCCGTTGACGGTGGGCCTCCAGGTCTTCTCCTCCGGCGATCAGGGCGTGGATTGGTCCATCATCACCGCGGCCACGCTCATGACCTCGGGGCCGCTTCTCATCGCCTTCCTGCTCTTCCAGCGCCAGTTCGTGCAGAGCTTCATGCGGGCGGGCATCCGCTAATCGCTCAGCGGGTCTTCCGCTTCCGCTTGGCCGCCTTGGCTCCTTCCTTCCCGAGGGCGATGCGCGTCTTCTTCGGCAGGTGCGCAATGGTGCGCTTGCTCCGTGCCGCGCGGGCCGCTTTCTCGATGTTCTGTCTCGCCGCAGCGCTTTGCTTTCGGCTCATCGCCTTTCCTCCCCTAGATCCTTCCTCTTGCAAGTCCAGCGCGTAGCCCTTGATGGTCACCTCGGGCCGGGGGCGAAAATCGAGCTCGGGCTCGCGTCGAAACCCCATGCGCATGTAGAGCCGCATGGCCGCCCGCATGAGATCGGTGGTGTGCAGCGCCAGCGTCGTCGCGCCCGATCGCCGCGCCCGCCTGATGCACTCGCGCATGAGCGCCTCGCCAATCCCTTTGCCCCGCGCCGCAGGCGCGACGGCGAGCAGCCGCACCTCCGGATAGGGACGCGGAAACGGCGTGCGCCCGTCGCCATCGGTGGCCACCGGGTACAGCAAGACGGCGCCGACGATCCGACTGCCCTGCTCCGCCACGATCTGCGTGGCAGGCTCGGGAGCGGCAAGCGTGGTCACGATGTTGTCTCGATAGGCGCCCCAGAGCGAAGGCATCAACGGCGCGTACTCCTGATAGGCGGACAGCGTCACCGCCGCGACCGCGCTGCCGTCGCTTTGCCGTGCATCTCGGACAAGCAAGGCTTCCATGCGCTCGGCACGTCCTGACACCTTCATCGTACGCCCGGCGACGATGCCGGCTCCTTCGCGCTTCCCGCCCGCGTGAGAACATTGTCATCAGAATCCCGAAAGTGGGCGAGAATGCCGCCCCACGGCTGCTTCTCGGGCGGCTCGATTCTGACGATGGACAGCTTGTAGCGCATGTGCCCCTCGGGCTCGCGGTCAGAGCCAGCCGGAGCGCTTGAACCTGTAGTAGAGATAGCCGCACGACGCGAGCATGAGGATCATGACGGCGGGATAGCTCCAGGTCCACTCCAGCTCCGGCATGTGCTTGAAGTTCATCCCGTAGATGCCCGCGACCATGGTGGGCACGCCGATGATGGCTGCCCAGCCCGCCAGCTTCTTCATGGCGTCGTTCTGGGCCACCGCGGTCAGGGAGAGGTGGGCCTCGAGGGCGCCCGTGAGGAGCTCGCGCAGCGTGTCCACGTGCTCGTTGATCCGGATGGCGTGGTCGTAGACGTCGCGGAAGTACGGCCGGGTGTCCTCGGGGATGAGCGGCTGGTCGAAGCGCATGAGCCGGTTGCACACATCCACGAGGGGGGAAACGGCGCGCTTGACCGTGAGCATGTTGCGCTTGAGGTCGTAGATGCGGTGGACGGTCGCGCGATCGAAAGTCTGGCTGAAGATCTCGTCCTCCAGACGCTCGAGCTGATCACTCAGGGTATCCATCACGGGAAAGTACTGGTCCACGACGAAATCCATGATGGCGTAGAGCACGAAGCCCGGCCCCTTGGCGAGGAGCGTCGGCGTGCTCTGGCAGCGCGTCCGCACGCCGGCGTAGGAAGGCGTGGCCCCGTGCCGGATGGAGACGACGTAGCGGGGCCCGACGAAGATGTGGGTCTCGCCGAGCTCGACCTGCTGCTCGTCGGAGGACAGGATGGCCGGGCGCAGCACGACGAAGATGGAGTCCCCGTACTGCTCGAGCTTGGGCCGCTGGTGGGCGAGCTGGGCGTCCTCTACCGCGAGGTCGTGGAGCCCGAACTCCTGCTGGATCTGCTTGAGCAGCTCGGGCGAAGGATCGTGCAGGCCGACCCACACGAAGACGCCGGGCTGCTTGAGCGCCTCGCTGATGTCCGGAATGGCGACATCGCCCAGGCGCTTGCCATCGGCATAGGCGACGCTGGCAACCACGCCCTCCATCGGAGCGCTAGGGCGTGCCGCCGTCGCCGACAAGGACAAAAGGCGCCCACAGGGCGGGGTGGGACATGGCGGGATCACCCAGGAGCTTGAGCTGGGCCGAGCGCAGCGCGGCCGCGCGGTCAAGCGACTGATCGCGTCCGTAAGCCTCGAAGAGACTCGTGGTCAGGAGGGCCGTCGGCTGGGAGGCCACCGCCCAGTGCGAGACGAGCAGGGCGCGCGCGCCCGCGTAGAAGAAGGCCCGCGCCAGGCCCGAGAAGCTCTGCCCGCCCAGCTTGCCGTCCGGGGCCGCCGTGTTGCAGGCCGAGAGCACGACCCAGTCCGCGTCGAGCTTGAGCTGGGCGATCTCGGCCGCGTCGAGGAGCCCGTCCTCGTCGGCCGTGGACGTGGCGGGCGGCGTCAGGGCCAGCGCAGGCTCGCTCTTGCACTTGAGCTCGCCGGGCAGGATCCCGTGCGTGGCGAAAGCAACCACGCGGAAGCGGGAGAGATCCGTGCCCCGCACCTTGGCCTCGGTCGCCTGCGCGCCCAGGATCACGTCGGAGTCCGATGCCTTGAGCGTCTTGGCGATCTGGCGAATCTCCCCCGCGGTGTCGCGCAGGCGTGGAAGACCGCGCACGAGCTCGCTGTCCACGGCCGCGCCCTCGCGACAGAGCGAGGCGATCGTGGCCATGCTGCGCGTGTCGCCGGGCGCGCCCGCGAAGGCGGGATCCCCGAAGCCGATGAAGGGCTGCGTCGCCTTGGAGCGGCCGGCCGCGCGCAGGCTCTTCAGCGAGGTCAGGGCGGGCAGCACGCTGATGGCCACCTGCTTGCCCAGCCACGGCACCTGGCGATAGTCGGCCTTCTCGGGCGGGCCCGCGGGCGCCGGCGTGGGCTGCGTCACGAGCAGGCCGGGGGGCAGGCTCAGGAGCGGGCCCGCGGGCACCACGATGAGATGCGTGGCGCCCTTGAGGGGCGCCGCCACGGGGGCCACGAGCTCGGCGTAGAGCTGGTGGGCGGCGGCCACGTCGAAGGCGCGCAGCTGGCCGTCCGCCAGATCGAGCCCCTTGCGCAGATCGCGCACGGCCTTGTCGAGGCTCGCATACGTCACGGCCGCGCGATGCGCGTGGACCTTGCCGTCCCGGACCAGGAACACGTAGGTGGCATTGCGCGTGGCGAGGAGGGACATCAGCGCCTCGCCCGGCTTCAGCAGGGCGGTGACATCCTTGGCGGACAGCGGCCGCGCGGACACCAGTCCCACATAGCGCGGGAAGTCCGCCTGGAGCTTGCCGTCCAGACGAGCCACGTCGCCCTCCGCGGTCTGGAGATCCTGCTTCAGCTGCGCCTCGCGCGCGGGATCTCGCTTGTCGGGCGGCTGGAGCGTCAAGAGGGCGAGCTCGCGGCGAGCCGTATCCCGTTTGCGGAGCGCTTCCTGGTACTCGCGCGCCGCGGCCCGGAGCGCGGGATCAGCCGTGTCGAGCCGGGCCGCCATGTTCGTGATGGCCCGCGCCGTATCGCCCTCGCGCGGAATCTGCGAGGCGGCGAACGCCTCGGCCAGCAACGCGTCTCGCTCGCCGGGCGTGGCGGCGGCCGCGGCGAAAATCGTGTCCAGATAGGGCGCGAAAGTGTTTGGACGCGCCACGCTCTGAGCGACCGCGTCCGTCCTGCGGATCTCGGCTTCCTTGCGGAAGGAGTCGAGGGCGGCGCTGAGGTTGCCTTCGGTCAGCGAGAGCTCGCCGAGCTGGCGATGGGCATTCGCTACCGTGACCGAGTCGCCGAAGAGCAGGCGCCGCCTGGCCAGGGCCAGGTCGAACTGCTTGCGGGCATCGGCATACCGCTTCTGCTCCTTGTGGACCAGGCCCAGCCACAGCTGCATCTCGCCCGTGTACCAGACGCGGAATTCGAAGTCCGGCCCGGGCTTGTCGACGAGGGAGATGCCCCGCGAGATATTGCGCTCTGCCTCGTCCAGCCGCTTGAGATAGAGCTGGGCCCGGCCCACCTGCATGAGCGCGTGCGCGAGTCCCGTGGCGTAGCCCGAGGACGCTTCCATTTCCCTGCGCTGGTCGCGCAACCGGACGGCTTCCTCGCCCAGAGGCAGAGCGATCTCGTACCGTCCGCGTTGTCGCTCCACGGAGCTTCGATTGGCCAGGTAGAACGGTCGATCCGACCACGACAGGGACTTCGTCACCAGAGGCTCGGCGCGATTGAAGAGCTGCTCGGCTTCCTCGAAGCGATTCAGAAAGCCGACGTTCAGCGCGATCCAGACGATCGTCCGTCCCGAGCCTGGCTTGTCGCGGCCATTCACTCGCTCCTCGATCTCCCAGGCCTGGCGGAAAGCGGTCTCCGAACCTGCGTAGTCTCCCGCGTAGAAGCGAAGCGTTCCCACGCGGTATAGGAGGGCGAACGCGCCGACGTCCCTGATCCCCGTGAGCTTGCCGGTGGCATCCACCATCGCCTCGGCGCGGCGGATGGCTGCTGACAACGAGCCCGACGCCTTGCCGGCGTCGGCGGGCGCGCGCTTGCCTTCGAGCACTTCCACGGCGGCTTCGAGCACGGGCAGGTTGGTCGGGAAGGTCTCGAGCCCATAGACGCGCGGGCCGGCGACGACACCCACGACCACGGCGCGGAAATCACCGTCCAGTCGACGGCACTCGCGCAGCGCCGCGGGCAGGCCGGAGCTGACCGTGGTCGGTTCCACCGCCCCGCAGTCGCCCAGGCGCGTGGCAAAGCTCTTCTCCCAGGCGCTGTCGGTGAGGAGCTTGTCCACCTTGAAGTCCTTCCTGATGCCGAACCGGCGGATTTCCCCGCTGGGCTGGGTCCAGCCCTCGCACAAGAGGCTGTAGCGCGTGTAGCCGCCGAAGTCCGTTCGGCTCTCCACGAGCCTGAGCCGGCAGGTCTCGCCTGTCCGGTTCTTGCCCACGGCCAGCTCGTCACCCACGGCAACCAGGGCATCGGCGGCCCCAGCGCGAGAGGGGGCCCCGGCAACCAGCGCGATGAGCATGCCCCCCAGGACGGCTCCGCGAGCCAATGACCTTATGACCATGGCCTGACAGCCTACATCAAGACGCGCCCCAGCCTCTAGACGAAGCAACGACCCGCCCCGCCCCCTACTCCGGGCAGTCGCACTGGGGCAAGTTGCGAGCCAGACGAGGCGCGAGCGGGCCGGCAGCCCGAGGCGTACGTGCGTGTACGTTGAGGGTTGCCGGCCCGCTCGCAACGAAGTATGGCGAAGCAAATTGACCCAGTGCCGCCGCGCGGCT
>Ga0209689_1002595_pt1 | contig 13441 bp, 18 predicted proteins | sample GraSoiAngelo_149_FD_187119 | JGI IMG/M metagenome (GOLD analysis project Ga0209689, IMG submission 187119) | Grasslands soil microbial communities from the Angelo Coastal Reserve, California, USA - 14_1009_09_30cm (SPAdes) (version 2) | ecosystem: Environmental > Terrestrial > Soil > Grasslands ...
TGGACAAGACGGGCACGCTCACCGAAGGCAAGCCGCGCCTCGCTTCGGTGATCGCACTGCCCCCATTTACCGAAACGGATGTCCTGCGGTTTGCCGCCAGCCTGGAGCGCGCCAGCGAGCACCCGTTGGCCCATGCGATCGTCGAAGGCGCGCGCTCGCGCGGCGTATCGCTGGTCCCGGTCTCGGCGTTCCAGTCCCTGACCGGGAAAGGCGTGACCGGTAGTGTCGAGGGCCGCGTGGTTTCGGTCGGCAGCGCGGAATTCACCGGTGCGGCAGCCGAGGCGAACCGGGCCCAGCCAGTGCGCGCCGAGGGGCAAACCGTGGTGTTCGTCGCCGTGGATGGAAAGGTCGCCGGGCTGCTCGGGGTGACGGATCCAATCAAGCCTTCCGCCCCCGATGCGCTGCGCGCGTTGCGCGCAGAAGGGCTGCGCATCGTCATGCTGACCGGCGACAGCCGCACCACAGCGCAAGCGGTGGCACGCAAGCTCGGGATCGACGAGTTCGAGGCGGAAGTCCTCCCCGCTGAGAAAGCCGAGGTCGTGAAGCGCCTCCGCGCCGGCGGCCACAAGGTGGCGATGGCCGGAGACGGAATCAACGACGCCCCTGCTCTCGCCACGGCGGACGTCGGGATCGCCATGGGCACCGGCACCGACGTCGCGATGGAGAGCGCCGACATCACACTGGTCAAGGGCGACCTACGTGGCATCCTCCGCGCCCGGCGCCTCAGTCGAGCGACGTTGCGCAACATCAGGCAGAACCTGTTCTGGGCCTTCGCCTACAACGTGCTCGGCGTGCCCATCGCCGCAGGCGTGCTTTACCCTCCCTTCCGCCTGCTGCTCTCTCCCATGATCGCGAGCGCGGCGATGAGCCTGAGCAGCGTCTCGGTGATCGCAAACGCCCTCCGGTTGCGGCACGCCGACACTTAGCGACGTGCGGCGGGTGCTCGCTGAGACGATCAGGTAGAAGGCCACTCATGGGAAGGACCCGGTACGCGCATTCGCAGCCGCCGCCGCTCCGCCGCCTGCCTGGCTCCGCGCTTCGCGCAGTCTTCGCCGAAGGCTATTCGGCGACGGACTTGCGCCGCGATGTTCTCGCGGGCCTGGTGGTCGGCATCGTGGCGCTCCCGCTCTCGATGGCGCTGGCCATCGCCGTCGGCGTGCCGCCGCAGCACGGGCTCTATACTGCCATCGTTGCCGGCATCGCAGTGCCCCTGCTGGGCGGCTCACGCTTCCAGGTCACCGGGCCAACCGCAGCCTTCATCGTCATTCTCGCGCCCATTCTTGTCCGGCAAGGGTTCGCCGGGCTTCTGGTCGCCGGCGGGATGGCCGGAGTCCTTCTCCTGGCGATGGGCTTGTTCCGACTGGGCCGGCTGATCCAATTCATCCCGCATCCAGTGACGACCGGGTTCACCGCCGGCATCGGCACCGTGATCGGCGTCCTGCAGATCAAGGATCTGCTCGGCCTCGCTCCGGCGGGGAGAGCCGACCATTTCCTCGAGAGGGTCTGGTCGTACGTGCAGGCGCGCCACACTGCGCGGAGCTCCGAGCTGTTGATCGGCCTGCTCACGCTCGCGGTGCTCGCGCTCTTGCCGCGCTGGACCAAGCGCGTGCCGGCGCCGCTGGTTGCGCTCCCGCTGGCGGCCTTTCTCGCCTGGGCACTGCACCTCGAGGTGGCGACCATCGGCTCGCGCTTCGTCACCGTCATCTCTGGCGTCGAGGTGCACGGTATCCCGCGCCTCCCGCCGCTGCCGGTACTGCCCTGGCACATGGGAGGGGACCTGCCGTTGACGCTCGCCACTTTTCGCGCGCTGTTTCCCGCGGCCATCGCCATCGCGCTTCTCGGAGCCATCGAGTCGCTCCTCTCGGCCGTCGTCGCGGACGCGATGGCCGGCACCAGACACGACCCTGACTCGGAGTTGCTTGCGCTGGGAGTAGGCAACATTCTCTGCCCATTCTTCGGCGGCATCCCTTGCACGGGCGCCATCGCGCGCACCGCGACGGGTATCCGCTACGGCAGTCGCTCGCCGATGGCGACCGTGATCCACGCTGTGGTCGTCCTGCTGGCGGTGCTGCTGCTCGCGCCGCTGATTTCGTTCCTCCCGATGGCGGCGCTGGCCGCGCTGCTGGTGATGGTGGCGTGGAACATGTCGGAGGCGCGGCACTTCGCCCATATCCTGCGCGTTGCGCCGAAGAGCGACGTGGCGGTGCTGCTCACCTGCTATGCGCTGACGGTGGTGTTCGACATGGTCGTGGCAGTCACCGCGGGGATGATCCTGGCCGCGTTCCTCTTCATGAGGCGCATGGCCGAGGTGGCCTCGGTCGAGCTGGTCGATGAGCAGCATCCGCACCTCAAGCTCAAGCTGCCGCGCGAGGTGGTGCTCTACGAGGTCAACGGTCCGCTCTTCTTCGGCGCGGCAGAGTCGGCAATGGACGCTCTCAAGGCCATCGGCCAGCCGCCCAAGGTGCTGATTCTCTATCTTGGCGCGGTGCCGGCCATTGACGTCACCGGGCTGGTCGCGCTGGAGAGCGCTTTGTCGCGACTACGGCAGCAGCGCATCTTCTGCATCATGGCCGGGCTCCGGGCGCAGCCCGCCTCGGTGCTGAAGAAGGCTGGCGTAGAGGAGGAAGTCGGCCGGCTCCATATCGTCCCGACTCTCGAAGACGCCGCCGCCGACGCAATCGCCTACCTCGAGGTTCCGCAGTCCCTGCTCAATCCGCATGCCCTGGGATCCCTCGAGGGGACCAATCGCTCCCAGACGGATGGGCCGCTCCCTCCGCATCGTCGCGATTGACGAGCTATTGCGCGCCGGACCCTTAGACTCAACTTGCTCCGTCTCGCTTATCGCCTGCCCATCCCGGACTCGCGGAGGTGCCTCGGCGCGACTCGAAGTCGCGCGAAACCCGCGGCTTCGAGCGGCGTTCTGCGCGAGGAGAAGCGCGATGGACATGATGAATCTGCGGGCGGCGGCGGAGCAGGTGGATCGCGAAATCGCCGCACTCCCGTTGCCATCGTCGGTGTTGCGCGGCGCGTGGTCGCAGCTCGTCTGCGAGCTGGCCCTCGGCCCTGCGAGGCCGACGCGCAAGTGCCCGCACTGCGGCAAGGTCGGAATGCGCGACGCGACGCTGTGCGGATACTGCTGGAAGAAGCTCGTGCCGGCGGACGATGCGTCCGAGCTAGCCGGCCAGCGCTGACCGGCTTCGATTTGGAGGACTGCTATGCGCAACATCTCGTGGAAGCTTCTTGCCGCTCTGGGTGCATCGGTTGGGTTCGGTGCCGATGCCGATACGGCGTCGGGATACAAGGGAATCGCCTGGGGCACACCGTGCGGCGAGGCCGTCCAGCAGATGGAGGCGAAAGGCTTCGTCTTCGATCGCAAGGACAAGATCGGAGTGCCGGGTCAGGCTCGCTCGCCACAAGAGTCCCAGCTGTTCCTGCCCAAGGGCGGACGGGCGTCATGCGCCAGCGAAGAGTCAGATCTGATGCTGGACACCCGCAAGGCGAATCCGTACGTCGAGATCGCCGCTGTTTCGGGAGACATGACGGTCACGCTGCTATGCCGCAACCAGAAGTTCGTCGGCGCGCGGCTCGCAACGCCAGTGCGCAAGACCGTCGCGGCGGCCATGCTGGCGCGGGAGGCGGGCGCGGCGGTGAGGACAGTCCGCGCCGACACATGCGATGGGCAGAGCTGGAAGTGCACGGCGGACCATTCCCTGCTTCTTGCGCGCGGAGATAGCGTCCGCTACCTGGAACGGCCGGTCCGCTCCTCGCGGGATTACGCCGGCCAGGACCCGCCCTCGATCCGGTATTTGATCCTTGCGCGGGATGAAGACCGCGCGCTTCAGACCGCATCCCTCGCCTGCACGAGCAAGCGGCTGGCTGCGAACCGGCTGGAGAAGCGAAGGATCGAAGACGGAAATCGGGCGGCTGTCCGGTGAGCAGCGGCTTGCACCCGCCGCTACTGGCGGAGCGTAGTGAAGGGAATGAGGTACGAACATGGCTGGCCTGATCTCGTCACTGCTGGTGGCGCTCGAGTTGTCGATCTTCATCTGCGTTTTCCTCGCGTCGACCTTTGCTGACTTCGTGCCGGCGAGGGCATGGCGATGAGCGGACTGCGCCCGGCGCGGCCGATGCTCCTCGTAGCGGCGGGGCTCCTCGTCGCTTGGGGCCTCGGCCTCAATCTCCCGAACGCCGCGGCCGGCGGCATCCACTTGTTGCTGATCGCGGCGAGCGCGGTCGCAATTGCCAGCATCACGTTGGGCCGGAAGCTCGTCATCGACCGCCGCCCGCACCCTGACTCAGTCAAGATCGGGGGTTCACTTGGCGCCGGCACAGCTTGACGAGGTGGAGCTGAAGCGGGAGCTCGGGTCGCTCGATGAGCTGCTCGGCGATACGCGCGTCCGATTCCGCCACCGCCAGACACCGTTTGCTTCTTCGCAGAAGCTGAGCGATGTCGACCTTGAAATTTGCAATACGCTCGCGCGGCCGCTCTCGGCGGAGTTGCAACTCCATGTCCGCCGCCTCATTGCGCGCCTGCACACGCTCGACCCGCACTGAGCGCGCCGGTACGCCAGACGCCGTTTCCGAGGCGGCGTCCATGGTGGAAGATCCCGCTGCGACTCCAGTGCCGGGCGCCGCGTCAGTGGACTGCCGCGGCCTCATTTTCGCCGGGGAGGACCTGCCGGAGCCCGTCGACTGGAACCGAGAGTACGACTGCGTCGCCAACCGATTGAATGAGACGAATCGGAATCTCGACCGTGCCCGCGTGGAACACGCCACGTGATGCTCCCAGCCGGTCGGCAACCTCCTTCCGCAGCTTCACCTGGAGTGACTGGATGCCCCAGCCCTCGCTGTCCAGGAACAGAGCTCCTACCTCCCCGATCGCCAGCCCGTCCGCCGCGATGACCGTCCGTCCGCGAAGGTTCTCATCTGAAAGGCGCATGGCCCGTCGAGGTTCACCGAAGTCGAATCGCTCAGCTCGAGCCGCACGTCTCCGCGGTCGTCGGACTCGGATCGACCTGCGCCGGGCGACCGCCGGCGGGTAGGGACATGATTTGGAAATCACGTCCCGTCCCGCATGCGGCGCGTCCGAACGCTCGATCAGGCGATAGGCACCGTTCTACCCATTCCCTGCTCGCCAAGAGCGGAGGCGGTCTGCACCTTGATCTGGCGCGGCTTCGTCTCCGCCTTCTTGGGAAGGACGATGCGCAGCACGCCATCGCGGCTCTGCGCCGTGACGTTCCCCATCTCCACTGTCGAGGGCAACGTAAATCTCCTGGCGAAGCTGCCGTAGGATCGCTCGACGCGGTGATACCCCTCCTGCTTGTCGGCGTTCTCGAGCTTTCGCTCGCCGCGCAAGGTCAGCGCGTTGCCCTCGAGCTGGATGTCGACATCGTTGGCATCGACCTCCGGCAACTCAACCTTCAGCGTGATACCCTCGCAGTCCTCGAAGACGTCGACGAGCGGCAACCAGCCGCTGCCGCTGCCCTGGGTTTCCTCGTAGGGTTGCTCGAAGTGCTGGTGGAACAGCTGGTGCCGCATCTGCTGCATCGCTTCACGAAGCGGATCATACCGGATCATTGACATTTGAATCCTCCCCGCTGAACGGGCGCCTCGATCGGCGCGGGGGAGGCCATCGACAGATCCACGACCTCCAGCCCCCTCAACGTAACCACCAGGAAGGGCTCGTCAAGCTCGTCGCGTCCCAGTGCACGACGTCAGAACACCTGCCGCAGCACGAGGCTCGAGGCGAAGTCCGCGCTGCCGTCGGTCTTCCATCCCAGCGCGAAGTAGACGTCCACCTGGAACTGGTCGGCCAGGAGCAGATGCAGCGCCGGCCCGCCCGCGCCTGCGGACGCCAGGGACTGGGTGTTGGCCGTGCGATCGATTGCACCAAAGACGAGCTGATCGTAGAAGACGCCCAGCTTGATGACATCGCGCCAGAACGAGTAGCGGAACTCGAACCCCGTGCTGGCCAGCTTGCGCGCAAAGTCCGATGCAGCGAACGCACCGTGCAGGTGGCTGCCGATCGATTCCTCGTCCGGAAACAACACCCCACCCACGAGCAGCGTCCCTCGGGCCTCCCACCACAGCTCGTGCCAGCCGAAGGGAAACCGGCGCTGATAGGAACCGCGCATCCAGAGGGCCTTGTCGCTGGAAGTCGATCCGGAGTAGCCGCGCGCCTCGAAATCCAGCAGGTTCTTGCGGTCGGTGCGCAGCTCGCCCGGGTTGAAGACGATCTCCGCGATCGCTTCGGCGTAGGGGCGGGTCTGAGCGCGCGGTGTCTCGTCGATCAGAGGATTGGCCCCGATCGCCTTGACGAGCGAAAGGAGGAACCGCCGCTCGATTCCCACTCCCAGGGCGACCATCGCACGCGGCCGGAACACGCTCGCGTCGACGGATGCGGCGAAGGTGGCCTGATGGAAGCTGTCGAGGCGCAGGTCGGAGCGCTGGAGCGACAAGAGGTCCCCGCGCACCGTCAGCGCGGGGCGAAGTGACTCGGTCAACACGGGCGGGGAGAACCACCGCCCCTGGGCGAACACACGGGTCAACACTGCGCGCGACGAATTCGAATCGAGATGCTCGCGCAGCGCGCCCGCCACCCTGGCGCGAAGTTCCCAGCGGTCGTCCGAGACGAGAAAGTCCTGCTCGCGATACTGCCCGCCGACTCCGAGGCCTTCGGGCGACCCGGTCGAGATCTCGGGCGAGAACCCCCGCGACCACGGGCTGGTCGCGATGAGGATGTGCAACTCGTAGGGCCAGCCGGGGTGGATGCCGGGGAGGCCCGGGAGCGACTCCAGCTCTTCGACCTGGGGTCCGCTGCTCTCCTGCACGGCGACCGGGACGAGCTCGTACGAGTACCGGCGCAGCCGATAGCGCTCCGCCAGGACGCGCAACTGCCGCTCCAGGATCGGCCGGTTGAACACGCCGGCCGGCAGCGCCAGCTCGAGCTTGAAGCGGAACGTCTCCATGAGGCCTTCGCCCAGGACGATGATCTTGTCGAGCCGGCCTTCGTCGATCTCGACGGAGATCTGCTCGCCCTCGACTTTGGCGCGAACGGTTGCCAGGTCGTAGCCGGCGCGACGGAGGAAGCCGAGCAGCTTCGCCGACACTGCAAGCGCCTCGGCGGGTGTGGCGCGGGCGTTCTCCGGCAGATCGAGCGTGCTCCGGTAGACGACCTCGTCGAAGGCCACGTTGCCGTGGAACTTCAGCAGCGGCCGTTCGGTGACTTCGGGGGTGGCAGACCCGGCGCAGAAGAAGAGCACCAGCGCCGTCGGCGTCTTCATGCGCTATCTCCGAGTCGAGCGCGGTGCTCGCGAACGCTCGCAGCCGCACGACGTACGGAAACATCTTTTGGAGCGCACTGCAACGGCGACGGATTGCCCAGCGGCCAGTGCCGGAGATCCTGGCAAAAAAAAAGAGGGCGGCCTTGGCCGCCCTCGACGAACGAGTGCTACCTACCTACGCTCGAGCGGCGATCTTGTGGATCGTCGAGTTGGAAACCTCGTACGTCTGAAGCTGAGGAGTCCCCTCAACGACCTTTCCCAGCGTCTTCAGCACTTCGGGATAAGCAGAGCGGCTGTAGGCCTCCGCGTTCTCCTTCGACTGCCAGAAGCTGATCGCGAGCGCTTCCGTTCCGCCCGGGACGATGAAGGTCACTTCGTCCTGGAAGCCCGCTTGCTTGCGAAGTACGGGAAGGACTTCCTTCTCGAGGGTCTGGGTGAACTGCGCGGTGCTATTGGGCTTGAGCTGCATACGGATATTTCTAGCGAACATTGTCGCTCCTCGGACTGCTAGTGGCTAAGTCTTGAGGTGATCGGGGTGATCTGACTTAGTTCAGAAAGCCCGAGGTGCGAGCAGAGATGCTCAGCGGTCCGTGGAGTCTAAGGGGTCACCGCTGCAGGCGCGAGGAAAACGACATCCCGTGAGGTGGGCACAAGCTCGACGCCGGGATTCAGCCCACCTGTCCGGCTTCCGCGTAGCGAGCGCATGGTTGGGCCAAACGTGGGAGTCGAAGCGGTTGATCTTGCGCTCTCGCGGCGGCAAGGCTGGACGATGCACTGGCTTGCTGTCGGCGAGCCCAGAGGGAACATGAAAGAATTCGGAGTAAGAAGGTATGGAGACACCCTGTACTACCACTGCATGGCCGCGGATGCGGCCGACGCCGCCGCGTGGTTTGCGCTCGCACAGCCAGGGCTCGCAGGACACGACTTCCAGGCGCTGGTCAAGGACGTTGCCACGCCCGTCGATGACGAGACTGGCCTCGGTGATAATCCTTCCGTCGTCCCGGTTCGCCACCGAGCGCTGAGGCAAGGCGCGAAGAACGCGACCGACTTGAAGCGGACCAGCCACCTCGCGACGCTGACCGGAATTTCGATTTGAGTACGTGGAGAAGAGCACAGGCGGGCCAAGAGGTCGGCGCCGGCGAACTCCGGTAGAACGGCGGAATGATCACCTCCGGACCGGCTCGCCCCGCCTCGCAGGTCACTCTCAAGACCGTCTTCACCGTCTGCTTCGGCGTGCTGGCCGTCACGGCCCTCGTCTTCTTCCTCCTGAGAACGCAGCTCGCGGTCACCCTCTCGCTGGGAGCGGGCATGTTGGCCGTGGCCATGAACCACGCGGTCGAAGCGCTGACCCGGCGTGGCCTGCCGCGCAAGATCGCCGTACCCGCCGTCGTAGTCTCGCTGCTCGCGCTGACCGCCGGCTTGAGCGTCATGCTCATTCCGCCCGTGGCGAGCCAGGCCAAAGCGTTGTTCGCCGCGGCGCCCACGCTCTGGCAGAAGCTCCAGCAGACGCGCCTCTTCCTCGCCTTGGACGCGCGCTTCGATCTCACCGAGCAACTCCGCCAGGCAGTGCCGGCGGCGGCGGGCGCCGTGGCCCCCGTGCTCACGGCCATCGGCGGCATGCTCAGCGCGATGGCGGGCCTGGTGACTCTGCTGCTGCTGGCCATCTTCATGCTGCTCTTCGGCCGTGACCTGGTCCTCGCGATGCTCGCCGAGGCTTCGCCACCGAACCGGCGGCGTTACGAGCGCGTCGTGGAGAAAGTCTACGGCTCTGTCGGCGGCTATGTCGGGGGGCTGATCGGCATCTGCTCGATCAACGCCACTTTGACGACGGTGTTCCTGGCCATCATGGGCATGCCGTTCTTTCTCCCGCTCGGAATCATGAGCGGCGCGTCCAGCGCCATCCCCTACGCCGGTCCGCTCGTCGCAGGCAGCTCCATCACCCTGCTCTCGTTGATCACCGGCGGACCGTTGAAGGCGCTGGCCACCGGCATCTATTTCATTCTCTATGGACAGCTGGAAGGCAGCGTACTCAGCCCCCTGATCTTCCGCCACACGGTGCACGTCAATCCTCTCATCACCACGCTGGCCATCCTGTTCATGGCCGAGTTCATGGGGCTTCCCGGGGCGATCATCGCGGTCCCGGCGGCGGCGACGGCCCAGATCGTGATTCGGGAGATCCTGTCGCTGCGCAAGGAACAGGACGAGGATCTACAACGCTAGTGCCTATCGGACCGTGTGCCCCGAGGGCGAGAAAGTCAGACGCCGACGGACCGGATCGGTTTGTCGAGCTGGCAGTCGGTTCGGCACGGCATGCGGTTTCAAGCGCACCGCCGGCTCGTTCTGGGAATCGAGAAAACCCCGCAGTGCGCTGGCAACCACCTCCGGTTCCTCCCAGTGCACGAAGTGACTGCCGTTCTCGAAGCGAATCAGCTCGCAGCTCTCCAGCAGGCCGGCGATGGCGGCCCCCTGGGATATGGGGAGGATGCTGTCGCGCGCTCCCCAGAAGAGGCGCATGGGTGGAAGCTCGTCGATTTCCCCGATCCCGTCGAAGAGATTCCGGGTCTGGCCCCGCCAGCGGATGACGTCGCGCACGGTGCGCGAGAAGGCGCGGGCGCTGCCGGGCTGGCGCAGGTAGGAAGTCAGCAAGGCGATCTCAGCCCGTGCATCACTGCCGGTGGCCCGCGCCATGGCGAGGGCGGCGATCGGGGCCATCCAGCGCTGACCGAAAGTTTCGATCACGAAGGGTACGGATGCGAGCTTCAGCCACGCGTAGACCTCCCGCCCCAGCCCTCCAGAGGACAGCAAGGCCAGGCGTCGAATCCGCGGGCGGCATTTCAAGAGCAGCCATTGAGCCACCCCGCCGCCATAAGAGTGGCCGACGCAATCCAGATTCTGGAGGTCGAGCCGCTCGATGAAGCGCGCGACCTGCGTCGCGTTCCAGTCGAGCGTGTAGGGAGCGTCGGGGCGGCTCGACATCCCGTGGCCTGGAAGATCCAGCACCAGTACGCGCCGACCCGGCAGCCGCGGCCAGATCTCCCGCCAGGTGCGGTGTGAGTCGCTGAGGCCGTGCAAGAGCAGGACGGGCAACCCTTCGCCCACCTCGGTCCAGTGGAGGGTCACCTCCTCCAGATCCATCTGAAAATGCTTCTCCTCGCGCGTCGACGGTGTCGCAATCACCTGTCTCGACCTCCGTGCTGGGGCTGAGAAAATAGGACTCAGCGGGTACAACGGCACGCCACGTCGTGCCTCGCGACAGAAATGTCCGGCGCAGAAGGGGCCGCCTGGCGCAACAGGGGGGAAGCGAGCACGCTCACTTCGGTGGACGCCGGAGGACAGCGTTGATCTCGGCCCCCAACATCAAAGCAAGCGACGAAAACCACATCCAGACGAGAAGGATGACGATTCCTCCCAGGGCTCCATAGGTGATTCCGAAGTTGCCGAAGTGCGAAACGTAGAACGAGAACCCGAGCGTTGCGCCGAGCCAGACGAGCACTCCCGCGACCGACCCCGGCATGATCAATCGGATCGTCTGCGTCACGTTCGGAAGGACGTAGTAGATGGTTGCCCAGACGATCATCATCAGGAACGTCGCGACGGGCAACCGCAGCCAACCGACGAGGAGCTGTGATGAAGCGCCGAGTTGCCTCCCGGCGATCGGAGCGACTACGGCCATGACGGCCGCCAGCAAAGCCAGAAGGGCTGCGCTCAGCATGACCGCGAATGCCATGAGGTAGATCTTCCACTGCGGACGCCGCTCGGTCACGCCGTATGCAGAGTTGAGGGCCGTCACGAGACTGGCGACACCCGTCGTCGATGACCACACGCCGCAAGCGCGCTCAAGGTCAGGACGCCCACGCGCGGCCGCGAAGTGAGCTCCGCGAGCCTGGCAAGCAGGATGGGCGCCAGAGCCGGCGGCGTGTCCCGCGCCAATGCGGCGCCCAGCGCCTGCACTTGCTCTGGCCGGATGATCAGGCTCGCCGCTGCCACGACGAAGAGGATGAACGGAAACAGCGCGAGGATGCCGTAAAACGTGAGAGCAGCGGCGGCGTCCGTCAGCTTGTTCCGCGTCCACTCACGACCCAGCGCACGAGCAAAGCCGCGCCATTTGGGTTCGTCTACGTTTCCAGGGCCCATGTCCGTCATGCCGGCGCAGCCAACGCGGAATCTTGGCAAACGGCCAGGGCGTCGCTCCCTCGTCCGGCGCCGTTTGGGCGATTTGTGCGTACCTTCACTCGCAAGAATCGAGGAGCACATGAAGATTGCCAGACTTGCACGGAACGTCATCCTTGTTGGGCTCGCCTGGCGTCTCATCGCCCGGCGACGCGCCGCACTGGCGCGCGAGCGGCGCTCACGGAGGATCGCTCCCTTGCTGATCACCGCCGGGGGTACGGGTGTGATCCTGGTCGCGCGCCCGCGCATCCTCGAAGGTGTTCGCCGCCTTTGGGACGTAGCCCGGCGCCAGTCGGGTGGCAAGACGAGCAATGTCGCAAGCGGACCGCAGCGGGATGTCGGAGGTCCCGCAGACAGAGACCAAGGAGTCATCGCGCCATCAGCGACACCTCGCCCCGGTCGGTTCCAGGAGGGCGAGCAAAAGCCGCGTGGTCTGGCAGAGACTGAGCCGAAGCCCCGCGTGAAGAAGAGTCGCAAGCGCGTGGCGCGCGCTGAGCAGAGCGAGAAGGGCACGCGCAAAACCTCATACGGCGTCAAGGGCGAGAGTGAAAAGCGCTCGGAGCCGGGAGAATCGCTGAAGCACTGACGTTAGGTTCAAGCCTACGGTCCCGCCGCATCACGCAGAGTGTTCCCGCCGTCATCTCTTCCTCCGGTTGTGCCGCGGGTCGCGACCGATTCATTCGTGCGTCCGTCCACGGGTGGGCGCGCGGTCATCAGGCTCACAACGGCTGCTCGACCAGGTGAAGAGGGAAAGAAGTCATGAGGAAGCATCCGAAGACCAGATACGGACGGCGCAGAGGCGAGGGCGTGAAGACCTGCCTGAGAGTGGCCATCAAACATGGCTGGAAGAGCAGCATGAACATCACGCCATAGGACTACCTGGACCGCGAGCTGGTTCGCTTGAAGCGGCAAGCAAATGCCAGCGCTGGAGCGTGCACGCATGGACCTCGACGCCGCGCTCAAAGCGTTCGCCGCTGCGGGCGCACACAAAAAGGTCGCGATCCCGTCCGCGCGCGCTCGGCGAACGCGAATGAGGATGGCCACGGTGGTCGTCTCCAGTCAGTCGTGTTGCCAGAGATCTCGGGTGACCAGATCGATCAGCTCTGTGGACACCGCGAGTAGTTCCTTCGGAGTGTACCCGTTTTCGCGTAGCGTCCTGTAGAAGCTGCGCGCAACAACGCGCTCCGCGGTCGGCGGCTGCGGAGTTTTCGGCTCATCGTGGGGTAACGGCATCGGGACGTCGTGCGTCCAGCATGTGTAGCCTTGCGTCAGAACTGCGGCGCGCAACTTCTGGGGTCATGGTACGAACCGCTGCGGGACAAGGGTAGCCCGTGAATGGACGAATTCGTGCTCGATTGTGGAGCGGCAGCACGCGCGCCGAGCGACGAGACGAGAGCTAGGCGCCGTCGCCCAGAGGCAGTGTGAAGAAGAACGTGCTGCCCTTCCCAACTTCGCTTTGCGCCCAGATCCGCCCCGTGTGCGCCTCCACGATCCCCTTGGCGATGGCGAGCCCCAGACCGGCGCCCAGCCGGGCGGTCTTCCTCGCTTGCCAGAAGCGCTCGAAGATGTGCGGGAGCTCATCCGCGACGATCCCGGACCCGGTGTCGGTGACCGAGAACCGGACCTCGCGATCGGCAAGCTCGGCCCTGACGGTGATCGCGCCCCCTTCGGAGGTGAACTTGATCGAATTCCCGATCAGGTTCGAGAGGACCCGAAGGATTCGCGGCCGATCGCACCGGACGTAGACCTCCCGTCCGGGGACCTGTCTTTCGAGGCGAAGCCTCTTCTGTTGGGCGAGCGGCTCCATCAGATCCAAAGCTTCCGCGAGTAGAGCCCCAGCCGCGCAGCGCTGCTCCTCGATCGTGAGACGCCCGGCCTCGATCCGGGCTATGTCGAGGAGATCCTCGATGAGGTGCTTCATCGCATCAGCGGATCTTCGTAGCGACTCGACCCATCTTCGGCGCTTTTCGTCAGGCGCCTCGCTCCTC
>Ga0209689_1002598_pt1 | contig 13432 bp, 10 predicted proteins | sample GraSoiAngelo_149_FD_187119 | JGI IMG/M metagenome (GOLD analysis project Ga0209689, IMG submission 187119) | Grasslands soil microbial communities from the Angelo Coastal Reserve, California, USA - 14_1009_09_30cm (SPAdes) (version 2) | ecosystem: Environmental > Terrestrial > Soil > Grasslands ...
GCGTAGATACTGCACGTGATGGTGCAATTGCGCATGTAAGGTCAGCGATCCGTAGTCACGAGTGGACGGCGAAGCGGAAAGGCGTAGCGCCATCTCCTTTTGTAACATCAACAACCAAAGTGAGATGGCACTTGGATAACCAAGGAACTTCAAGAGCAACGCACTTGAGACGTTGTAGGGAAGGTTACCAAGTAGTTTCACTCGACGGTGCGAAAAAAGAACACGCACGTCAAACTTCAGTGCATCCACGTTCATTACTTCAAGTCGTGGATGACTGAGGCGTTCGCACAAAAAGTTAGCGAGGCGTGCGTCTTTCTCGATCGCGAGAACCTGCGCACCCTTCTTAAGCGCCAACTCCGTTAGGGCACCTAACCCAGGTCCGATTTCCACCACGTAATCGTCCGCAGTTAGCTCCGCTTGATCGACAATCCAGCGCGCAACATTTTGGTCGTGCAGAAAATTTTGCCCCAGAGTCTTGACCGGTGAAACGCGTATTTCTTGAAGCGTCGCCCGTATGTCGGAGAGCTTCATAAAAGGCTTAGCGGATGCAGCGCTAGGACCGCAGAAATTGGTGCGTTTGTTCACAAAATCCTGTGAACAAAATACGGCGGCGGCGGAAGCTTATTCACAAGTTATTCAATACCCACTCCAGAACCAGAAAACGCAGGAATAATCTTTCTTATCTTCCATTGGAGCGCTCCTTATATGCCGACTCTGCGTCTGGCAGGGCTAGGCGCGTCCGCTTTTTACGGCTCGCGAGATACGTTCGCCGCGCATCCTTCAACGAAACGCCGTCGATAAAAAATACGGTCGCGGCACGGCCAATCGCGTATGTTCCGGACCCAGCGACCAGTCCGCAGACGACGTTTCCCCAACCGGGAAAGAATTTCAGGAGCGCACGGGTACCTTCACGCAGAAGCATCGCTACGCCGACATTAGCGCCAAGAGCGCCGATAAATTCGGTGGACGCGCGCAAGCTGCGCTCACGCCCGCTCACATACATGATTCCGGAAATCATCATGAGCTGCAAACTTGTTAAGATCGGAAGATCGGCGAGCGGGATTGGTTGTGCGCCAACCGCTGCACAGATGGCGGTCGTTGACTTCACCAAAAGCTGCGCGACTTCGTGCTGGGCTTCGCGATTTCGCGATATCCTGATCATTTCCATTCGCGCCTCGTTCGGCAACTCGCGCGTCAGCATCGACATGAGTTGTTGGGCCTGCGCATCGGGCAGTTCTAGGCGTTGATCAGGATCTGCGAGAACCAATCTAAACGTCTCCAAAAAAGGTTTGCGCCCTGCGGCATTTGATCGAAGCGCTGATCGCAGACGAGACGTAACCAGATTGATCTGATTGGACTCGATTGCCTCTCCCGCAGGCGGAATGATAAACTCAATTACCTTCGTGCTCGTCTCCGATGTCTTGTTCCAAGCGCAATACTTGATTAAATCGTCCAGGTCGCGTTTGTCAGGTCCCTGTGCCATTCCGTCGTCATTGAGGAAGAAAATAATATCGGCAGTTTGATATTTGAGTTCGTCCTGGAGCTGAATGGCAGCCGAATCATCAGCGCCGCGGGTGTCGAGGATCGAGATCGTTCCGCGCTCAGGGAAGCTGACATCGAACCAACGGTAAAGAGGGAGAGGGGCATCGTCCGTTAGGGCGAAGTTCGCCGGACTGAAGAGCGCACAGATAATTTTCCCTACGGGTATTTTAGATGAGCCGGCAAAAAGAAAACGCGGCGGGCGCTGCTGGAGAAATAATTGTTTGAGTGGCGTAAGCTCGCTGAGAACCGCTTTTTGAATTCTGGCCGGCAATTTGCCCGCAAGGCGTTCAAGCCGCTCGACAATCTGGAGGAGTGATGGCGGATTCACGAACGTATCAGTCTTTGGAGGTTCCAATTCACCGGCAGGCGACTTTCAGCGCTGGAAAATACATTGTCGAAGTCGAATGTTCCGACATATAGAGATTCGCGCTTTTAATCTTAATCCGAAAATTCAAATTCTTCTTTCTTTTCCATGAGTCTAAATGTCGAAATTCTCTCTCGGGCGGCAACCGAAGCACGCGGTTTGTGCATGGACGCCGTGCAGGCTTCGAAATCCGGTCACCTTGGTCTTCCGCTGGGTTGCGCCGAAATGGGAGCGGTCCTCTACGGCTATGCGCTCAAACACAATCCGGACAAGCCGCGCTGGATCAATCGCGACTATTTCGTTCTCTCCGGCGGACACGGCAGCATGTTTCTCTATGCCTGGCTGCACATGAGCGGCTATGATTTGCCGATGTCGGAAATCAAACGGTTCCGGCAGTTGCATTCCAAAACGCCGGGACACCCTGAATTTGGCGACACGCCCGGAGTGGAATGCACCACGGGACCTCTTGGGCAGGGAGTCGGCAATGCTGTTGGCATTGCTGCGGCCTCGAAAATGGCGGCGGCCCGCTTCAACACCGGTGAGCACACGATTTTTAATCATCACGTCTTCTGTTTGTGTAGTGACGGGGACATGCAGGAAGGCGTCGCCTCCGAGGCATGTGCGCTCGCTGGTCATTGGGGCCTCGATAATTTGATCCTGATTTACGATTCCAACGGCGTCACTCTTGATGCGCCGGCGAAAACAACCCAGAGCGAAGACACTGGCCAACGCCTTCGAGCCTACGGATTCGACGTTCAGGAAATCGACGGCGAGGACATGCAACAGTTTCTCGATGCGTTGAACATCGCCAAGGAACGTGACAACGGGAAACCGCAATTCATCATTGCGCATACGCTCATCGGCAAGGGCGTCCCGGAAGTCGAAGGGACGTACAAGGCGCATGGAGAAGCGGGCGCGAAATACGTTGATGCAGCGCGCAAAGCGCTGGGATTGCCTGATGAGCATTATTTCGTCTCGCAGGAAGTTTACGATTACTTTGCGGACCACAAAAAGCAGCTTCTCGCTGATTACGAGCGTTGGGAAAAAATTTACAACGAGTGGCGCCAGAAGAACCCTGGCCTGGCAAAAATGCTTGATGACGGGATTGAGAGGGAAGTGCCGGTCGATCTCTTGTCCAAGATCCCGGAGTTTCCGACGGAGGCGAAACTGGCTACTCGAAAAGCCGGCGGCGAAGTATTGCAACCGATCGCGCAAGCAATGCCGCTGCTCACGAGCGGCAGCGCCGATCTGCATGGGTCGACAATGAACTACATCAAGGACGGCGGCGATTTCACGCGCGACAATCCTGGTGGCCGCAACATGCGGTTTGGCATTCGCGAGCACGGAATGTGCGCGATTCTCAACGGCATCTCGTATCACGGTCTATTCCGCGCATCTGGCGCAACGTTTACGGTTTTCACTGATTATTGCCGCGCTTCCATTCGGCTGGGCGCGCTGGCGAAGCTCCCCAATATCTACATTTTTACCCACGACTCGATCGGCGTCGGCGAAGACGGCCCGACGCATCAACCTGTGGAGACGGTGAGCTCGGTTCGCTTGATGCCCAACATCGACGTGATTCGCCCCGCCGATCCGGAAGAAACCGCCGGCGCATTTGTCGCGGCGATGCAACGAACCGATGGGCCAACCTTTCTTGCGCTCACGCGCCAGACCGTTCCGATATTGAACGATATCGATCCAAAATTGCGCCGCGAAGGAGTCGCGCGCGGCGGTTACATCGCGCAAAAAGAGAAAGGCAAACTCGATCTGATCATCATGTCGTGCGGCAGCGAACTACAGCATGCGCTCGCCGCGGCAAAAGAACTCGGCGACGGCGTGCGCGTCGTTTCGATGCCGTGCTTCGAGCGTTTCAATCGCGAGTCCCTGGAGTATCGTGAAGCGATTCTCCCAATTTCATGCCGCCGTCGCGTGGCAATCGAGGCGGGAGTGACTGAAATTTGGTGGCAATACGTCGGTCTCGATGGAAAAGTGGTCGGGCTGCATGAATTTGGACTGAGCGCGCCCGGCCCTGAAGTGATGAAAGAGCGCGGCATCGACTCGCAGCACGTTATTGATGCGGCGAAATCCCTCTAGAACGCTTCCTGCGACTCAGCCGCATCTTCCGCGCGATCTTCAAAACGCGTGAAGTCCTTTAGGAAAGTAAGTTTGACTTGGCCGATCGGACCATTTCTCTGTTTGGCAATAATTAGTTCAGCCTTGCCTTCCAGCTCCGTTCTTTCCTCATCTGAATCCGCGTAATATTCCTCCCGAACAAGCAAACCGACAAGATCGGCATCCTGCTCGATTGAACCTGATTCTCGCAAATCCGCCAGCCGGGGAACTCCTTTTCCGCTGCCTGTTCGGATCTCCGGATTGCGATTCAACTGCGCCACAACAATGATCGGTATCTTTAGTTCTTTGGCCAAACCTTTTAGCCCCGCTGAAATTTCCGAGATTTCCAACTGCCGATTGTCCTGGGCACGGCGAGATGTCGACCTTAGCAGTTGCAAGTAATCCACAATGATGAGTCGCACATCATGCTGCGCTTTAAGCCGACGCGCCTTCGCGCGCAATTCGAGAATCGTGAGACCGGCGGTGTCATCGATGAAGATTTTCGCTTCGGCCAGTTTCGAAGCTGCGTGCGTCAGTTTTGGAAAGTCGGCTTCCGCAAGAAATCCATCTCGCGTTTTAGCTAGGTTGACGCGAGCTCGTGAACAAAGCATGCGCTGAACAAGCTGTTGTGCGCTCATCTCCAAGCTGAAAATTGCCACCGGAAGCTTCACCTCGATGGCAGCATGCTCAGCGATGTTCATTGCCAGCGCTGTTTTCCCCATGCTCGGCCGAGCTGCGATCACACTCATCTCTGAGGAGTGTAAACCGCTTGTCAGCTTGTCGAGATCGCGAAAGCCGGTCGACACTCCTGTAATTGCGCCTTTGTTTTCAAAGAGCTTCTCGATTGATTCAAGAGTGCTCATAACTTGCTCTTTCATCGAGAGCATCTCGCCTTTGAAACGGTCTTCACCCACGGCGAAAATGCGCTGTTCCACTTCGTCGAGAAGATTGTTCACTTCGTCTTGTTCCTCGTAGGCGCGCCGAACACTCTCTGTAGCGGCAGTGATGATTTCGCGGAGAATGTATTTGTCGCGAACGATGTCGAGGTAGTACTGCACATTCGCCGCCGTTGGGACGAATGTGAACAGGCTGGTGACGAATGCGGCGCCGCCCACGCTCTGGAGCAAATTCCGATCACGCAAAACTTGCGTGAAGGTGATCAGATCGATCGCCTGCCCCGCGTTCCAAAGGTCGACAAGGAGGTTGTAGATGGTTTGATGCGCCGGGACGTAAAAATATTCCTCGTTAATTTTCTCGACGCACTCCGAAATTGTTTCTCGCGGTGAGATGAGCATCGAACCCAGGACGCCTTGCTCCGCTTCCAGGCTGTGCGGCGGGGAACGGTGAATATCCTGCGCAGAACCTGTTGGCGAAATGGGGACAACCTTTTCGCCACTTCTCACCGCCGAACCCCGGCCAGCGCCATTTCCCGCTTTACGAGGCTTCTCTCCTGTCCAGGCGGACGATTGAGTCGCCATTTATTCCGTTTCTTTTCGCTCTTCTTTTTTTCTTCGGAAAAATCGATGTTTTCTCTTTTCAGGTTCCCCGGCCGCAGCACTCACGTCTTCCGCCCGGCGGTCGCGTGGCTCGTCTGCAGATTTCACCTGAAAAACAAATTGCGCGGTCACATTGTGGTGCAGCTTGATCGCGACCTCGTGCTCGCCCGTATCTTTGATCGGGCGCTCCAGAATGATTTTGTGTCGATCAATCTCGGTGCCGAGCTCGTTTTTGAGCCGGTTTACGATGCCCTGGGCGGTGACTGACCCGAAAGCTTTGCCGGTCTCACCCGTTTCGAGCGTGAAGATGATCCGGGCTTTTCCGATTCGACGTGCCAATTCCTCGGCTTCATTTAGCTCCCGCGCTTCACGTTCGGCGCGTTTTGCTTTCAACGCATCGAGCTGCCGCAGACTTGCCGGCGTAACTTCGTGCGCTTTGCCGCGTGGAAGTAAATAATTGCGCGCGTAACCGCGCCGCACTTTTACTACGTCGGCTTCCGCGCCTAGACCAGGAACGTTCTCGGTTAAAATGATTTCAGTCAAAGGCATTTGGTGATGGTTATCTGGGGAAAATTTCTGTGTGATAGAAGCGGAGGGAAGCCGAGTATAGGATCCGAGTGCGCGCTGTCAACTCGCGAATTTTTTTTGGGGCGAAATTGAAACAAAATAGAATTATTTCGAGTTCTCATTCACACGTTCGCGTTCATTAACACCGGCTTTGCAGGATAGCGTTGGTTTGGCACCGGTCGGAAAGCCGGTGTCAATCAAAGCAAGAGCGATTTCGGCGCGTACCAGCCGTCGCGCGTGAGAGGCAGCTTGATTTCGCCGGACGGATCCAATTTTGCAAGCAGCGTTTGGTAAACGGCAATGTGACCGTACGAAAATCCGTGTGCCGAGCCGGCAATATAGAGACGCCATGCGCGATACGTCGCTTCATCGACGAAGCGGAGCGCTTCATCGTGGTGCGCTTCCAATCTACCAAGCCAGTGGCGCAGGGTGAGCGCATAATGCTCGCGCAGGTTTTCCACATCGCGGATTTCAAAACCTGACGACTCTGCGGCGGTCAGCATGATTGGCAGGGGCGGAATATCGCCATCGGGAAAAACGTATTGCTCGATGAATGAGCCCCGAAAGCTTTCGGGGTTGCCTGGTCGCGGGATGATATCTTCGGCGATTGCCTGGTTAAGAAAAACGCCGCCCGGTTTGAGCGCACGATGTGCAGCCGTAAAGTAATCCGGGAGCCGCTCGCGTCCGACGTGTTCGGCCATTCCAACGCTCACGATCGCATCGTAAAATCCGCTGGTTGTCGCGATTTCGCGGTAATCGCGCAGCTCGATCCTCGCCTCGTTTCCCAGTCCAGCTTCGGCGATCCGAGAGAGCGCCCATTCCGCTTGGGGTTCGCTTGCGGTGATTCCCTCGGCGCGGGCGCCGAAATGTTTTGCCGCGTGAACGACGAGGCCGCCCCAGCCACAACCAATGTCCAGCAGACGCTGCCCTGGCTGGAGACATAATTTGCGGCAGATGTAATCGAGCTTTTGCTGCTGGGCCACGTCGAGGTCGTCGCTCGGGGAGCGGAAGTACGCACACGAGTAGACCATTTGCCGATCCAGCCATAGTCGATAGAAATGATTCGAAACATCGTAGTGGAACGTTACTGCGCGCCGATCACGCTCCCGTGAGTAGCGTCTACCACGAACTCGTGGCAGCAGTTGCCTCGCAGCACGCCGCATTATTGATCTTCCATCATACTCGGGAAGCGTGATCAGCAGACCACCGAGCTTTAGCTTTTTCTTCCAATCATCAAGGCGGCTGAGCAAGAAATCGCCGACTTCAAATGCCGCCTCGATATCACCTTCGATGTCGAGGTCGTCGTGCAAATACGCTTCGGCCAAACCGACTTCGGTCCTAGGCAAGAACATTCGCCCGAGTGCGCCGGGATGTTTCAGCACGAGCGTCGCATCACGTGGCCGCTCGTCCGGCCACATTGTTCCGCCCCAGAGCCGCACGCCCACCTTCTCAAGCGAACAGCCGGCGAAAATCTCCCTTAGAATATTGCGCGTTCTCTCCTCGACTGTTTCCTCTGAGGAGATCGCATGCATCGCTTCATGCGGAATCGGCGGTCAAATCAAATCATGCCGAGCTTCATCCGACCTGCTTCGCTGATCATGTTTTGATTCCAGGGCGGGTCCCAGACGAGCTGCACATCAGCTTCATCCACGCCATCGATGGATAGAATCTTGCTCTGTGCATCGTGCGCGATTGCTGGTCCCATACCGCAGCCCGGGGCCGTCAAAGTCATTTTTACTTCCACCCGCGTGCCGCCGTCGTCTTTCTTGATCAACCGGCAATCATAAACGAGACCAAGATCGACAATGTTCACCGGAATTTCTGGGTCGTAGCATTGGCGAAGCTGATTCCAGACATCGTCTTCTGAAACCGCACCGTTTGTCGCGCTCGCTGGCTTTTGAGCCATCTGTGGCTGCGGCTTCTCCAGACCGAGGGCATCGAGATCTTTTTCCGCGATGCGCGCGAGCCCTTGATAGGTCGCAATGGTGTAGCTTCCTCCAAGACTTTGGGTGATCACGCCCTGCGTGCCGGCCGGGATGGTGGTTTTGTGTCCGCTCGGAATCTGGATCGCCTCGCAATCGCGGCTCAATGTGAATTCAGTGTTCTCGTACATAACTTCCTTTTCTGTCGTTCCGAGCGGAGTCGAGGAATCTCTCATTCTTGATTCGGCAAGTTCTCTCGCCGTCCGGAACAATGCTGGTGTTATTATGCCACAGATGGGCCGCCTTCGCCAGGCTGCGGCGCGGCGGGCAAATGACCGGCGTGATTCGTTAAATCGTTACATCGTTGCAATGTGGCGAAGCCGTTCGTCATTCGTGCTTCGTCATTTACCTAATACACATCGCGCTTATAGCGTTTATCGCTCTTCAGTTTCTCGACGTATTCGTTCGCTTCTCCGGGGCTTTTGCCGCCTTGTTCCTGCACAATCTTGCGCAGCGTCGCATCGACATCCTTGGCCATCCGACGCGCGTCGCCGCACACAAAAAAGTACGCTCCTTCGGCGTCGAGCCATTTCCAAATCTCGGCGGCGTTGTCCCTCATCCGATGCTGCACGTAAATCTTCTGGGGCTGATCGCGTGACCACGCGCAATCGAGTCGTGTGAGAATCCCCTCTTTCTTGAACGCCTCGAACTCGTCACCGTAAGCGAAATCGCATTTCTCATGTTGCGATCCAAAGAAGAGCCAGTTTTTCCCTTTCGCCCCCATCGCTTTCCGTTCCTGCAGATACGCGCGAAACGGCGCCACTCCGGTTCCAGGACCCACCATGATGATTGGAATGTCTGAGTCCTCCGGCAAATGAAAATGCTTCGCAATGCTGGGGAAAACCGGCACGGGTGCGTCATCAGCGCGTTCTGCAAGAAAAGATGAGCAAACCCCTTTTCGAAGCCGACCGTGACTCTCATAGCGGACCACGTCCACGATAAAGTGCACCTGATCCGGGTACGCCTTCAGACTGGAGGCCACTGAATAAAGGCGCGGCTGCAATTTCGTGAGCAGTCCGACAAATTCTTCCGGCGCGAACCGGGCGGAGGGATGTTCCGAGAGGAAATCGATTATTTCCATGCCCCAAAGGTAAGTCTCGAGATCGTGTTTGCGGTTTGGCGCGAGAAGGTAGCTCAACGTCGGCGCAGCTGAAGCTCGCTCGGCAATGGCCCTCAAAAACTTGGGCGTTGGCTGTGTGATGCTATAATCGCGCAGCAATGCTTCGCGCAATCTCGTTGGTTCCCCTTTTGGTCGCGGGACTTTTTCATCGCCGGTTGCGCCGAGCGCGTGAATGATCTCATCGACCAGTTGCGGGTCGTTGGCTGCATAGACGGCCAGTGAATCGCCCACCTCAAAGCTCAAGCCCCAGCCGGTGAGATCGAGCTCGAAATGGCGCGTATCCTTCGCGGACTCGGGGCCGCTCAAGCAGCGATTGACCAGGAGTTTGGCGGGAAACGGATTCGCCCGTGAATATGGTGGAGCGGAAACGGTAGCTTCAGCATGCATAAAGCAAACTAGCGTCATCCGTCAGACACGCCAAATGACGCCAAAACTTCAGACACGAATTTCACGAATTCACACCAAATTGATCCAACGGTTGGCTGAAGCCTTATGAAATTCGTGACAATTCGTGTCATTCGTGTCTTCGCAAGTTTATTTCGCCACCCGAATTACCCGTCATTTCCGATTGCGAGCGTCGGGCAAACATCCATGGCGTGCTGAGCGGCGTCCATTTCCTCCGGCGTTTCCGGTTGTTTAAAGAAATGAACCCCAGTCTCGTCGCGGTTGTATGTCAAAAGATTTGGCGCCTCCTCAAGACAGAGACGGCACAACGCGCAGCTCGTGTCCACATACCACGCTCCGAGCGCGTTCTCAGGCTGTTTGCTTAGTTTGTCCGCCATCGCGTAACAAATGCACAGCTAACCGACAAAGTCGCTTCCGATTTGCTTCTTGGGCAACGGTTCCCGTTTTTAGGCGCAAAGACCGCAGCGCTATTTTATTTATTCAAAATGATGTAGAGGCGGCTGTCCCCAGCCGCAGATCCTCTGCGCGTGAGCACATGCGCCGCTACATCCTTGGGAAACCCTATCGGTTCTTGAAAACAACTTGCGGCGCAGGTTTTCTCAGTTCAATCTGTGCGCTCACCCTCTGGAGCTGCGCCTCCTGCTCTTTCAAACGCGCAGTGAGAACTTCCATCCCTTTCTGTAGCTCGGCAATGGTCGCTTCCTGTTGCTCTCCTTTGCGGTGCGCTTTCAGGAACTCGTTAAGCAACATCACGTTCACCGCCTCATAGCGGACGGTGTAAGGCTTGCCCTGTTCATCACGCGCCACCAGATCGGGATTTACCTTCTCGACCTGCTCAGCGACCAGGCCAAATTGCGGGATGCCAGTACGATCAAGCTCGTGTTTGTAACGGAAAGTGACCGGCTGGAGTGCCAAAATCGCTTCGCTCGCTTTATCCATCGGCTTGATATCATCCTTATAGCGCGCCGAGGAGGTGCTCGTTCCTAATTGTCCGCCGGAACCAACCACCACGCTCAGGCCTGACACCGGCACGTTGTAGATGCCGGCAATCAGAGTATTGGTATGCGTGCCGGCCGTCCCGATGCGGATGATGCCGGACTCGCTCGCCGTGCCCTGGTTGCCAATGTCAATGTTATTGCTACCGGTTGTGAGGTTGTAGCCAGCCAGCGTGCCAACGGCGATGTTACTGTATCCGGTGGTATTAGTTTGAAGGGCATAGGGCCCGAGGGCGGTATTACTATAGCCAGTGGTGTTGTTTTGCAGCGAACGCATGCCAAAGGCGGCGCTGTCGTGGCCGCCCGTATTAAGATTGAGCGACTGATACCCCATGGCTGTGTTGTTGCTCGCCGTGTTTTTGTAGAGCGCACCCCGGCCGGTGGCGGTGTTGAAATTCCCAGTGCTATTGAAATAGAGCGCGACATAACCCGTGGCCGTGTTACTGCCGCCGCTCGTGTCCTTGTAGAGTGATTGGACTCCGGCGGCGGTGTTATAGTTGCCGCTAGTATAGCTAAAAAGCGACTCATACCCGGTGGCGGTGTTATTGCTGCCGGTCGATCGTTCCAGAGTACCAAACAGCGCCTGCATACCGGTGGCCGTGTTGTTTTGACCACTGGTGTTATGGTCCAGGGCGCCATCACCAGTGGCCGTGTTGTTACTGGCGGTGTTGTAATAAAGGGCAAAAGCGCCGATGGCGGTGTTGTCGTAGCCGTCAGCGTTGGAAAAGAGCGCGCCATAACCAGTGGCGGTGTTGTCATACCCACTGGTATTGGAGTCGAGCGCCAGAGAACCCAGAGCGGTGTTATACTCGCCCAACTGGTTCATATAGAGCGCTTCAAACCCCACGGCTGTATTAAAGCTGCCGATACAGCCGTAGGTGAGTGCATAAGCACCGACTGCCGTGTTATTAGAGCCGGTGTCTTGGTAGAGGGCAAATTCACCCAGGAACGAATTGTAGTAATTACTGTCGCAGCCTTGCTCGCAAGTCGAGCGCGCACTGGGCGCTGCTCCCAGCCAGTTAAGAGCGATCCCGACTAGAATAAGAGCCCTGCACCAGCTATCGCGGCGACAAATGGGAGTTATTAGTTGGAATTGCTGTTCGGGTTGTTTGAGTTGATTTCTCATCGCGTTTTTCGTTTCGCCTGTTCTTTTATTCTCCTGTCGCGCTTCCAAGTTTGAATGAGGAGAAGAAGCTCCCAGGCGAAAAGCTTCTCCCCCAGCGGCGGGCGGACATCCGCAGCCGCGAGTGATGAAATGGCCTCTGCCGTCGGCGTCAGATTGTTCGATCTCATCTTTTCTTGGGTGTGATATCCAGCGTAAGTCTTGCCGGTCAAGGCGTGTAGAGCTCGGCCGTCGGCGTCGGGATATAGTTCAAGTCGGTGTATCCGCCCGCCTCGAGCACCCGTCCATCTAGCAGCAGCGTGGCCCTTGCCCCAAAACGGGATGTGTTCATGCTGGCGGTGGCAGACCACGTACCGAGAGTAGGATCATACAACTCGCACTCTGCCAACGCGCCGCCGTTCACGCCGAGAATGCGGATCTCGCCGGTGCCGACCTAGTGATGATTACTGCCGGAGTCAATGAGAGGGGCGGCGGCGCCACCGATCGCAATGACCGCGAGGGGCGCCTCAAGCTGCTCGACACAAATGTCGGCGTGTTCAAGGACATGGTCCCCAAGATAGTCACGGCGGCACCGGCTGCGGTGCTCCTTGTCGTCACCGACCCGCCCGATCCGCTCGCCGACTTGGTGCGTCGGCTCGCCGGGCACGACCGCGTCCTCAGCACTGGCACGTTGATCGATAGCCTTCGACTTCGCGTTCATCTCGCCGAACGCCTCGAGGTCAGCCCCGCTTCGGTCGAGGCCCAAGTCGTCGGCGAGCACGGCACTTCGGAGGTGATGCTGTGGTCGTCGGCCAGAGTGAGCGGCGTGCCGATCGCCGAGGCCTTGCAGGCCGGGAGTTCGTTCGACGACTTCCGCAAAAGCGTCGAGCGCGATGTCCGCTACGCCAACATCACGATCATCGAAGGGAACGCGGCGAGCCAGTTCGGGATCGGGATCGTGTCCGCGCGGATCGCCGAAGCGGTGTTGCGCGACGAGCGGGCGGTGTTGCCGATCGGCGTTTACAACGCCAGATACGGTGTAACCCTGTCGTTGCCGAGCGTCGTCGGACGGGAAGGCGTCAACCGCATCCTCGAACCGGCGATGTCCGACGAGGAACGGCGAGCCTTGGGCCAGAGCGCCGAGGTCCTTCGCCAAGCGGTGCAGCGGACATCACAGATACCCTGACCGATACAATCTTCGAGGCACTCGCCGTCATCAAGGCGCTCGAAAAAGAAGCGAGTGTCGAAGTGAAAGCGCGCACCGCGAGCTAACTGATGCCCCCGTTGTTTCAAAAAAGACGGCCTTCAATAGCCGTCGTTTGTAGGGCGTCTGTGTCAGACGCCTTCGAGGGCTACCTCGAATGAGGGAGTAAGGCCCACCTCGCCAGCGGCACTGGAAAATCCCACGCATGCGCCGTAGCGGCTTGTTGATCGCGCAGCGACTGTTGCATTTGTGTATGAAAGCGAAGTGCTCTATATATAGCCAGATCGGAGGCGCGTTATGTGGATTGTTCGCTTAGCTCTCCGTCGCCCCTACACATTTGTCGTCGCGGCGTTGCTGCTGCTTTTGATGACGCCGTTTGTCCTCGTTAGGACGCCCACCGACATATTTCCCGCTATCAACATTCCGGTGGTCAGCGTGATCTGGTCATTCACCGGATTGCCGCCCGACCAAATGGCCCAACGAATCGTTTACAGCGAGGAACGGGCGCTCACCACCACGGTAGATAATATCGAACACATTGAA
>Ga0209689_1002603_pt1 | contig 13424 bp, 16 predicted proteins | sample GraSoiAngelo_149_FD_187119 | JGI IMG/M metagenome (GOLD analysis project Ga0209689, IMG submission 187119) | Grasslands soil microbial communities from the Angelo Coastal Reserve, California, USA - 14_1009_09_30cm (SPAdes) (version 2) | ecosystem: Environmental > Terrestrial > Soil > Grasslands ...
CTCGATGTCGGCCAGTCCGCGAACGCAAGCCTTGTCACCCATCTGGAACTCAACTCGACCTTCACGATCTTCCAGCAGACGACGACGATGCAGAATTCCACGAACGTTTCTTCCGGGTGGCGTCGCGAAGTCCTCTCCCAGCAGACCGTGGGCGTGGAAGCGGGCACGTTCTCCGCGTACAAGCTGAATCAAACGCTGGGCGGGTTCCCCGGCCTCCCGAGCGGTGTCGCCACCGGCAACGAGACCGCGTACTTCTCGAACAATGTCGGCTTCTACGTGCTGCGAACCGCGTACGAGAATGGCACGCCATCGGCGGAGATGCGCCTCAAGTCGTACTCGTACGGTGCCGGGCCGCCGTCCGGGTTGAGCGTGGCAGACCTCCTCATCTACGTCGCCATCCCGGTCGTGGTCGCCATCCTGATCTTCGTGGTCCTGTGGAGGCGCCGGAAGGCTCGAATCCAAGGACGCGTATCGGGGCCCGCTCCGCCCGAGAGCGGACCCCCGCGATAAGGTGGCGATGATGGCTCTAGTTCAGACCGCCGGGTTGACGAAAGTCTTCGGCGACGTCCGCGCGGTCGACGACCTTAGCGTCTCGATCCCCGAGGGAGCGATCGGCCTCGTCGGTCCGAACGGCGCCGGCAAGACGACGTTCTTGCGGCTCCTCTTGAGTCTCCTGCGTCCGACTGCGGGCACCGCGAGCGTCCTCGGCCGCGACATCGGGGACGGCCTCGCGGTGCGGGAGCGGATCGGGTACATGCCGGAACACGACTGCCTGATCCCGGACATGACCGGCGTCGGGCTCGTCTCGTACATGGGGCGGATCAGCGGGCTTGATCGGGATACGGCGATGAGCCGCGCGCATGACGTCCTCCAGTTCGTCGGAGTCGAAGAGGAGCGGTACCGCAAGGTCGCGGAGTACTCGACGGGCATGAAGCAGAAGGTGAAGCTCGCGCAGGCGATGGTCCACGACCCGCAGCTCTATATCTTCGACGAGCCCACGACGGGCCTCGACCCGCGCGGTCGGACCGAGATGCTCGACCTCGTCGGGAAGATCGCGAAGTCTCCTGGACGAAATCTGCTCCTGTCAAGCCACCTCCTCCCCGACGTCGAGACGATCTGCAAGTACGTCATCATCTTGGACGGCGGGCATCAGATCGCTGCGGGAGACCTCGATCGACTCCTGGCAGGCGCGTCGGACCGCCTGCGAATCGACATCCGCGGCGACCGAGAAGGCTTCGCCCGTCGTCTGAAGGAGGCGGGGTTCGACGCGGATGTGAGCGCCACCGCGATCTATGTGAGCCGCCGAGATGGCATCGAGGCCGCGGTCTTCGACACCGCGAAGGTGCTCGGGGCCGAGGTGCGGTACATGGGCAGGGTCGTGCGAAGCCTCGAGGAACTGTTCCTCGAGCTGTTGGAGCGCAAGGCCGGGGGAGATGCCTAGGTGTCGATCACCCTTCCGACGTACAAGCGGCGGGAGATGCCGCTCCTCCCTCGCGCCCAACGGGTCCGCGCCATCATCACGACCGGACTCCGTCGGGAGTTCCGTCGGCCGGCCGCGATCGTCGTCACCGGGATGGGCGCCGCGCTCGTCACGATTTCTTCGATTGTCACCGTGTTGTTCTCTCGATTTTTTCTCCCTCCTGGAGCAAAGCTCGACCTTAGCTACTTCGCCGTGCCGGCCTCCAACGGCGCGATTCTGTTTTTCGTGACCCTCATGGCGGCGATCATCGGGTCGGGGCTCATCGCAGACGATCTCCACTCGATGGCACTTACGCTATACTTGAGTCGCCCGATTACGCACGCGGACTACCTGCTCGCCAAAGCCGCGATCCTCGCCCCGCTCGTTTCCATGATCACGGTCCTGCCGCTCGTCCTGACTCCGTTGGTCGCAGCGCTCCTCGGCCTCTTTTCGTGGACAATCGCCCTCCAAGCCATCGGGCTCTCGATTCTCGTAGGAGCGCTCCTGACCGTCTTCTGCACATCTGTCGCCCTATTTCTTTCGAGTCTCACCCGCCGGAGGAGCATCGCAGCGGCGGGTGTCTTTGCTGTCAATTTCGGCCTATCGATTCCGGCGGGAATATTGGCCGGGACCCTCGGGAACCCCGTCTTCTATGCATCGCCTTGGGACAATTATGTCGCAGTCGCGCGCGCGGCGTTTGGTGCGACCGACAATCCGATCGACTGGGTTTGGTCCCTCGTCATCCTGCTTGCTGCGACGATTCTCGCGGCCGTCGTCACTTACATGCGAATGAAGGCGGTCGAGGTGGTCTCCGGGTGACCGGGATCGTCGATGCCGTCGGCGTCTCGAAGTGGTACGGCGAGGTGCTCGGCCTGAACGCCTTCACGGCATCGTTCGGTCGCGGCATCACCGGCCTCGTCGGCCCGAACGGCGCAGGGAAGAGCACGCTGTTCAAGCTCCTCATCGGGCAACTCCACGCGGATCAAGGGGGCGTCCGGCTGCTCGGCGAGAATCCGTGGAACAACGTGGCACTGATGCGTCGCCTCGGGTACTGCCCGGAACACAACCAGATGTACGGGTGGCTCACGGGTCAGCAATTCGTTGAGACCCTGTTGCGCCTCGATGGGATGTCATCCGCCGACGCCCGGAAGGCCGCCACAGAAGCCCTCAAAGTCGTCGGCTTGTCCGCGGCCGCGCAGCGACTGACGCGGACGTACAGCCGCGGGATGCGACAGCGGACGAAGCTCGCGCAGGCGCTCGCTCACAAACCGGAGGTCTTGATCCTCGACGAGCCGCTCTCCGGGGCGGACCCCATGGCCCGCGTCAAGATCCTCCGGACGATCTCGGAGTTTGCCGAGGCGGGCGGTCACGTGCTTATGTCGACCCACGTCCTCTACGAGATCGAGCGGATCACGAACAACATCGTGCTGATCCACAACGGCAAGGCGATTGCATCCGGCGATATCCACGCGATCCGCGCGCTGATCGACACCCATCCCCACGCCGTGCGTCTCGATACGCCTCGACCGCGTCAGCTCGCTCAGGCGCTCGCCCGGATGGACCATGTCGTCTCGTTCGAATTTCCATCGGCCGAAGAACTCCTCGTGCGCACCCGAAAACCGGACGCGTTCTACCGAGAGCTCCCGGGGATCGTGGCGGACACGAAGCTAGAGGTCCGTGGAATCGAGAGCCCCGACGACAGCTTGGACGCCGTGTTCCGGTATCTCGTCGGGTGATCGCATGGACCTCGTCGAATCCCTTCGAAAGGCGTGGGTCGTCACCGGCTTGACCCTACGGTACCTGATGGGGACGAGGCGCGGCATCGCGATTGCGGTTCTCGCGGCCGTGCCGCTCCTCCTGACCGTCGGGCTCGCCCTCGCCCGGGTCGACAGTTTCGGCATTCAGTTGTTCCAGATCCTGCTGATCCCCTTGTTCTTCCAACTCGTCCTGATTTTCGTGGCGTTGGTCAACGCGTCCACCCTGATCCGAGACGAGATTGAAGACAACACGCTGCCGTACCTCCTCACCCGACCCATCTCGAAGCCCGCGCTCATTTTCTACAAATACGTCGCCTACCTGGCCTCCGCCCTCGTCCTGCTCGTCCCGCCAATCGTGCTCGCGTACGGCGTCACGGAGCTCCATACAGGAAGCCCGTTCTCGGCCGATCTCGACGTCCTGTGGGGCTTCCTGCTCACGACGATCCTCGGGAGCGCGGCCTACGGAGCGGTGTTCCTCTTCGTCTCGGTCCTCGTACGCCGACCGCTCTTCGTGGGATTGTTCCTCGGTTTCTTGTGGGAGTCCATCGTCGGCCAGATTCCCGGGGATGTGCGGAAACTCAGCGTGATTCATTACCTTAAGTCCATCCTGAAAGACACGATTTCGGTCACGCCCCTCTCTATCTATTCGACCGATGTCTCCGCCGCCATCTCGGTGGTCGTGCTCGTCGGCTTCTCGATTGCGATGGTCGTCCTCTCCATCCTGGTCTTCCAACAGATGGAGTTCAAATCCAAAGCGTGAGGCCGCGCGGCCTACTCCATCGCCAGCGCGGTTTCGGGGGCCTGGTACGCCTTCGGCGGTTGCCACAGCTCGATCCGGTTTCCTTCGGGGTCCGTGATCCAGCCGAACCGGCCGTACTCGGTGTCCTCGACTTTCGGGTCGATGTCGATCCCTTCTTTCCGCAACACCGCGAGGAGACCATCGAGGTCCTTCACACGGTAGTTGATCATGAACGAGGAGCCTCCTTTGCCGAAATACGCGGTCTCCGCGGGAAAGATCGACCAGACCGTGTGACCTCGGCCCCCCGGAGATTTCCCGGTTCTCCAGGAGAAGAGCGCGACCAACCCGTCAATCTGGAGCCCGAGGTGCTCGCGATACCAGCGGGCGAGCGCCTTCGGATCTTTCGCCTTGAAGAAGATGCCTCCGATTCCCGTCACGCGGACTCGGCGTTCTCGAGCGGCCATACACCGGGAGCGCCGCAGCCGTCCATAGGACTTTGGGTCGCCGCCCGCTCGGCGCCTCTGGCGTGGTTCTGGTATCATGCTGGTGACGGTTCGGTAAGCTTCGATATGTCCCCCGGTCGCCTCCATCCGTTCTGGTCCTCGTCGAGGATCAGGTGAAAACGCATGAAGAAAATCGAACGGATTTGGGCAATCGTGGCTCTGGCGGCCCTGGTGGCAAACGCCCTGCCTCTCGCAGCGGCCGCGCCACCCCCGCCAGGGACGGTGGTGATTTCGAACGTGAACGTGAATCGGAATTCCCTTTCAGGGACCATGGCCAACCTGACGTGGTCGACGAATCCGACTTCGTCGTGCGACTCGGTCACGTACCAGGTGTCGGGGCAATCGTCGCGCACGATCAGCCTGCCCTGCAAGGTCCATTCCGCCTCCCTGACCGGTCTCGCCGTGCACGTGACGACGACTTTCACGATCACGGCGACCGCGAAGAAGTACAACCCGGGGACGTACTCGAGCTCCTTCTACCCCACGGACGTGAGCACGTCGAAGGCGTACGAGAGCTTCCAGTACTCCCTCCCGATCACGGGAGGACCGTGCGGGACGATCTACTACCAGGAGACCGTGACCGCGCAGATGCCCGGTGACATCGAGTACGATCCGGCGCAGGCAGGGAACGCGAACCACTACGAGCTGTTCGACGTCCACATGGCGTTCAACGGCTTGGGCGTCCCGATCTGTCCCGGGTCGTCGCAGGTGATCACGGCCCGACAGACGTTCATGCGGATCTGGGTCTTGGACACGACGAGCAACGTCAACAACTGGTTGCCCGCCGCGGTGGACCCGGTTCCGAACGTGGACACGGGCGGCTACCCGGGGTACATCAACTGGGCGATCAACCTGGGCGGGACCGTCTACGGCGCATCGTTCGGCGTGACGTTGGGATACACACCTCCGTCTGGGGTGACGATCTATCCGACCTGGTGGAACACCCCGTACCCGGATGGCTGGCAGTACGAATCGTCGCTGGAGATCGACTGGAACGGCGCGATGCAAACCCTGGCGAACGTGGCGTGGCCGCTCCACGTGATCGACAGCCAGGCGCAGTACCGCTTGGGCGATCAGGTGCTCGTTCGGGTGGGCTTCGTGACGACGCTCAACGTCTGGGACCCGAGCTTCGGGTGGGTCGGGAGCGACGTCCAGTGGGGCGTGCCCGGAATCGTGATGGGTCAAGGATCCGACAACAACGGAGGCAACAATCTCGACCAGTACACGGACGTGCAGGTGGGGACCTCCTCGGGCCCGGGCAGCTGAGGACGAACTGAACGGCCGGCGTCACCCTCTCCTCCGCGCCGGCCCCGATTTCTTTTCTCGGTCTACCTAGGGCAATCTCGACCTGACGGAGGGCGCAGCGGTCAGACGATGCTTGATCCCGTACCGGAGGAAGGCGAGGAGGATGAACACGGCATCCTCGCCGCGATCCGTGAGTCGGTAGCGGACCGAGTCGCCGTCCGCAATGCGCTCGACGAGTCCCTCGCTCTGCATCTGTCGAAGCCGCCGGGACAAGACCCGCGCCGTGAGGCCGGGGTTGTTTCGCAGGATTTTTCCGAACCGGTCCAACTCGAGGAACGCCATGTCCCTCAAGATGAGCAACGTCCATTTCCGACCGAGGCGCTTCACGCTCTCCCGGATCGGATCGGCCTGATAGGCCAGGAGCGGCGCGATCGGGCGTTCGGTCCCCTTCTGATTCCTCGGCTTCGTCACTATCCCGCCGGACCCTAAGTTCGATATATAGTATCCAATGGATATCACTCTTCGTGCGGTGAGGACCGGATCATGGCGAAGGACCGAACAAAGAAGGCGGCCGTCCCGGACGCGACGATGGCCTTCACGGAGCTCGCGAGTTCAGACCCCGAGGCAACACGACGTTTCCTGGAGAAGATCTTCGGCTGGTCGTTCGAGAGCGTGAAGATGCTCGGCGGGGAGTACGTGAGTTTCGCGGCGCCGGGCGGCCGGGGCGGAATCCGTCCGACGCAGCCGAAGGAGAGGCCGAACAGCACGAACTACGTGCGGGTGCCCGATCTCGACATCGCCCTCACGAAAATCAAGGCCGCCGGCGCGGAGGTCGTCTTGCCGCGCGTCGACGTGCCCGGGATGGGGAGCTTCTTCTGGTTCCGGATCCCCGGCGGGCCGATTATGGCCTGCTGGCAAGATGCACCGAACCTACCGCAGGAAAAGTGAGGCGCATGACCAACGCAAAGGACGTCGTAAATGGATTCCAGAAGGCGCTCGGCAAGGGGGACTTCGAGGCCGCGAGGACGTTCCTCGATGACCATCTCAAGTTCGTGGGCCCGTTCGAGTCGTTCGATCGACCCGAGCCGTACCTCGCATCGCTCGAGCGGCTCCACCACATCATCGCGCGGGTGGAACCGAAGAAAATGTTCGTGGACGGCGATGACGTCTGCCTGCTCTACGATATGGTCACGAACACCCCGGCTGGTACGGCGTTCATCTCGGAATGGCATCAGGTGCGCGGCGACAAGATTGCCGCAATCCGGGTCGTCTTCGACCCGCGCCCCTTCGTCCCGATGTTCAGTCGCTGATGTAGGACGGCCGTCCCTGGAGCCTCGCCTCGCTGCCTCGCTACCCGCTCTCCACCTTGGTGGGCTCTGGGAACTTCTTGAGCACGGCGCTCAGCTCGACGGCTTCCTTCCGCATGCCCTCGATGTCTTTCTCGAGCGCCCCACGCCACTTCCGTTCCGCGGCGTCTCCGTGGGTCGCATACATCCGGGCCGCGACTTGGCCCGCCTCGAAGGTGCCGTCGGCGAGGGAGGCCGCAATCTCCCGTCCCCGGTCCGCTGCGTCGTTCATCTTCCCCAGGCGCTCCAGGAACGCCACGATCGCAGGGACCCGGCGGCGGAGGATCGTCACGTCTTCGCTCCACTGGATCTGGAGGCACCGTCGCTCGTCCTCGCGGACCTCCTTCAGCCAGGCCCACGACTGGTCCAAGGCGCCGCGGACGAGTCGCGCGTCGCCATACAGATGGGTCAGCTTCGCGTCTGAATACGCCGGCAGCTCGAGGAGACCGTAGTACGACCGGCTCCGAAACGCCTCGCCTTGCGGGCTCGCGTTGTTGAGGAGTCGCATGAGCGGCTCCGGGTCCGATCCCGAGGGCGGCGCGGGGACCCCGATTCCGCTCCCTTGGCTGCCCTCCAGCAGGAGGGGGATCGCGACGTCCGCGCGGGCGCGCGACAGGAAGTCCAGGTAAGCTGCCGTGGACGCCGCGTTGAACCGATCCACGCGGTCGTTGAACGCCTTCGCCTCCTCCGGCGAGGTCGGCGGTTTGGGGATCTTCTCCAGCCGCTCGGTCTGGGCCTTCAGGTGCCGCACACGGGCCTCGACGCCGCGGAATCCCTCCCGGTATTGGGCCTGGAGCCGTCGGACTTCGGCGCCCTGCTCCCCGATCTTGTCGAGCTTCCGCCACGCGCGTCGCGCACCGTAGAAGTCCCGCCGCCGCGCTTTCCGAAGGGCCACGTCAAGGACCGCGACGAGCCGCAACGCGAGACGCTTGTCCTTCGAAGCCTTCGCGAGGTCCGCGGCGATGGTCTCGACGTCCCGCGTGAAGATCCGCACCTGTCGCCAGTTGTCGACCTCGCTATCCCGGATCAAGCGATCGACCCGTTCGCGGAAGCGATCCAACGTGCCGTCGAGGACCCCCGCGATGCCCTCGACTTTCTTCCGCGCGCGGGCGATCGATTCGAGCAGGCCGGAAGCCTCGGATTCGAAGGACGTGGCGGACGGCGCGTCGGCCGACGTCATGAGGATGCCGCGATGGAGGCTCGGACCTATCTAGCTTCCTTCGGACGCCGTTCGAAACCTTTGCTGCCGCGGTCTTCATATCCTCTCGCGGGCGATGCGGGTCCGTGGCGATCGTGAAGGACATCGGTCACATCGTCCTCCCCGTGGACGACATGGAGAGGGGTCTCGCGTTCTACCGCGACCTCCTCGGCTTCCGGGTGGTCGGTAAGGGGAGCGCCGTGTGGACCGCGATCGAGACCGCGGGCGGCCAACTCACGCTCTGGCGGACCTCCGAGATTCCGAAGATCGCCCTTGGTGCCAAAGGCGACCGAACGCCGTTCGAGCTCCACGTGGATAACTTTGAGGCGGCCGCCTCGATCTTGGAGTCGAAGGGCGTCCGCGTGCAACGCGACGATGCGAACGCGGGGACCGTCTGGGATCCGTTCGGGAACGTCTTGCGACTGCATGACCATCGCGAGTGAGGTAACGGTCGAGTACAACAGCCCCTTTGAGGCGCGCCTCATCGCTCGACGTCGAAGTAGATCCGCAGCGTGGCTCGGTACGTCTTGACTTTCTTGCCGTCCAATTCCATCTCGAATTCCGCGACCCGAGCCCACTTCAGGTTTCGGACCGTCTCGGCCGCGGTCGCGACCGCGTTTTCCGCGGCTTTCGCGAAGCTGGTCGGCGAACTGCCCGCCACATCAATAATCTTCTGGACCACTGTAGACCACCGTCGCCCGAATGGAATCATCTCCGTAAGGAGATATCCCAGGCGACAATGGTTTTCGGCTGCGCTGAATCAAGAGAGGGCTCGCCCGGTACGCGAACAAAAGGGAACGTGACCTCGGGTGGACTCGAGGTCACGCGGTTGTGTCTTCGAAGGCTCAGAAGACGTGCAGCTGGATGTTTCCTCCCGGGAGCACGCCCTCCTCGAGTGTGGTCTCGCTGCCGCGGTTGTCCGCGAAGTAGACCCCGTTCCCGAACTGATCGACAACGGTGATTCCAAATCGGTCGTGGCGGCCGGGTTCCCCGTAATCACACGCCGTGACGAAGTAGTGGTAGCCTTGCGCTCCGTTGAACTTGGCGGCTCCATTCCAGTCCCGGCAGTGGTCGGGGTCCGTGTTCGTCGATCGGAAGTAGTCATCGACGGTGAGCCCCTCGATATGGAACCCGCAGTCGTGGTCGATCAGGTTCAGGTGGCCTTTCAGGGTGGGGTTTCCAGGACGGGGTCCCGCGTTAAAGCCGAAGTTCACGCGGCTGCCAGGACAGGTTCCCTGCCCAGCCTGGACAAAGAAGAACCCACCGCCCGTCATGAAGTCGTTCGGGACCTCCCACATCGCATGGACTTGGGTACCGAGACCTCCGAGGAGCCCGCCGGGGAGCCCGCCCCCATTCGTTCCGCCACAGTCAACCTGGCTGTACGCGCTCCCGACGACGACTTCGACACCGCTCGCGTAGAGGTGGAGCGCGTTCGTCGTGATCGAATACACCGCACCGGACGAGGCGTCGATCTGTTCATTGATGACGAGCGTGAGGACGCCCGGGATCTCATAGACCTGGTTCGGCTCGCCGGTGACACCGACGACGACTCCCGCGACGGATAGGTCGGGGATCTCGCTCGCCGCGCTGACGCCGTCGCATGTCGCGGTGCTCTTCACGTAAGCGAAACTTGCAACGACGTCGAGTCCGCTACCTGGGAGCAGGACGACGTCCGACGTGGCCACTTCGCTCATGCCCACATCGCTGAATCCTCTCGTGTACGAGAGGAACCCGTCCGCATTGGCAAGATCGCTGCCCACCGACACAAAGTCGGCGACGAGGACGCCCCCCTCCGGTGGGAGATCTCCCGTGTCCGCGAATGTGGTGCCGCCGAGCAGGGGGACGTAGGTCCCCACCGCGTAGCTGCGTCCGCCGTACGCCGACGCCGCGAGTGCGGACACATCGCCCGCGCTGCGTGGGCCGGTGATCCCCGGGGCGACGAGCACGAAGGCTAGCACCAGGACAGAGGCTGCGATCACAATTCCGTTCCAAACTCGTGTTTTGAACTTGGACGCGTTCATGGCAATGGGCTCTACACTGGAGGGGTCTCATAAGCCGCAGACATCAACGTGTAGCGCGGTGTACCCCAGGGCAACCACAACGCGTACGGAGTGTCACTCCGCGTCTCATTTCGACCACCGATAATACCGCGCGTCGATCGAAGGAAGGCGAGCCACAAAACCTTAAATCGGCGGATCCGCTCCATGCCCTTCCATGCAGATGCGGCTCCTCGAGAAACAAAAGGACTCGGTTCGGATTGAGATCTTGAACGCGGACGACACCGTCATCTATCCGCTGATCACGGCCCTTTTGAAGGATCCGGACGTCGAGGACGCGCTGTACTATACGGGGCATCCTCAGCTCGATAAGCCCGTCCTCACGGTCAAAGTCAAGAAAGGGAGCCCGCAAGCCGCGCTGAAACGCGTCGCCGACGGCCTCGCGGCCGAGTTCACCGGGGCGAAGGGACTCTTGGAGAAGGAGCTCGCCTGAGGCCATGGAACGAGACGTCGGGATCGAAGGCTACCTGACCTCGACCCCGGGCGTCGGCGGGACGACGAAGGCTTCCGCGGACGATTTCATCGTCGAGGAGGTCTCGTCTCCGCCGCCGAAATCGGCAGACGGACCTTTCACGATTGCGACGATCCGCGTCCGAAACTGGGAGACGAATCGCCTCGTGCGCGAGTTCGCGCGGACGTTGCACATCAGCCGCCGGCGAATCGGGTTCGGGGGGACGAAGGACAAGCGCGCGCTTACCACGCAGCTCTTTTCCTTCGAAAACGTCCCGGTGGAGACGCTTTCCGCGTTGCGGATGAAAGACGTCGAGGTCCTTGACGCGTACCCGTCCGATCGCCCGCTCGAGATCGGAGAACTCATCGGCAACCGGTTTCGCGTTCTCGTTCGGGGCCTTGCGGTACCGGCCGAGAGAGCCAAAGTAATCGCGGCCGAAACCGCGCGCCAGCTGCGGATCCGCGGCGGCTTCGCGAACTTTTTCGGGGTCCAGCGGTTCGGCTCGGTGCGGCCAATCACCCATGTCGTCGGGCGACACATCGTTCGCGGCGAGTTTCGGGAGGCGGTCGACGCGTACGTCGCAAATCCGATCCCGGGCGAGGGCCCGGAGTCCTACGGGATCCGCGCGGCCTTGCGAGACACGGGGGACATCCCGGCGGCCCTCCGCGCCTATCCGAAGTCGTACGGCTTCGAGAAGGCGATCCTGAACCATCTGGCGACCCATCCAGACGATGCCGTCGGAGCGCTGCGTCAGCTGCCGTTCAACCTTCTCCTGATGTTCGTGCACGGCTACCAGTCGTACCTGTTCAACAGGATCCTGAGCGAACGGATGCGCCGCGGCCTCCCGATCCACGAGCCGGTCGCGGGGGACCTCGTCTTGCCCGCGGACAAGAGCGGCCTCCCCGATCGGGACCGGACGATCGACGTGACATGCGACAACTTGGAGCGCGTCGCGGGTCGATGCCACGAGGGGAAAGCGTGGGTCAGCGCGATCCTGTTCGGGTCGGAGCCGGAATTCGCCGGTGGTGAGCCGGGGCAAATCGAGAAGGAGGTCGTGGCCTCGGAAGGCCTGCAGCCGAACGATTTCATCATTCCCGAGATCCCTCGGATCTCCTCGCGCGGCACCCGTCGTGAAATCCTCGCGCCGATTCGCGATCTCGAAGTCTCGGTCGTCGGGGACGATTTGCATCTGTCTGTGGAACTCACGCGCGGCGCCTACGCCACGTCACTCGTGCGGGAATTCACGAAGAGCGAGTGAGTGGGCGTAGCCCAACTGAGCGAACGGACCGACGCAGTCTCGGTTAGCTCCGCATCTTCGCCCAGAGGTCCGCGAAGCGGTCGACCGCGTCGTCGTTGAAACTCGAGCGGTTGGCGAGGAGGAGCTTCCGTACTTCCTCGACGTCCTTCACCGTGAAGACGCTCTCCCGCTCCCGGCGCGTGCGGACGAGCAGGTCACGCTGCATGAGTTTCTGCAGGTGATACGACAACGTCGACTTCGACACGCCGACGCTCGCTTGCAGCTCCGCGAACGTCCGGCCCTCGTACGTCAGGAGCTCGACGAGGATTTTCCGCGGGACGTCTTGGCGCAATACGGCGAGGATGCGCCGTTGCGCTTCGACGAACGCGCGCGCGATGAAGTATCGTTTGCGATGGCCGTCCTCCTCCGCCTTCAGGACGCCGTTCCGCTCGAGGTACCCGAGGTGGTACGACAACATGCCCGTCGACATTCCGAGCGTGTGCCCGATCCGCCGTAGGTGTACGCCCGGGTTGGCCAACAAGAAGTCGTAGATCCTGCGACGGCTCGCGAGTTCGAGGCCTTCCGACATCCAATCACCGCAAGAGGGCGAGGTAGAGGGACACGAGGACGGCGAGGTTCAGCGCAAGCCAGTCCGCGCCCACAGACGGCACGGCCAGCGTCGCCATCTCGACGAGGAGCCAGACGCCCTGCGCGAGGAAGATCCCGAACGCCGCGGTCAGCAGCAGGAAGCGTCGTTCCCGGTGCCGCGCGTACGACTTGACGGAGACCGTCGCGAGGATCGCGGCGAACCCGGCAAACGAAACCCGGAGGAACACATCCACAGGGCCCATGCGGTCCGCACAATGCGGGTTCCTCGTAAAGATACTTTGTGTACAGCGGTCGAAGGACGTCCGAATCGGCCCGGACGACCAGAGTTCGGGGAGCGTCCTAACGAGTTGCCCTCGTATACCAAAATTCCCTTATCCGTGAATTGACAATATTTGAGAGATGGAGGGCGGTACGGACGCGCGCGCATTTCTCGCGAAGGCGGCGGCGACCTTTACGGTGCTTTCGCTTCTGCCCGTCGCCCTGAGCGGATCTGCCCCCTCTCACGCGTCCGCCGCCCTCCGAACTATTTCGTCGTCGGACTTCGGTGCCGTGCCGATCGGCGACGTCCCCTGGTCGACCTCCCTGTTCGCTTCGTTCACGTACGAGCACGGCGTGGCGTTCGGGACGTACGCGCAGTTCGGGTACAACGCGACGACCGGGACGGTTCGGTCCCTCATCGGGCTCGAGGGACGGGCGCCCGTCCTGTTCCTCGAGTCGATCGACATCGAAGGCTTCCCGCCCGCGCGATCCGCGGCGGCCCGAGGGCCGATCTTCGAAGCGGCCGGATACCTCGTCACGATCACGGCCCACGATGATCCGACGG
>Ga0209689_1002605_pt1 | contig 13418 bp, 14 predicted proteins | sample GraSoiAngelo_149_FD_187119 | JGI IMG/M metagenome (GOLD analysis project Ga0209689, IMG submission 187119) | Grasslands soil microbial communities from the Angelo Coastal Reserve, California, USA - 14_1009_09_30cm (SPAdes) (version 2) | ecosystem: Environmental > Terrestrial > Soil > Grasslands ...
CGACGATCGGGACCGGGATGCGGAACCATTCCATGATCGCGTTGGCGATCGCGGCCGCGATGCCGCGTTCCTCCGCGCCGGCACCCGGATACGCTCCGGGCGTGTCGATCAACGAGATGATCGGGAACCCGAACTTCGCCGCGTGGTGGGCCAGGCGCAACGCTTTCCGGTAGCCCTCCGGATGCATCATTCCCCAGTTCCGCGCCACGCGCTCTTTCACACTGCGGCCCTTCTGGTGACCAAGGAACACGGTCGTGCGGCCGTGCCACGTGCCTACGCCGCCGACCAACGCGGGGTCGTCCGCCGACAGCCGATCGCCGTGAAGCTCGATGAAGTCCGGCGCCAGGCGGCGGATGTAGTCGAGCGAGTACGGCCGCTGCGGATGGCGTGCGAGCTCGACGATTTCCCAGACGCTCATTGGGGCCCCCGAAAAATCGAGATTTTTGGGAGTATTCACGAGTACATCTCCAGGAGGTGCGCGAGCAGCGGGCGGAGCTCGGTGCGCGATCGGACCAGGTCGACCTGCCCGTGGGCGAGCTGAAACTCCGCGCTCTGGAACCCTGGCGGAAGGTCGGCGTACGTGGCCTGCTTGATCACGCGCGGGCCGGTGAAGCCGATCGCGGCGCCAGGCTCTGCGATGTTGATGTCGCCGAGCAACGCAAGCGACGCCGCGGTACCGCCGAATGTTGGGTCGGTGAGCACCGAGAAGAAGGGCACTCCGGCCGCGTGCAGGCGTCCGACCGCGGCGTTCACCTTGGCCAGCTGCATGAGGGCTAGCACACCTTCCTGCATGCGTGCGCCGCCCGAAGCGGACACGAGCACATACGGCGTGCCCGATGACGCGGCCTGCTCCATGCCGCGGGCAAGTCGCTCGCCCGCCACGATCGACAGCGTGCCACCTACAAATCCGAAGTCAAAGGCGGCGAGCCACATCGGCTTCCCGTCCAAGGTGCAGGTGCCGGTCCGCACGGCTTCGTTCAAGCCGTCCTCGAGCAGCCGCTCCACCGTTTCCTGGTAGGGCTTGGGCACGGTCCAGTTCAGGAGGTCATGTGAACGGACGTCGCTCCACCGCTCCTGCCACGAACCCTTGTCTGCGAGGAGCGGGATCCACACGTCGGCGCCGAGGCGGAAGTGATGCCCGCACTCCGTGCAGACGTAGTTGTGCGCGCGCAGCTCGTCGGGCTGCAACGCGATGCCGCAGCCAGGGCAGTTCGTCGGAAGGAGGATCTCGGGCAGCTCGTCGCCCTGGATCGCGACCTCCTCCTGGTGCCGTTCGAGAATCGCCATCAGAGACTAAGGCCCCCGTCGACTGCGATGACCTGGCCGGTGATGAAACCCGCGCGCTCCGAGCACAGGAACCCCACGGCGGCGCCGATGTCATCGGCCGTGCCTTCGCGCTTGATCGGGGTCATCTTGACGAGCTCGCTGACCATCTCGTCGGTCAGGGATCGGGTCGTGAGCTCGGTGCGCACGTAGCCTGGCGCGACGGCGTTGCATGTGATGTTGCGCGAGCCGTATTCGCGCGCCACAGACTTGGTGAACCCGATCAGACCGGCCTTCGCGGCGGCGTAGTTCGACTGCCCCGCGTTCCCGGTCAGACCCACGATCGAGGAGATGTTCACGATGCGGCCCCAGCGCGCCCGCATCATGCCGCTCATGATGGCAGCCCGCGTCGTCGCAAACGCCGAAAGCAGATCTGTCTTGATGAGGTCCTCCCAGTCCGGCGGCGACATCTGGATGAGGAGCTTGTCGCGAACCGCGCCGGCGTTGTTCACCAGCACGTCGACGCGCCCGATCGCCTTCATCATCGACTCGACCTGGGCGGGATCGCCGACGTCGGCCTGGTACGCGCTTGCGTGGGGCAGCGACGAAGCGGTCTCCTCGGCGGAAGTCTTGTCGGAGCGGTAGTTCACCACCACGCGCGCACCCATGCCGGCGAGGGCATGGCTTATCGCGCGGCCTATGCCTTTGCCGCCGCCGGTGACCAGAGCGGTCTTGCCGTCCAGGTCACCCACCTATGCCGTGGTCGGTCCCGCGAAATCTACGAACAGCTCTTCCGCGTTCCACGTGTCGACGCCGGGGATGTGCTTGGCGGCCAGGCTGGCGAGCACACGGCCGGGGCCCAGCTCGACCACAGTGCGCACCTTCATCGCCCGCATCGAGACCATCGTGCGGGCCCAGTCGACCTGACGCAGCATCTGCAAGCGCAGCTCCTCCTGGAGAGCGGCCACGGTCCGGAGCGCTTCGCCCGATGCGTTGGCCAGGACAGGGATCGAAGGCGCGCTCAACTGCAGCCGGTCGACAGCTTTGCGAAAGGCGGTCGCCGCGGCCTCCATCAAAGGCGTGTGCGCGGCGAGAGGGATGGTCAGGATCAGAGCGCGGCGCGCGCCCGCCGCGACGGCCAAACGCTCGGCTTCCTGCACCGCGGGCATCTCACCCGACAGGACGAACTGCACGTCCGCGTTGCGGTTGGCGACCCACAGCCGGCCGCGGGCCGACGCAGCGGCGCGAATGCCCTCGACCTGCGACTCGTCGAGGCCGACGATCGCGATCATGCCCACGTGCTCACCGGCGGCCTCGGCCATCACGCGGCCTCGCTCCTTGACGAGCAGGAGCGCCGTCTCCCACGGGATCGATCCCGCGGCGGCAAGCGACGCGATCTCGCCGAGGCTGTGCCCGGCGGTGACGCTGACGTGCTCGAATCCGTAGGCCTCGCGCCATACCTCGTAGGCGGCCCAGCACACGGTCATCACGCACGGCTGGATGACATCGGTGCGGTTCAGCTCTCCGACCGGGCCTTCGAAGCACAGCTTGCGCACCGGCATCTCGAGCAGCTCTTCGGCGCGCTCGAAGACGCGCCGCGCGGCGGGATACCTGTCGTACAGGTTCTTGCCCATGCCCGGTTTCTGCACCCCCTGGCCAGGGAACAGCAGCGCGATGGGTCCAGCTAAAACGATTCCCATATCAGTTCCAGGTCATGCGCTACGCCCACTTCAGGAGCGTGGCGCCCCAGGTCAATCCGGATCCGAATCCTGCGAGCAACACGTGGTCGCCGCTCTTGACGCGGCCCTCGCGGATGGCTTCCTCGAGCGCGAGCGGAATCGACGCGCTCGAAGTGTTGCCGTACTCGTCGATGTTGACCGCGACGCGCTCGATCGGCAGGCCGATGCGGCGTGCCGCCGCGTCGATGATGCGGAAGTTCGCCTGGTGCGGCACCCAGAGGTCAATCTCGTCGAGCCCGACGCCCGCCGCGTTGCACACCTCGGTCGCCTGACGGATGAAGATGTCGACCGCGAACTTGAAGACGTCGGGGCCGACCATGTCGATGAACGGGGCGGCGTCCTTGGCGGCGTAGGCGCCCTTTTCGATGTTGCCGGCGGTCACCTGTGCGTAGCCGCGACCGTCCGAGCCGAGGCACCAGCTCAGGAAGCCCGCGCCCTTCGGCGCCGCCTGCACCACCGCGGCTCCGGCACCGTCGCCGAAGATCACCGCAGTGCCGCGGTCCGAGAAGTTGAGCATCCGCGAAAGCACCTCGGCGCCGACGACCAGCACGGTCTCGGCGCGCTCGGTCGCGATGAACGAATCCGCGATCGATAGCGCGTAGACGAAGCTGGTGCACGCGGCGAGCGTGTCCCAGGCCACCGCACCCGGAGCATCGAGCTCGTTCTGGATGCGGCATGCGATGGAGGGAAACGGACCGTCCGGAGTCGACGTGCCGACCAGGATCATGTCGAGGTCCTTCGCGCTGACGCCGGCGGCGTCGAGCGCCGCCCGCGAGGCCTTGGTCGCCAGGTCGAACGTGGTCGTACCGGGCTCAGCGATGTGCCGGCGGTGGATGCCCGTACGCTCGGTGATCCACTTGTCGGACGTGTCCATCATCTTTTCCAGGTCGAAGTTGGTGAGCACCTTTTCGGGCGCGTAGACGCCGACGCCCGCGATTGCGCTCTGGCGGCCCTTGACCTTGAAGGAGCGGAGCGGTATCGCGTCCGACCGCGTGCGGTAGCTGGTGGTGATGGCCATCGGGGCTACGCCTCCAACCGCTCGGCGGTCTTTTGCTCCAGGAACTTCCAGAGGTCGGCGATCGTCTTCATCTTCTCGAGCTCCTCGTCCGGAAGCTCGACGTCGTACTTGTCTTCGATCGCCGCGATGAGCTCGACCAGGTCGAGCGAATCCGCCGCGAGGTCGCGCTGAAAGCTCTTGTCCATCTGGACCTGTTCCGGGTCGATGCCGAGGATCTCCGCCGAGAGCTCCTGTAGTTCTTTGAAATCGAGCTGGCTTGCCATGGGCAATCCTTTCCTCCTCTTAGTTGCTGCCGCCCAAGGCAGCCTTCTTGATCACAAGTGTTGCGTTGTGGCCGCCGAACCCGAAGGAGTTCGAGATCGCGACCTTGACGTCCGCCTTGCGCGCCCGGTTCGGCACGTAGTCGAGGTCGCATTCGGGGTCGGGGTCGTCGAGGTTGATGGTCGGCGGCAGCAGGCCGCGGTCGAGCGCCAGCACGCACGCGGCGGCTTCGATCGCTCCCGCGGCCCCAAGCAGGTGACCGTGAACCGACTTCGTCGAGCTCACAGCGAGCTCACGGGCGTGGTCGCCGAACACCGCCTTGATGGCTTTCGTCTCAGCGACGTCACCGAGCTTGGTCGACGTGCCGTGCGCGTTCACGTAGCCGACCTCTTGGAGGTCGACGCCGCTCGTCTCGAGCGCGTGACGCATGGCGCGCATCGCGCCCTTGCCCTCGGGCTGCGGCGCCGTGAAGTGGTACATATCGGCGCTCGCGCCGTAACCGGCGATCTCGGCCAGGATTCGCGCGCCGCGCCCCTTGGCGTGATCCATGTCCTCGAGCACGAACATCACCGAGCCCTCACCCATGACAAAGCCGTCGCGGCCTAAATCGAACGGACGGCATGCCTTCTCCGGCTCGTCGTTCCGCTCGCTCGTCGCCTTGATCTGGCAGAAGGCGCCCATCGTCAGGGGGGTGATGGTGGCTTCCGATCCGCCGGCCAGCATCGCCACAGCGTCGCCGCGCTTGATGATCTCGGACGCTTCGCCGATGCCGTGGGCGCTCGAGGCGCAGGCGCTGACGATCGCGTAGTTCGGCCCGCCGGCCTGGGTGTGGATGGCGACGATCCCGGCCGCCATGTCCGCGATCATCATCGGCACCGTGAAGGGGCTGATGCGCTTCGGGCCGCGCTCCATCAGCGCGGTGTGGCTCTTCTCGATCTCCTCCAGGCCGCCGATTCCCGTGCTGACGATCACACCGACGTCGTCGGGGTTCATCTGCGCGGGGTCGAGGCCGGCGTGGGCAAGCGCCTGCTTGGAGGCCGCAAGGGCGAACTGGCAGTAGCGCCCGATGTGGCGGGCGGTCTTGCGGTCCATGTACTCCTCGGGATTGAAGCCCTTGACCTCGGCCGCGATCTTGGTGTCGAAGTTCGTGGTGTCGAAACGTGTGATGCGTCCGACGCCGGAAACGCCCTCGACCATGTTCGACCACACGGTCTCCATGTCGTTTCCGATCGGGGTGATGAAGCCGATGCCTGTAACAGCCACACGTCGGCCGTTGTGGTTGGATGTCATGGCTTCAGCATACGGACGCGGGGTAGAATCGACACCCGCGTCAGGTGGCAAAACCTGGATGAATCTTAGGACTTGATGTCCAAATCCGATCTCAGAGCATCTTCTGAAGGTCGAGCGCGAGCTGGAGCCGGAGGCGGGTCGCCGGCACGTCGAGGTCGCCACCGAGCAGCTCCTTCAGCTTCTCGAGCCGGTACAGGACCGTGTGCCGGTGGAGCCGCAGGGCCGCCGCGGCGTCCTTGACGGAGCCCTTCGCCAGGTACGCCTCGAGGGTCTCCAGCAGCTGCTCCCGGTTGCGGACCTTGTGGTCCATGAGCCGGCCCAGGCTGTGGGTCACGAACCGCTCGGCAAGCAGCGGGTTCTGGGTGAGAACCAGTTGCGGGATCACTTCGTCGTGGCCGTGCACGAAGGAATCAGGCCTGAGCTTGCGCCCAGCCTCAAACGCCTGCTGGGCCTCAAGGTAGGACCGCGCCACGCCATGGAGTCCTGGGTGATAGCCGCCGATTCCGGCCCGCACGCGCGCGCCCAACTGGCCGGCCCGCTGTTTCACCTGCCCTTGCATCTCGGCCAGGAACAGACGAGCCGATTCGGCGTCGGCCAGAGACTCGGTCGGCCACAGGACCGCCAGGGTGCTGGGGTCGGTCGCGAGGAGGATGGTGCCGCGGCGGGTCTCGAGCGAGTCGGCGACCTCGGCGAGGGCCTGGCCACCGCGTTCGCCATCGCGATTGCCCATCACGAGCTTGCACACGATGGCGACGTAGCCGGTCGCGATCAAGGGCGTGTTGATCGCCAGCGCCTGCCGCTGGAGCTCGAGCTCGGAGTCGAAGTTGTCGCTGATCAGCGAGTGGAACAGCCGGGCGTGGGCGCGGGTGCCGCGCTGCAGGTGCTGCTCACGCGCATGGAGGTATGTCTTCGTGACCTCGGCCGCGACCTGGTCCAGCGCGGCGAACACGTAGTTGGCGACGAGCATGATCGCCTCGGGGGTCGCATCTGGTTGGCCTCTCCAGGCGCGGAGGATCTCGTCCCACGCCACGCGGGCCGCCATCCGGTAGGCGGCCAGGATGGGCTCGACCGACTGGCTGCTCCTCGCCTGCAGGATGCCGAGCTGCGCGACGCGCCGCAGCTCCTCCTGGGTGGCGGGCCGCGCCTCGCGGGCGGTGGCCAGGAACAGGTCGAGGCCCGCCTCACACGCCCTCACGATGGCGTCGCGCTGGGGCGGCACGCCAGTCGACGAGTCCCAGCGGACAAGGGTGACGACGGCTCGCGCCATGTGGCGTGCCATGCCCGCATGCCGCCGCTCCAGCTCGTCGATCAGGCCTTGCGGAAGGCGGGGCGCCGCCCTGGCAGCCTTGGACCTCGAGGCCAACCTGGCCATCGCGGCTGACTATACGAGCCGGTCGCGCCTTGGACATAAGGTCGACTGGAGTGTTAGCGACGTCTTGGACATACGCCCGCTCCTGGATGGTCCAGACGATCCGAGGTTGGCTGCGGGCTCCAGCTCGGTTTGTCCGGACTGTCCGTTGGTCGCCGCCGTGCCCCCGGCCACACCCGCCCCCTGAGCTAGAAGCGCTAGCTGCGCTTCTTCACGAAGGCGAGCATGCGCCGCCAGGCGTCGTCGCACGCATCCTTCCACTGCTCGTAGGAGCGGTCGAAGAAGCTGTGCGGCGCCCCTTCGTACACGTGCGACTCATACGGCGCGCCCGCCGCAGACAGCTTCCGCTGGAAATCCTGGTTTTGCTCCGGCGTGGTCGCCTGGTCGGCGCCGGCGATCAGGATCAGCAGCGGCGCTCTCATCTTCGAGATGTACGGCTCGCTGCGCATCGGTCTGCCGTAGAAGCCGATGCAGCCGCTCAGTCCTGGGTTCAAGGCGGACTGGTTCCACGAGTTGGACCCGCCGAAGCAGAAGCCGACCGTGAACACGGCTTTGGCCGCGCCGCCATCCTTTGATCGCAGATGAGCCACGGCGGCGGCGGTGTCGGCTGCGATGCCCTCGGCCGTCGTCGCCTGGACGTGCGGCATGTAATCGAAGCCATCGCTTCGGTCGCCCCTGCCGGCTGTCCTCGCGAAATAGTCGATGGCGACGCTGTCGATGCCCGCCTCGGCAAATCGCTGGGCCAGGTCTTGGAAGAACTGGTGGAGGCCGCGGACGTCCGGGAGGACGACCATGCCGGCGCCGGTCGGCTGCGACGCACGCGCGAAGTAGGCGTCGAACTGGGTCCCATCGGACGAGGTGAGGACAAGGTCGCCGTGGTCGGCGGCCGCGCCGCTAATCGGCGGCAGCGGTGGTCGGGCATCGTCTCTGTAACACATGGATCGATTCTCGCTTAGTCTGATTTGCGATGAAGATCGAGAGCCCGGCGTTCACGCTCGACGACGTCAAGACGTTCATGGACACCTATCTCGACCGCGAACGCAACCTGCTTGCCGATCGCTTGCAGCACGCATCCGAGCGCCTCGCCGCGCTCGCGCCGCGTATCAAGGCTGAACACGGCGACGAGAGTTCCCAACCAAATGCATGGACGGCACACGAGCTCCTCGCCCACCTCGCGGTGCTTTCGAAGTTCTACGGGGTGCTGGTTCACCGCATCTCAACCGATCAATTGCCCAACATGAACCTTCTCGAGGCGGTGCATCTGCGGGACACGGTCGGACACCAGATGTCGCAGCTCGAGCCTGCGGACCTCGTCCGCATGACCCTTATCGATCACGAGCGGACGATCAAGACGCTTAGGACAAGCGACCCACAGGCCCTGCGCAAGACCGCTGCGCTCGGGGATGGAATCACGATGACGGCCGAAGAAGTCGCGCGGTTGCCGCTGGTCAGTCACTTAGAGCTGCACATAGAGCAGCTCGAGAAACTGCTGGCCTAGTCGCTGGCCTGCGGGTAGCCGAGGGCCCGAAGCTCGCGGCGGATGGCATCCGCGGCGTCGTCCATCATCTGGGGATCCGGGTCGTAATCCTGGTTGCCGAAGTCGAGGTCGTGCAGGCCGCGGATCGGCACGACGTGGAAGTGGCAGTGCGGAACCTCGAGACCGGCGAGCATGACGCCGATTCGCTCGGGTGTGAAGCCCTTCATCTGGGCGCGGCCGATCGCCTGCGCCGTCTCGGCAAGATGGGCAAGGAGGGACGCGTCGAGGTCGATCCAGTGGTCGATCTCCTGTCGCGGCACCACCAAGGAGTGGCCCGGGCGCAGCGGCCGGTTGGACAGGAAGACCACGCACCGGTCGTCCTTCCACACGAATCGAGCGGGAAGTCTGCCTTCGATGATCTGGGTAAAGATCGTCGGCATGGGGCAATCGGAAAACTCTAGCCTGTAATCCGTGAGCGGGCCGGCGGTCGAGCTGACCGGCGCATCCAAGCGCTACGGGGACGTGCTCGCGGTGGACAACGTCACCTTGGCGATCAACGCCGGCGAGCTGGTCGCAATGCTCGGGCCCAACGGCGCCGGGAAGACGACCTCGATCCACCTCATGCTCGGCCTGCGCAATCCAACGGCGGGCAAGGTCCGCCTTTTTGGACTCGACCCCAAAGACCTCAAGGCGCGGAGCCGGATCGGGGTCATGCTGCAGGAGTCGGGCGTGCCAGGAATGCTTCGCGTCGAGGAGCTGGTGCGACTTTTCTGCTCCTACTACCCGCGGCCGCTGCCGGTCGTCCAGGCGATCGCGATGGCCGGCCTCGAGGAAAAAGCGACGACCCTGGTCAAGGACCTTTCTGGCGGCCAGCATCAGCGGCTGTACTTGGCGCTGGCTCTCTGCGGCGACCCTGAGGTCCTGTTTCTCGACGAGCCGACCGTCGGCATGGACGTCGAGGGGCGCCGCCGATTCCTGCAAGAGATCGGCGACCTGGGCGCGCGGGGTCGCACCATCGTGCTCACGACGCACTACCTGGAGGAGGCCGATCAGCTCGCGCAGCGCGTGATCGTGATCGACCGCGGGCATGTCATCGCGGACTCCTCGCCGGCCCAGATCAAGGCCCGCGTCGCGGGCAAACGGATCACGTTCACGACCACGCAGCAAACTGACGAAAACATGCTGGCCGGGCTCCCGCTCAACTCGCAGCAGGTCGACGACCATCGGGTGCGGTTGCTGACGAACGAGCCGGAGGCAGTGCTGCGCGAGCTCTTCCGCCGCGGCGTCGAGATGCGGGATCTTGAAGTTTCCGGCGCGGACCTGGAGGAGGCTTTTGTCGCGATGACGCACCACGAGGCGAGGGCATGAGTGCGGTCGCAGCTCGTCCCGCCACCGCGCCAATCGCGCCGATGCTGGTGCGACAGTCCTTCGCCGAATTCATCAAGCTCATCCGCGTTCCGGCCTTCAGCGTCACGAGCATCGTGCTTCCGTCGATGTTCTATGCGTTCATCGGGCTCGGCCAGGCAAAGGAACCGCTGTTTCCGGGAGCGCAGGTCACCTTCGGCCAGTACTTCCTGGCTTCGATGGCGCTGTACGGCGTCGCCAACGTGATGGTGCTGGGCTTTGGCATCTCACTGGCCAACGAGCGCGGCCAGAAGCAAGACCTGCTCATGAAGTCGACGCCTCTTCCGGCACCCGTCTACTTCACGGCGAAGGCGCTCTCAGCGCTGGCCGTCGCGTTCATCTCGATCGTGGTGCTGAGCCTCTTCGCGGCGATCGCCGGGGGCGTCCACCTCAGCGCGTCGCAGTGGCTGACCCTTTTCTCCCGCGCGATGCTCTGTTCGATCCCGTTCATCGGGCTTGGTTTCGCGCTCGGTTATATCGCCGGCCCGAACTCAGCGCCCGCGGTGACAAACCTCATCTACCTGCCGACGGCATTTGCGTCCGGCCTGTTCTTTCCGCTCCGCCTGTTGCCGCATTTCCTGCAGAACATCGCCCCCTACCTACCGCTCTATCGTGCCGCGCAGCTGGTCTGGGATTCCGTAGGAGCGCCGATCGAAAGCGGAAGCATCTCGACCGACTGGCTGTACATGGCCGGCTACGCGGTCGGCTTCTTCGCGCTCGCGCTGTGGGCTTACCGGCGCGACCAGGGCAAGAAGTTCAACTAGCCCAGAACGATTCGATCGGCTCGGTGCCGAAGCAATCACGATGCCGGGCGATGAATTCGTCGCGCGTGTAGCGATGCTCGATCGTGCCGATGTGCTCCACCGCGTACGTCGCTGCAAGTGAGGCGATACATCCCGCGGCGTAGAGATCGAGGCCCCGCAGCAGGCCGGCGACCAGCCCGGAGCGGTATGCGTCGCCCGCCCCCGTGGGGTCGAGCTCGCGTATGGCCGGCGCTGCTGGGATGTCGACCGCCCCATCGCGAGTGGTGATGCGCGAGCCGTTACGGCCAAGCGTCGTGACCACGACCTCGGATCGGTCAAGCAGTCCCTTCATGTCTCGCTTGGTCCGTTCCTGGATCAGCTCGAGCTCGTAGTCGTTGCCGATCACGATCCAGGCACCGTCGATGCCGTCGTCGACGTCGGAGCCGTCCATCATCGGAAGCTGGTGCGCGGGATCGAAGACAAAGGGCACGCCGCGTTCCCGGCTCTCGCGCACAAGCCTTTGCATCGCCTTGGGATCGTTGGGGCCGACGATCACGGCATCGACCCCAGGCGGAGCGTCGTCCAGGCCCAGGGCGCCGGCGCGCCACATCGCGCCGCCGTAGTAACCGGTCAGCTGGTTGTCGTCCATGTCGGTCGTGGTGAAACCGGTGGCGCTCATCTCACCTTCGAGAAGGCGGAGTCCCTGGCAGTCGACTCCTTGGGCGATGAGCCAATCGCGATAGTCCGTTGCGTCTGTGCCCGCCGTGGCAAGCACCGCGGCTGGATGGCCGAGCAGCGAAAGGTTGTAGGCATAGTTGCCCGCCACGCCACCCCTTCGCTTCTGGAGGTCGTCGACCAGGAAGCTCAGGTTGAGGATGTGCGTCTTGTCGAGAAGGATGTGGTCCCGGAACCTGCCCTTGAAGGTGAGGATGTAGTCGAACGCGATCGAGCCTGTGCAGAGAACCACTGTCAGCTATCCGTGGGAAGGCTAACGGAAAAAGAAGGGCGCCCCGCGGGGCGCCTTGTCGGAATCGGTCTGTCTAGGCGGCGCGCCGGCGCCCCGTTCGGCGCCGAGCTCCCTTGGCGGCCGGCCGGCGCTCGCTGACGCGGCGCGGGGCCAGCTCGCTTGCCTGCTCGAGACGGGTCGCCGTCCTCGCGATCGTCTTGAAGGATCCGTTGAAGATGCGCAGCGTCCGCTTGGCGACGCCGCCCACGACGTCCTCGCGACGCGCCTGGACCTTCACGAGCTGCAAACCCTTGATGGCGAGCTTCTCGGGCAGCTTCTCGTTGACCTCGACCCCGAAGACCGTGACTCGCTCCGGCATCAAGGCGTTGAGCCGGCGGTTGATCCTGCGTACGGCGGGCGTGCCCTTGCGCTCGAAGCTCCGGGCCTGCTTGCGCGCGGCGCCGATCGGATCGGTCGCGACCTCGGCGGCGGCCTGGGCGGCACCTACGGCCACCTCTTCGACGGCGGTTGCGGTGTCGGAAAAATCAGTGCTCATGGCGAAACTCCTCCATCAATCTCTGTTTGTTCTTGACGCAGCATAACGCGTTGCGTCAATCGGCGTCAACCGCGGCGGGGCGAGCAGGCCGTGTTACGTAGCCGTAGCGGAGCCGGGACGTAGCGACGAAGGGGGTGGCGGGGGTGTGCCTGGCGGCCTGAAGCGTCCCTTTGGCTACGGGACGGTGAACAGGCGACAGGGCGGGCCTGGCGGCCCAGGCGACGCGGTTTTGAATTAGATTTGATGTTAATTTACTGGACATTCAAACATTAGTTTGGTAGTCTGGGTACGTGATTGAGCTGAAGCCAGAAGTTGTCGACAAGGGCTTCGTCCTACGCAGCGTGCGGCATTTCATCGACGGCCTGGAGCTCGACTTCGCCCGCCTCGCGGTGGAGTTCCACCAGTCAAACCAGTGGGAGGCGGAGGGCTACAACTCGGCCGCCGACTGGATGCGCTTCAACTGTCACATGAACTCGTATGCCGTCTGGAACGCCCTTGCCGTCGGTGAGCAGGAAGGCAAGCTTTCGCAATCCATCGCGGCCATGAAGGCGGGCGAGATCGGCTTTGCTCACCTGGCGACGCTGGGTCGGATGGCGGACGAGTTGGGCAACGGGTTCGATGAAATCAAGCTCCTGCCACTGGCGAAGAAGCACTCGCCGGGCAAGTTCCACCAGAAGGTCCTGCACTACAAGCACGCGGTCGACGCCGCGGGTTACAACCGCGACCAGGAGCGGCTGGCCGAAGAGCGCCGGCTGCGCATGAGCACGGCCCAAGACGGCTGCCTGCTTCTCTATGGCGTGCTCGATCCGGTCGGCGGGGCGGCGGTGCGGACCGCGCTGGAGCCGCTGGCGCAGCCTTCAGGTGCACATGACGACCGGAACCGGGAGCAGCGCTACGCCGACGCCCTGGTCGAGCTGGCCTCGGCCGGCAAGCCGGCCAACCTCCAGGTCACGGCCACCATCGAGACCCTGAAGGGTCTGGCGGGGGCCGCGGCGGCGGAGATGGAGTTCTCGCTGCCTATCTCATCCACCTCGGTGCGGCGGATGGCCTGCGACTGCAGCGTGACTCGCGTCCTGCTCAGCCAGGACTCCCTGCCGGTCGGGCGCTCGAAGCGGGTCATCTCGGGAGCTCTGGGCCGCGCACTGAAGGCTCGCGACGGGAGCTGCAAGTGGCCGCGGTGCGAACGCTCCGCCTCGATGTGCGATGGACATCACCTGGTGCATTGGATCGAGGGCGGACCGACCGACCTCGAGAACCTGGTCCTGCTCTGGGGCCTGTTGCCGAAGGGGTCTTACGAGGCTTCGGGGGTTGGGTTCGCGGTCTGAGTTAGGGTCGCGAGAAGATTTCCTCTT
>Ga0209689_1002608_pt1 | contig 13414 bp, 14 predicted proteins | sample GraSoiAngelo_149_FD_187119 | JGI IMG/M metagenome (GOLD analysis project Ga0209689, IMG submission 187119) | Grasslands soil microbial communities from the Angelo Coastal Reserve, California, USA - 14_1009_09_30cm (SPAdes) (version 2) | ecosystem: Environmental > Terrestrial > Soil > Grasslands ...
CGCGAAAGCAGCAGGAGCGCCTCCGCTGCCCTTGCAAGCAGGCGATCGCTGCTGGTACATGCGTTCAGTGCGCCTTTGCGTCCTCGCCAGCGGCAGCGGAGGCAACTGCGTGTGGGTGGACGCCGGCGCGACGCGGATCCTGATCGACGCCGGGCTTCCGCTGCGGGAGACGGCGCGGCGGTGCAAGGGCGCGGGCCTCGACGTCCGCGACCTCACGGATGTGTTCCTCACGCACGAGCACGCGGACCACTCCCACGCCGCGGGAATCCTCGCCCGCCGCCTCGGGGTGCGCGTGCACGCTACCCGGGGCACGATGCGGTCGCTGCGCGATCCGCCGCCGGAGGAGCTGCGCCTGGCGGTACGCGCCGGCGTGCCGGTGCGGCTCGACGGGCTGACCGTCACTCCCATCGCGCTGCCGCACGACGCCTGGGAACCCGTCGCGTACGTCGTCGAGGACGGCGCGACCCGCGCGGCGGTGATCACCGATCTCGGCTCGGTGAACCGCGGGATCGTGCGCGCGCTCCAGCAACTCGACGCGCTGGTGCTGGAGATGAACCACGACCTGCGCATGCTGGCCGAAGGCCCCTACCCGTGGTCGCTGAAGCAGCGCATCCGCAGCGACCGCGGACACCTCTCGAACGAGCAGGGCGCGCGTTTACTCCAAGAGATCCTGCACGGCGGGCTCCGGCACCTGGTGCTCGCGCACCTCTCCGAGCACAACAACACCGAATCGCACGCCCGCCGCGCCGCCGAGCGCGTGCTGGAAAAACACGGCACTTGCACCCGCCTCTGCATCGGCTCCCAATCCCGCGCCCTCGACCCGGTCCTCCTCGAACCCTCCCGCGCCCTCCCCCTGCGCCGGGCCCGCCAACTGGCCTTGTTCGCTGTATAGAGAGCGCGAGATGATCCCCCGCTACAGCCGTCCCGAGATGGTGGCGCTCTGGACCCCCGAGCGCCGCTACCAGACCTGGCTGCAGGTGGAGATCGCCGCGGGAAGGGCGATGGCGCAGGCCGGCCTGGTGCCGGGCGACGCGATCGAGGAGTGCGCGAAGAAGGGCGGCAGCTTCACGGCGGCGGACGCGGCACGGATCGACGAGATCGAAAGGACGACCCGGCACGACGTGATCGCCTTCCTCACCTTCCTGGAGGAGCGCATCGGACCGGCCGCGCGCCACCTGCATTTCGGGATGACCTCCTCTGACGTGCTCGATACGTCGCTCGCCATCCTGCTGCGCGACGCCGCCGGCATCCTCGTCGCCGGCATCGACAAGGCGCGGGAAGCGGTGGTGAAACGCGCCCTCGAGCACAAGCGCACCCCGTGCATCGGGCGCTCGCACGGAATCCATGCCGAGCCGACCACGTTCGGGTGGAAGCTGATCGTCTGGGCCGACGAGCTGGCGCGCGCCAGGGCGCGGCTGGAACGCGCGCGCGAGGGGATCGCGGTCGGCAAGCTCTCGGGCGCGGTGGGCACCTTCGCGCACCTGTCGCCCGCGATCGAGGAAAAGGCCATGGCCGCGCTCGGCCTCAAAGCCGCTCCCGCCTCGACGCAGATCATCCAGCGCGATCGGCATGCGGAGTACTTCGCCGCGCTCGCGCTGGCGGGCGCCTCGATCGAGAAGTTCGCCGTGGAGATCCGGCATCTGCAGAGGACGGAAGTCCGGGAGGCGGAGGAGGCGTTCGGCAGGGGCCAGAAGGGCTCCTCGGCGATGCCGCACAAGCGCAATCCGGTCCTCTCGGAGAACCTGAGCGGGCTCGCGCGGCTGCTGCGCGGCTACGCCCTCTCCGCCCTCGAGGACGTCCCACTCTGGCACGAGCGCGACATCAGCCACTCGAGCGTCGAGCGCGTGATCGGTCCCGACGCCACGGTCACGCTGGACTTCATGCTGCATCGCTTCGCCGGCCTGATGGAGGGGCTGCGCGTCTTCCCCGAGCGCATGCGCGAGAACCTCGAGCTCACCCGCGGCCTCATCTTCTCGCAGCCGGTGCTGCTCGCCCTGATCGGCAAAGGCATGGAGCGGCAGGCCGCGTACGCGGTCGTGCAACGGAACGCGATGAAGGTCTGGGACGAGGATCGGGACTTCCGCTCGCTGCTCGCCGAGGACCCGGAGGTGAAGAAGCTCCTGAAGCCAGCCGAGCTGGCTGCCTGCTTCGACCTCGAGCGGGCGCTGCGCCACGTCGACGGCGTGTTCGAGCGCGTGCTGGGGAAGTGATAGCCTCGCGGCCATGCTTCGCATCTGCGTCTTCGCGGGATCGAACGACGGCGACCGCGACTCCTACCTGATCTCCGCGCACGAGCTCGGCGCGGAGATCGCGCGGCGGGGACATGGCCTGGTCTATGGCGGCGCCTCGTGCGGGCTGATGGGCGCGTGCGCCGATGCGGCGCTGGCGGGCGGCGCGGAGGTGGTGGGCGTGCTGCCGCGGGCCCTGACCACCCGGGAGATCGCGCATACCGGGTTGACCGAGCTGCGCATCGTCGGGTCGCTGCACGAGCGCAAGGCGGTGATGTCCGCCCTCTCGGACGCGGTGGTGGCGCTCCCGGGTGGGTGCGGCACGATGGACGAGCTCTTCGAGGCGATCACCTGGGCACAGCTCGGGCTGCACGAGAAGCCGATCGGGCTGCTCGACGTCGACGGCTACTTCGGCCCGCTGTTCGCATTCCTCGAGCACATGAGCGCTGAGGGATTCGTCCGCCCCGCCCTGCGGCTCGTCCACGCCCGGACCGCGCGCGAGCTGCTCGATCGGCTCTTGCAGGCGCCTCCCGCTACGGTCAGCCCGCCCGGGCCGCATCCGCGGCCCTGATCCCGCTCAGGGGAAGCCGCAGCTCGATCCGGGCGCCCCCCTCCTCCGCATTCTGCGCGCGCGCGGTGCCGCCGTGCACCTCGGCGACGCGCCGCGCGAGGGCAAGGCCGAGACCGAAGCCCGTCGCGAGACCCGGAGCACCCTCTCCCCGGAAGAACGGGTCGAACACGTGCGGCAAGTCCTTTTCCGCGATCCCCGGGCCCCGATCCCGCACCGACAGGATGGCGTCCTCTCCCTCCCGCCGTGCCCGCACCTCCACCGCGCTCCCGTTGCCGTACTTGCGGGCGTTGTCGAGCAGGTTGTCGAGCGCACGCGACAGCAGCGCCTCGTCCGCCTCGATCGACAACCCGGGCTCGACCTCCAGATCCATGGGCAAGGACGGATCGAGCGCCAGCGCGCGCAGCCGTGCCCGATCGATCAGCATCGCCAGATCGGTGCGGACCTTGCGCAGCGGCAGGGCCGCGAGATCCAGCCTGGCCGCGGTGAGCACGTCGGCGACCAGCCGGTCGAGCTCGTCGACCTCCTCGGAGATGGTGGCGAGACGCCTGCGCACGCCCTCCTCCGGCGAATCGATCAGCTCCAGGGCCACCTTGATGCGCGCCAGCGGCGTGCGCAGCTCGTGCGAGACGTTCGCCAGCAGCTCCTTCTCCGCCCTGCGGGCGGCCTGGATGCGGTCCGCCATCTCGTCGAAGCTGCGCGCCAGCCGGCCGACCTCGTCGTGCAGATCGCCCAGCCCGCTGCGCTGCGACAGGTCGCCGCGCCCATACGCCTCGACCACCGAGGTGAGCTTCTCCAGCGGCCGCGTGATCGATCGCGAGAGCGGGTATACCAGCGCCAGGGACACGGCGACCGCGCCGAGCACCAGCAGCGCGGCGCGGATCACTGCCCGCCGGGCAGCGCCTTCCGGCAGCGGCGGGCGGACCACCAGGATTCCTCCCCCGCGCGTCGGCGCGGCGATGATTCCGCGGGCGACCCAGAGCGGCCCATGCCGGGCGAGCTCCAGGGCGTCGGGATCGGGCGCCGGGATCGGGTTTCCCGCGGCGGCGATCACCTCTCCACCGGGGCCGAGCACTGCGACGTCCATCCCCAGCTCTTCGTTGATGTCGGCGACAGCGCGAGCGAGCGCGGCCGGATCCGATGGCGGCGGAAGCATGCGCCCGAGGTGCGCCATGAACTTGGGGCTGCCGCGATGGAGCGCGAAGAACGGTCTCCCGGTGAGAAAGCCGATGGCCCCGACCACCAGGACCACCGCGAGGAGGACGCCGAGGAACGCGAGGTACAGGCGCAGGTAGAGGCGCCGGGTGTGCACTCAAGACTCCCGAGCGAGCAGATACCCTGCGCCGCGCACCGTCTTCACGTACCGTGGGTGGCGCGGGTCCGGCTCGATCTTCTGCCGCAGCCGGGAGACGTGCACGTCGATGCTCCGGTCGAAGGCATCGTCCGCGTGATCCCCCTTCATCTCGTCGAGCAACTGATCGCGCGTCAGCACGCGCCCGCAGTTGCGGGCCAACGCGCAGAGCAGTTCGTACTCGTGCGCCGTCAACGTCTGCCGCTGGCCGTCGACGGTCACTTCGCGCGCGGAAAAATCGATCACCAGGCCGCCGGACTGGAAGCGCGGCGCGTCGGCGGGCTCGGCGCGCCGCAGCACCGCGCGGATGCGGGCGAGCAGCTCGCGGGGATTGAACGGCTTTGCCAGATAATCGTCCGCTCCCAATTCCAGCCCGACGATCTTGTCGGCGTCGTCGCCGCGCGCCGTCACCATGATGATCGGCGTATTCCAGCGCTCGCGGATCTTGCGCGCCAGGGTGAGCCCGTCCATCCCCGGCAGCATCAGATCGAGCAGCAGGATGTCGAAGCGGCTCGAGCCCAGGTGCTGGAGCGCCTGGCTCGAGTCGCCGGCAATCGTCGCCTCGACGCCGTGCTGGCCGAGGAACTCGACCAGCAGGGCGGCGAGCTTGCGATCGTCTTCGATGAGGAGCGCCTTGCTCATCACTCTGCGGGGCCGCCAAACCCTCCCTTGTTCTGCTGGTGCTTCTGGTGCATCTCCTTCGCCTTGTTCGCAAGCGTCAGCCGCTGCGCCGGCGTGAGGACGTCGTGCACGTTCACGATCTCCGGCGCGATCTGGCTCACGAGCGACTGCATCTGGTCCGCATGCTGCTTGGCCATGGCGTTGATGTCGTCCGTGGTCAGCTTCTCACCGGTCAAGAACTGCACCAGTTGCTGATGCACGTTCTGGCGGTTCTGGCGCTGGGATTCGAGAACGCCGATGATCTTGTTCACCGACGCATCGATCTGCGCGCGCTGCTGCGGCGTCGCCTGGACGAGGTCCTCTGCCTCCGCGACCCGGTGCGTGATCATCTGCTTCATCATCAAATGCCTGCCCGGACCGTGCGCCCACGCGGCGCCCGCCCCGATCACGAGCGCCAGCGCTCCGAGCGCGATCAAAATCTTCTTTGCCATCGTCGTCTTCCTCCTTGCTGATGGAGTACGAAGGCACCTTTACGGCTCCGTTGCAGCGATGTTTCTCTCTGTTGCAGTCAGAGGTATTTCCGCGCCTTCAAGGCCTTCTCGATGCGCGCTCGCGTATCGCCGACGACCAGTCTGGGCGCCTCTCCCGTGAGCGTCTGCACCAGCTCCAGATACTTTCCCGCCAGTTGCGCCCGCATCTCGTCGGGGATCCCGGGCAGCGGCCCTTCGCCTTTGTAGTTGCGCTCGCGGATCAGCCACTGCCGGAAGAACTCCTTGTCCAGCATCTTCTGATCCTCGCCGCGTCTCGTCCGCTCCTCGCTCCCCTGCGCGATCCAGTAGCGGCTGGAGTCCGCGGTGTGGATCTCGTCGATCACCCAGAGTTTCCCCGCGCCGTCGACGCCGAACTCGTACTTGGTATCGACCAGGATCAGCCCGCGCTGCTTCGCCCACGCCTGACCGGCGGCGAACAGATCGAGGCTGATGCGGGCCATCTCGTCCCACTGCTTCCGGGTGATGGCCCCGCGCGATACCAGTTCCCCGGGCGAGACCGGCTCGTCGTGCTTGCCCACCTGCTCCTTCGTGCTCGGGGTCAGGATCGGCTTCTCGAATCGCTGGTCCTTGCGCATGCCTTCGGGCAGATCGATCCCGTACGCCTTCGCCCCTTTCCCGGCCTGGTAGTCCCGCCAGAGGGACCCGGTGAGGTACCCGCGGACGACCATCTCCACCGCCAGCGGCTGCAGCCTGCGGACCACGAGCACGCTCGGGTCCGGCACGTCGAGGATGTGATTGGGGGCGACGTCCTTCGTCTTGTCGAACCAGAACACCGTCAGGCGGTTGAGGATCTCTCCCTTGAAGGGGATGGTGGTGAGGACGCGATCGAATGCGCTCAGGCGGTCGCTCGTGATCATCACGATCCGGTCGCCCTTCGAGTAGTTGTCGCGGACCTTGCCGCGATAGAGCTCGCCCAGGGCGGGAAAGTCCGCCTCGCGAAGCGTGTAGGGGAGCTGCGCCTTCAGGATCTCGTCCATTGCGCGTCCTCCGGGACGCGGCAAGATAGCTCAGGTGGAGCTGCGATTCGTCCTCAACCGCCCGCGGAGCTCGCAGAACATCGGCGCGGCGGCGCGTGCGCTGGCGAATACCGGCGCCGGCGCGCTCTGGGTCGTCGAGCCCCTCGGGTTCGACCGGGCGCAGGCAGCAAAGCTCGCCGCGGGAGCGGACGAGATCCTCGAGCGCATGCGGGTGGTCCGGACGCTCGACGAGGCGCTAGGCGACTGCCTCGACGTGGTGATGACGACGGGCCGCACGGTCGCTGGTGCGCTCACTCCGGAGCAGACCGCGGCGCGGCTCCTCTCCCAGCCCGGGACGTGCGCGCTGGTGTTCGGCGACGAAGTTCGCGGGCTCACCAATCGGGACCTGCAGCGCGCCGCCGCGGTGGCCACCATCCCGACGGCCCACAAGTCGTCGCTGAACCTCGCCCAGGCGGTCCTCGTTTTCGGGTACGAGATCCACAAGGCGCGCGGCGTTGCGGCGATCCCCAGGGCTCCCGCGGTGCCGCAGGCGGATGAGCGGCTCCTTTCGCTGTTGCGCGACCGAGCGCGCGGGGTGCTGCTCGCCGCCGGCTTCTTGAATCCGCAGCAGCCAGACCTGGTGCTGGAGGAGCTGGTGTCGCTGCTGCGGCGCGCCCGTCCGTCACGCCGGGAGGTGGAGATTCTGCTCGCGGCGATCGCGCAACTGGAGCGGATGTCTTGATCCGCGTGCTCAGGTCTCCTGCGGCGCGGGCGCTGCCGGAGTGGCTGGCTCCGCGGGAGCCGCTGTCTTCTTCTTCTGGTGCTCGGCGCACACGCCGTGAGCGACTGCCTTCTTGAGGCAGCCTTCCTTGCTGCAGGTCTTGTAGCGCGGCCTGGGCAGGTCCCCGTTCTTCCACTTGTCGTAGTGGAAGAAGCAGTAGCCCTTGGCCTGGTACGCGCGCTTGCAGCCTTCGATCCCGCACTTGAGGCCTTCCTTGCCCTTTGGCGGGGGTGCCTTCGTCCTGCGGCGTTCGCTGGTGGTCTCAGCCATTGTTCCGGGTGCTCCTGGGGGTCGAAAAGGGAGCGGCTTTCTAGCGCACTCCGCGCAGGGTTGACAATGGCATGGCCACTGCAACCGCTCCGTAGGGGGCCGCTGGGCGCTCGCCCGCCTGGCTGGGAGGCGACAGTGGAGAGGACGGGAACGGTCGGGTTGGTCGTCGTAGGCCTCGGCGGTGTCGGCAGCTCGCTTCTCACTGGCGTGCTCGCCGCGCGCGCCCATCTCGTCCACCCGTTCGGGAGCCTCGCGGAGGGCGGCGGATCCGGAAGGGCGCCTGGCTTCGGCCCCTCGCCGCTCCGCGCGGCGGCGCCGCTGGCCGAGCTGGGCGATCTCGCGCTCGGCGCATTCGAAGTGCGCGAGGACGATCCCTATCGCGCCGCGCTGCGGGCAGGTCTCATCAGCCGTTCGCTGGTCGACGAGCTGCGCCCCGAGCTGCGGAAGATCCATGCCATGATCGGCGGGCGGCAAGCGCCGACACGGCGCCATCTGGCGGACGCACTGGCGGAGGATCTGCGGGGCTTTCTCGCGCATCACCGCTGCGCCCGCGGCGTGGTGGTCTGCACGATCCCTGGCGTCCGCGCCGCACCGGCGAAGCAGGCGTTCAGCGCGAGCGAAGTGCGCGAGGCGCTCGAACAGAACGCCGACTGGATCACGCCCGGCGTCGTCTATGCCGCCGCCGCGGCAGAGGCCGGGTGCGCCTTCGTAGCCGCGGGGCCGGATCGAGCGCTCTGCGCTCCCGGCATCTCCGCGCTGTTCGCGGAGAAGTCGCTGCCAGTCGCGGGCGCCGGCCTGCTGGGGCCCGACGCGCTGCTGCGCGAGACCCTGGCGCAGATCCTGGCGATGGAGGGGATGCAGCTCGCCGGCGCGGCCTCGCTGTCGACGCGCGCCGAGGAGCGCGGCGCCTCCCTCTGGGGTGGACCCGATCGCACCTCCGAGATGGGGCTCGGCACGGCGTGGGCGGGCGGCGCCTTCGAGCTGTCGCTCGAGCTGCGCGGTCCCGTCGGGCTGCATCTGGCTGCGCGGGCCCTCGACGCGGCATTGCTGGTCGAGCTGGCCGCGCGCGCGCAGAGGAGCGGGGCGCAGGAGTGGATGGATGCGCTCTTCCTTTCGCCGCTCGGGTCCGCATCGCCGCGCGAGGCGCGGACGGTGTCGCTGGCCGGCCGGCGCGCGCGTCTGCTGGCCGAGCTGCCGGCGCTCGCGCGCAGTGCCGGCCGGGAAGCGGCGTAGCGGCCCAGCGGCGCGTTTTCCCTCGCGGAAGAACGGCGGTTCCCAACCGGGTGCGCCGGGTTCCTCGCCGCCGTGATCGCCGTCACAACCACGGCTTTCCGGCTTCGCCCGAACCGCACGCCGCCGTGCGGCTGGTGTGCAGGCATGCTGCTTGCTCCACGTCCGTGTGTCGGCGGCAGGGCGACAAACCCGCGTTCGCGTGGGGGCGCGAAGACGGGGTCGAGGGGGTCGGCGTCGCGGGGGGCGTGGCGCTGACGTCTGTGGGGCGCGGGCGGCTGGGGGGCGGTCCGCGCCCCACTCTTTTTCCCAAGCGCTTTGCCTGCTTGACTTCCCCGATCCACTCAAGATACGCTACTCGCGATCCACGCTGGAGGCGCCTTGGCGGACCGCGAGCGCGACGCAACAGGGCATCAGCCGAGCGCGGCGCAGCTTCTTCGCGCCGCGCTCGAGAAGATCGTCTTCTTCGAGTGGCGGATCTCCGAGCTGTCGGGCGAGCTGGCGGCCGCTCACGCCCGCTGCGGAACGGCCGAAAAGGCGCGCGCCGAGGCGGAGGACGAAGCGCGCGCCGCGGCGCGGCTGACCAAGGCCGCCCGGATCCAGTGCGCCGAGCTGGAAGCGGAACGGGCGCGGCTCTCGGCGCTGCTGACGCGGCCGGCGCACGGCGGGCCCGAGCCAGGCGCGCTCGACGCCGAGCGGCGGCGGGCGGCAGCGCTCGAAGCCGACCTGGAGCAGTCCCGCGCGGAGTTGGCGCGCTCGCGCGCGGAACGGGAGCGCTGGCTGAGCGAAATGATCGCGCAGGCGAAGACGGGCGACGACGATCCTGCCGCGCTCGCGCAGTTCATCAGCGAGCTGCGCGGCGAAGTGATCGCGCTGCGAGATCACCAGAAGAAATGTGAAGCCCTGCTCGCCGAGGCCGGCATCGCGCTTCCCGCACTCGAGGCGCCGCATCATCGCGAATCGCACCCCCCGCGCGGGCCGGAACCGGTCGAACAGGCACGGCAGATGTGGGCCGAAGGCCGGCTCTCGCCCATCGCGGCAACCACGACGCCTTTCGCCGTGCCGCTCGACCCGAAGGAGTCCGCGGCGGCGCGGGCGCTCGCGGACCAGTGCCTGCGCAGCCTGATCAGCGCGGACTCGGCGCGCCGCGAGCAGGCCGCGCGGCATCTCGTCGCGGCTCCGCTCGCCTCGGCTGCTCCCGCGATCGCATCCGCCCTTTCGCAAGAGCCGGACCCGAAGACCAGGGCGCAGCTGGCGAAGGCGCTGGCGGCCTGCGGCGGAGAAGGCGCGGCCGAGATGGTGGCGCAGCTGCAGTCCGCGCCGGAGCCCCCGCTCGTGCGCCTTGCCGCGCTGGAGGCGCTCTGCGCGATCCCTTCCCGCGCCCGCGAGGCGCTGGAGATCGCCGCGCGCGACGAGACGCCCGCCATCCGCCGGCGGGCCGCCGCGCTCGCCGCTTCCGCGGGCGTCGAGGATCTGGCGGCGCGGCTGTCGGCGGACGAAGATGCGAGCGTCCGCGCCGCCGTGGCTGCCGCGCGAACGGAAGCGCCGCCCCCTGCAAGGCCGGCGCCCCAGGCGGCGGCTCCCGCGCCGGCGCGGCCCAAGGATGCGGTGCGCGCCGCGCTGCAGCGGCTGGTGCTCGAAGGAGGGTCTCGTTGATGGAGCAGATCCGCTATTCCAGCCGCCGCCTCGCCGAGGTGCTCGGCCTCTCCGTCCGGGAACTCGCGGAAGCGGAAGAGCGCGGCGCCATCCAGTCGACGGTCCCCTCCGACGGACCGACGCAAAAGATGTCCTATTCGCTGCGGGACCTCTCCTCGGCGCGCGCGGCGCTGAACCGCGTGCCCCCGCGCAGGCCGCTCCGCCGGCAGCTCTTCCTCAACTTCAAGGGCGGCACGGGAAAGACCTCGGTCTCCAGCAGCTACGCGTTCCGCCTGGCGGAGATGGGCCATCGCGTGCTGGTGATCGATCTCGACTCGCAGGGTCACGCGAGCAAGTGCCTGGGCGTCTGCGGCGAGGACGCGGAGAGGACGCTGTTCGACGCGATCATCAAGAAAACGCCGGTGGAGACGGTGATCGTGAAGACGGGGATGCCCGGGCTCGACCTCATTCCCTCGAACCTGACGATGAGCACCATCGATCTCTCGCTGATGCCGCTCGCCGCGCGCGAGTTCCGGCTGCGCAACGTGCTCAAGGAAGTGGAGGGGACGTACGACTACGCGGTCCTGGACGCGCCGCCCTCGTTCGGGCTGCTCAACCTGAACGCGCTGATGGCGGCGCACGACCTGTTCGTGCCCGTGCTCCCCGACTTCCTCTCCTTCCACGGCCTCAAGCTGCTGTTCGAGACGGTCCAGGGGCTGGAGGAGGACCTCCAGCACGTGCTCGATCACATCTTCATCGTGATCAACGCCTACAACGCCACGTACAAGATCGCCAAGGAGGCAAAGGAGGCGCTGGAGAAGCACTACCCCGATTTCCTGCTCAAGCAGGTGATCCGGCAGTGCACCAAGTTCGCGCAGGCATCCAGCGAAGGCATCCCGATCTTCGCGTACGACTCGGAGAGCAAGGGCGCGCAGGACATCCAGGCCGTGCTCGACGAGGTCCAGGCCCGCATCGGCGCGCCGGTGCGCCTCAAGGCGGTGGAGAGCGCATGAAGCGCGGTTTCGAGGAGAACGTTCCCAAGGTCCGCCCCAGGGTCCGGGTGGGCCGTGCCCTGGACGAGCAGGTGGCGCAAGCGCGCGAGGTCGCGGCGGCGGAGAGCGCGGAAGCGACGCTCGCGGCGGCGGCGGATCCCCAACTGGCGATCGCGGCGCTCGCGCCAGCCCACCCTGACGCCGCGGTCGCGGGGCCGCTGGCCCGCCCGCAGGCGGCAGTCCCGGAGCGCGAGACACGCGCGCCAGCGCTTCAGAGCGTCCGCGATCCCGGTCCGGTCGCGGAACCCGAACGGGCGGCGCAGATCCCGGGAGTCGAACCCGTGGCCGGCTCGACGAGGCGCGTCGCCCGCCGGCCCCCCGGCCCATCCGTTTCCGAAGTCACCGATCTCGTTCGTGCCCTCACGACCGACCTGACCAAAGCGGCCGATTCGAACGCCCGCCTGAAGGCGGATCTCGAAGCAGCGCTGGCCGCCCTGCGCGCCGCGGCGGACGAGTCGCGCGACCAGCGGGCCGAAGCCGCGCGGCTCGCCGCCGATCTCGAATCGCGCGCCAGCGAGCTGCGCGCGCTGCGCGGCGACCTCGATCTGCTCGAGGCGGAACGCGATGGCGCGCTCGCCCAGGTCGCCCGCCTTTCCCGCGAGGGGCGTGAGGAGAAGGCGCGTTCGGCCGCCTCCGCGGAGGAGGTGCAGAAATCGCGCTCCGAGGCCGCCCAGGCGCGCGAGGCCCTGCAGCGTCTCACCGCCGAGCTGCGGGACCGGGTCGCCGAGCGCGACGACGCACGCAAGGAGCTTCTCGGCGCACGGGCCGAACGCGACCGGCTCGCTGAAGAGCTGCTCGCGGCGCACGCCGACGCCGAGACGGCCGCGCAAAGCCGCAATGCGCTCGAAGAAATACACCGTGCCCTGGCCGAGGCCCGCGCTCGAATGTCAGGGATTCGCTAATACTTACAAGCCGTTGAGCGTCGAGAGCCCGATCGGCCGAGGAAGGGTGCGGATGTGGGGGCTTGTCTGTGCACGGGGGCCGTGATAATTCGCGCATCTATTCGGATTGTTCCCCGCATCTCCGCTCGCACGTCAGTCCGACAACCCAGCTCCCACAACAGAACGGGAACACTGGCGGGCGCTTCACGGCGCCCGCTAATTTTTTATTCGATATTTTTTAGCCGTGAATGATCAGGAAAGAGCGCCCCAGAGCAGGATTCGCGGATTGACGTAGAAGTATGGATGTTCGTCCTCGAGCTGCGGGATCAGGAGCTGCCGGTAGCGCGCGAGGAACCGGTCCCAGTCCGGCGCTGGAAGACGCTTCTGGTACTCGGTGAGCAGCGCGCCGCGCACCCACTCCACGACCTCCTCGCGCGACTCCAGCAAGTGCGTGTACATGACCACCCGGACATGCTGGCGCGCGTAGCCGAGCCGATAGAGCCAGGCCGCGTAACGGATCGGGTCCAGCAGGGGCATGCGCCGCACGTACCCCCCGAGGAGCCGGCGGAACTCCGGCGATCGCGCGAGCTCGGAGGCGGTCTGGTGCGTGATCAGATCGTCGGTCATCGGCATCTGCACCGCGATCTGCCCGCCCGGCGACAGCGCCCCGGTGAGACGGCGCAGCAGGTCCGGATGATCCGGGACCCAGTGGAGCGCCGCATTGCTGAAGATGAGATCCAGCTTCTCCGTGGGCTGGAACGTGGCGATGTCCTGCTGCTCGAAGCGGAGGCCTGGTCCCTGCGGGGCCTTCGCCAGCATGGCTTGCGAGCTGTCGACGCCGAGCGTCTCGCGCGCTTGCAGCTTGCGGTGCAACTCCGCCGTCAGCTCGCCCGTCCCGCACCCGAGATCCGCGACGAGCATGCCTGGGCGCGCCTCGACCAGCGCAGCCAGGTCCCAATAGGGCTGCGCCCGCTCGGCGCGGAAACGTTCGTACTGCGTGGGGCTCCAGACGTCCGACACCCCCCGAGCGTACTACGCGCGAGCGCGCGACGGCGCGGCGACCTCCGCGGTCTCCTCGAATACCGTCACGCCCTGCCGCAGGCGCTCGTGCAGGAGCTGCAGCTCCACCGCGCCGCCGGCGCCATCGAGCAGCGTGAGCGAGAAGCGCGCTCTCTCCAGATTCGCGACATCCTCGTGCAGGCTGGCGAGAACGCGCTCGCGCGCGCGGCGGACGCGGCGGAAGTGCTCGAGCTGCGAGGACAGCGCGTCCGCCGCCCGCAGGTAGCTCTG
>Ga0209689_1002611_pt1 | contig 13410 bp, 10 predicted proteins | sample GraSoiAngelo_149_FD_187119 | JGI IMG/M metagenome (GOLD analysis project Ga0209689, IMG submission 187119) | Grasslands soil microbial communities from the Angelo Coastal Reserve, California, USA - 14_1009_09_30cm (SPAdes) (version 2) | ecosystem: Environmental > Terrestrial > Soil > Grasslands ...
CGCCGACCTTCGACAGGCCGCTCGCGGAAACGAAAAGGGAAAGCAGCAGAACGCCCCAACTCCACCCGGCGGCGACAGCAAGCGTGCCAACCAAAGCGGCAGCGCACGCGCCACCAATGGAAAGTGTTCGTGTGGTGCGAGCGCCAATTACCACCAACAACGAAAGACCCGCCCCGATCAATGCGCGAAAGAGCACGTCAGTTGGTGTTATGACCTGTTGTGATCTGAGCCAGCGTGACTCCCCGTTGCTTCTTGAAGGCGATTCGAGCGACGGTTAGCTTGCGCTCTCCGCTTACCAACCAAATGCCCGGCACTGTCAACGCCATCGTCCCCTTAAGCCTGCTCGAAGCAGTGCGCGCAGTCGACATTCCCGAAGGGGGAGAGGACGAAGTCGAATATGTGCAGGAGCATCGCAACAAGCGACTCGGGCTGAGCGACACCGTCATCGCCCAAATCCGTCGCTACAAGGATGCGCTGAAGCGAAACCAGCCGATTGCGATACACGAAGCCAGCGGCATTGCGCGACTGATCGGACGCCGTCCCGACGCCGAGGGAATCTTCACCCGCGCCGGTAACATCGTCGCCGACCGGATGTACCAGATGATCTCGGGTACCACGAGACAGATCATCCACATCATGCCCGGTTTTATAGCGCGTCCGCTCGCATTTCGGCAGGTGAAGAAAGCCGGTGAGAAATACCTCGGCGCCAAGGTTCGCCGAGTGGGGGCGTCGATCGTTCTCGGTATTACGGAGTCGGTCACCTACGGAACTGCGCCAAAGGCGATCGGCTGCCTGTATTACGAGTCCGCTTTGCGTGAGCTGCTGAGGCTGCTCGTCAACGGGGGCGGAATGATCGACCACGTCCACTGCCGGGAAAGAGGCGAGGACATCTGCGAGTGGCGGGCGGAATGGCGCGCGGTGAAGACTTCTCAGTAGACTACGTTGTGCTAAGCTCCGAGTCTCTTCCCTCGCTGCAGTCGGCACTTGAGCGTGCCGATTTAGACGGCTGGCTCATCTACGATTTCCACGGCCTCAACCCCGTTGCCGTTGGGATGCTCGGTCTCTCCGGCATGACCACTCGTCGGTTTTTCGTTTACATCCCGCGTAAGGGGGCCCCCGTCGCCATCACCCACGCGATAGAGCAGGGTCCATGGGCGTCGTGGCCAACGAAATGGCGGAAAGAGAAATACAGCAGCTGGCGCACCCTCGAGTCAGACCTCGCGGAGTTGGTGAAAGGCAAGCGCGTCGCTATGGAGTACTCTCCCGGCGATGCAGTGCCGTACCTGGACCGGGTTCCCGCTGGAGTCATCGAGATGGTGCGGAACGCCGGCGCGACCGTGGTGTCGTCGGCCGACCTCGTCTCCAGCTTTTATGCGGTGTGGAGCGAAGAGCAGCGCGCTTCGCACGAGCGAGCTGCGCGCGCCGTCGCAACGATCGGCCAGGAAGCGATCCGACTCGCGGGCAGTCGTGCCGACAGCGCCACGCCGCTGACCGAGTATTCGCTGCAGACGTGGATCAGGGAGAAATTCGCCGCTGGCGGTCTCGAGGCCGACCACGGACCCATCGTTGCGATCGGTCCCAATGCGGCGAATCCACATTACGAGCCGACGGCGGAGAAGTCGGCGACCATCAAGCGTGGTGACATCCTGCTGGTAGACCTGTGGGCGCGCGAAAAGAACGGAGTCTACGCCGACCAGACGTGGATGGGATCACTCGGCCCGCCGAGCGACCGCGACAAGACCATCTGGCAGGCGGTGAGAGACGCCCGGGACGCCGCCATTTCTCTGTTGCAAAGGAAAATCGGCGGCCAGCAACCGGTGAAGGGCGGAGAAGTGGATGACGCTGCGCGAGAGGTCATCACCAAGCGGGGCTACGGTGAATACTTCTTCCACCGCACGGGACACTCGATCGATCCACGGGATCTTCACGGCTCGGGCCCGCACATCGACAACCTCGAGACCCGCGAAGAGCGTGCTCTCATCCCGGGCGTCGGGTTCTCGATCGAGCCCGGCGTTTATCTCGCCGATGATGTAGGGATGCGCAGCGAGGTGAACGGCTTCATCGGCGTGGATGGGCTCCTCATCACTCCCGCCGATTATCAGAAAGAGCTGCTGATAGTCTAGCGGCCGATCAAATCCCAGACGGTGGAGTCCTCGAGGCCGAGCCGCCAGAGAGCGAACGTCGTCACGCCAAGTTGTCGCGCGTCTCGCACCAGCGTCGCCAGCAGCTCGCGATCCGTCACCCAGACTTCCCACCCTTCCGGCGATAACGCGTGCAGCGTAGCGGACGCGTGATCGCGAGAAAGCGGCGTGTTGGTCATCGTCGCCAGGCGACGCGCCTCGTCGTAGCTGATTACCTCTGTCTCGGCGCTCTTGCGCCACCGATAGCCGTAGAGCGGAAACGCGGCGATGATTCTCGCTGCGCCAACTTCTGCCACCCGCGTCCCGAGGTTGCGCATCACCCAATCGGGAGCCGCGATCGGTCCCGGCGGCGAGTCGCTCCAGTGTTGGTCATACAACACCGCCATTATGAGATCCGCCGGCTGGAGCAGCAGCGGAGCAGGGTACGCGGCGGTGTCGCCGGCTGGCACAGCGATCACCACCGTCGACACTCCGTGCGCACGGACCGAATCAGCGATGGCTCTAGTAAAGGTGAGGAGCTGATTCAGATCGCGGGGCGTCATTCCCTCGAAATCGACGACGACACTTCGGTATTCGCCCGAGTCGACGAGGGCGGCGATCGCGCCGGCTGTAATCGCCGAGACCTGTGCGCTGCCACCGATGCCGCGAATGATCTCGGGGTGAAAGCGACTGCCGAAATACGAAGTGATAAGCGCCGTTTTTCTCGGCGCCACGGCCGGCAGGTTGCCGATGCTATCCGGGTAGAGAAGCACTGGGCGGAAGCTCGTCGTATCGAGCGCGATCCAGCCGGTTATGATTTGCGCGAGAGAGGAGCCGTGCTCGGCGACCGAGGAATCGCTGCGGCGATCCCAGGGACCTGTGAATCCCCAAAAAGCGGCCTGACCTCGCGGCTGCGACGGCAGATGCGCGCACGCCGCGAGGCTTGCAACACAAATCAGGCGACTTGTGTTGGACAGCGACAGTCGGCAAACTCCGCGGTCATGAAACATCTCTCAACCTACCTCGCAGTTGCGGCGCTCGCACCGTCGGTGCTTGGAGCGCAAATACCAGCGGATCTCGTTCTTACAAATGGAAACATTTACACCGTCGATAACGCGCGCCCAGTGGTTTCGGCGCTCGCGGTGCGCGCCGGCCGGATCGTATTCGTCGGCTCCGACGCTGAGGCGAGGTCGCTTGCCAGACCGTCGACGACGGTGATCGATTTGCGCGGTGCGACGGTCGTGCCGGGCTTCACCGATGCCCATGCACATCTGCTTGGGCTCGGGACCACGCTGCAACGTGTGAACGTCGCCGGCTCGAGCTCGTACGACGAGGTGATCGCGCGCGTCCAGACGTGGGCGAAAAACGTCCGGCCCGGCCAATGGATCCTCGGTCGCGGCTGGGATCAGAATCGCTGGCCGAGCAAGGAATTTCCATCGCACGACGCGCTTTCACGAGCGTTCCCCAACAACCCGGTGGTTCTGACACGCATCGACGGGCACGCACTGCTGGCGAACGCTCGCGCAATTCAGCTGGCGCGCGTGACGGCGTCTACGCCAGATCCCGCTGGCGGCAGAATCATTCGCACCGCGTCAGGCGCGCCGGCGGGAGTTTTCGTCGACAACGCGCAGAGCCTCATCTCGCGCGCCATTCCGGCGCCGACGCGTGCCAACAAGAGGAGCGCAATCCTCGGCGCCGTCGCCGAGGCCAATCGCTGGGGACTCACTGGCGTCCACGATCCTGGAGAAGACGCGGAGACGATAAGCATCTTCGAGGAGCTGGCGCAGGCTGGGAATTACAATCTCCGCAACTACGTGATGCTGAGCGATCCGGGTGAGCCGGGCTCGGCTGCCGCGCAACGGAATCCGTACATTCAGCGCGGACCCCAGAATGCGCTCTACGATGGCCGCCTGTGGATCCGCGCCATCAAGCTATACGCGGACGGCGCACTCGGGTCGCGCGGGGCGGCGCTGCTCGCTCCTTACAGTGACGAGCCGACGAACTCGGGTTTGCTCGTTTCGCGCCCGGAGCACATCCGCGCCTGGGCGGATTGGGCGCTGCAACATGGCTTTCAGATAAACGTCCACGCGATCGGGGATCGTGGCAACCGCATCGTCCTCGATGCGTTCGACTCAGCGCTGAAGAGATCTCCGAAAGCCGACCATCGCTTTCGAATCGAGCACGCTCAGGTGATCAGCCCGCAGGACATTCCCCGGTTCGCCAAGCTGGGCGTGATTCCGTCAATGCAAGCCACGCATCAGACGAGCGACATGCGCTGGGCCGAAGATCGCGTCGGGGCGCAGCGCATTCGCGGCGCCTACGCCTGGCGAACCTTGCTCAACACCGGCGTCATCATTCCGAACGGTACCGACTTTCCGGTGGAGGAGGTGAATCCGCTGCTGACGTTCCATGCCGCCGTCACCAGACAGGATCCAACGAACTGGCCGGCGGGCGGTTGGTACCCTGAACAGAAGATGACGCGCGAAGAAGCTCTTCAGTCGATGACTATCTGGCCGGCGTACGCGGGATTCCAGGAGACGATGCTCGGTTCTATAACTCCCGGGAAATACGCGGACTTCGTCGTGCTCGATAAGGACATCATGCGAGTGCCGGACACCGAAATCCTCAGCACTCGCGTAATTTCCACCTGGATAGGAGGAAAGCGTGTGTACGACGCGAGTGGCGCGGCACATCGCTTGCCCCTTCGTTAAAAGACTTTCCACTTCGGCTCGACGTCCATGCTCCGCCGGTTCTTCGGCTTATCGATAATTGTCCTTGCAATTGCTTCATGCGCTCGCGACGACACTGCATCCGCGCATCCGCGCAAAGGCTCCGGGGATTCTGACGGCGTTCCACCGCGTCCCGCCGTAATTGCATCCCCCTCGCAGCCTTACAAGGTCGTCCCGGTCGCTGGCGGAGGAACGATCATCGGCACGGTCGATTTCGAGGGGATTCCGCCGAGTCCTGAGATCGTTCGCCCCACAGTCGACCAGAATGTCTGTGGCAACTCGTTAGTGGCGAAGAACGTAACGCTGTCCGGTACTCGCGTGGCGGGCGCGGTGGTCTGGCTCACCGATATTCGCAGCGGGAAAGCCTTTCCCCTCGAGCGGCGATACGATCTCACCAACGACAACTGCATTCTCGATCCGTTCGTGCAAGTGATGTCGACCAACGGCACCCTCAACGTCACCAACGACGACCGGACGCTGCACACCAACAAATTCATCAACGTCGGCACCGGCCAGATCGCCGGCGTTGCCCCGTTCAACGATGACGGCGAGGTGGTGCCCGTCGATCGCTTCACTGAGCCCGCCGAGGTCGAGGTCATCTGCGAGCAGCACCCCTGGACACACGCGTGGATTGCAGTCCTTGATCATCCGTACTACGCCCAGACTGCTGGCAACGGCACCTTCAGCATCGACGGTGTTCCAGCTGGCAGGTATCGCATCCGCGCCTGGCATCCAGCCCTGGGTTTCGTCGATGACAGCGTGACCGTCCCAGCCGGTCAGTCGACCAATGTCGCGTTCAAGATTCGCAAGGCTGCTCCGGCAACTCCGACGGTCCCGATCAGTCAGCCTTCGCCTGATTCAGTGCGCGCTGCCGCGTCGGGCACACGGGCTATTCCGCTTCTGCCTACTGCGTCGAGCACGCCCGCTATGTCAGACACCTCGCCTTCGCCACCCCCGCCGACGCGCCAACGCTAGCCGACCAGCATGTCTCCCGGCCGGAACTGGCCGCGATAGAGACGGGAATAGACTCCCTCGGAAGCCAGCAGCTCCTGGTGCCTTCCTTCCTCTACGATCAAACCGCGATCGATGACAACGAGTCTATCGGCGCGTAACACCGTGCTCAGTCGGTGGGCGATGATCAACGTCGAGCGCGCGCGCAGCAAATCTTCCATCGCTTCCTCGACCAGGCGTTCGCTCTCGGTGTCGAGGCTCGACGTCGCCTCATCGAGAATCACCAAAGCCGGATCCTTCAGAAAAACTCTGGCGATGGCGATGCGCTGTCGCTGGCCGCCGGAAAGCTTTACTCCTCTCTCACCAACCCGAGTATCGAACCCGTCGGGAAGCCGCTCGATGAATTCAACGGCGTGGGCCGCTTTTGCCGCTGCGCGAATGGACTCTTCACTCGGCTGTAGCCCGTCGGTGCCAATGCCGGCGTAGGCGATGTTTTCTCTGATCGTCCCGCTGAAGAGCGTCGGCTCCTGGGGCACGATGCCGATCGCGCCCCGCAGCTCGGCCAGTGAAAGATCCCGAATGTCGAGGCCATCGAACGTGATTCGGCCCGACGTGACGTCCCAGAATCTGGGGAGCAGTGACGCGATGGTCGTTTTGCCGGCGCCACTTGGACCCACCAGGGCGACAACTTCGCCGGCGCCGATTCGCAGCGACACATCCTGGAGCACTTCCGGGAGCGCGGGATTGTACTGGAACGCGACCTTGTCCATCACGATCTCGCCGCGCAGCGGACGCGGCAGCTTGAGCGGTCGCGCCGGATCCTTCACTGCCGATTGCGCCTCGAGCAGATCGAAAACGCGGCGGGCTGCCCCGACCGCTTCCTGGTACGCGCCGAAGAGCGAAGCGAGCGAGCCGACCGCTCCGGCTACGTAGAGCGCATACAGCAGAAATGAGACGAGAGCGCCAGCGGTGAGATTCCCTGCCAGCACTTGTCGCCCGCCTTGCCAAAGCACGGCGACGACGCCGCCGAATCCGCAAAATGTGAGTATTCCAAAAAAGGAACCACGAATTCGCGCGCGCCGCAGTGCTGCGTCGATTACCTGATGCAGATGCGAGCCGTACCTCCGCACCTCCTCCGCCTCCGCGGTGTAGCTCTGGACGGTCCTGATCTGCGAGAAGGCTTCGTCGGCAGTGCCGGTCGCTTCGGCGATCCGATCCTGGACTCCGGTGCTCGCTTTACGCAGCGCACGTCCAAAAACGAACGCGGCTCCGACGACGATTGGTACCACGGCGAGGGTCGTCGCCGTGAGTCGGCTGTCGGTAATGGTGAGCAGAATGATTCCACCGATCAGGAACAGCGTCTGCCGCGCGAACTCGGAGAGGTTGTAGCTGAGAACGGTTTGCAATACCGTGGTGTCGGCAGATAGTCGACTGGTCAGCTCACCCGTCCTTCTCTCGGTAAAAAATCCGGGCGACAACCTGACGAGATGTGCGAACAGGTCCTCGCGCAGTCGCGCAATCACCAGCTCGGACGTCGACGTCAGGAGATAGACCTGCACGAAGTTGAGCAGCGCCTGGACGCCGAACAGGATCAGGAGGCCAAGCGCGATCTTATTGAGGAGTGCAGCATCAGCGGAGATGAATGCAGCATCGAGCAGATGCCGGACGATCTGCGGAAATGCGAGCGCAATGCTGGCGCTCGCCAGCAGACACACGAACGCGATCACCAGGCGCCAGAGATATGGCCTGATTCTGGGCAGCAGTCTGCCCAGCGGACGCGGCGAGGAAACAGTTTCCGTGGCGCGAGGAGTGGGGCGCTGTGCGGAGACAGCAAACGCTGGCGTCGTCACGAGACGAGCACCTTTCGATCGATCACCATCGCCAGGAAGAGCAGTGCGAGGTAGAGCAAGGAGAACTTGTAGACCTGCCACGCCGGCTTTGTCCAATCTTTCGCCGTGATGATTCGAATCACACCCGCCAGCAGAATCACGCCCAGCACGAGCGCGGAGACGAAGTAGATGATTCCAAATGCGCCAAACGTGAATGGAAGCAGAGTGAACGCGATGAGGATCACGTTATACCAGAGCATTTGCTGCATCGTCTGCCGCTCGCCCCACACCAGCGGTGCCATCGGGATCCCCGCCCGTCCGTAGTCGCGCTGCTTGAGCAGCGCCAGCGCCCAGAAGTGCGGAGGCGTCCAGTAGAAAACGATCAGAAACAGGTAGACGGCGGTCAAATCGATAGTGCCCGTCATCGACGCCCAGCCGACAAGTGGCGGAAACGCGCCAGCGGCGCCGCCGATGACGATGTTCTGCGGCGTCGTGCGCTTCAGCCAGCGAGTGTAGACGAAGACGTAGAAATAAAAACCTCCCAGGGCGAGCAAGGCGGTCAGAACGTTCGTGAACCGCGCCAGCAGATAGGTCGCGGCTGTTGCGAGCGCGATACCGAAGGCGAGGACTGCCCGGGGTCCCATGCGTCCGCTCGGAATCGGCCGCAGGCGAGTGCGCGCCATCTGCGTGTCGATATCGCGATCGAGGTACATGTTGACCGCATTCGCACCGCCGGCCATGAGGTATCCGCCGAGCAGAACGATGAGCACGAGCAACCATCCCGGATTGCCGGCGACGAACATCGGCGCAACGGTGGTGACGAGGAGCAGCGAGATGATGCGCGGCTTGGTGAGCATCACCATGTCGCGCAACAGCGATGGCTGCGCCTGTCTCTGGGCGGTCACGTCCATCAGGTGCTTACACCCTCCGGCGTCGCAAACTCGCCGCGCGACGGAGACTCATAAACGATTCTCTCGATGTCTGTGGTCTCCGCGGTTCCGGTGGCGAGAGCCGTAAGTGTGACAACTGCAATCCAGAGCGTTGTACCAACGGCCTGGTGGATCGACCGCAGCTGCGCCGGCAGGTGTAGCTCGACCATCGCCGCCGCGACGATGAACTGCACAATCACGACGCCAAGCGCCGTCCACGCGGCAGTGCGAACCGCGCGGGTCTCGTCTCGCTTGCGAACACCGATGGCAATTCCGATCAAATGGCCGAGAAGGAGAAACGCGATGATGCGATGCGTGACCTGGATCAGCAGCGGCGGGCCGTACTCCGGAATAACTCGACACAACGGAAATCCCTGGCACGCGGCCGCGGCGCCCGGAGTGTTGGCGGTGAGCGCGCCAAATACCAGCGCCACGAAAGTGATGGCGACCGCGGCGCGGCCGGAGCGGACCGTCCGCTGGTATCGCGCGGGAACGGAGCGCGCGCCGAATCCGCCGGCGCGAACGACGACGACAGCCAGCACCGCCAGCAGAGACATGGCGATCGCCAGATGAGTGACGACGACAAGCGGATTGAGCGAGAGCTTCACAGTGACCGCGCCAAAGAGCGCTGCCACGATCACCAGTGTCAGCGCCAACAAGGACGGACGCAGCACGCCGCCGGCACCGGCAACACCAACCTCTTTGCGGTGAGTCCACGCCAGGAACACCAGAGCGATGATGGCAATCGAGAGTGCAGCGGCGCCGTAACGGTGTGAGATCTCGACCAGCAGCGTCGGCGCGCCGTGCGTCGGTGTGAAGGCACCGTAGCATTCCGGCCAGTGATCGCCGCAGCCCATTCCCGATCCGGTGATGCGGACGATTGCCCCAAAAACTACCTGCGCAAATCCGAGAACCAGCGCGACATACCCGATCCAGCGAATCGATCGCATTTTCAGCGGGCTGTGCCGCCGCCGGCGGGTGACGGCATCGGCATGGTGTGATTCATCTGGGAATGGTCCATCATCATATGGCTGTGGCGCGCCTCGATCCTCTGCCAGGTAGCGACAAGGACGACTGAAAGGGCGACGGCCGGAACGAATGCCCACACCAGCTCACTGGTCCGCGATGCAGCGGGAACGAGCTCTGATTTGTTGGCGCTTCGGAAGGCGAACGTAGATCGCAGGATCGCGAATTCGGCTACGACGCAAGCTGCTACTGCGATCCAGAAGATTGTCTCAGCCAGCGGCTGATTCATTTGCGATTGGAAAAAGTTGCGAGAGAATGCGCTAAAGCTACTCCCGCGCGGCGCGGCTTTGAACTACCGTATCAGAATGGCAGAGCCCGTTCGCGCCGCGGAAAATTCAGAATCACCGCAATCCGGCTCAGAGTTCGCGCGCGCGTCGTCACTGCCGCGGCGTCTCGGTCTTTGGAGCGCCGTCGCCGTTCTGATCGGCACGACGATCGGCAGCGGAATTTTCCGTTCGCCAGCCGGTATCGCCGACAAGCTTCCCGGTCCACTTCCACTGCTGGCGATCTGGGTCACGGGCGGCGTTTTCGTCCTTTGCGGTGCTTTGACGCTGGCGGAAGTCGCTGGAGTATTCCCTCGGACCGGTGGCGTTTACGTTTTCATCCGCGAAACGTGGGGACGACTGCCCGCATTCCTCTTCGGCTGGGCGGAGCTGGTGATCATTCGTGCCGCGGCGCTCGGCGCGATCGCGACCACCTTCTCTGAATATTTCCTGAGAGTCCTCGGCCACGATCCGCGCGCCCAGCCGTACAGCCGGTACGTGCACTACATCGCCGCCGTCGCCATCGTGCTCACGGCGACCTTCAACTATGTCGGAATCAAATGGGGCGCGCTCGTACAGAACGTCACTACCCTCGCCAAGACGGGTGCCTTGCTGCTCATCACGATTCTGGCATTGGCGATCGGACTGCCTGAGACCGGCGGTCACTTTTCCCCGGCGCTGCCGCCGGGAAGTTTTTCCTTCGGACAGTTTGGCCTCGCTCTCGTCTCTGTGCTGTGGGTCTACGACGGCTGGGCCGACGTCAGCTTCGTCGGCGGCGAAGTCCGTGACCCGGAGAGAAATCTTCCACGCGTCCTGATTTTCGGAACGTTGATCATCATCGGGCTCTACCTGCTGGCAAACCTTGCCTACCTGGCCGTTCTTCCAGTCGAGCAGATCAGACAGTCGAAGCTGGTCGCCGCCGATGTCGCCGACAAGCTCATGGGCGCTGCTGGAGTTGCTTTCGTCTCAGTCGCGGTGATGATCTCCGCCTTCGGCACGCTCAATGGCTCGGTGTTGACAGGCTCGCGAATTCTTTTCACCATGGCGGCCGATGGACTGCTTTTCCGGCCGGTAGCCGTCGTCGATCGGAGATTTCAGACCCCTTCGGTTGCGATCTGGCTCAGCGCCGTGCTCGGCGTCCTCTTCGTGTTGATTGGGACGTTCGAGCGCCTCGCCGACACCTTCGTCACCGCCATCGTTCCATTCTACGCCCTCGCCGTGGGCGCGGTCTTCGTGCTTCGTCGCCGGCCAGACTACAAGCCGCCGTTCAAGGTTCCTGGTTATCCCGTGGTTCCGGCGATTTTCATAGTTGCTACCATTCTCCTGCTCGGGAATGCGATCGTCGATCCTGCCAGCCGGGTCGCGACGCTCGCTGTTCTCGGCGTGATCCTGCTCGGCATTCCAATTTTTTTCCTGACGAAAACGCGCCGAACGGCGGGCGACAGCTAAAAAACGGCGAGCGTCGGACTCGTTGCCGAGTGGTGACAAAATTCTCTTGCCGTACCTGAGATCCCGACGCTACTTTTTGGCTTCCCTCCACCCATTTTTTTTCCGAGAAAACATGCTCAAGACACGTCTGTTTTTGACTGTCGCTACGGCCTTGGCACTGGTGACTGGAGCTTCGGCTCGTCTCCTCGCCCAGGGCGTGACGACTGGAGCTGTCAGCGGCACGGTTACTGATCCAGGTGGCGTGCCGATCGAAGGCGCTCAAGTTCAGGTGAGGAATTCAAGAACGGGCGCGAGCGCCGGCGGCATCACTCGCGGCAACGGTCAGTTCAATATTCAGGGTGTCGAGCCCGACGCCGGCTACTCGGTCACGGTGCGTCGCATCGGATTCGAGCCGCTCACCCACGACAACATCCTGGTAAGCCTGGGCCAGACCACTCGCTCGGACTTCCAGCTCAGGCAGCAGAGCACGGTCCTCGCGACGGTGCAGATCTCGGCGGAAGCGACGCCAGTCATCAATCCGAGCAAGACTGGAACGGGCACGACGATGGGCGACTCGCTACTCCGTCGCCTGCCAACTCTGAATCGCAACTTCGCGGATTTCGTCACACTGGTGCCGCAGGTCTCGACGTCGACTGGTGTGGGGCTCTCCGGCGGCGGCGTGAACATTCGTCAGAACGCGATCCAGATCGACGGCGCGGCGTCGGGCGATCTCTTCGGCCTCGGTACCACCGGTCAGCCGGGCGCGCAGGCAAACGCAAAGTCGATTCCGCTAGACGCGGTGAAGGAGTACCAGGTTCTTCTCTCGCCGTTCGATGTTCGTCAGGGAAATTTTGGTGGGCTGTTGATCAATGCCGTGACCAAGACGGGAACCAATGAATTTCACGGCGCCACCTATGGTTATACGCGTAGCCAGAATCTGACGCGCAGCCAGCCGTACCTCGCCGAATTCAAGCAGCAGCAGTATGGCTTCTCGCTCGGCGGGCCAATCATCAAAGATCGTCTATTCTTCTTCGTTAATCCGGAATGGCAGAAGTTGAACACTCCGGCGACGGGAGCTTTCCTTGGCGGGACGGACAGTCTGGTGAACACCGTAACGGTCAATTCATTTGCCGATACGCTGAAGAAATACGGTCTCACCGATCCAGGCTCGGGCGGAAAAGTACTCAAGCAGAATCCGCTCACGAACGTATTTGGCCGAATTGATGCGTACTTGCCCGGCTACACGCGGCTTGTCCTGCGCCACAATTACGCGGCCGCCGACAACACGAATTTCAGCCGCAGCTCGTCGACATCGTCGAGTCCGCTATTCGGTCTGACTTCGAATTCATATCTTTTCAGCTCGAAGACGCATTCTTCGGTGGCGGAGCTACTAACGAACCTGCCGAACGGAGTTTTTAACGAGCTCCTGCTCAACCTCACGAACATCCATGATTTCCGCACCGTACCTGTAACCTTTCCGCAGGTCACGGTGCGCGGTTTCGCCAGAGCGAATGGATCCGCAAACGACGTCGCGATGGTTGCGGGAACAGAAGCCTCTTCTCAGGGCAACAAGCTCGATCAGCGCACCTTTGAGCTCACGGAAAACCTGACGATACCCGTCGGGGTACATCACCTCACATTTGGCACCAAGAATCTTTTCTATCGACCGATCAACTTGTTCGGCCAGAACTCGATGGGAAGCTGGACGTTTGCCAGCCTTGCTGCATTTGGCGCGGGAACTCCGGTGAGCTATTCGGTCAGTGCCCCCGCAGCCACGGATCCTGCGAACGGTCTCGCGACATTCCGAGCCAACATGTATTCCTACTATATCCAGGATTCGTGGCAGCATTCTGACCGACTCGTGGTCAACGCTGGGGTGCGGTTTGAAAAGCCGCATTTCCTCGATACGCCACCGGAGAATCCGTCGGTGCTTCAGAATTACGGCCGCAGTACTGCAGCCGTTCCGAGCCGGGGCACAGTCTCTCCTCGCTTCTCTTTCAACTGGGATATCACCGGCGATCAGGCAAATCAGTTGCGTGGAGGCCTCGGTTATTTCACCGGGACACCCCCGTTTGTGTATCTCTCCAACGCCTTCGGGAATTCGGGTCTGAGCGGATATGCGTCGCTGACCTGCG
>Ga0209689_1002615_pt1 | contig 13403 bp, 11 predicted proteins | sample GraSoiAngelo_149_FD_187119 | JGI IMG/M metagenome (GOLD analysis project Ga0209689, IMG submission 187119) | Grasslands soil microbial communities from the Angelo Coastal Reserve, California, USA - 14_1009_09_30cm (SPAdes) (version 2) | ecosystem: Environmental > Terrestrial > Soil > Grasslands ...
CTCCGCCGAGGACGACGCCGCGGTCGAGCGCCTTGGCCGCCACCTCGGCGCCGACGTGACGACCGAACAGCTCCTCGAGCCGGCGACGCTGGCGGAGCCCGGCGACGGTGTGGTTGAACCCGCTCTGCAGCATGCCGATCTCGCCGCCGTCATTCGCAAGATCCATCGGTAAAGCACGAACGCGACAATCGCGAACGAAACACCGCCGATGATGATCCCGGCCATTTCAAATCCAGGACCGACCAACGCCAGCGGCGCGGCTTTGCCGGAGAACACGACGATCGCGGAGAGGACGACGCCGATAATGCTCTCTCCGACAATCAAGCCCGACGCGAGCAGCACGCCCAGCTGTTTCGTCGCTTCAGGCTTTGGAGTGCGATTGGCGCGCTGGTCGAAGAACCAGCCGACAATCGCGCCGACGACAATCATCAACGTGCTCTGTGTTGGCAGATAAATTCCCAGACCAACTGCCAATGGCGGAACGCGCATGTGTTTCGTCGTGCGGGCGAAGATTTCGTCCAACAAAATAATGCCAACTCCAATCGTCCCGCCGATTCGGATCAAGCTCCAATCGATGTCCGCGGCGATCACGCCTTGCGCGAGCGACGAGATCAGACCGGCTTGAGGCGCCGGCAATGGATGGGGACGCAACTCGGCGTCCGGTGCACCGACGAAACCGTAGGCGTGATTCACGAGATCGAGCACTGGCGGAATTACAAACGCGCCCGCAATGACACCGATGACTAGCGCAACCTGCTGCTTCCACGGCGTCGCATCAACGAGTTGTCCGGTCTTGAGGTCCTGAAGGTTATTGTTCGCAATTGCGGCAACGTTGAAGATCACTGCGGTGGTAAAAAGCGCGAAGGCCATCAGTGACTTGCTCGCCTCCGCCGGCACATACGGTTTAACGCCAATAACGAGCAGCAATGCCGCGCCAATCACCACCAGAATTCCGATGCCCGAGAGCGGGCTATTCGATGAACCGATCAAGCCCGCCATGTAACCGCAGACCGCAGAGACGAAGAAGCTCATCAACACGACATAGGTGACGCCACCGATGATGAGCGTTGGGAGATGCGCACCGAGGCCGCTGGTGTTCCCGAAATAACCGAGCAGCCACCCGATCGGCAACATGCACGCCAGCGTGATAAGACCGACGATTCCGATTGGAATATCGCGCTCGGTGATCGGCAACGTATCGGCTTTGCCCGCTTTGCGCGCGCGTGAAGCAGCCATCGCGCTCGCGAGGCCTCTCGCCACCGGCTTCACTAACTTCAGCAGCGTCCAGATCGCCGAAACGCCGATCGCGCCCGCGCCGACGAAACGCACTTTGTGACTCCAAGTGCTTTGCGCGAGCGTGGCCGCGGCCGTCGAGACATCACCGGCGATGGCCGAAAAATGCGGGACGCCCCAGCCCCAACCAATCAGCGCGCCGATCAACATCGCGATTCCAACTGAAAGACCAACCAAATGTCCGATCGCCAATAACGCGAATGAGAGAGCGAAATCATAGCCGCTGACCGCGCCGCGCTTGCCGATTCGAAAAGTTTGGGCGACGTCCGCTGCGAAAATTTGCGTACCGACGATCACCGCAAACACGGCGGAAACGATCGATCCCCACAAAACGGCGAGAAGACCGGCGCGCCCGTGTTCGATGTCAGAAGCGTGCTCGGAATCGCCGCTACTGCCAACCTTGAGCACCTCGGCACAGGCCACGCCCTCCGGATACGGCAAATCCGAAGTAGTCACCAACGCCCGCCGAAGTGGAATTGAATACATGACACCAAGAATTCCGCCGAGGGCGCAGATCCAAAACGAAGTCCAGAATGGAAATTCGGTCCAATAGCCGATCATGATTAAACCCGGCAGCACAAAGATGATCGATGAGAGTGTGCCTGCGGCTGAGGCAACCGTCTGCACGATGTTGTTTTCCTGAACGGTGGCATCGCGGAAACCGCGCAGGAGCGCCATCGAGATCACCGCCGCGGGAATCGATGTTGAAAAGGTGAGGCCAGCTTTGAGACCAAAATACACATTGGCCGCAGTAAACACCAACGTGATGATAACGCCGATAATCAGTCCGCGGATCGTAAGTTCGGCACTCATACTCCCGCGCATTTGTTGGTTGGCGTTCACGATGCGACTTCCAATTCTAAATTACGTGGCCCGGCTCCCTGCCCGAGCAATGCGAGCGGAGGATAGTGTGGAATGGCCAAACGGGTCAAGATGGTGTAATTCAACCGGCACATGACCGCGCTGCGTCGGCACGCGTGAGATGGCGATCTGAGCCTTTCCGACGCGCTTTCTGCACTCCAGATCAGAACATCTCCACAGGCGAGCGTTGGACGTTTTGGGGAGTGGTCTGCCTCGCGCGTTCTTCGCCGAGAACAGCGACGCGCAAGTCCCAGATTTCATTGTCGATCTTGCGAAACGCGATTTCGGAAAATTTGTCCGGCGGCGTAAGATTCGTCTTAAAGCGCGCCACGCTCTCCATCGCGCGATCAGTTTGCTTGCGTGGCAATGCGCCCAGAATCCGGTGCACAGTCTCGATCTCGGGAATTCTGTGGCAAATCATCGCCAGATCGTTTCCGGCGCCGATCGCGAGCCGAATGGTTTGTTCCAGACCGTATCCATTGAGAATCGCGCCCATGTCGAGATCGTCGGTCATCACGAGACCATCGAACCCAAATTCTTTGCGCAGCACATCAGTGATGACGCGCCGCGACAGACTGGCCGGAGTCTTTTCCGGTTCGAGACTCGGATACCAACCGTGACAGATCATCATGCTATCGACCTTGTCCATGAACTGTCGGAAAACGGCGAGCTCGTTTTGATCTAGCTCTTCACGTGTTCGATCGATCCGCGGCAATTGGTAGTGAGCATCTGAAGTTGCCGCAGAGTAGCCGGGGAAATGTTTGCCGCAGCTCGCGATCCCCTGCCCTCTCATCGCTTCGTTAAATGCGCCGGCATTTCGAACGACTTCGTCGGCGGTCTTCCCGTAGCAACGGCCGCGCAACGAGTTGTCGGCATCGTCGTCAAACGAAATATCGAGCACGGGGCACAAATCCAAATTGAAGCCGAAAAAGCGCAGCAAACGCCCGGTGATATTGCCGTGACGCCTGATCAAATCGACGTCGTCCTTATCTCGGAGTTGCTGCGCGTTCGGCGGTTCGTTGCCGATTAAGCGCAATCGCGAAACGCGACCGCCCTCCTGATCGATGGTGATGATCGGTTCGACGTCGTTAAGGTCGCGCAAGTCATCGATGAGCTTCCGGAGTTGCGTGGGGGTCTCTATGTTGCGGCCGAAAAGAATAAACGCACCCGGCTGTACCCGCCGGAACAGCTCCGCCGTTTTTGCGTCCAGTTCTTTGCCGGGCACACCAGTCATGACCAGTTGACCCAGCGAATCGCCTTTCATGAGCCGCACAGATTAACGCTCAAGGCTCAATATTCAACGGCTGTCAGTCTGAGCGAAGCGAAGAATCTCAAAATTAGAGATGTTTCGCTTCGCTCAACATGACAGGATAGCACTTGAATGTTAAGCGCCTGCCACGCGGTAAACTTGCCGAAGGCGGGTTGAGCGTTGAGCGTTGGACATTGAAAAAGATCGCGATCTACGGCGGCACGTTCGATCCCGTTCATCATGCGCATTTGCTTCTTGCTCGCGACGCTCTCGAGACGCTGGGCCTCGACAAGGTAATCTTTGTGCCGGCGGCGATTTCCCCTCTCAAAAAGGCGGCTCCCGTTGCGAGCGGCGAAATACGATTAGCACTGTTGCGGACAGCAATTGAACGCGAGCCGAAGTTTGCGGTGGACGACTGCGAGCTGCGTCGCCCGCCACCGTCTTACACAATTGATACCGTGGAGCAGATTCGGCGACGCAACAGTGATACGGCGATCTACTGCTTGATTGGTGAAGACAACGTGGAGAGGCTCACAAAATGGCATCGCTTTGCCGAGTTGGAAAAAATGGTCCATTTGATTGTTCTCGATCGCACTGGCCAGCCACCTACACACTCTTATCGCGTTATTGATCGCAAAATCGACATCTCCGCGACGGAAATAAGAACGCGAGTTGCCTCCGGCCAGTCAATTCGCTATCTGGTACCGCCAGCAGTGGAAGAAATCATCCGTCGCGAGAAACTTTACACGGAGCAATCGAAATAACGCCGGAAAACTTAGCAAGAACCTGCGCCGAGCTCGCCTCGAACAAAAAGGCGGAAAACATCGTTGTGCTGGATTTGCGCGGCATTTCCACGTTTACGGATTTTTTTGTTATCTGCTCCGGCACGTCCGAGCCTCAACTGAAAGCAATCGCAAACGAACTCGAAACGCGATTGCGAGAGGACCATTCGGTTCGGCCCGCCGCGATTGATGGATTTCCCGCCAGCCAATGGATGGTGCTCGATTTCCTGCAAGTGGTTGTCCACATTTTTCACCAGGACAAGCGCGCGTTCTACAGCCTCGAAGACTTATGGGGCGACGCGCCCAGAATGCAATGGGAAGCGGCAACGGCGCGCTGATTGCGAGCTGCTATTCCTCAGAGGAGGAGCACGGAAAGGTTCGGCGCCAAAGCCGCATTTGCTTTGGTAACGCATTGAGGACAACGCGTTCCACCTTCCCGCGCCGGGCGCAACCTGGATCGGCTTCTCCCGAAGATGATGCTAAACGTATTCGCCGAAGCCGTGCGAATCAGCTTCGAGGCGAGTGTCGCCACGCTGATCTATTTCTTCGGCGATGGCGAAGGCGGCGGCGGAGCTTTCTGAGAGCCCTGTGGGGCAGGCGCTGAAGCCTGTGGAGCAGGTGTCGGAGGCGGTTTGGCGTCCAGTAGTTCTACTTCAAAAATCAGAGTCGCGTTGGGACCGATCTCCGGGCTGACGCTACGTTCGCCATATGCAAGGTTCGACGGAACGACCACTTGATATTTTGATCCGACTTTCATCAGTTGAAGCGCTTCCGTCCATCCTTTGATAACGCCGTTTACTGGAAAAGTGGCCGGTTGCCCGCGCTTATATGAACTGTCGAACTCAGTGCCATCAATCAGGGTGCCGCGATAATTTACCGTCACCATGTCGGTCGCTTTGGGTTGCGCTCCTGTTCCCTCTTTCTCGACTTTGTATTGCAACCCGCTGGCAGTTGCTTTTACCCCTTGCTTCTTTTTGTTTTCCTCGAGAAACTTCGCGCCTTCCGTCTTGTTTTTCTCGCCGGCTTGCTTCTGTTTTTGTTCCATGTCTTTCTCAAGTTGTGCCATGACGTCCTTGACTTGGTCGGATGTCAGTTGCGGTTTACCAGCGATCGCGTCTTTAATGCCGGCGGCGAGGATGTCGGGGTTAATGTCCACCTTCTGCCGGCTCAGATTAAATCCGATATTCATTCCGATGCTATAGCTGACTTTGTCCTTCTGGTCTTTGAGTTGTGGTGATTTCTCTTGCCCGAACAACGGCAATGCAAGTAAGGATGCGCTGACGATAAGAATAAAGTGTTTCATAAGATGGTATTTTCCGCGCCGACTCTAGTTAAATTTATCGCCGCAGAAAGCCGCACGCTAATGGATAAATGCCGCCCGTCAAGAAGACAGCATTACTGGCTATTCAGACGCTGTTATCGTTTAGTCCCGTTGCTCATTACGCTGACGATTCCGCTCTGGCCGCACATAACTTGTGCAATCACTCTCTCGCATGCTGATGTTCAGAGGATCGGCAAAAGAATCTGGCAAAACGAATGCAATGGAACTATTTTCGGGCTCACCGCATGGAATGAAGGCGAAGACTTTGCGTCGCTCGGCATCGGCCATTTCATCTGGTATCCGAAGGGACGCCGCGGCCCGTTTGAAGAAAGTTTTCCCAAAGTCGTAGGTTTCATCTCAAAACGTAGCGCGAAATTGCCAACATGGCTCTTGCGAGGCGGAGAACAACCATGTCCGTGGAACTCGCGTGCAGAGTTTCTTCGAGCGCAACACACAGCAGAGATGAATCAATTACGCCAGTTCCTCGCCGACACGATCGATCTTCAGACCGAGTTCCTTATTGCCCGGTTAGAGGGCGCGCTGCCTAAAATGCTCGCCGAAGCGGCGCCTGCCGATCGAGCCAATGTACAGCAACAGTTTGAGCGCCTCGCGACAACCCCACAGGGCTGCTACGCGCTTGTCGATTACGTAAACTTTAAAGGGGAAGGCGTCCTGCGCACAGAGCGTTATCAAGGCCAGGGATGGGGCTTGCTCCAAGTCCTCGAAAGCATGCATGGTACGTCTGACACTACTGCAGTTGATGAATTCTCGGGCGCTGCAAAGGCGATATTGACGCGACGCGTGCACAACGCTCCGGTCGCACGGCACGAATCACGATGGTTAGCGGGTTGGATTCGGCGCGTAAGCAGCTACAGTGGCCGCTAATTATGCGGGTAAAAATTTCCATACTGGCGTCCGCGCTGTTGTTGACTGTTTTTACCTATTCAATCAACGGTCAGTTCCGCCTCTTCGGACCGAAACAACCAAGGCCGACGCCACAACCAATGCGCAAAGCGTCGGCCCTTATTAGCAAGCAGGCACCATTGAAGGTGAATCAGTCTTTACTTAAACAGGCGACGCAGGACAACACGCGCATCGTCGTCTCGATTCCAAAGCAGCGGGCTTACCTCATGATCGGCGACGAAATCGTGGCCGATGGTCCGATTTCATCTGGCAGACGCGGGCACGAGTCGCCCATGGGCCACAAGCACGTGCTTGAGAAAGACCCGAATCATCACTCCAGTCTGTACGGCGACTTTGTGGACGGGTCTGGACGCGTGGTACGCGGCGGAGTCAGCGCCCGCATCGATTCGGCTCCGAGCGGCACGCACTTCGCTGGCGCGCCGATGAAATGGTTCCTGCGTTTGACCGAAGACGGCGTAGGCATGCACGTCGGAGTTTTGCCCGGCTATCCCGCTTCGCATGGCTGCATCCGCCAATCCGCCGATGGCGCAAAATTATTTTACGATTACGTGAAAGTCGGCACGCCTGTAGACGTGGGGGACTACTAACATCTCCGGCCTGTCATTCCGAGCGAAGTCGAGGAATCTCGGATATTAGACAGCAAGAGATGTCTCGACTTCGCTCGACATGACAAGAGCAATTAGGTTGTAGCAAGTATTTTCCGTCGCAAAAGATCAAACGCCGCCTGCGCGGTAAGTTGTTTAAACGTCTCGCGATCAGTCGGGAAAAAGAATTTCTTCGCGATCGTTTCGTCTGGTGAAGCCAGCGCAACGTAAACCGTTCCCACTGGTTTCTCCGCTGAGCCACCGGTCGGCCCGGCAATTCCAGTTGTTGCAAGAACATAATTGGAGCCTGCACAGGCGCGGGCATGTTCGGCGAGCGAGCGCGCGACCGGCTCGCTCACTGCGCCATGCGCTCTGATGAGCTTTGGATCCACGTCCAACATGTCGATCTTGGCCTGATCAGCGTAACAAACGTAGCCAGCAAGAAAAACGCTCGACGCGCCCGGCACATTCGTAATCCGGTTCGCAATCAATCCACCAGTGCACGATTCTGCGGTCGCCAATGTTTGATTGCGATTTCTGAGCAGTTTGACGACCACTTCCTCCAACGTTTCGTCCACTGTAGAGAAAATCGAGCGTCCCAGCGCGGATCTGATGATGACATCCGCCTGTTGGATCGCCTCCGGATTTCCGATAATGCGCACATCCACTTCTCCGGGGCGCGCGCAGTAGCCGAGCTCAATCCCGGGAATCGCCAGAACTTTTTCGCCTATTGCTTGCTCGACATTCGATTCGCCCATCCCAGAGATCTTATAGACGCGTTGCTCGATCGCGGAATTTGGTACGATCGAGCGCAAGATCGGCATAACGTATTTCCGAAACATCGGCTGAAGCTCGCGGGGCGGCCCTGGCAAAACAAAAACGTGTGGCGACGGAATGCGCGGATTGATATTCGCCTTCAAATAGAATCCCGGTGCGCTTCCGTTTTCATTTGGGAGAACCTGGGCGCCCGCCGGGACATCGGCCTGACGAGCAATGCCCGAACCCCATTTGATTCCGCGCGTTTGAAGCCTCTGCTGGAGGGAACTCAGTAATTGCGGATCCTGACACAGTTCTAATCCAAGTACATCTGCAACCATTTCTCGCGTGATGTCATCGCCGGTTGGGCCCAAACCACCGGTCACGAAAAGAATTTCGCAACGCGGAAATAATTCGGTCAGCGTATGCCGAATCGCTTCAGTATCAGGAACCGTTCGCCGCTCCTCGGTGCGTAAACCCACCGGAAAAATCTCGCGCGCAATGAACGCGAGATGCGCGTCCTGAACATCACCTAGCAATAGCTCGGTGCCGGTGTTGATGAGGGCGACGCGCATGGAGGATCGAAAAGCAACGTCGAACGCTCAACGTCCAACGTCCAATGCCGAAATCAGATCATCATCGCGGCAGGCCGGAACAGCGAGAACGCTGTTCGTAATTTCAAATTCGCAGTTCGATGGTTCGGCGTTCGGCGTTTTCCTGCGCCGGAATCAGGCCGCGGTCTTGTCCTGCTTTTTGCGAATGAGCGGTAGCTTTTTGCCCTCCACGACCGCCCGATTGATCGTGACTTCGGCGATATCTTCGCGACTCGGCACATCGTACATGATGTCGAGCATGATCCGTTCGAGCAGTGAACGCAGCGCGCGCGCGCCAGTCCCTTTTGTGACCGCCTGCCCCGCCAGCGCACGCAAAGCGTCCTTTGTCACGGATAACCGCACGCCTTCCATTGAGAAAAGCTTCGTGTACTGCTTCACCATCGCGTTTTTTGTCTCGGTGAGAATAGCTACCATTTCTTCCTCAGTCAGCGCATCGAGCGAACTAACAACCGGCAGTCGTCCGATGAATTCGGGAATCATTCCAAAAGCGAGCAAGTCTTCCGGTTCCACGTGGCGGATGGCTTGCTTTCGCAATGCTTCCTCCACTTCGAGGGTGGGGCTGCCAAAGCCCATCACTTTTTGGCCGATGCGTTTTTGAATGATTTTGTCGAGGCCAATAAATGCGCCGCCACAGATGAAAAGAATCTTCTCAGTATTGACCTGGATGTATTCCTGATGCGGATGTTTGCGGCCGCCCTGGGGCGGAACATTGCACGTACTGCCCTCCAAAATTTTCAAAAGCGCTTGCTGCACGCCTTCGCCCGAGACATCCCGGGTGATGCTCACGTTATCGGTTTTGCGTCCGATCTTATCGATTTCATCAATGTAAACGATCCCGATCTCGGCGCGTTTCACATCGTAATCGGCATTTTGGAGCAGCCGCAGAATGATGTTTTCGACGTCTTCGCCGACGTACCCGGCTTCAGTCAACGTCGTCGCATCGGCAATACAAAATGGCACATCCAGGATCCTGGCCAGAGTCTTGGCCAGCAACGTCTTGCCCGAGCCAGTGGGCCCGATTAACAAAATGTTGCTCTTCTCAATTTCAACATCCGCAAGTGGATCGGGCTGAAAGGCAGCGGACGCATCGCCCGGCGCCGCAGTTTGTAGGACCCGCTTGTAGTGATTGTGGACTGCCACGGACAGCGTCTTTTTAGCGATGTCCTGGCCAATCACATACTGATCAAGCGCGCGCCGGATTTCTGCCGGTTTGGGTACGCGGATATTGGAGGACTGACGCCGAGCGTCCTCATTGAGCTCCTTATCGAGAATGCTCTTGCAAACGTTGATGCAGCTATCGCAGATATAAACGCCGGGCCCGGCGATGAGCTTGCGCACCTCGGCATGGCTCTTGCCGCAGAACGAGCACATGGTCAGGTTAGAAGCGCGGGCCATATTGGTTTTAAAAAAAAGAGGCTATTATCCCGCCGCTTTGCGCGGTAAAGCCACCTCCGCGACTTCTACCGACCGGTTACTGGACGGCGGCGTCGCACCGTCAAGCAGCTTTATTTCCTTTCGGGACTTAATCACTTCGTCCACCAAACCATATGCCTTCGCCTCTTCTGCGGACATATAATAATCGCGGTCTGAATCGACCCGGACTTGCTCCTCAGATTTCCCGGTGTGTCGCGAGATGATTCGGATGAGGCGTTTCTTCAACTTGAACATGTAATCAACCTGGCGTTCCACGTCGCTCGCCGCGCCCTGCGCGCCGCCGGAAACCTGATGGATCATGATGTCTGAATTCGGCAGCGCAAAACGTTTGCCCTTCGTGCCGGAACAAAGGAGAACCGCCGCCATGCTGGCCGCCATCCCGAGGCAATAGGTCGTCACATCGCAGGTGAGAAACTGCATCGTGTCATAGACGGCTAGTCCTGCAGTGACCGAACCACCGGGCGAATTGATGTAGATATTGATGTCCTTTTTCGAGTCTTCCATTTGCAGAAAGAGGAGCTGGGCAATGACAAGATTCGCGATGTGATCGTCCATCGGCGTTCCGATGAAAACGATCCGATCCTTGAGCAGTCGCGAGTAAATATCGTAGCTGCGCTCGCCCCGGCCAGTCTGCTCCACGACCATCGGAATCAACACCTGTGAAACATTTTCGTCCGATACGCTCATGATTTTTCTTCTTTAACAGTGGCTTCTTGCGCCAATTCGACGCTAACATTCGCCTTCAGGAAATCAAGAGTCTTGCCCAGCAGGATCTGTTCAGCGACGTCATCCAACGCATCTTTTTGTTGCAGTTCCTTCCGCATTTTTTCGGGCGAAATATCGTAACGCGCCGCCTCCTGCCTAATTCGAACGTCGACATCTTCCTTGGTTACCTGAATTTTTTCGTGCTCCGCAATTCGATGCAGAATGAAATTTGTTTTCAACCGATTCGCCGCCAGCCCTGCGGCGCCGTCGATCAGTTCTTTCTCTTTTTGCTTCAGCATCTCATCAGTAACACCGCGCTCGCGATTTCGTTGCACCAATTCGGCCAGCGCACGGCGCGTTTCATTTTGGAGGAGCGCGGGCGGCAGTTCGAATTGAATCTGCTCGTGCAAATATTTAACGATCTGTGATTCCTTGGCGCGCTCGACATCATGCTCTTTCGCATGTTCGATATCGTGCTCGATCATCTGGTGAAGATCGGCAAGGTTTTTTCCCGGCACCAGTTTGGCCGCGAGCGCGTCATCGATCGCCGGCAAAACCTTTTCCTTTATCTCACGCAACGTAACGGCGTAATCGGCCTTTTTGCCTGCCAATTCTTTGACCGGGAAATCATCCGGGAAATGAACGATTACCAGGCGCGTTTCGCCCGGCTTCTGTCCGAGCAATTGCTCGCAAAATTTCGGCAGAAAATTGTCAGTCGCGAGATGTAGCCAGAATTTCTTGCCGCCTTGCAAATTCTTACTCGCCTGCGGCGCGATTTCGCTGATCGGCTTGTTGTCCACCGATCCCTCGAAATCAAGCACCGCAAAGTCGCCCATTTCCAGTCCGCGTCCCGGCACATCTACAAAATCAGCTGATTGATCACGCAAATGCTCCAGCGCCTCATCGACTTCGGCAGTGGACACGTTCGTGTCCGGCAATTGCACCTGAATGTTCTTGTAATCCGGCAGTTCGAATTCCGGTGCTGTGACTACCGTTGCGCGGAAGCGCATCGATTTGTCCTCGCCGAATTGGACGTCTTCGATGTTAGTCAAGGAAGCCACGCGCAATTGCTCCTGTTCGATTGCTTCATGATAACTTTTCGAAACGATTTTTTTGGTCAGCTCATCCTGGATTTCCTTGCGGAATCTTTTGTCTATCACGGCACGCGGAGCCTTCCCAGGCCGGTAACCTGGAATCTTGGCAAATCGCGCAAAGCTGTTTGCAATCGCATCCCACTCCTTTGCCACTTCCTCCGGCGGCAATTCAATCTGCAGCTTCGAGATGAACCCAGGCTGCTTTTCCACTTCAACCTTCATTACGAGACCACGCTACGCTGCGCAGTTTTGTAGGGCAACCGCTCCGGTTGCCGCTTCAGGAGGTTACACAACGCGTTTGCCTTTCACGAAAACCGAATGCGTCTGCGGGATTCCAAACCAATACGCCAGCTCACGATAATCTTCGCAATCGAAGATCGAAAAGTTCGCGAGCTTGCCTGCCTCTAGCGAACCGATCGTGTTTCCGCGATTGAGGCTGTAAGCAGCGTTGATCGTCGCTGCTGTGATCGCTTCCGAAGGTGACATTTTCATTTGCGTGCAGGCTAGCGACAAAATCATCGGCATACTCGGCGTTGGCGAGGAGCCCGGGTTGAAATCGGTCGCGATCACAACTGCAAGGCCGGCCTCGATCATTTCGCGCGTGCGCGGATAATCCGACAATCCGAGCGCATACACCGAACCGGGCAGCAGCACCGGTTGCACACCAGCGGATTTTAGTGCCGCAATTCCCTGTTCATCTGTTTTCTCCAAATGATCTGCCGTGGTCGCGTTCAACTCAGTGGCAAGTTCGGCCCCGCCGGAATTCGTGAGTTGATCAGCATGAATTCGGAGTCTTAGTCCGAGCTTCCTGGCTGCCTTCAAAATTCTTCTCGATGGTTCGACGTCGAAATAACCACGCTCGCAAAACACGTCACAAAATTCCGCAAGGTTTTGCCTTGCGATCTGCGGCAACATCTCATCGACCAGAAGCGCGATGTATTCATCAGTCTCCAGGTTGCGCGGAACCGCGTGCGCCCCGAGAAACGTTGGCACGACCTCAAGCGGAGTTTCTTCATTAAGGCGCTGCATCACGCGCAAAATCTTTAATTCGTCTTCGACGGTCAGTCCGTACCCGGATTTTGCCTCGACAGTTGTCGTTCCGCTGCGCAGGAACCACTCCCCATGTTTCTTTGCTTGAGCGAGAAGATCAACATCCGACGCCGCGCGCGTCTTCCCAACAGTTGACCAGATTCCCCCGCCCGCCCTGGCGATTTGCGCATAACTTTCTCCCCGCGCCCGCCGCTCGAAATCATCGAGGCGATTTCCGGCAAAGACCAGGTGCGTATGCGCATCGACAAACCCAGGGAAGACAACACGCCCGCCGGCATCGACAACCTCCGCGTCGCCTGCGATTTTTTCGATCTCGTTGCTCGACCCGACGATGTCGATCTTGCCTTCGCGAATCACCATTCCGCCATCTCGGATAATTGCTAGCTCAGACATCTCTGCGGAAACGCGCGGTCGCTTCGGCCCTGCGCGACCGGCCCGCGGATGCGCGCACCGTGTTCGTCGGCGAGCTCGGCCTGGGCGGTGAGCTGCGACGCGTTCAGCGGATCGCCGCGCGGCTCAAGGAAGCAGAGCGGCTCGGGTTCGAGCGCGCGGTGGTGCCGTCGGCGAGCATGTCTGACCTGAACGGGACCGGCCTCGAGGTCAAGGGCGTCGCGACGCTGCGCGAGGCACTCGAGAACGCGGGGGTCGCGGACCGCTAGCGGTGGATGTATTCGAGGCGATCCGCACGACGCGCGCGATGCGCCGCCTCGATCCGTCCCGCGAAGTGTCGGACGAA
>Ga0209689_1002621_pt1 | contig 13392 bp, 11 predicted proteins | sample GraSoiAngelo_149_FD_187119 | JGI IMG/M metagenome (GOLD analysis project Ga0209689, IMG submission 187119) | Grasslands soil microbial communities from the Angelo Coastal Reserve, California, USA - 14_1009_09_30cm (SPAdes) (version 2) | ecosystem: Environmental > Terrestrial > Soil > Grasslands ...
TATCGAACGTTTCGCCAGTGCTCCTCGTCGTATGGCTCCAAGAGGTGCTCAGCCACATGGAAAGCCTTGACGAAGGAGTCAACATCGTCCGCAGGCATCCGCCGCATTCGCACTTGCTCCTCTGGGTCGAGGCAGCACCCAAGTTTGATGCAGAGCTCGTCCAGAAGTGTCTTCATCGGGTCTTCGCCCTTCCGGTAACCGCCGCTCACCCCGAAATCATGACTCCGGACTGGGCCAAGCGTCGCGGTCGTGGGGAAGCAAGACGGGACCAGCCCGCGTGTGATCGGTCGGGCTCTGCCGATTCGTCGCCGAGGTGTCACCTACTGTGGTTTGAACCGGGCCCCGCAAATAACGCAGAGGCGAGGCGGCACCGTGCTGCTGACGATCCAGACAACGCACAGACCCGCGACGGACCTTGGGTACCTCCTGCACAAGAACCCCGCTCGTGTGCAGCAGTTCGAGCTGTCCGCCGGATCCGCGTGGGTCTTCTACCCCGAGGCGCAGGACGATGCCTGTACTGCTGCGCTCCTCGTCGACCTCGACCCGATCGCGCTGGTGCGAGGGCGGATCGGCGCGCGGGATGGCGGACTCTTGGACCAGTACGTCAACGACCGGCCTTATGCGGCCAATTCGTTCCTTGCGGCGGCCATCGCACAGGTCTACGGAAGTGCGCTGAACGGGCGCTCTGACGAGCGCGCCGAACTGGCGGACACGCCGATCCCCCTTGTCGCTAGGATCCCGGCGCTTCCGAGTCGTGGCGGTCCCGGTCTCATCGAGCGACTGTTCGCGCCCCTTGGCTACGAAGTAGAGGCCAGCCGTCAGCCGGTCGATCCCGGTCGGCCTGAGTGGGGCGAGAGCGCCTACTACAACCTCGTCCTCCGCGGGATCGTGCGGCTGCAGGATTTGCTTCGGCACCTTTACGTCCTCATCCCGGTGCTCGACGACGACAAGCACTACTGGGTCGGTCGGGACGAGATCGACAAGCTCCTCAGCCGAGGAGAGGGATGGCTCGCAGCGCATCCTGCACGTGAGCTCATCACCGACCGGTACCTGCGGCGTCAGCGACATCTCACGCGCGAGGCGCTGGCGCGGCTGAGCGCGGACGAGGCACCCGATCCGGATGCGGCAGAGGCAGCCCACACCGCGGAGGAGGCGCTGGTCGAGGAGCCGCTGCGTTTGAACGAGGAGCGCATCGCCAGCGTGTCTGCGGTGCTGACGAGCGCTGGCGCTAAGCGGGTGCTCGATCTGGGCTGTGGCGAGGGCCAACTGATCCAGGCGCTGCTCAAGAACCCGGCGTTCGAGCAGGTGACGGGCGTCGACGTTTCCGTCCGTTCACTCGAGACCGCCGCGCGTCGTCTGCGACTCAAGGAGATGCACGAGACGGCCCGGGCGCGCGTGCAGTTGCTGCACGGATCGCTCGTATACCGCGATGCCCGACTCGATGGGTTCGACGCGGCAGCTGTCGTGGAGGTCGTCGAACACCTGGATTCATCGCGTCTGGCGTCCTTCGAGCGCGTCATCTTTCAGTACGCGCGTCCAACAACAGTCGTCCTTACGACTCCCAACCGTGAGTACAACGTGCGCTTCCCATCGCTCCCCGCCGAGCGAATGCGCCACCGTGATCACCGCTTCGAGTGGTCGCGCACCGAGTTTCAGGCGTGGGCGGTTCAGGTCGCCAGGACTCATGGGTACACCACGCGGTTCATTCCGGTCGGTCGAGAAGATCCCGAGGTTGGTCCGCCGACGCAGATGGCGGTGTTCACCCGATGAACATTCCGCTGCCCGAGTTCGCGCTTGTTGTCCTCGTGGGAGCGTCAGGTTCAGGGAAGTCGACGTTCGCCGCGAAGCACTTCAAGTCGACAGAGGTGCTCTCCTCGGACTGGTGCCGCGCGGCGGTGTCCGACGACCCGAACGACCAGGCGGCCACGAAAGACGCGTTCGAGCTCCTGCACTACATCGCGGCAAAGCGACTCCGAGCGATGAAGCTCACCGTGGTCGATGCCACGAACGTGCAGCCGGAGTCGCGGAAGTCATTGATTCAGCTCGCGCGTGACAACGATGCACTACCCGTGGCGATTGTGTTCGACGTACCGGAGCGGATCTCTCAGGAGCGCAACCGCGCGCGACCCGACCGCGACTTCGGTCCCCACGTCGTCCGGCAGCAGGCCCAACAGCTTCGGCGCTCGCTGCGCGGGCTCCAGCGCGAAGGACTTCGTTACGTCTGGACCTTCGAGAGCGTCGAGGAGGTCGACGCGGCGACGATCACGCGGCAGCGTCTCTGGACCGACAAGAAAAACGAGAAGGGCCCGTTCGACATCATCGGCGACGTTCACGGCTGCTACGACGAACTGGTTCAGCTTCTTGGGCGTTTGGGTTATCAGGTACGGCACCCCGAAGACGGCGAAGTAGGGATCAGCGTCACGCCGCCCGAGGGGCGGCGCGCTGTGTTCCTTGGCGATCTCGTGGACCGCGGCCCGAACGCGCCAGACGTCCTTCGATTGGTCATGGGCATGGTCGAGAGTGGCGCCGCGTTCTGCGTTCCCGGTAACCATGAGGCCAAGCTGCTTCGCAAGCTCCGCGGCAAGGACGTACAGCTCACGCACGGGCTCGCTCAGACCGTCGAGCAGCTTGACCGCGAGACGGCGGAGTTCCGTGAGCGGCTCGCGAAGTTCATCGACGGGCTGATCAGCCACTTTGTGCTTGACGACGGCAAGCTTGTTGTGGCACACGGAGGGATGAAGGCCGAGTACGCCGGACGCGCGTCGGGCCGGGTGCGCGAGTTCGCGCTCTACGGAGACACGACCGGCGAGACCGACGAGTTCGGGCTTCCCGTCCGCCTGAACTGGGCCGCTGACTACCGGGGTCGCGCAATGGTCGTTTACGGGCACACGCCCGTCCGCGAGCCCGAGTGGCTCAACAACACGATCAACATCGACACCGGCTGTGTGTTCGGCGGCGCGCTCACCGCACTCCGTTACCCGGAGAAGGAACTCGTCAGCATCCCTGCGGCGCACACCTATTACGAGCCGGCCCGTCCGTTCCTTACTGCGGAGGAGCACGCCCCGCGGCTGACGGCGCAGCAGCGCCATGACGAGCTGCTTGAGCTCGAGGACGTGATGGGCAAACGCATTGTGACCACGCGTCTCGCGGGAAAGGTGACGGTGCGCGAGGAGAACGCGGCCGCGGCGCTCGAGGCTATGAGCCGCTTCGCTGTGGACCCGCGGTGGCTTGTGTATCTGCCACCGACGATGTCGCCGTCGGAGACGAGCTCCATCCCGGGACTGCTTGAACATCCGACTGACGCCTTCGCCTACTACCGCGGACGCGGCGTAGGCCGAGTCGTCTGCGAAGAGAAGCACATGGGGTCCCGCGCGATTGTGGTCTTGTGCACTGATCCCGTCGCGGCCGAACGGCGATTCGGTATGCAGTCCGCCGCCGGCGGGATCGTCTACACACGAACGGGGCGGCCATTCTTCAGCGACCCGACGCTTGAAGCTGCTCTTATGGAGCGGCTGCGCGCCGCCGCGGGCGGGGCCGGTCTCTGGGACGAGCTCAAGACGGACTGGGTTCTCCTGGACTGCGAGCTCATGCCGTGGTCCCTCAAGGCGCGCGAGCTGATTCAGCAGCAGTACGCGCCCGTGGGCGCGGCCGCCCGGGCAGCCTTGTCGGAGGAGCTCGCCGCGCTCGATGCGCGGTCGCAGCCCGAACTTTCGGAGCTCGTGGCCAAACGCCGCGCGCAGGTCGCGGATATCGAGGCGTTCAGCGAGGTGTACCGCAGGTACACCTGGGACGTGAACGGGATCGGCGATGTCCGACTCGCGCCCTTCCACATACTCGCGAGCCAGAACCGCGTGCACAGCGACCAGCCGCACGCCTGGCATCTCGAGCGACTCGGTCGGCTCGCGTCAATGGACGGCTCGGTGATCATCGCCACACCTTCCATGGACGTCGACCTCGCCGACCCCGCCAGCGAACAGCGCGCGGTCGAGTGGTGGGAATCGTTGACGGCGCGCGGCGGCGAGGGCATGGTGGTCAAACCATCGGACTTCACCGTGCGGTGGAAGAGCGGGGTCGTGCAGCCGGCGCTCAAGGTCCGTGGGCGCGAATACCTGCGCCTTATCTATGGGCCGGACTACACGCAGCCCGCGCACCTCGAGCGCTTGCGGGAGCGTGGTCTTGGCGCGAAGCGATCGCTTGCCACGCGTGAATTCGCCCTCGGCCTCGAGGGGCTCGAGCGTTTTGTTCACGAGGAGCCCCTGCGCCGGGTACACGAGTGCGTGTTTGCGGTCTTGGCCCTGGAGAGCGAGCCGGTCGACCCCCGCCTCTAATCCCACAACTCCCGTTATCAGCCTTCCTTCGGGAGTGTGAGCCGGTCGAACCATGAAAGGTATTCATCGCTAAGCCGTGCTACGAGGGGCGAAGTCGGTGCCTCGTACTCGGCCGAGGCGAGCACATCCCGGAAATCGGTCTCAGCGGCGCGTAGCAGAGACTCGAGCCTCACCAGATTGCCGCCACTCAAGCGGACCGCCGCAAGTAATACGCGGCTGCGTCCCTGCTCCTTCGCGCTCGGGTCATAGCCGTCTGCCAACTCCTTTGCGCGAACTCGTTCGAAAGGTGCGAAGGTGCCGGCGATGGCGCGGTCCACGAGTTTCGAGTTGAATTCAACGCCGCCGGGCCATGCGCTTCGCAGTTGCTCTAATCGGTCGGTCATCAGAGCGGGATGCCCAGAACCACCGGCATTCCGGCCGAGTGTACGCAGCCAGGGCCCTTGGGTACCTTTGACCGGCTTCGATTTCGAGTCCCTATCCCGCGCGGCACATCGGGCCGAGCTCGCATCCCGAAGGCGTTTGATCTGCGAGGGTGCGAGGGCGCGTCTCGCGCTCGACCTGACGGGTATCTGATTGCAGATCAGGTGAGGCGAGCCCAGTTACGAATCAGAAGCGCGCCGTTGCGGCCGCCTCGGCACTGAGAGTTTTTCTTGCTGGCCAACGAGGGTCGGCCGGACAATTGATTGCGTGCGCATAGAACACGATCGCCGGACACTAGCCGGCGAACTCGCACGGGTCGCCGGAGTTTCCACAGACGATGTCGATCGAGCAATCTTGTCGAACCACGAGGGATACCCGGCTGAGAGACGGAACATGGTGTCAACTCTCGCATCGGTCGCTTGGATGACCGCATTACTGCGGTCGCTAGATCAGAGTGAGCGCGACGTTTGGCTGCTGGAGACGGGACAGGACGAGGAGACTCGCATCGCTCGCCTGCTCCGAGGCCGCATTCCAGATGTGTGTGGCGACCTGGCCGAGGCGCAGGCCGGCCCCTTCGACGTGATGTGGGACGGGAACTGGCCGCATGGGGTTGCGCTCCTTCGCCTGCGCGGCCAAATCCCCGCTGGCGCTCGACCCGGTCAAGTGCTCGTGGGGAGTGACGGCGGCGGCACTCGGATCGAGATACGCGTAGTTGCGGATAAGGACGGCGTCTTGACAGGAGATGTGCTTTCGGAAACGTGGAAGGACCCGCCGTTCGAGGATGTGTGGCTGGAAACGTATCGACGTCTAGCGACGGCGTATCCGGAGGAAGTTCCTGAGATTCGCCCTCGCCGATGAGTCACGCCGGTGCCTGTCCCATGGCGGCGGGGTCGACGCTGCCGCGGGACTTGCTGCTCGGCATTACGGTTCATTGCCGAATGCGGACCTGACTGCGAATCAGGTCCCTCACGAGAACCATTTTTCTCTGTCTATGAGCCGCTCGCTCCGCTAACCCCGCTCCGAGGCCACGAAGCTTCCTAGGTTGTCTTGATTCACGCGGGTCTGGCTCCCGTCCGCGGCGATAACGAGTAGCGCGCGACTTTGATCGGTCGCGAACACGGTGCTGCCATCACCTGAGATCCACACTTCACCGATTTGCGCACCGGTGGCTATTTTCGCGAGCGGCTTGAGATCGGGGATTCGAAGAACCGTGATGCCGTCGTCGGCCGCTGCGTAGAGCCGGAGGCCATCCGGTGATACGGGCACGGTCGACGGCGTGCCGCCGGCGTTGGCCACGGGGAAAAGCCATGCGAACGGGCCCGGATCAGTAAGCTTCTGCGGCGTTGGCAGCGGCCCGAGGAGCGCCTGCGTCCTCAGATCGATGACCTGCATCACATCGCCGAACGCGGGGTATTGATGCAGATAAAGAAGTTGTCCATCGGGAGTGAAGATCGGCGCGAGCCAGAAGGGATTCCGCATATCGGCCTGTACCACGCCGGTGCTGGTCAGAGTAGTGAGGTCGAAGAACCAGACCTTGCCGTCGAAATGGCAGAAGACCGCAAGAGTGCGACCGCCGGTTACGACCTTCGGCGCGATCCCAGGACCTGGGCAGGAGGGAAATTTCCGCCCGGCCTGACCGTCAATCGCCGCGGCGACTTGGACCAGGCCGCTCGCCGTGACGTTGAAGGCGGTCAGTCGTAGGGGGCTGCCCCAGTCGACGATTGTGTACAACCGCTTCGAATCGGGGGCGAAGACGAGCGTCGACCACGTCAGCGCATTGGTCTGACCGCTCATGGTCAGGCCGGGGTGCGACGCGTTGGGGTCATGACCGAGCGGCGTGACCTGGGACAACCCGCTCTGCAGGTCGATCACCTGGACGTATGCGAGTGATCCGAGGAGCGCCAACCATCGCCCATCGGAGCTGAAAGCGGCGTCGAGGACCGCGCCGCCGGGTGTCGGCCCGTACGAGCGCAGAAGTACGCCGTCGGAGGCTGAGTAGGCGTTGACCTGGTCGCCGACGACGAACAGCTGGCTCCCGTCAGCCGAGCGCCAGAAGTGGCCCAGCCCTGCGTCCAATCGACCGACGATCCTTCCTTTCGGGTCCACTCCGATGAACGATGCGGGGGCGCCCTGCGGCGGGTTCACGCTGACCCAGGCGATCTGCGCGGCCGGGCTGTTCCGCGTAATCGGCTGTGGGATCGGCCGGGGAAGCGACGGGCGCGGCGTAGCGCTGGCCGAAGCACTTGCGCTCGCGGTCGGGCTCGTGGTTGGTCCGGGCCCTGCGGCTTGCTGCCGGAACGCCGAGAGCTCGCGGCCGGCGAAGAGCGCGGCGACTGCAACGACGACGGTGGCGAGCGTCAACGCCAGCGATCGCGCGAGCGGCGAGCCTGAGCGACGCTTCGCCAATTGCTCGAACGGCGGAAGCTCGAGATGAGCGGGCCGTCGAAGGATGCGCTCGAGGCGTTCTTCTTCGTCGCGCTCGTCGTTCATCCTCCGCCGCCTCGTCGCCCGTACGCCGCTAAGAATGCGCGTCGGCCGCGCGCGATTCGCGATTTGATCGCTTCATCGCTGCGCCCCGTCAACTCTGTGATCTCTCCACGAGTGAAACCTTGGGCGTAGTGAAGGACGAGCGCGACCGCTTGATCGGGCGAGATCGCTCGTAGCGCTTCACGGACGGCGATCGCCTCGACATCCAGCGCGTCCTGCGGGTCGCGGTCCGTGTCGAGAAACGGCAGAAACGCGATGATGCGGCGACGACGAAGCCACTTCGTTCCCAGACGCGAAGCGATCGTGTAGAGCCAAGCGCGCGCGCTCGGCGGCTCGCGCAGCGCGCTCTCGTCTCTCATACCTACGACGAAGGTCTCCTGCATTAGATCGCTTGCCACCTCCCGGTCTCCAGTGAGCCGCAATAGATAGCCGGCCAACTCCGCGGCGTGTGCTTCGTACAGCTCGCGCCAGGGCAAGCGGTCAGCGACCCTCGTCGCTTTCACGGGTCCATCTAGCACGTGCTCACTATGTAAGGGCCTCGACAGGGACGGAATGGGTGCACCCTCCTGGCGCGAGACGCCGCTGTCGTTCGTGCTCCGGAAACGAGCTTGTTAAAAGTCAGGTATCAGGTGAGTCAGGTGAGCTTCCGAGAAATCAGGGAAGCATCGCGATTCCCGCGAACAGCGACTTCGATCAATAGCGGTGCGGGTCCAAGCTGGGGAGGGTGGATTCGAGCCACCGATTACCTGATCCAGAGTCACGTGCCCGTAAAACGCCCTCACAGAGGAGATTCCCAGAATTGGGCCGATCCGGCCTTCAGAAATCAGGGGGGATCAGGCGCCCAAGAAAATCAGGGCCGGGAACGAACATCAACCTACGGACTCAAGTAGGCATATGACGAACTCGCTCGACGGTGCGTTGAAGTGCAGTGGCGACAGATTGCTGAATCTGCCCGATCACTGCGTTTTCCCAAAGAACATCTACCAATGCCTCGTTCGGGTAGCCGCGAGCACCCGTTCCCGCTGCTCGCCCTAACTGCGCCGCAACGACTCGAAGCATTTCGTTGAATGCTCGAAGTCCAGCACCCCCGCGTACCGCATCTGTTCTGCCGACCTCGTATTCGCCACGGGCCGAGAGCGTTAGTTCATCAACGAGAACCGCTAGAAACCTCGCAGGGTTCGAACTCGTGGCTGCTTCGAGCAGCTCACGTCGAAGACCGACTGCTATCCCTAGGTGATTCGCCCCGATGTCCATGTCGCCTCCTCAGCGTCTTCACGCGCGGCCTCATCGCAGCCCTGTGGTCGCCGCGAGCAAGCGGCGAGTCTTCCGCTACGCGATCTTGAACTCGTATGGACCAGTTGGATGGAGGACTTGAAACTCGTCTTCTCCGATGCGGCGGTACGCCACCCTCAAGTTCGGTAGGAGCCTCACCACTTCAGGCAGGAGTCGCATCTTGTCGAAAACCCGGATCGGATGGTCGGTGAGGATGAACACATTGACCTCGCCGACTCCGGCGTCGTGACCATCAACCGTGGCCAGGTCTCCCAATAGAAGTTCGAGCGGCTTTTCCAACCGGACCATTGCGTCGAACGCTTCTCGCGCCGAGCTTCGCAGTTGAAGGACTAGTTGGTAGTGAGGTTCAGCCTCTAAGGTCATTGGCGATGATCGCGCCGCGTAAAGTGCCTTCGATCAGGTGCCCGTGAGCGATGCTTCGGTGAAAAGTGGCCTACGAGGTGCGAAATCATTGGCTGCTGGGGAGGGTGGATTCGAACCACCGATTACCTGATCCAGAGTCAGGAGCCTTACCGCTTGGCCACTCCCCAAAGAGTGAACACGCGAATTATCCCAGAGCAGCCCTGGCCGAGTCGACATCGTCGCGCGCGATCAAGACGAGCGTAAGAAGGAGCAGCGGGGCCACGCCCAGCGCGTAGACGAAACCGCCGCCCATGCTGATGATCGACATCGCGTCGATCGCGAACGCGGCGGCCGTCAATACGAGGGCCGATGTGCGCGAACCGGTGCGTGTTCCGATCACCGCGAGCGCGGGCGCGAGCGACCACGCGGCGATCCACAGGAGAGGGGCGGGGAAGAGATCGTCGCCCTGCGCGGCGATGAGATTCTCCGAGTGACACTCCTGGGCTCCGGGCTGTCCGGGAGCGGCTGTGACGCTGCAGCTCGTGTATGTGGGTCCGAAGAGGATCCACACCCCGAGCGTCACCCCAATAAGAAGGGCGAGTACGGGCGTGAAGCGGGCGGCGCGGCTCACGGCGCGACCCTAGATCAGGATCGCTGCGACGCAAGTCCCTACGCGATGAGTGATTGGGGTCGGCGGTCGTCCTCGGGGCGCCACACGCGGGCGCGCTTGTCCTTTGAGGCGGGGCGCTCCCCCGGCTTGAGCTCGACCTTGCACCACACGTCGTCAACGAGGGCTTCAAAAGAGAAGCGACCCTGGTGCCGACCTTCCAGGGTCGCTACGACGTGATCGGGAGCACGCACCACGAGCGAGACCTGCGCGCCTTCCTTGAGCGCGTCGAGGGCATGCGCGCTGATCGCGATGACGCTCTGGTGCTCGTTCATGATCCGGATCTGAGAAGGGACGATGCCCGCGCTCTCGAAGCGCAGCCACGTGAGCATGTTTTCCTCGAAGACGCGCCACATGAGTGGCACGACGAGGTCGTCGCCGGTCGGAAGGACCGTCGGTTCGTCGTCGACCGCAACGTCCTCGCTCCCAAGCGCACGCGAGTACTCGCCGATCTTCATCCGCGCCTCGTACAGTTGGCGCTCAAGGTGGCGTTGACGCCGCTTCACGCCGAGCTCGTTCGCCTCGGCCGTCGCGCGCGAGTCCTGCGCCCGCTTCAGTGCATCGCGGAGGTTCGCGACGTCGTTCACCGCCCACTCGAACTGGCGGATGACCATGGCGACGCGTTGGTCGGCCTCAGCCTTGAGCTCGTCGGTGGCCGACGCGAGCGTCGTCGCGGCGATGTGCCGGTTCACGCGTGTCGTGAGCCAGGAGAGTGCGGCGCCGGCGGCGAGGCCAACGACGATCCCACCGAGGAGACCGCGAGCGACGCCGTCGACAAACGGAAGGAGGACGAGGCAGAGCGCAAGGGGCGCGATCCACGGCAGGTACCGCTGCGTGCGAACGTGCGGCCGAGCCGTGTGGCGCTCAGCGGCCTTCGAATGCGCGTCACAGAGGGCGCATTCGTGGCCGATCCGGTGCTGTAGGGCTCCGTTCACCTGTCGTCCTCCCGTTCCTGAGCAGACATTCGGGTCCGCCGAGCAAGCGGGCATCACGAAAACGGGGGACCAAAGCGAAGTCCCCCCAGGTGGGGGAGTACGAGGGGGGTAGGACCCTGCCCCTCCCGGCGTACGTGCGCGTAGGCCCTCTTCGTCTCTCGTTACGGGTGCCGGTTCTTTCTACGGTTGCGTGAGCCGGGGGAGTGGGTTTCCCGGCGGAGGTAACTAAAGATGAGGGCCTTGCTGCGACCCCTATTTGTGGGAGCGCTGAGCGTCGCCATCGCGGCGACGGGCCTTTTGGGATCGTCTTCCGTAGCCCTCGCCGCAACAGGGCCGAGGATCACTACCTGGTCCGTGACCGCACCTGTCTATGAAGGCGACAGACCGTTCGCAAACGCGACATTCACCGACCCCGACCTAACCGACCAGCACACGGTCGAGATCGATTGGGGCGACGGCACCACCCCCGACACGTACCGGCTGACCGTAGGGGACCGGAGCTTTTCTCTTCAGAAGACCGTTCCCTATGTGAGCGATTCGTCTGGCGCCGCGCTGACCGTGACGATCACCCTCAGCGACGGAATCTTCGCGACAACGCGATTCGTTGGGGTCACCGTGCTGAATGCGGCGCCGTCGATCAGCTCCTTCGCGCTCTCTTCGGCCTCCGTCGAAGCAGGCAAGGCCGTGACGGCGACCGGCACATTCGCCGACAACGGTGCCGCCGACACGCACACCGTTACCGTCGACTGGGGCGATCTTTCGCCGACGACGACCCTGAACCTCGCTGCGGGCGTTTCCTCGTTCACCACGGGTGCGCACACCTACGCGACCTCCGGTGACTTCACTGTCACCGTGACGGTCGCGGACAACGCCGGCGCATCCGCCACCGCGACGTCGAGCGTGAGCGTGCATCAGGCGAACCAGGCGCCGAGCATTGCTTCGCTCAATCTGACGACCGGCGCCGAGGGCGGGAGCTCCAGCCTTGCGCTGACTTTCGCGGACACCGACGCAGCCGACTCGCACACGGTCTCGGTCGCGTGGGGCGATGGCGCCACCTCCGATTCGGGGACGCTGGCGTCGACCGTGACGACGTTCGAGGCGTCGCACGTCTACGCCGACACCATCGCGTACTCAGTCGTTGTCACGCTTGCCGATAGCGCAAGCCACACCGTGACCGCGAGCGCATCGGTCTCGCCGACAAACGTCGCGCCTGTCGTTGGGACCCTTTCGCTTTCGCCGACCTCAGTCGTTGATCACCAGACGTTGACCGTGGGCGGCACGTTCACGGATCCCGGCACGGCCGATACGTTCACGCTCACCATGGACTGGGGTGACGGAACGTCGTCGTCGCAGTCACTTGCGGCGGGGACCCGTTCGTTCTCGGACAGTCACGCGTACAACGCGGCCGGTCCGATCACCCTCAAGGCGACCGTCGCCGACCACGATCTTGGGAAGGCGAGCTCGACAGCGGACCTCGTCGTTCTCCCGAGCAACCACGCGCCCGCCGACCTCGCGGTCCAGGCGACCGCAGACCTCGAGGGCGGTAGCAGCACTCTGAGCGTGTCCTTCACCGACGCCGAGGCGTCGGACAGCCACACGGTGGCGATCACCTGGGGCGATGGCGGCACGGACAGCGTCTCCCTCGGATCCGGCGCAACCTCGGCAACCCCGAGCCACACCTACCTCGACTCGGGCACATACACCGTCGCGGTCACCGTGACGGATGGCGGTGGGCTGTGGGTCGCCGGCGGCACGACCGTGACCGCGATGAACGTCTCACCGTCGCTCTCGAGCCTGACCTTCTCGCCGTCGTCGGTCACCGACCACCAGACCGTGACCGTGACCGGGACATTCAGCGACCCCGGCACGCTGGACACATACACGGTGCGATTCGCGTGGGGCGATGGCAGCACGTCGCCGGACTCGCTCGCTGCGGGCACTCGCAGCTTCAGCGGCTCGCACTCGTACGTCACCTCAGGCACATACGACGTGATCGTCACCGTCACCGACCGCGACAACGGCGTCGGTACTCAGGACTCGTTCCTGGTGGTGACCGCGCACAACACCGTCCCGAGCGGCCTCGTGCTTGACTCGAGCGTCGCCGGAGCCAACGTCACGATCAACGGCGGCTTCGACGACCCTGACGCTCTGGACACCCACGACCTCGCGCTGACCTGGGGCGACGGTGTCACAACGACGCAGGCCCTCGCCGCCGGGGCGACCACGTTCACCGCATCGCACGTGTACTCGGCGAGCCGCACATATACCGTCAACGCGACCGTCACCGAGCCATCCGGCGCATCGACGAGCGCGACCGCGCAGGTCGCTGTTACCGTGCCGACCGTCAGCGCTTCGGACGTGCTCGATCAGATGTCGGCGCTCGTCCTGAGCTTCAACCTCGATCGAAACACCGAGCGTTGGCTCCTGAAGAAGATCGACGACACCAAGGACTCTCTCGCGTATGGCAACGGGCAGGTCTGCTCGAGCGGCGGCTCACTCGACCGCCTCATGTCGTACGCGCAACGCAATCTGACAAACGACGACTTCGCGGCCCTGAGCGCACTCGCAACGCAGGCGCGGAGCGCCGCGGGCTGCGGCGATGCGAGTGTCCGCACGGGTAAGGCGTCCAAGGCGGTACTCGCGTACGCATCCGACAAGGGCAAGGCCGAGAAGACTGCGAAGACGAAGAGCCACGACCTTCGATCGGCGGGCCACGACTCCCGCTAGCCAACCAAGCCCCCACCTCCCCCAAGCAGCGGCGGGCCGTTCGCGCGGAGAGCGCGAGCGGCCCGCGCGTGTCAGGCTATGGATGGATGAGCGATCGGAAGCTGCCGCGACCCCGGGACGAGCTCGCCCAGTTCCAGCCGTACCGGACGCAGATGCTCAAGGCCGACGTTCGCATAAACGCGAACGAGTGGCC
>Ga0209689_1002625_pt1 | contig 13379 bp, 6 predicted proteins | sample GraSoiAngelo_149_FD_187119 | JGI IMG/M metagenome (GOLD analysis project Ga0209689, IMG submission 187119) | Grasslands soil microbial communities from the Angelo Coastal Reserve, California, USA - 14_1009_09_30cm (SPAdes) (version 2) | ecosystem: Environmental > Terrestrial > Soil > Grasslands ...
CTTCTCCGGCGGCAGCGTATTTAATCTTTCCCATTCGCGGGCGAGTTCGTCAGGGTCATAGCCGATGAATTGACCCGTGGACGTGGAATAAATCCCTGCGTCGGCAGATGCTCCTGTCATGTGCGTGACGGCTTTCCAGTAAGCGGCGAGTTGCGGGCGATATCGCGCGTGCAATGTCTCGGTGTTGTCGGACGGCACGCGATCGGTTTTCCAGTCTAGGATCAGGCACTTGCCGTTGCTTCGTTGAAAGAAGGCGAGATCGATCACTCCTTCGATGCACCGATTGTCGTCCAGTTTCCAAAACAACGGCATCTCGGCGTGGATAATCGATTTGTCGCCCTCAAAGTGGCGCCGAAAATTTTCAGGCTTGGATAAATGAGCAAGGAGAAGCTTCCATTCGCGCTGCGAACGCGCCGGATCGGGTGAGGACGTGAGGTTCACCTGGAAGGTTTTCTCCCACAGTTTGAACAGCTCAGATTCATTCTTGCTGTTAAACGCCAGTCCGGCTCGGACCCACTTGAGTCGTTGAATGAAATCGTGCCACCAAAGTCCGTAACGCAACGCAGGGCTGGTCGAGCGCGGCGTTGGTGACGGCTCATATCGAATTTCCTCGAGCGTGGCAGACTCTTCTGACGGTAGACCGCTTGGATTCAGTTTGCGCACAAACACCGAGGCGTTTTTGATTGCAACTGACTTGTCGATCTTCGCGCCCGGCAGTTGGATGTCGATCTTATCAATTCTTGCTCTTGCTCGGTGGTGCTCCGTGGTGTTGGCGCACGACGCTGGCTCGACGCCGATGCGCGCAAACGCCGCTGCGTTCACATCGTTCTTGTCGGCTTTGAGCCATTTCGATTGCGAATGGCTGTGAATCTCGCCGCTAGTCTTTGCAAACAACTCGTTGTCGAAAGCCAGCACGAGCGTGTGCTGCGCGCGGGTTAACGCCACATAGAGCAAGCGTTCCATTTCCTGGCGATTCTCGCGTTCGAGCAATTCCTGGATTTCGTCGGTTGCGTCAGACAAATCGAGAAGAACAATCGTTTCGCCGGTCCCACGGATCTTGAGCAGACGTGGGTAACGCGGCGAGGCCGATCGAACGTCGCGAGTCAGAAATGGAACGATCACCGCCTGCCACTCCGAGCCTTTAGCTTTTTGCGACGTGATCAATTGAATCGCATCCGGGCGAGACGGCCGGATCTCGCGCGCATCGGCGAAATGCGTTCGTAAGTGTTCCGCAAATTCGGTCAGAGTCATGCCTTCGGCTTCGGACGAACCAGCCAGGGCGAGGAGCGCGTCCAGTTCGCCATCAAGATTTTCAAAGTCCGCTCGCGGCAAACCGTTGAGCCGCTCGCGCAATTGTGTCCGGCGGACGATTTCGTTAACCGCGTCGAACAGTGGTAAAGGCAGGATCGACAATCGGATCTGGGCGAGCAGGCTAAGTTTTTTGGAAACGATATCGCCGCCGCTAGTCAGGGTCTCGATTTGGAAACGGTCGCCGTATCCTTGCGAGAAAACCGCCAGATCGTGATCAGAGATGCCGAAGAGCTCGCGGAGAAGGCCGGCAATCTCATAACCGCACCGGGGCTGCGACAGTACTATTAAGAGGGCGGTCAACCAGGCGTAGGCGGGGCTGTCGCCTTTCAGCTCCTTCTCCGACTGTATTTGGACATTGAGCCCGGCCGCCCGCAGGCCGCGGCGCAAGGTCTGAAGCCATTCTTTGCGGGGACAGAGAATGGCAACATCGCGCCAGGTCTCGGCCCGGAGTTTGGTCAGGCCGGTTTCTTGCAGCCATTTCCCAAGCTGGCGCGCTTCTTCAGCGGCTTTGCGCGCATCAGACACTTTGCCCCTCGGGTCTGGTCGGAACTTCGCGGGCTGCAAGTTGAGACGCACGACTTGTCCGGGCAAAACTTGCGGCCGGGGATTAAGCTCGACGAATGCGACCTGCTGGTCGCGGTCGTTCAGAATTTCCCGAAACGTTTTGTTCACGAAATCGAGTTGGGCGGTATCAAGCCGAAACGTGACCGAAAATTGGAGTGCTGCGGCGGCGCCCGTTTCAACCAGCGTTTCGTGGATCCGGCGATATTTGGAAAGATCGGCGCGGTCTCGGTAAATCGACTGTTGAAAATCGCCGACCATACAGAAGTCCCCGGGACGGGGATGATCGGTTTTGGTCTCGAGCCAATCGCCGGTGGCATTCGGCGGGCGGGTCAGTTCAAGCAGAAGCGAAAACTGTCGCGGATCGGTATCCTGCGCTTCGTCGAGGATGACACGAAAAGATTTTTCCCGAATTTCGCGCCCGATTTTGGGATGTTTCGTTAATTCGAGCGCAAGCGCGATTTGGTCGTCGTAAGTCAAGAGGCCGCGCTCGATTCTAAACTCGCGATAATCGCGCTCCACTTCCGCCGCCACACAAAGCGCAGCCTGATCGATCCATCGACGGATCGGCGCAAATGCCTCGCGCTTGATGCGAACGAAATCTTTCGCCTTCGAAAAACAAATCGGCCACCGGACAAAATCTTGAGTGTCACGCCATCTCTGTTCGGCGCGTTTCAATTCCTTTTTATACGGGGGCACGGTTTGCAGTGTTGCTCCCTGGGCGGAATAGCGGTGAACCGCGCTGAAGTCGGTGTCCGGACATTCTCCCGCGGGCGGATCACCCGGCTTTAAATCCGCGCGGCGCCCGAGCTCCATCAACGCGCGCGCTTGCACGTGCCGGAGCAGTTCGCGCCGATTTTCATCCGAAAGCGAGCGGCCGATCGTCGTCTGCTGTTGCACAAATTCGTTCCAAACTTCATCGTCATCGGTAATCACATCGAAAGTTGGCGGCAACCCGAGATAATGGCCGTAGCTCTCCAGCAATCGGACGCAGAAAGCGTGAATGGTGCCGAAAAAAGCGCGGTTGAATGCGGCCAGGACTTCCACGGTTACGCGAGCTTGTAAAACTTCGGCGCGAGCGCGCTGCTGCATCTCGTCGGCGGCGCGATTGGTGAACGCCACGACCACGAGTTGTGGCAGCCAATCACGCGCGTGATCGCCCTTTGCAATTTGGACAATGCGGTCGGTAATGGCGCGAGTTTTTCCGGAGCCGGCCGCTGCCACGACCGAAAAGTTTTTGTCGAACTCGGAAACGAAACGCTCGCGATTCGGCTGATCGATCGGCTCGTTCACGATCGATCGTCCTCGTCGTCGGCAAACGCCGGATGGGTCAGCACCCATTTCTCGTCCAAAAACTCTTTATCGATCGGCAGGGTCGCGAGCGGGTAATCCGGACTAAAACCGAACTCGTTTCGAATCAGGCCGCGCAGTCCGAAGATTCCTGTCTCCTGCATTCGATAAAGCTCAGTCCAAAAATCGGAGTCAGCGGCGAGATCGGCCATGGCCAATTGCGGCCGCTCCAGCTCAGTGCGCAATGAAAGAATGCTCAAGTGAATCTCGGCAGCGCCGAGCTCACGCGCGGCCAATCCGTAAAATCCGAGTTGAATGGCGTCACCGCGCACGAGTTTTTTTCGCAAATTGGCGGCGCGCGCTTCCGGTGTCTTTCCGGGCGGGGTGAGCGGCTTCACGTTTCCGGTTTTGTAATCGACGATCCAAACATCGGCACCGGTCAGCTGCAAATCGTTCGGTTGAGTTTGGGCAAGAATGAGATCGATCCGGCCGCGGAGTCGAAGTTTGTTCCCGTCGTTCAAGGAAAGGAGCTGGGGCGATTCCAGTTTCCACTCCGCCGCCATCCGCGGCCAGCCTTCCACTTCCGCCAACTTGCTAGCGAGAAAATCAGCCAGCGCAAGGGCATTACTCCAGCCGGAAGTCCACCAATCGGGCACGGTTCGGCCGGAGACGACACAAAGATCAACAATCGCTTTTCGGAATCTCTGCGCAGCGCGAGCGATCCGTTCGGACATCTCATTGCCTGTCGGAAAATCGACAAAGGTGTTTTTCTCTTCCGAAGCGGCAATCTTGGCGAGCCAGTCGTGCACCCAGGTCCCAGTGGCCGCGTTCCATTGGTTCAGGTCCGGCTCATGGTTTTCCACTCCGAGATATGTTTTTAACCAGATTAGCGCGGGAGTTTTAACAACCTTATCCCATTCCGTGGCGCGCAACGTGATCTCGCGGTCGATTGGCTTGCTCAACGCGAATTCATATTCGCCAAATGGAACTTCCGCCTTTCGTCGGGCTTCGTAGGCAATCTGTGTTTGATCGATCTCGGCATCTGTCGTCGGCGCTAATTCAAAAAGTTCCAGGTCCTTCAGCCAGGCGAACGTTTTCTCACGCAACATCGACATCGTTTCCTGCGAAAGCGGCGCGTTGCGCGCGGCGAAGTACGCCTGACTGAAGAGCTCGCTCGGATTCCAAATCCGTTCCGGCGCCGATTCCTGGAGCAAACTGGCGGTAATCGCGAGTCCGTGGTCCGCTGATTCGAGAGCCGCACCGAATTGCCGCAGAGCGATCTGCCGCTCGTCTTGCGCACTGAGGAGAAATGTTTTGCCTGGTGCGAGAGCTGAATGGCCTTCGCCTTGTTTCCCGCGGCGAGTGGCGCGCGCGTTTAAACCGACAATTTCCTGATCCGACAAAAAACCCGATTCGCGCTGGCTCTGCGGCCACTCGCTCTGGTTGAGACCGGCCAGAATCAGATGCGACCACTCGTGTCCGTCCGCCTCGCCATAAGAAAGCAGGTGGACCCGACTGTAGACGTGATCGGCCTGCGCTGCCCGGGCGATTGTAAACGAATCAAGAATTTCCTTCAGCCAGCACAGATAGATTGCGCGCGAAAATTCTACCGAGCTCGCGGCGCTCCATCGCTGGGCGAACCGTTCGATCTCGGTCCAGCGATGGTCCCATTTCAACTTGGAAAAGATCGGCTTCGTTTCGACGAGAAACTGCGCAAGCGTCGCCTTTGATGAGAGAAACGCGATTGAGCGGAGCACCTTCGCGATCCGAACGAGCTTCTCATTTTCCGTCTGCCGGGCACAGAACTCGCGCAACACACTGATGTCATCGATTAGAATCTGGCGATAAACCCAACGTAGATTTTCCCGAACCTCCTGAATCGATAACCCGTACATGGAATCGGGATTCGCTTCCAGGAATCGAAGGACCGGTTCGAGTTGATGGTTTTCTTGCAAGCGGAGCCACGCATTCCACGACGGCTCCTCGAATTCCCCTGGTGTCAGATGCCCGATGGCGTCGTGATGTGGAATACCGGCCTGCGTTAAAAATTCCGAGACAAGGCGCGCCAGAGCGCCCGCGCGCGGGAAAAGAATACCGAGACGGGAACACGATTTCTCCGCCAGAAATTTAAGGGCGATAGCACAGATCGCCTGCGCTTGCTCGGTGGCGTTGAGACCGACCAGAAATCGAGGTTCCTCCCGGTTGGCAGAATCGGTTCCGGTAATCACCGGCTGATTCAGATGGACGAACGGGCGGTTCCGTTCCGTCCGGTCCGCGATTGGCGCCGCCGAATCGAAATGTTCTTCCCACGTGCCGATCCAGGATTCCTCGGCTGCGCGAGTTTGCTCGCGTGGATATTCGAGAACGACGGTTGCGCGCTTTGCGAAAGAAACCGCCGCCTGGAGCAACGGCCAGAGTGCCCAGTGCTTCGCTGTAAATCCGATCAGAAGAAGATGGCTAAACTGCGGTGGCGTGCTCCTGATCTCTGCCAGGGCGTCGCGATCAGCCTCATGAACCAGCTTGAACTCGCATTGCCGAACCAGGCGTTGAAATTCTTGCATGATCTCGCGCACGGCAGTTGCGCCGATGTTTTGAAAATTCCAGCCTGCCGCGCTCACCTGATCGAAAGTCCGAAGCAAATTGTCCGGTGAACGCGAGATCGATTTCGCAATCGCAGCAAGATCGACATCTGCCGATATCCGGCTCGCGACCGATTCAGCGGCGATGGCCATAAGTAAACGAAGATGCTCGCGCAACGACAGCGATGAAGCGTCTTCAGCCAGCAACAGCTCACGAAGACGCGGCGGAGTAATAAATTTTACACCGAGCAGCGGAATCTCATGTTCCAACAATTTCGAACGCAGAAATGCAGCGCCGCTTGGAAATGGTGTAGCGACCGCAACGGTCTCGTTATTTTTCAGCGACGCCAGCTTAACCTCCTTGAACCACGGCAAGAGAACGCTTTCCCAGGCGCTGGCGAAGGAAGAGCCAATGTGTAAAGAAACAGATTGCTTTGGCTCTTCAGGCTCTCTGAGAGGCATCTGCTAACGGTAGCAGATTTTATCGTAGCGCGACGGCTGCTGATTTCGTCTCGCGTAGCTGCCGCGAATCACCGATGCGTTGAGTGACACCGACGCGGTCCAGATATTCGAGGAAAGGAATGATAACGCGGCGCGAGGTACCGATCTTCTGTCGGAGCTGGCTGGCCGTTGCGGGACCGTGTTTCGAGAGAAATTCGGCAACAGCGGTTCGCATTTGTTCGGCTGCATCGCGCAGCAAAACAATTTCGCTGTTCAATTCGACGATCTTCCCCTGTTCAATCAAAAACCGGAGCGCCTGTAGATGTCGATCTCCTGAAAAATCTTTGCGGCTTGGGGGATCGAATGGTTTCTCGGCGAGCGCAGTACGAATCTTTTCCGCCGCCGGTAATATCTCCCGTGGCAACGACGGACGATGCGAACTGCGCGCGATTTTGTTTTCGGCGCGAACAAAACCGTTCCCGGTAAGTTCCAAAATGATGGCGGCTAATAAGGCATCGGAGCCGATATTTAGTTCGGCACGCAACTTTGTGAAATCGAGGCCGCGTTGCTCCGGATGTTTTTTGTGAAGGACATCAATCAACGCGGTCGTCCGCGCGATCAAATCGCGCCAGTGCGGCGCCGCGGCAGCGATTTCGCCGCGTAAAACAATTTGGCCATCGCGCTCCAACCGGGTCAGTGCGTTCGCGATCTGGTCCGCGCTGGAGTTTGATTTGATCAACAGGCCAGTGGTTTCAGCAAAGCCGTCACGCGTGAGCTGTGAGGAAATGCGAAGATCGACATCATCAATGGCGCTAGCGCGTGTTTTCAAGAATTGAGACTGGGCAGTGCTTCGAAAGTTTTCGCGATTGCCGTCGACATCCAAGACCACGCCGCCGGCAATCGTGTTTTGCTCGGACGAATCGCGTACGACAAAACGGTCACCGACGAAAGCGAGCAGCGGTGATTCGAGACGCAGCTGAGCAATTGCGCACTGGCCGGGCTCGATTACGTCTTGATCGAGAAGGGAAATCTTTGCTCCGACACGGTCCGTTCCAAAATGGATGTGTGCCGAGCTCCCGCTTTTGAGCGGGCGCGCGGCCGGATCAGGTCGGCTCAAGCGCGCGGATTTTTCGAGAACGACATCGACAGTGTTGGCGGCGGCTCCGAGCTCGGCCGTAGTAACTGTATTGCCACGCTCAATTCCACTAGGTCTGATCGGAACATCCGGCAGACTGATTGCGGTGCGCATTCCCGGCTGCGCAGACTCCAACTCAGAACCGTGACTTTGAATTGAGCGGATGCGCGCTTCAAGATTTTGCGGTTGAACGATGACATTCTGGCCACGACGGAGTGGTCCATTACTCAACCTGCCGGTCACGACAGTGCCGATTCCGTGCAGCGTAAAAGCGCGATCGATAAACAAGCGCGGTTTTCCGATGTCGCGTTGCGGTTGCACGGTCGAAAACTCGACCGCAAGCGCGCTCTTCAAATTTTCAATCCCCTCGCTCGTGCGAACCGAAGTTGGAATAATCGGGGAGTGCGCAAAGGCGGTATCGCGCAGTTGGTTCCGAATTTGCGCGCTAACATTGTCGATCTTTCCCAAATCGCTTTTCGTCAGCGCGATCACAGCGCGTCTCACGCCGAGATAAGTCAAAATCTGCAAATGTTCTTCGGTTTGTGGCATCCAACCGTCGTCCGCTGCGACAACGAAAAGCGCGAGATCGATTGAACCGACACCTGCGATCATGTTCCGGACGAAATCCTCGTGGCCCGGTACATCGACAATGCCAATGCAAAAAGTTGAGAGTTGAGAGTTGATAGTTGATGGCGGTGCGGAAAGCTGGAGATGCGCGAAGCCAAGCTCGATTGTGATTTGTCGCGCTTTTTCTTCCGGCAAGCGATCGGGATCAGTTCCGGTGAGCGCCTTGACAAGCGCGCTCTTGCCGTGATCGACGTGACCGGCGGTCGCGAGAATGAAATGTTTCTCCATGATCTCGCTTCCAGAGTTAGAGATACAGAATCAACGTTCGCGGCGTCATCCTGAACGAATTGAAAGACCTCTCATAGGTTGATTGACCACACAATCTAGACAGCGTATTTCCTGCTTCGACTGTGAGGTCCCTAGCTCCGCTCGGGATGACGGCGTTGTTGAATGCATTCAGCGAGTTTTTGTGCATGCTGCGCGAATCGCGTCGGCGACGGCGTCATCCTGTTGAGGAAAAATTGTGCGCAGATCGAGTTTGAACCGCCCATTCCCAATATGGCCGATAACCGGTGGACTTGAGTTGCGCAGACGGCCGGCGAAATCGCTCATCGAACAATTCTTCGGAACAATTTCGATGGTAATGGACGACATTGTGGACCTTGGCAAGGTTCCGCCGCCGGCTTTGACTATGCCACGGCCAATGGCGATTTGCAGTGGCAAGCCCTCCAGCCGGCTGGCAATCGCTCCTGCTCGAGCGCGCAGTTCAAGTTCAGAGATTTGCAAAAGGGCAATCGCAGGAATTCCGCTTGTCGATTGATCGAGATGAAGATCGACAGTGGCTTGCAACGCAGCAAAAACCAATTTGTCGCAGCGCAACGCACGAAATAGCGGTTCGTGTTTCAACGCGGCGATGAACCGCTTCTTTCCTGCAATAATTCCCGCTTGTGGGCCCCCAAACAATTTATCTCCGCTGAAGCAAACAAGATCGGCGCCATCTTTTAACGATTCAGCAGGAGTCGGCTCGTGTTCCACGAGTCCCAGGCGCTCGGTCGCAAAGATCGCCCCGCTTCCCAAATCAGCGACAAAAGGAATGCGCTTTTTTCGCGCGAGCGAAGCGATAGCTGCCGACGACGGCGATTCTACAAAACCGCTCATGAAAAAATTGCTGCGATGAACTTTAAGAATGAGCGACGTGTTTGGCCCAATTGCCTTCGCGTAATCGTCGAGCGTCGTTTTATTTGTTGCGCCCACCCCCCGCAACTTCGCCCCGGCCGCCTCGATTATTTCGCCGATGCGAAAGCCGCCGCCGATCTGGACCATCTCGCCGCGTGAGATCACGACTTCCGATCGACGTTCAGCGTTCGATATTTGGTGTTCGATGGTGCGTCTGATGAAATGTCGAACGATCAGCACCAACGCGGCTGCGCAATTGTTGATGATCGTGGCGGATTCTGCTCCACTGAGCAAAGCGAGCGCATGCTCGATATAGGCGCCGCGGCTTCCGCGTTCGCCGGTCCGGAGATCATATTCGAGATTGGAATAACCTGAACCCAGCTCGCCAAGCGCGCGGACCGCTTCCGCACCAAGTGGCGCTCGCCCGAAATTCGTGTGAATGACGATTCCGGTTCCATTGACAACCGGCTGAAGACGGCTGGCGCGAATTTCCTCAACCGCCCGACGAACAAAATTGAGAGTTGATCGAAATTCGGGAATCTTTCCCTTCGTCCGCATTTTCGAAAGCTCGCGCCGGACAAGATCGACAATCATCGGGCGCGGCAGGTCGTAGTGACCGAGCGCAGCGAGAACTTTGTTCACGGCGGGAATTTCCCGGCGCGAGCGCGATTTTATCCGGTCATGCATATCAACGGACCACGCCGCCGGCCGGGAACAATTCTTCCGATTACGGCGGCGCAGGGCGTGGGCACTTTTCGTAAGATAGTTAGCACTTTCTCCAGTTTCGCTTCAGCGACACAAAGCAGTAATCCGCCGCTGGTCTGCGCATCAGTTAAAAGAATTCTGTGCGCCTCATCTGTGGTTCGCCAATCGACGAGGACAGTGGTGTCATAAAGATTTTGCCGGCTTCCTTCGGGGACACAGCCTTGTTCGATCAGATCGCCGACCTCATCACCAATCATCGGCACGGCGCTCGGATCGACATCGGCTGAGACGCCACTGGCGCGGCAAATTGAAACCAAATGGCCGATCAGGCCGTAGCCGGTGATGTCTGTGGCTGCGCGAACGAGATCACGCTCAGCGAGTTCGGCGCCTGCCGTGTTAATTTTCGACATCAGGGAAATGACCTTTTTCTGGAGTCCGCGCGAAGCCACCCCGCGCTTGATCGCGGTAGTGGCGATGCCGGTGCCAAGCGGTTTCGTTAAGACAAGCAGATCGCCGGGGCGCGCGTTTGCATTCGTAGTGACACGGCGAACATCAACAATTCCCGTGACAGCCAGACCATAGATCGGTTCTGGATTACGAATGGAATGACCGCCGATGATCGCGCATCCGACCTCGGCGGCCTTGGCCAGGCCGCCGCGCAAAATGGAAGAAATCACTCTGGGCGGAACGAGATCCGCCGGAAAACCGACGATGTTGAGCGCGGTCAACGGTCGCCCGCCCATTGCAAAGATATCGGAAAGCGAGTTGGCCGCGGCGATTTGCCCGTAGGAAAATGGATCGTCCACAATGGGTGTGAAAAAATCAACGGTCTGCACGAGAGCACGATGTCGATCCAGGCGATAAACGCCCGCATCGTCGAAGGTGTTCGAGTTCACGAGAACGTTGCGGTCTAACGAAATGGGAAGCTGCGGCAAAACTTGCCGCAGGGCCTGTTGGCTCAATTTGGACGCTCACCCGGCGCACGATGAGAGCGAAGTCAGTTTACGAATTTGCTCACGCGACATGGAGGTCACCCCCTTTCTCGATGCTGGATGCTAGATGTCCGCCAAGGCGGCAAGCTGAAATCTGGATTTCAGCGGCGCATCTTTGTGACCAATCGAAAATCGAAAATCGAAAATCGAAAATGAAACGGCGGAGAGGATAGGAATCGAACCTACCCCGCCACTTGCGTGGCGACGACGGTTTTGAAGACCGCGAGGGCCACCAGGCACCCTTCACTCTCCGGATTGCGGAAAGAAAAGAAAACATCGAACATCGAACACCGCACTTCGAACGCCGAAGTGAAGACCAGGAGCGATGCGAGCGCTTATTTACGTTTCTTAATCGCGCTGACGATAGTATCGAAATCCGGCCAGTCGCCAGAGTCGAGTTTGGAATGGAGGAGTTTGCCATTGGCGCGAATCTCGAAAGCGCCGCCGCTCGATGGGATCAGCGTGAGCGATTTGATGCGCTCGCCGAGCTCAAGAATTTTGGTCGCCAAACTGACGGCCTTCGGCGTGTAGTTTCAAACGACGCAGTATTCGATCGACACCTCGGTTTTCACCAACGAGCTCCTTTCCGACGTGAACGTATCGGTGTGAAGAAAGCCGGTCAAGAAGCGGAATCGCTCGATACGTTGCGAGATTCCTCGGTCGCCGCAGCGCGCGCTCGGGATGACAAGCGTGATTAAGCACGGTCAAAAAATGTAACGGCGGCTGCCCGTTCGCGAATCCGCCGGCTTGCGAAATCCACCAAATCGCGAAGCTTTCGGAGTTCATAGGGTCAGCCGCCGTTTTTCTTGTTCGGCGGCCCCTATGAAGAGCGCCTCTACAAATTGATACGTTACCGCTAGAAGGCGAAGTTGATGCCGCTACGAAACATGCCGAAATTATTTTTCGGCCCGTCGATCACGCCGAAGCTCAAGTCGCTAGTCAAACCGACATGCCGCGCGATTCGGAATTCGAGACCGGCTCCGAATTGGCCGAGCAATTTGGTTTCGCTACCGACGTGATGCGTCTGGGCATGGACAGCGAACGCGTCCGGCGGCCCCTGTGTGGTGAGGACATCCCTTTCGCCGCCGCCAAAAATCGCACCGACACCGGCCCAGGCATAGGGCGCAAAACGTGTGCAAGGAATTGGATAGCGCAATGTAAATGTTCCTAATACCGCGCCAATCGTATGGTCGTGATTGATTCTTTCGCGAGTAAAAATCGGGATCGTCGGGTCCTCGAAGATATCGAAGCCGTTTTTGCTGGCATCCAGGGAAAATCCTTCAATGCCCACACCAAAGTAGCGGTAGAAGAAATATTTTATGTCGCCGCCGCCGCCCCAGGCGTGATCGCCACCAATGTAATGGTCGAAGGTGCCGAGCACGGGGTGGCCTTCATTCGTACTTTGTACCGCATCCACCAGCCAAAGATTGGGATTGTATTCGGTGTTGGTGAAAGCATAGGTGCCCCAGAGATTCACATTCCACTCGTTGTCGCCGTACCATTGGGGGCACGGCGGCGCGACCTGCTTCATTTCTTTTTCCGAATCTTTTCCCGAATGGCTATCGGCGAGGCCAGCGCCGGAGTAGTAACGGAACCGCGTGGACACGGGTGCTTCGGCTTCGGCGCGTTCAGTGCCGAAGAGCCAGGAAAAGGCAACAAAAACATCAGCCACCGGCGAGTCGTCTGTGCATCCGAACAAAGGCGAAACATCGATGCGCGTGCTTGGAGTCGGTTTCCATGCGACGCTTGGACCGATGACGAAAGTGTGCATGGGATTGCCGCGTGTGTCTTTGACGGTAAAATTCTTATATTCCATTTCTATGCCAACTTTCAGGCGCTCGTTAGGCAAGAGAATGGGGGTCATGGCGCTCTGGGAGAAGCCCCACTCCCGGCCGCGGTCGCCGGTGTTCTCTTTTTCGAAGAACCAGTTCATGGCCCATTCCACGTGCTCGCCAAAATCCTGGGCCAGCAGGAGCCGAAATTCGTAGGCATCGGGGACCTTTGGCGGTCCACTTTCTTCCTCCTCTCCGCCGGCAGGCGGGGGTGGAACTTCTTCGTGTCGAATAGTGCCGACACCGAATTTGTATTCGGCGAAGAGTGTTGGATTGAGCGGAATCTTGTTCCAATCAGCAAGAGCCCATCGTGCTTCCAGACTTACCGTCCGCGCGCCACCACCACCGTTGAATCGTTCGAACTGTGCTTCCGCGGCAACGCCAAAACGGTAGGGCAAGCCCATCTCGATCTCCTGAGTGAAGAGGTGATCGGGCGGCCCATGGCGGAACCCCTGGCCCTCGTAAATTTCTCCGAAGAAAAACGCCCATGGCGGCAAGACATAGGCCTGCGTTGTGTTGGAAAAACGGCTGCGGGAAAATCCGGGTGGCGCATCGTAAGCGCTTGGCACTTCTTCACCGGTGACGACGATCTCCTGCTCGGAAACAGCGGCCTGCGCGCGGGCCGAGCTAGATGAAGCGAGAAAAAGTAAACATGCGCATCCGATAAGCGGAACAAGCTGTTGCGCAACGCCGCGGGAAAAATGTTTTGTAGTCATGTGCGCGGGATCATTACAAAATTGTAATGCTTGGCAAGATAAATTTTTCGCTCTAGCCGGGATTGATGATCCCG
>Ga0209689_1002628_pt1 | contig 13366 bp, 13 predicted proteins | sample GraSoiAngelo_149_FD_187119 | JGI IMG/M metagenome (GOLD analysis project Ga0209689, IMG submission 187119) | Grasslands soil microbial communities from the Angelo Coastal Reserve, California, USA - 14_1009_09_30cm (SPAdes) (version 2) | ecosystem: Environmental > Terrestrial > Soil > Grasslands ...
CCCCCGCGGCGCGGGTCGAGGCGTGCCTCGGTCAGGTACCATTGCGCCAAATGCTGAGGATCCGTAATCGCTTCCCACACGGCTTCGACGGAATGCCGGATGGTTCGCTCGAAGGTCAGGGTCGCGAAGTCGCCCTCGAAGGTGAGACGGCCTGCGCGAGGACCGCTCGGTATCGCCATCGAGATCCCTTCCTTTGATTCAAGCCCTGATTCTGGGCGGAGCGTATTCAAGGCACCGGTCGCGGACTCGCCAAGGCGGTTCCCCTCTCGTTCTCGGGTCGAACTCGTCATCGTTTCTTCCCCTTCGCTTTCTCTCCCGCGCCCCTCGCATCCAGGTACCGTTCGAGGGCCGAGAGCGTGTCCGGCCACATCGCCTGGTACTTCGCGACCCACTCGTAGAGTTCGGCCAATCCTTCGGGCTTGATCGAGTAGATTCGTTCCTGCGCCCGAACGGTCACGTCGACGAGGCGCGCTTCGCGCAACACACGGAGGTGTTTCGAGACGCCCGGTTGGGAAATGCGCGGGAACTCCGATCCGATTTCGCCCGCCGTTCGCGGCCGTCGCGCGAGCAAGTCGAGGACGGCCCGCCGGATGGGGTCCGCGATGGCCGCGAAGACACTCGTCACGAAGTCTCACCCGAACCTCTTCTCGAGCTCGGCGAAAAACGCGGCGGAGAGCCGCGTGAAGTCGGCCTCGCGCAACTTGACCTCGTCCCCGTCTCGGAGCTTCAGGAGGGACTTTTCTGGAGGGAGTGTCAGAGACGCGACGGCCGACTGCGGCCATCCCGGGAGCCTTTCGACCTGCAGCTTTCCGCCATTGAGGAGGATCGAGTTGCACAGGACGCGGACCTCGTTCAACGGATTACCGTCCTTTCCCTCGATGCCCGAGAGCCGGTGCACGAACATGTAGTCCAGAAGGAGGACCTGGTCGTTGAAAAAACGATTCTCGAATTCCTTCGAGGCTTTTTGGCCGACCTCCCTCCGATACGCACGCAAGTTCGCCTCGACCCGCGCGCGGCATGCGGCGATGTACGCCTTCGGATATTTCTTCATCCCGAGCATGGCATCAGGCCTTTCGCGGCGATACGGGGCCCGGTTGGAGCAGCGTCAGGTGGTTCCCGTCCGGATCGGTGAAGTAGGCCGCGAGGCCGTAGTTCGCCTCGACGGGTGCCGGATCTTTGAACTTCAGCCCGCGGGCTTTGAGGGTCTCGAAGTCCTTCCGCAGATCGTTCGTCTTGAATACCCAGTGGTTGCCGCCGCTGCCCGCCTCCGCGGGCGCCCGCGGATCCAGTTGGTACTTGCCTTGGAAGAGGATCATCTCGACGTCCACTCCCTTCGGGGCGACCGTCAACCAACGAGGGTTGCCAGGGTTCTGATAGTCCGCTCGCTTCTCGAACCCGAGCACCTCCGTGTAGAACTTCAGGGCTCGGTCCTGGTCGCTCACGACGATGGGCACGTGTGTCAGTTTTTCGATCACGGTCGCATTCTCCGGTCAGTATATGACGTAACGGTTATTTAACCATTCGCTTATAATGGCCCTGCGCGGTGAGGAAAGCAACTTCGTGTCATGCGGCCGTAGCCGACGCGATCGTGTGGCCCTGATCCTTCGACTAGAGCCCGAGGACCTGGGCGTAGCCTTCCATGTCCATGAAGCCGTGGCCGCTCACGTTGAAGGCGATGACCTTGGCCTCGCCGGTCTCCTTGCACTTCAGCGCTTCGTCGATCGCGCAGGCGATGCTGTACGCGCTCTCCGGAGCCGGCAAGAATCCTTCGGTCTGGACGAACTGACGGGCCCTCTCGAAGACGTGCCGTTCGTCCTCCGGATACGCGATCGTGTCGATGTACCCGAGATGCCGAAGCAAGGAGAGGATGGGGGAGCAGCCGTGGTACCGCAGGCCGTCGCCCCGGACCGGCCGCATGTCCGTCTTGTGGCCCAAGGTGTACATCTTCAGCATCGGGGTCAGTTCCGCGTGGTCCGCGAAGTCGTAGCGGTATTCCCCTTGCAAGTTCGGCGCGGCCGCGCTCTGGGCCGCGATGAAGCGGATCTCCTTGCCGCGGAACGCGTCCGCGAAGAAGGGCAGCGTGAAGCCGCCGAAGTTCGACCCGCCCCCGAGGCTCGAGACCATGAGGTCCGGTTCCACTCCGATGCGCTCGAACTGCCGTTGCGTCTCGAGGCCGATCACGGTCTGGTGCAGGAGGACGTGGTTCAGGACGGATCCGAGGCAGTAGATCGCCGTGTCGTCCCGCCGCGCGTCCTCGAGGCCCTCCGACACCGCGATGCCGAGGGAGCCTGGATGGTCTGGCTGGCCCTTGAGCAACGCGCGCCCGACGTTCGTCTCGGAACTCGGCGACGCGTGGACCGTCGCGCCGTAAAGCTTCATGAAGTGCCGTCGCTGGGTCTTCCAGTCGTGGACCGCGCGGACCCAGTAGATCGTTGTCTTGAGGTCAACCAGGCTCGCGGCATAGGCGAGCGCGGTGCCCCATTGCCCTGCGCCGGTCTCCGTCGTGACCCGCTCGTACCCTTCGCGTTTCGCATACCACGCCTGCGCCAAGGCCGTGTTGACCTTGTGGCTGCCCGTCGGACTGTAGAATTCCGTCTTGTAGTAGAGGTGCGCGGGAGTCCCGAGTCGCTTCTCCAGGCGCGCGGCTCGGATCAGGGGTCGGGGCCGTCCCGCCTGGACGTAGAGGTCCTGGATTTCCTGCGGGATGTCGATCCATCGTTGCGTCGAATTCTCCTGCCGCAAACACTCCGCCAGGAGGAGTTCGGGCAGCGCCTTCAGCCGAGAAGGCCCGGTCTCCGGATCCTTCGGCGGCGGCAGCGGCTCCGGGAGGTCCGCCAAGATGTTGTACCACTTCGTGGGCCGCTCGTCCTCCGGCAGCTGCACGACCGTCGCGTCCGCCTGCGACATCACCCCTCCAAAACCCGGCCCGGATAGGTATCGTCCGATAGGCTAATGAGACTTCGGGACTCGCTCACGTCCCGCGGGTTTCGCCGTCGAGGCCGTGTCGCTCCGCGATTTGGACCTTCCCGGGTGGCATCACCCGCACGACCTCCTCGATCGGGACCGTGAAGACGGCCGCCAGGCGTTTCGCGACCTCCTCGCGGTCCTCCTTTCCAGGGAGGAGGACGACGTACCGCGTAGCGCGGGCCACGACCGCGGAAACCGGTCCGCCCATGATCTTGCGGTGGCCCTCGATCTCCACCTCGCCGACCGCGAGCCGCACCGGGAGGTCGTGGAAGTAGTTCCTCTTCCCGCGGACGACGAACGCCCCTCGCGGCAGGAACTCCCCAGATTCCGCTTGTTTCGACACCTGTTCCGGGAGGACCCAATAGGCGCTGCCGCTCGCCAGGCCCGCCGACCAGGCCTTGCTGTACGCGAGGGCGAACTCGCACGCCTCCCGCAACGTCGTCTCGGGCGCCCTCGCCCCGTCCTTGATCACGGTCGACGGCGCGCCGTGGATGTCCGCATGCGCGTACCGGTCGCCCTCCTTGAGATGCTTCTTGACGAGCTGGTCGTTCGTCCGCGCGTCCCGCCCTCCGAGGGTCAGGTGCCCGTCGGACGAGAGGGCCCAGCGGTACGCTTCGAACCAAAGGGATTTCGTCGCCTTGATGCGCGGTTTCTTCAGGGCCTTGACTGCTTTCGCCTTGGTCGCGTCGACCTCCACCTTCGTCTTCGCGATCGCTTCCTCGACTCGCTGCGCCTTCAGCAAAGCCTCCTTGCGGCGGTCGTACGAGGATTGCGCGTTCGCGGTCACGTCCTTCTCATAGTCGAGGGTGATCGCATCGAAATCCCCGACGGCCAAGGTGATCGTGTGCGCCTTGCGGTCGAGCGCCTTGATTTGCGCGTGTTCCGGCGGAGGCCGACCTTCCCGGACCGCACGGAGTAGTTCATCGAAGACCGCGTAGTGTCCATAGAGGAAGACGGCCTGCGCCTCGAGGCGCGCTGCCTCCTCCCGCAGGTTCTGCAGCGTCTCGCGCTGCTGGGCGACCCGACGGTCGAACTTCGCCGCAGCGTCCTCGACGACCTCCACCGCCGGTTCCGCGATCGTCAGGAAATTCGAGAGCGCTTCGTTGAACGTCGGGAAGTCCCTGCGATCCAGGTCGCGGTACTGGACCAGGGCGATGGGAGTCGCATCGATCGCTTTCCCGTCCCGGAAGATGACCCCGGGCTGCCGGTCTTGATCGCTCGCGACCGCGAGGTTGTTCAGGGCGGTATACAAGGCATCGACCTGCGGGTCTTGGAGATCCTTGATCCGCGTCTCCTTGTCGATGCCCGCTCGCAAGCAGACCTCCTCGGCGTAGGTACCGCCGAGATTCAGGATGGTCGCAAGGACGCGGACCACCTGTCCCTTGGCCCCTCTTACCGCGGCGGCGAAGCCTCCTCGGTCGAGTTCGAGCGGGTCGATGCCGGCGACAGGAAAGACGTATTGCTCGCCGATCTCCACCGCGCGATCCTTGAACTTCTCTGGGGAGAGGACAGCGACGATCTTCCCTTCTCGACCGACGACGAGATTCCCTCTGCTGAAGATCTCGAAGATGATGTCAAATCGGTCCGGACCTCGTTCGAGGCGGAAGAGCGCGATCCGATCGAAGCGGTGTTGCTCGACCGCCGTCAATCGAGCGTTATCAAGCAGCCGCCGGAGGGTTTGTGCGAAGGGCGGAGGGGATCCCGGCTTTTCTTCGACCTCATGGAGGCAGAGCCAGCGGCCCGCCTTGGAATAGAGTTCGACCTTTCCGCGATCCGGGACATTGATGCGGAAGATGATTTCGTCTTCTCTCTGGTAGACCTTGTCGACATGGCCCCCGATGAGGCCCTGCCACTCCGCGACGAGGACGCGGAGATCGAAGGAGGAGATGGATGTCTTCATCCGGTGTTGCGAAAACCCGTGCGTTACTTAATGATTGGTTTGAAGGAACGCCGGCCTCTGAAGGCCGGTCGATACGCCTAAGTAACGTCCCCCCTTTGGCTGCGATGTTGCCGCAGTGGCTTAGTGGTAGAGCGGCGCCTTGGTAAGGCGCAGGTCGGGGGTTCAATTCCCCCCTGCGGCTCTCTCTCCGGCAACGGTCGTTATCTAGAACGGATTGTTCGATGCCTCCAATCCGCACTCTCTTTGGTTCGCCGACGATTCTCTCACGCGGCTCGCGGCACAAGTTCGAGATCCGCGAGCGCTCGTCGGGCGGTATCTTCGATTGTCGGCACGGGACCGAAGAGTTCGCCCTGTTGCTTCGTATCGGCGACATATTTTCCTGTCTCGAAGTACCGGCCCATCGCCATCATGTCGCGCATGAAAGGAAGGAACAGGCCTCCGATCGTGCCGACGGTCTTGATCACGAGCAACGAACCAACGCTTGGCCTCACCTCGCGACGGAGGAGTCTCGTGAAGATGCTCGCGAGTTCAACGGCGGAGACGGGGCGGTCCGTTCCGAGGTCGATCCGGCGTCCGACCGCGCGGGTGTCGTCGATGGCCATCGCGAGGCACCGGGCGACATCGTCGGGGTGGATGTACGTCCACCGGACGGTGGGAGACCCAAAGGTCATCATTCGACCCTTCTGGAGCCCCCTGAGGAAGAATCTCGCGCTGCCACCGCCGAGGAACGCGCCGGGGCGCAGGGCCACGAAAGGGACGCCGCTCCGCTCCAGATAGTCCTCGATGAGTTTCTTCTGCCAGAAATGGGGGACATCGCGGGCCTGGTCGCAGGTCAGGATGCTTGTGAAGACGAATCGACGGATCCCCGTTTTCTTCGCGGCGTCGACGAGGTTCCGGTTCCCGAGGTCGTCCACTTTTTCCAGCGAGTCGCCCTTTCGGCGGCGCGTGTATCCCGCCGCTGTGGTGACGACAGCATTCGAGCCGCTCATGGCCCTCTCCAACGACGCAGGCTCGAGCATGTCCCCTCGCGCGATCTCCACACCTTTCGCCGCGAGACGGCTCGGGTCCGTTCCCTCGCGGACGAGCGCGCGGACGCGTTTCCCGCGAGCCAAGAGCGCGTCCACCACCCGACCTCCCAAGTCCCCTGTGGCACCTACGACCAGTACCGTGTTCGTTTCGGACATGAGACTCCCAACCTTTCTCCAGCGTAAGATAGAAGCCGGTACTTGTTGATTGAAACAGCGAAACTTCGGTCACGTCCACGAAAGCGTGGGAAAGCGAGGGTCACCGGTGGCTAAGCTCGACCGGCGCCCGTTCAAGGATTCCCGCGGTCCCAGAAGGCCCAGGAGTTCGGGCGTTCAATCCGTCGGGCGGCTCCCGCGGCCGGCGCCGTACCGGTTCGCGGAAGCCGCATTCGCCGTCCCTCGAGGGGGCCTACCCCTCCACGAGCCGGGCCAGGTTCTCGAGGGACTGGTTCCAGCCCTGCATGGCCGATTCCACGGGGATCGTCTTCGGCAGCCCTTCCTGCACGATCTTCACTTCCGTCCCGCCCGGCACATCTCGGAACGTGACGGTGACCTTGATCTCGCCCTGCATCAACGGGTCGTCGCTCTCGAACTTGTCCGTGTAGTGCAACCGCTCGTAAGGCTTGATCTCGAGGTACTTGCCTCCGAAGAAGTGCGTGTCTTTCTTGTCGAGGGACGAGAAGCTCATGCGGTACAGCCCGCCAACCTTGGGCTCGAACTTGTACACGTGGGCCGTGTACCCGTTCGGCGGCATCCACTTGGCCATGGCGTCGGGGTCGAGGAACGCGTTGAATACGCGTTCGCGGGGCGCCTTGAAGACGCGGGTCAGTCGCACCGTACCTGTCGTCCCACTGATCTTTGCCTTGGTCGTTGCCATGTGTGTTCCTCTCCGTTCGACTTTCACTGCGATGTCGTCTAGCATGTCCTCCCAGAAGATCCGGTACTGCACGATCCACGAAAACGCGGCGGACAGGGGGCCCGCCTTGAGGGCGCATCGGCGCACCCGCCCCGCCTGCGTTTGCTCCAGGAGGCCGACCTCCTCCAGCGCGCGAAGGTGCTGGGAGATGGCCGGGAGGCTCACGTCGTGAGGCGCCGCCAGCTCGCCCACCGTGCAATCGCCTTCGGCAAGCTGCTCGATGATCGCGCGCCGAATCGGGTGGGCCAGGGCGGCGAACACGTCGTCGAGCCGGACCTTCTGAACCTTAAGCATCAGCTTAACCGTCATGCGCGGAGAATACTTAAGCGTTTCCTTAATAATGGAGAGCGACCGACAACCCCGTCGGGTGCGTCGAGCCGCGTTCCAGGCCGCGGGCCTATCCGAGGGTCGCAGGTGCTCCGCCCGCGGCCAACCTCTTCATGAGGAGGACGGCGACGAAGGTCGCTACGCTGACCCCTAACACAATCCAGAAGACCGATGAGATGGACTGGGCGAAGGCCTCCTGGAGGATCGCCGCGCCCCCCGATGGAGAACCCGCGAGGAGCGCGGAAAGGTCGGAGGCGAACAGGCTAATCTGGACGGCTCCGAGGAGCGAGACCCCGATCGCTCCCCCCAGGTTGAGGGTGAAGGTGGCAAGGCCCGAGGCGATTCCAATTTCCCTCCGTTCGACCGAGTTCTGGAACGCCACGATCGTCGCGGGGATCATCATCCCGTTCCCGAAACCGATTGGGAGGCAGACGGTCATGAGCTGCAGAATCGACGAAGAAGATCGGATCGAGGTGATGAGCAAGATTCCGATGGAACTGATCGCGGCCCCGACGATCGCGGGCGTCTTGAATCCCAAGCGGGAAACGAGGGTGCCGCCCAGGAGGAGTCCGCCGGTCAGCGGAAGCGTGAATGCGTAAATCACGTTCCGTTGGTCGCCGAGGCTCGCACCCAGCCCCTTCGCCGCGAACAGCGGCAGGAACGCAATGATGCCGAAGAATGCGGCGGCGCGAAGAATGTTGACGACGGTCGCCGCGGCGATGTTCCGAATCCGGAACAATCGCGGAGGGAGCACGGGCTCCCGCGCCCGTCGTTCCGCGAGGACGAAACCGGCCAGGAGCAGGACGCTCCCCGCGAACAGGGCGATCTCCGCCCACGAGGTCCACCCGAAGGTGGACCCGCCGAGGAACAGCCCCATCATCAGCAGGCCGAGGAACCCGACGAGCAACGACGCGCCGAGCCAATCGCTGAACGGACTCGCGTCGGCCGCCTTCGATTCACGGAGCGCGAAATAGATGAGGGCTAGGGAGACGACGCCCACGGGCAGGTTGATGTAGAAGATCCACCGCCAGCTGATCGCCTCCGTCAAGAAGGAGCCGAGGGCGGGGGCGATCGCGAAGGCGATTCCATTAATAGAGAAGAGGAGGCCCTGGACTTGCCCGCGGCGTTCGGGCGGGAACATGTCTCCCGCAATGGCGATCGTCGCCGGCACAAAGGCGCCGAATCCGATCCCCTGGAGCGCCCGGAACGCAATGAGCTGGTAGATGTCCCGCGAGGCGCCGGACAACGCGGAACCGGCCATGAAGACCAGGAGGCCGAGGAGGAAGAACCGCTTCCGGCCGTACAGGTCGGACAGTTTCCCAAAGATCGGGATCGTCACGGTCTGCACGATGAGAAAGGCGCTGAAGACCCATGCAAAGAGGTTTAAGCCGCCCAAGTCGGCGATGATCGTCGGAGCAGCCGTCGAGACGATTGTCACGTCCATGAAGCCCAGGAGCAGCCCCGCCAGCAGGCCCGCGAGGACCAGGGGCGCAGACCGTCGTAGTTTCGGTGGTTCGTCTGGAGTGGCCGCCGAGGGGTTCATCGAAACCGCCTCGCCGACGATACGTTTCTCATGGGCCTCGGCCGACCACGTCGGTCCCATTTACCAGTTGGCTTCGATCACCTACTCGAAAGCCTCCTCCGCGGGATCGACCCACGAGAACCCGTCCGCTTCGACGACCCATTCCTTCATCCGGCCGCCGCGGGAAATCCTAAGAGGCGCCGGCATGTTCTCGGCCCGTGCAGGCTCGGACATGGAAAGGCGCGAATCCGGAAATGCTCGCCGTCATCCGGGAACTCTTGATCCGAAGGGGTGCGGTCGAAGACAGAGACCTGAGCAATCCCCACGAGGCCTGGCGGGTCCGAATTGATCGGGTGGTCTTCACCGGGTACCGCAGCGGCACGATCTACTGCACCGGTGGCACCATCCCGGAACTCCCCTTCCTCTACGCGTCCATCGCGGAGATCCTCGCACGCGGCGCGAATCCGTCGGGGGCGTCAGGCTTATGACGGACGACCGTAAGATACAACCATCATGAGCGAGGAACCGGCAAGGCAACCGAAGATCCGGGCGGTCGCGGAGATTCTCGCCGCTCGACCGACGATCGAAGGGGCCGGGGTCCACCTGCGTCGAGCGTTCGGCGCCGCGGAAGTCCCGCGGCTGGATCCGTTCCTTTTGCTGGACGACTTCCGTTCCGAGAACCCCGCGGAATACATCGCGGGTTTCCCGTGGCATCCGCACCGTGGCATCGAGACAGTCACCTACATGCTGGACGGTCGCGTCGAGCATGAGGACAGCATCGGGAACAAGGGAATCATCGGCCGCGGGGACGTGCAGTGGATGTCCGCGGGAAGCGGGATCATCCACCAGGAGATGCCGAAAGTGGACCGCCACCGGTTGGGGGGCTTCCAGCTGTGGGTGAACATGCCGAAGGCGCAAAAGATGTCGGATCCGCGATACCAGGAGGTCAAGTCCGCGCGCATCTCCGAGATTGAGCCCGCCCGGGGCGTTCGGATGCGGGTCGTGGCCGGGAAGGTCGGCGGGAATCGCGGGCCGGTCCAAGATATTGGAATCGACCCGGAATACATCGACGTGCGCCTCGAGCCGCACACGGACTTCGTGCATCCCGTGAAGCGGGGCCACACGGCCTTCGCCTACCTGCTGGAAGGTCGGGCCAGTTTCAACGAGGAAGCCGACGACGTCGTCGAGGACGGTCACCTCGTCGTCTTCCAGGATGGCGATTCGGTCCGGGTGAAGGCCCGCGACGCGCCGACGAGGTTCCTCCTGGTGTCGGGCAAGCCGCTCCACGAGCCGATTGCGTGGTGGGGTCCGATTGTGATGAACAGCCGCAGGGAGATCGAGCAGGCGGTCGAAGAGTTCCAGAACGGCACGTTCATCAAGCATCGAGCGGCGCCGTAGCGGTTTCGTTCTCACCGCCGTCCAACTGCAATTCTCACGCCGCGAGATTCTTAGGGGCCTCGGGACATGGCCGGGCCAGATCGGTCCAGCAGTCCTCATCGGCCTCGATTCTTACGGAGTCGCGGCATCCGAGGGAAGAGAAACATGGCGCTGAAATTACGGAGGCCCGCGGTCGCGCTCTCCGGCGTCGGCGCCATGGTTGTCGGGCTTCTCGTCGTCTCGCTCTCCGGCAGTTTCCAGCTGCCCTTGAACATCGTCCTGATCGTCTTCGGGATGATCGCCGCGGTGACCGGCGGATTGGTGTTCGGAGTCGTCGCGGTCGCCTGGTTCATGAAAAAGGCCGTCCAGCTGTCGGAGACGTCCCAATGGGGCCGCTCCCGGCAGCGCTAGCGGACGATCTCTTCGACCTCGCGGTACCACGGCTTCGCGGTCCCGACCTTGGCCCGTTTCTCCCAATGCCGGCCCTTGGGCACCGTCTGCAGCGCGGACTCGAGAGCCTCGATGCGTTTGACGATGCGGCCCGAAAGGTCCGCGGAAATCCGGCCTTCGGCGACGAAGTTCGCAAGAAGCTGCCTCGCCTTCGCGAGATTTTGGATCGACTCGTACCAGAATCCCCAATCGTCCGCGAGGAGCTGCGTGACGTGGTCGGCGTCGACGACTTCGTGGTCGCCGTTCGCTCCGGGCTTCACCTCGTGCCCTAAGAACAGCACGAGCAAATCTACGAGGTCCTTCCGACCGATCCGATGGATCTGGAGCTTCTCCAACACGAGGTCGGTCAGGGAGATCGTCGGGAAGTCGAGCTCCAACCGCCCGTTCCCCGGTTTCTTGCCGAACAGGATGTCGTGGCTGAACTCGAGCTTGTCGAGGAAGATGTCCAGGTGGAAGCGGTCGCCCCCCTCGTAGTAGACGAGTCGCCGGTCGCCGAAGAACCCGTTGATCATCCGGTCCGGTCGGAACCCCAGGTCCTCGACCACCGTGCTGATGGAGCGCGCTTGGCTGGCGTATCCCATCAGGTCGAGGTCCGTGAAGAGGGGAGCCCCCTCCCGCACCCGGCCGACGCGGTGAAAGAACGAGAGGCCTTCGGGGACGTGGAGGGAATGCGCGTAGATGCCAAGCGAGCCGAGGATGCGCAAGGCGGTGCCTTCGGCGTTCGCTGCATCCACGATTTTTCGGGCCTCCCGCAGGAACTCTTCATCACCGAGGGAGACGAATTTCGATGGATCTGCCATGCTTCACGGAGGAGTGGAAAGTCCTCCAACGGTCGGCCGCAAGGTCGGAACGCAAACCGAGGCCCGTTCGGTCCCCCGGAATCGGCAGGTGTCTATAAGCCTGTTCCATGGAACTGTGCGCGGACGAATGAATCCGGCCAGATGGTGGAATCCGGCGACGAAAAGCTTGATGACCCGAGCGCAAGTTACCGGCTAGCCGCAGGGGAAGGGAGCGTGGGCGAAGTCGATGTATTCCGGCGGGGCGGCGAGACCGCGACGGCACCGGTCCAGGTCTTCACAAGGCGGGCCTCCGGGCTCGTCCGCGTGATGTCCCCGTACTCCGCGTTCGCGTACAACATCCTCAACATCGGGGTGATTTTCCCGTGGGTCTACATCACGCCCCTGGCCTTGGACCCGGGCGCTTCCGTCTGGGCCGGGATCCTCATCTGCGGCGCCTTCGCGTCCCTCTTGGCCGTGGTCTATGCGGGCCTCGCCTCCGCCATGCCGCGGACGGGCGGCGATTACGTCTTCCAAAGTCGGACATTACGGCCTTGGTTCGGATTCGCCACGGTCGCGATGATGATCCTCACCTTCTTCCTCCAGTGGCAGGCGCTCGGCGGCTGGCTCGTGTCCGTCTTGGGCGTCTACCCGCTGCTCACGGGCCTCGGCGTCATGACGGGCAACCGCATGTTGGTCGACTGGGGCGCCTGGTATTTGGTCGGCTGGGGCCCCACGATTGTGACGATGGTCTCGTCCACGATCGCCGCGCTGGTGCTCATCAAGAGTTTCCGCTGGTTCGTGCAGCTACAGTGGATCATGTGGTACGGCTTCCTCCTCAGCTACGTCCTCATGGTCATCCTCTTCCTGACTACCTCCAACACCGCCTTCGCCCAACGATACGACACCGCCTCCGCGTTCGTTGCCGGAGGCTCGGGGGCGTATCAGGCCATCCTCGACAACGCGATGACGAACGGATTCACGCCCGCGCGGACCGTCTCCATCCTGGGCACGATCCTCGTGACCCCGGTCGCGCTGACGAGCCTTGGGTGGGTGGGGTATGCACAAGAGCAGGCCGGAGAGATCCAAGGCGCGCAGAGCCTGAAGAACCAGATGTTCATCAACTTCGGCGGCGGCGTCGTCAGCATGATCATGATGGCGGTGCTCGGCCTCGTCGTCGTCCGAACCGTTGACCAGAACTGGCTCTCGGCCGCGGCCTACGCCGCCGGCGCGTACAACCCGGCGATCCCCGTGCCGGCGATTCCGCCGTGGTTCAGCTCCCTCGCCATCATGCTGACGGACAGCCCGATCCTCTTGTTCCTCATGATCATCGGGATCATGCTCAATGCCATCCAGGTCGTCTTCAACGTGATCGTCGGATGGACCCGGGTCGCGGTCGCGATGTCGATCGACGGGGTGCTTCCCAAGTTCGTGAGCCACGTCAGCCCGCGGACCCACACCCCTGTGTACGCCCACGTGATCTTCCTCATCCTTGGCGGGTACGTTTTCGCCTACGTCTACAACCTCATCCCCAACTACCAGATCTACACCTTGGCGGTCACCGCCGTCGCCACCATCATGTACATCGGCACGGCTCTCGGAGGGGCCGTGTTCCCGTGGACCCGCAAGGAGGTCTATCGGACGGCGCCGATTTCCAAATACAAGGTCGGGCCGATCCCTCTCATCACGATCTGCGGCGTCATCGCGGCCGCGTTCAGCGCGACGATGCTCTACTTCTTCCTGACGGTGCCGTTCCTCGTGAACGTCGATTTCTCGAACCTCGGCTACTCCGGAAATCTGTTCCTGTACGTCGTCGTGGCTATCTTCTTCGGCTGGGTGGCCTACTACTTCGTGCGCCGCGCGTACCTGCGGCGGATCGGGATCGACCTCGACCTCGCGTACAAAGAGATCCCTCCGATCTAGACCGTTTCGACTGACGAAGCGACCTGGGGCCCGCGAGACAATCGCGTTCAGCCAGTCGTGAACTGGTAACTCAGGACGCGGTCTCGCTGGAGATTGACGATCGCCCCGCGGAGCGTGCCCGACGCGTACTCCGAACCGGGGTCCACCAGGACGCTCCGTTTGAGCTTCGCGGCGTTCTTCGTC
>Ga0209689_1002634_pt1 | contig 13345 bp, 7 predicted proteins | sample GraSoiAngelo_149_FD_187119 | JGI IMG/M metagenome (GOLD analysis project Ga0209689, IMG submission 187119) | Grasslands soil microbial communities from the Angelo Coastal Reserve, California, USA - 14_1009_09_30cm (SPAdes) (version 2) | ecosystem: Environmental > Terrestrial > Soil > Grasslands ...
CCTGCTGCGGAGGCGCGGCGGCGCGCGCCAGATCGCGGTGATTGATTGGGAAACGGCGGCGCGGGGACCGGGCGCATTCGATCTGGTGAGCTTGACGGCCGGAAAGTGGACCAGCGCGCAGCGGCGGGCCATGTGGGTCGCCTACTTCGAGGAGTATCGGGCCGCGACCGGGCAGCGTCTGGATTGGGCCGAGTTCCGCCGCGAGCTGGCCACGGTCGCCCTCCATCAATCGCTCGAGTGGCTCACATGGTGGCAGCATCGCCGCAGTCTGTCTCGAGACTTTGCGCGATTCATGAAGGAGCTCGACAGTGTGCTGGACGAACATTTCGCATCGGGGTGACCGATGACGTGGGAATACGCTCCGGCCGACGCGCCGCTTGCCGCGTCGCCGCTCGCGGGCCTGCTCGATCGAGCGGACTTCCGCCAGGAGCTCGAGCGGCTCTGCTCGCGGTGGGGTTGGGGGACTCCGCGGGCCGTGCACGTCGCGGTTCTCAAGAGCCACCAGCGCCGTTGCACGTTCGAGATCGGGATCGAGACCAAGCAGGGCCGGCGCGCCGTGATCGCGAAAGCGTACGTGCGAGACCGCGTCGACATTCTTCACGCGATGGAAGCGTTCGCGAGGGCCGGCTTTCGGCTCGAGGCGGATTTCTCGATTCCCCAGCCCATCGCCCACCTGTCGGAGCTCGGCGTCCGCCTGGAAGAACGACTCCAGGGCACATCGGCCAGAGAACTGCTCCTGCACGGAGATCCCCAACAACGCCGCGCCGCCGCCGAGCGCTGTGCGGCGTGGCTGGCACGCTTTCAGCTGGAGGCGCCGCCGCTGCGAGGCAAAGTGACCGACCCCGCCGCTCAGCTGCCCCGCTGGCGGAAGTGGACGGACGACGCTGCCACCGCGCACCCGCGGCTCGGCGATAAGTACCGCCTGCTGCTCCAAAAGCTGCAAGCCGCCGTCCCGTCGCCCGGGACGTTCGAGTACCGCGCGTCGCACGGCAGCTACATCGCCGAGCACGTGATCTTGTGCGGTCCGCGAACGGCGGCGATCGACCTCGATGAGTACGGCATGGCAGACCCCGCCCGCGAGGTCGCCTGGTTCGTGATCTCGCTGCAGCGGCTCGCCCTGAAGCACCTGGGCTCATTCCAGGCCCTGGATGACCTCGCCGAGCAGTTCCTCGAGACCTACGCGCGCGAGAGCCACCGAGAGACGATCACGCACTACGGCTTCTACCGGGCCGTGGAATGCCTGCACCGTGGCAGCCGCGACGTCGTGGGCCGAACGCCCCCGGCGTTGGAGTGGGCTGAGACCATGTTGGACGAAGGCCTTCGCGCCTTCTGATCGTGAGGCACCCATGACACTCCCGTCCGTGCAGAACGACGCCGCAGCAGCGGTGTCGCGGTTTGCGTCGGTGTTGGAGCGGATGGAGGTCCGCAAGCAGCTCGATGGGCTCTGCGCCGAGTGGTGGGGACGCCACGCGCAACAGGTGCGCCTGCAGGCACTCAAGTGTCACGTCCGCCATCGCTGCACGTTCGAGGTCGCGCTGCAGACCGAGATCGGGTGGCGGAGCGTCATCGCGAAGGTCTATCTGACCGATCGGTCGGACCTGTTCCGGTCCATGGACGCCGTGAGTCGAGCGGGATTCGGTGCCGACGCGGAGTTCTCGATTCCCCGACCGCTCGCCTACGTGCCCTCCTCACGAGTACTACTCGAGGAGAAGGTGCCCGGGCCCTCCGCGAAAGAGATCTTCCTGAGCGGCAATCCGCGCGAGCACGCCGAGGCGGCCGAGCGCAGCGGACGATGGCTGGCGCGATTCCATGCCGCCGCGCCACAGATCGGTGCGGCGCGCGAGCGCAGCGACCAGTGGGCTCGCTATCGGCGGTGGATGGACCAGATCAGGGCATTCGGAGAGCCGGCCCTCATCGCCAAGGCCGACCAGCTGTTTCGCAAGCTCGAAGCGGCTCTGCCCACACCCGACACGATGGCCCTTCGTGCCGGGCATGGGAGCTACATCCCCGAGCACGTGATGCTGAGCGACCGGCGGACGGCGGTCATCGACTTGGACGAGTGTGACGTCGCGGATCCGGGCCGGGACCTCGCCTGGTTCGTGGTCTCTCTGCAACGGATGGCGCTGCGACAGTTGGGCTCGCTCCAGGCCCTGGATCGCATCGCGGAGCACTTCCTGCAAAGCTACCTGTCCGCGAGTCGTGGCGACGGCGTGGGGCACTTGCCCGTTTTCCGGGCGCTGGAGTGCCTCAACCGCGCGCGGCATGACCTCATCAAACAGCTCACCCCGGCTCCGGAGCGGGCCCACACCATGCTGGACGAGGGGCTGCGGCACCTGTGATCGGTCACCCGACTCGCGCGGTGCCCGGGGTCCGCCGGCGCGTCTGGCCGCTCGCCCTCCTGCTCGCCGCCGCCGCGCTTCGGCCGGCGGCGGCTCAGGTGGGAACGACGACGGACATCGTCACCGGGACGGTCACGGGGCCCGACAGCCAGCCGCTCGCCGGCGCGAACGTCGAGGTCGTCTCGCTCGAGACGCAGGTGTCGCGTCAGCACACGACCGACGCCCACGGGCGCTACACGATTCTCTTCCCCGACGGTGGGGGGCGCTATCAAGTCGTCGTGCGCTTCATCGGCATGGCGCCCGTCCGGCTGACGGTCGCGCGTCAGTCCGATGAGGACCGGCTCGTCGCGAACGCGCAGCTGGGGCTCGGCGCCGTATCGCTCGAGCCCCTCACGGTCACCGCGCGGCTCGGCTCGCGCGCCTCCGAGCGGAGCGGACCGGGCGGCACCGAGCGGAGCCTCACTCCCGACCAGCTCGTGCGCCTGCCGATCGACGCGTCCGACCTGAACGCCGTCGCCACCCTCGCGCCTGGGGTCGTGGGGCTCGCCGCGACGGACTCGACCTCCGCGCAGTTCTCCGTCGGGGGTTTGCGACCGAGCGCCAATAACGTGACGCTCGACGGCGCGTCCTTCGGCTCGGGCAGCGTCCCGCAGGACGCCATCCGTTCCACGCGCGTCGTGACGAGCAGTTACGATGTGGCGCGCGGGCAGTTCTCCGGCGGCGTCGTGGCCTCCACCACGCGAGGCGGCACCAACATGCTGCAGGGGTCGTACACCTACACGCTGCGCGACCGCGACGTTGCCTGGGGAGAGGCCACCACCTCAGCGTTCGGCCAGGGCTCGACGCAGCTGCAGCTGAGCGGCGGGATGGGCGGGCCGATCATTCGGAACAAGCTCTTCGTCTTCGGCGCCATCCAGGGACGTTGGCGCGGCCAAGCCCTCCCGTCACTCACCAGCGCCGATGCGGCGACCCTGCAACAGCTCGGCGTGAGCCCCGACTCCGCCAGCCGCTTCCTCAGCCTCGCCCGCTCGACCGGGGTGCCGCTCACGGTCGCCGGTCTGCCGCAGGACCGCAGCGGTGACAACACCCTCGCGCTGTTGCGTCTCGACTGGAAAGCCTCGGACGCCCATACGCTCACGCTGCGCCTCGACGGTCGCTGGGACTCTCAAGAGCCAACCCTGGTGAACTCCCTGGCGCTCCCCGCGACCGGCGGGACGCGCTCGGAGCGCGCCGGGGGCGTGATGGCCGCCGTCACGTCGTACTTCGGCGGGAACGTCATCAACGAGCTCCGCGGCTATGTGTCCGCGACCCACCGGGAGTCGCGACCGTACCTCGCGATGCCGGCGGCGCTCGTCGTGGTCGCCTCCGACCTGTCGGATAGCAGTCAGGGCGTCGCGACGCTGTCCGTTGGCGGCAATGACGGCCTGCCCCAGCGCACCAACAATCGCAGCGTGGAAGTCAGCGACGAGCTCTCCTGGTTGCCGGCCAGCGGCGCGCACCGGCTCAAGCTCGGCGCCTACCTGAACGGTACGCGAATCTCCGAGAACCAAACGCCGAACCAGCTGGGGACGTTTGTATTTCCGTCGCTCGCCGCGTTCGCCGCGGACAGCGCCGCCATGTTCCTGCGTACCGTTGCTCCCCTCGAGCGGGCGGGGACGGCGTGGAACAGCGCCCTGTATGCGGGCGACACGTGGCGGCCGGGCGGCGGCCTGCAGGTCACCTACGGCGTGCGACTCGAGAGCGCGCGCTTCAGCGACCCGCCACTGTACAACCGCGCCGTGGACTCGTTGTTCGTGGTCCGCACCGACCGGATCCCCACCGAAGTCCACCTCTCGCCGCGGGTCGGCTTTACGTGGTCCTTCGCGGGAACGGCGGACGAGCCGCATACCAGTTATCTGCGCGGCGGGTTCGGCGATTTCCGCAGCCTCACACCGACGTCCTGGTACGCGGCCGCGCTCGGAGCACCGGGCCTGCCGACCGCGGAGACCCAGGTGGCCTGCGTCGGCTCCGCCGTCCCAACGCCGGACTGGTCTCAATACGCGCGGGACCCGTCCACCATCCCGTCACAATGCCTCGCGAGCGGAGGGACCGCCCCACCGCAGCCGAACGTGACCGTCTTCGCGCCCGACTACGCCGCGCCGCGCGCGTGGCGCGGATCGTTGGGATGGCTGCGGCGCTTTCACGGCAACGACTGGGTCTCCGTGGAGGCGAGCTATGCGCGCGGCGTCAACCAGTACGGCTTCCGGGACTTGAACCTGGTCGGCATGTCGCGCTTCACGCTCCCCGACGAGGACCATCGCCCCGTGTACGTGCCGATGGACTCGATCGTCCCGGCCACGGGAGCCCTCAGCTCCACCGCGTCGCGCGTCCACCCCGAGTTCGGCGATGTCTGGGCCGTCGGGTCCGGCTTCCAATCGGACACGAAGCAGCTCACGCTGGGGTTCATCGGCGTGACGCGGCGCGGCGCGGTATTCCGGCTGTGGTACACGCTCACCCGCGCCCGCGACCAATCGTCGTATTCGTGCTGCTCGGTCGCTCACGGGTTCGCGGCGCCGACCACTGCGGGCGATCCCAACGCGCCGGACTGGGCGACGAGCGACCTCGAGCGTCGGCATGCCTTCCTCGCCACGCTCAGCTACCCCATCGCCCCGGGTCTCGAGCTCAGCGCCATCGGGCGCCTCACCTCGGGCATCCCCTATACGCCCCGCGTCGGGGGCGACATGAACGGCGACGGGGAACGCAACGACCGCGCCTTCGTGTTCGATCCCGCCACGGCGTCCGACACGGCCCTCGCGCACGGCATGCGCACGCTGCTCGCGACGGCGTCATCCGGGGCCCGCAGCTGTCTCGAGCGGCAACTGGGGCGCATCGCGGGGCGCAACTCCTGCACCGGGCCGTGGCAACCCTCGTTCGACCTGCAGGTCAACTGGCGGCCGACCTGGTTCGGTCGGGACCGACGACTCACGATCTCCTTGCTCACGGTGAACCTGCTGGGGGGCCTCGATGAATGGCTGCACGGGGCCGCGAACCTGCACGGCTGGGGCTGGGCCACCGCGCCGGACCCCGTGCTGCTGGAGGTGAGCGGATTCGACCCCGCCACGCCGCGCTATCTCTACGCGGTGAACGGTCGGTTCGGCGCGACCGTCAGCAGCGGCGTCTCCGTTCCGTTCCAGATCGCCCTGCAGGCGCACCTGACGCTCGGCCCCGGCCAGACGCGCGAGCGTCTGCGCGTCGCGCGCGAACCGGCCGCCGCTCCGGAGGCGGCGCCCGAGCCCGACGTCGTGGCAGAATTGGCGCGGAGCCTCACCAACCCCGTTGCCCTGATCCTCACGTTGCGAGATTCGCTCAACCTCGCACCCGAGCAGGTGTCGCGGCTCCAGGCGATCGCCGATTCCCTGGATGCCGAGAACCGCGCGGTGGCGGACTCACTGCAGCTCGCGCGGGAGACTGCAGGCGAGCGCCCGGATCCCGCCCTCTTGACTGCGCAGCTGGAACCCCAACTGGCGGCCGGGCGTGCCAACATCCGCCGCGCACTCGAGCAGGCGCGGAGCGTGCTCACGCCCGAACAGTGGGGTAAACTCCCGCCCGCGCTGAAGTGAGACTCTCGGGATCGGCTATCCGCGAAGCCGACCCAGGTCCGCAGGGCGAGCGAGATGCACGTGCGCGACGCGGCGCCCGCGTGCCAGCAGCGCCCGCATATCCCCCCGCGCCTGCGCGCGCTCGAGCCGCCCGAACGTGAACCCCGTCTCGGGGATCTCGGCGTCTTCGGCGTCGTCCGTCGTGACCACCAGAAACAGACCGGTGTTCGGACCGCCTTTGTGGAGCTGGCCGGTGGAGTGGAGGTAGCGCGGGCCGAAGCCGAGCGTGGTGACGCAGCCGAGGGCACGCCCCCAGGCCGCGCGCACCGCCTGGAGCTCGGCCGTGACGTCGGGCGTGGGCGCCAGATACGCGAGAATGGCGAGGTAGTCACCCGGCCGCGCCGCGCGGCGCAGCGCGTCGGGGGTCATGGTCGGTAGGGGCGCAGACTGCTGCGTCCCTACGGCGTGTCCCGCCGCCAGCTCGGCGCGCGCCAGCGCCTTCGCCTCCTCCACGTCCGGCTGATCGAACGCGTTCACCCCGAGGCGGAGGCACAGCTCCCACGTGGCATACTCCCACGAGACGCACGCCGCACCCAGGGAGAGCGGCTCGGGCGGGACATCGGCGACGACCTGGCCGTCGGCATACTGCGTCGCGACGGGGTCGTCGACCACGGGAATCACGCCGCGTCCGCCCTTCCCGGTGCTCTCGGCGACGAGCTGCTCGATCCAATCCGCGAGCCGCGCCACGGCGGCCGGTGGGCGCAACACGAGCTTGTCCCGCCCCGCGAGCGCCGCGGCGGCGATGCGCGCGCCCAGCGCCCGGCCCGCCTCCGGGTCCACGGCGAGGGCCCGCTCGAGCAGGACGCGACCATCGATCCCCGCCAGGGCGGCGGGCAGCATCCCCACGACCGTCAACGCGGCGTAGCGCCCCCCCACGTCGGGTGGGTGCGGGAAGACCGCACGGAAGTGGCGCTCGCGGGCCAGCGTCTCGAGCGGGCTCCGAGGATCGGTGATCGCCACGAATTGCCCCGGCTCCGCCCGCGCCGCCAGATACCGATAGAACGAGAGTGTCTCGACTGTGCTCCCCGACTTGCTCGAGATCACGAACAACGTGCTGGCGAAGTCCGGCGCGCGCGCCACGGCGAGCACGGCGGCCGGGTCGGTGCTGTCGAGCACGGACAGGCGCACCTCGCCGAAACTCGCCGCGAGCACCTGCGGCGCGAGGCTCGAGCCCCCCATGCCGCACACGACGGTACGCGTCAACCCGTCGCGCCGTGCCGCGTCGGCGAAGCGCGCGAAGTCATCCCACTGCGCCAACGACGCGCGGGGCGCGTCCTTCCATCCCAGGAGGTCCATACGGCCGCAAAACATAACGAACCCTCCCGGCCGCCAGGGATGGCCGTTAGGTTAGCCCGGAGGTCGCGCGTGCCCTCCCTCCCCCTCCCGCGGCTCACCCGCATCCTGGTGGCGATCGCCGCCGTCTCGTTCCTGGCGATCGTGCTGGCTTATTTGCTCGCCCCTGCCGATCGCGCGGCGCGGACGCGCGTCGCCGATGTGTCGTGGACCTGGACGGGCCTGTACGCGCTCATCTGTTCTGGTGTGGCGGCGCGCCGCCACACCGACTCCGAACGCCGCCGAGCTTGGGCGTGGATCGGCGCGGGGTGCGCGCTGTTTCTCGGCGGCCAGCTCGTGTGGAACGGGTACGAGCTGCGCGGCGTCACGCCCCCCTACCCGTCGCTCGCGGACGTCGGCTTTCTGGGGGTCTACGTCTGCTTCCTCGTTGGACTCGCGAGGCTGTTGCGCACTTCGCGCGCGCGGCTGTTCGACGTGGAGCTGCTGCTCGACACGACCCTGGTCACGCTCACGGCGGGGGCGCTGGCGTACGCGTTCCTGCTGAAACCCCTGTTCGAGGCCGGCGGCACGCTCCTCGCGTTGCTCACCAGCGTCGGGTGGTCGGTGGGCGGCATCGCGGTGCTGTGGCGCATCCTCGTGGAGCTGCTCCGCTACAGTCCGGTCCCGCTCGCGCCCACCGGCGTCGTGATCGCCAGCCTCGTCATCCTGTGCGCCTCGAACGTCGCGTATGCGGTCGCCTCGCTCCGCGGGACCTTCCGGTCCGGAGGCGCGCTCGATCTCGGGTGGGACGCGGCCTTCCTGCTGCTCGCCGGCGCCGCCGCCCTGGCGCCGGGGAGTGCCGCTGCCGTCGACGGGACCGCGCGGGTGATCTCCGATCATGTCGCGCGCGTCACGGCGATCGTCATCGGACTGGCCGGCATCGCCGCCGTCGCGGTGGCCCAGACGCTGTCGCCCGAGCCCGACGCCGGTGCCGCCGTGCTGATCGGCGTGGCGGTGGCCATCATCGGCGTCCGGTTCACGCATTCGCTGCGCGCCAACCGCCGCTACGCGTCCCTGCTCGAGAACGAGGTCGCGAGCCAAACCCGATCGCTCATGGATTCGCTCGCGGCGACAGCGGCCGCGGAACGCAACCTGCGGCTCGTCATGGACGCCGTCCCCGACGCCATCGTCGTGGTCGACCGCGCCGGCCGGATCCTCGAGGCGAACGAGCCGGCGCGGGGCATGGGAGCCGTCCCCGGGACCACGCAGCGGCCCACCCTGTTCGACTTCGTGAACCCCGACGCCGTCGCCCTCGTCCAGGAGCGGCTCGCCACAGCGTTTCGGGGCGACGTGCAGCGCCTGGAGATCCCGCTGATCCGCGCCGACGGGAGCCACGGCATTGCGGCGCTGCTGTACGCACCGGTGCGGGAGGGGAGCGCCATCACCCGCGTGCTGATTCTCGCGCGCGACGTCACCGACCAGCGACGCACCGAGTCGCAGTACCAGCAGGCGGAAAAGCTGGCCGCCCTGGGCCAGCTGGTGAGCGGCGTCGCCCACGAGATCAACAACCCGGCAGCGATCATCTCGGGCTTCGCGCAAACGCTGCTGCTGGACGAGCTCAAGCCCGAGCATCGCGAGATGCTCCAGATGATGTACGACGAAGCCACCCGGATCGGCCGCATCACGTCCAGCCTGCTGGCGTTTGCGCGTGCCGGCGGCAAGCAGCGGAACCTCGTGGACCTGAACGACATCGCGCGCCGCACGTTCGCGCTGCGGTCCTACCATCTCTCGACGCTGAACATCACGGTCGCGCTCGACCTCGATCCCAGCGACCCCAAGATCTGGGCCGACGCCTCCGAGCTGCAGCAGCTGCTTCTCAACCTGCTGATCAACGCCGAGCAGGCGCTCGTGACCGTCGACACGCCGCGCACGATCACCGTGCGCACCCGCGCCGACGAGCGCGACACGCAGCTCGAGATCGCCGACTCGGGTCCGGGGATTCCCGCCGAGCTCCGCACCAGGATCTTCGATCCCTTCTTCACGACGAAACCGGAAGGCGTGGGCACCGGGTTGGGGCTCTCGATCTGCTACGGCATCGCGCGCGACCACGGTGGCCGCATCTGGGTGGAATCGGAGCCCGGGGGGGGCGCCCGGTTCTGCGTGCTCTTGCCGCGCGACCAGCGCGAGGAAGCCCGCGAGCCCGCGGCGGCACCCGAGCCGGCCTCCCCCGCGGCCACCGGCCGGCTCGCCGTGCTCGTGGTGGACGACGAGGTCGCATTGCGCGAAGCGCTGCTGCGCTTCCTGCAACGCCGCGACATCCACGTCGAGGGCGTCGGCGACGGGCGGGAGGCGATCCGCCTGCTCGAGCAGCGCGCCTTCGACGTGATCATTTCCGACGTGCGGATGCCCGGGATGAGCGGACGGGAGTTCCTGGAGCGGCTGCGCCGCGATCGGCCCGATCTCGTGGCGCGGCTGGTGTTCAGCACCGGCGACGCCTTCACGCCTGAGACGGCCACGCTGCTCAAAGAGTCCGGCGTGCCCACCGTGGCCAAGCCGTTCGACTTCGCGGTCCTCGAGCGGGTGGTCCGCGAGGTCGCGGGGCGCGCTACGGCCTCGGCCTGAGCTCGACCTCGAGACCGGAGGCGCCCACGCCGGTCGCCGTGTGCGCGAGGGTCACCCGCAGCGGTGCGGCCGTCGCCTGCAGTGCCTTCAGCACGGCGGCGTCCACGGTCAGGTCGTAGTCGCCCGGCTTCACCCCGAGGACATAGAACGCCCCGTCGCTGAACGTCGAGAAGCGCTGCGTGGCCCCCCCTCCCGGGCGCCGGTCGGTGAGCCGGAGCGTGACGCCGGGCACGCCCACGCGCCGACCCCCCTCCTCGCGACTCACCCGGCCCTCCACCACGCCCGCCTGCACGATGGGAATGTTCAGACGGCGGAAGCGGTTGGGGCCGGGCTCGAGCAAGGCACTCGCGAACGCCGGCACGAGCAGCGGGGACGACAGCGACAGCGAGTCGACCTGCACGCTGACGGGCTCGAACGGCACGATGTCCCACACGCGGAACGCGCCGTCCGAGTCCGAGACGGCAGTGCTCGTGCCCACACGGACGCGCACGCCCGGGATGCCCCGCTCGCCGGGGTTCTGCACGCCGTCCGCGTTCTCATCCAGGAAGACCCGCCCGGAGACGCCCGACCGCTCGAGCGAGGGCCCGGGCGCCGTCGTGAGCCGACCGGTCGCGCGGTCCCACAGCACGGACCCCTGCACGTACTGCGTCCCGCTGACGCTCCCGCCGGCGGGTGCGCTCACCGTGGTGTACGAGCGCAGCGCCGAGAGGTAGGACGTGAACGAGAGCGACAGCACCGGCCCGGGCGATCCCTGCAGCCACGTGACCCCCGCCTCGACCCGCAACCCCGCACCGACGGGCCGCGCGGCGAGCAGCGAGTACGACGACAGGCGCAACGGGCCATCGGTCTCGATCTCCGCACCGCCGCGCAGCCAGATCGGCCCCAGCACGGGGCCGAGCGCCGGGCGCGGCAGGACGAAGGCGCTCGCGCCGGTGAACCACCGCGTCGCCCCCGGCACGCCAGCCGGGGCGTCCCGCTCGAACCGGACGAACGGCAAGGCGCGCACCGCCTGCCCTTCCGTCGAGCTCTCGATGCGCACCAGCGTCGTCGTGCCGGTCATGGTGGTCATGCGGTCGAGGGTGCCGTCGAAGAAGAAGAAACCCGCCCGACGGATGGGGCGCCAAAACCCGAACAGCATCAAGCGAGAGCGCGCCGCGAGCGGCGTGAGGATCGGCGCGACGGTCCCGTCGCTGTACCGCGTGTATTCCGCGGTCACGCGCCGGTCGATGGACGGCTCGTAGCGCAGTCCGGCTCGTGCGAACGCGGCGGTGACCCCGTCGAGGGTGACGGTCCACGTGGTCGAGGGGCTGCCCACGACCGACAGATAGGCGTGGGTCAGATCGGGCAGCGTGTCGCGCCAGAATCGATCGAGCCCACCCCGCACGGTCCATCGGTCGCTCACGCCGTAGTGCAGATCGGCGTTGGCAGTGGCGCCGCACGGCGTCCCGCGGCACGACCCCGCCGAAAGACCGTATTCGAGCCGTCCGGCCGGCAGCAGCTCGTCGGCGACGCGGAAGGTCTGGTTGAACTCGCGGATTTCGCCGAGTGGCCCGTAGGCCACGAAGTCCACCGGGTTCTCCCCGTACCGCACGGGCACCGCCACCCTGAATCGACCGGCGGCGTCGGCCGAATCGAACCCGAGGAGCTCCCCGCCGCGGTACGCCTCGACCGACCATCCGCCGCCCGGCTCGAGCACCCCCTGGTAGCGCTCGGTGCCGATGAGGGACGGGCGGACGAACGGTGCATTCGTGATGGAGACGCCGCGCAGCGCGCGCAACGCCGGCCCCGTGGACACGCCGTCGCCCAGACGCAGCTGCTGGAGCCAGCGCTGGTCGCGCCACACGCCCGTCCACGAGCCGGCGATCTGCACCACGCCGTCGGCCGCCCGCCCGACACTGGAGGCGCTCAGCTCGAGCGAGCCGCCGAACGCGTCCGCCCCCAGCGCCCCCGTATACCCGCTGCCCGCGAGCGGGTCGCCGCTGGGCGCGAGCAGCGTGTAATCGAACACCAGGCCGTCCCAGCGGGGGTGCTCCGCCGTGAGCAGCAGATCGGGATGCCCCATCTCGCGCGGTCGGAGCAGCGCCGTTCGGGCCGCTTCGCGACGCAGCCGGCGCGCCACCGGCAGATCGCTCGGATCGGCCAGCGTCACCGTGAGCTCCGAGAAATCGACGACGAACGGCGAGCCCAGCAGGTCGCCCAGGCGCTCGGCGCCCACGTACAGCTCGCCGTCACGGAAGCTCCGGTACTCGGGCTCCAACCGCACCCGGCGCGCGCCGTAGCTCATCGTGTCGCCGGCCGCGTCGATCACCAGGCGCCGCCCTCCCGGATCCACGGTCGCTTCGACGCGTCCCGCCGCGCTCACGCGGTAGCGGATCTCGGCGAGCTGCAGGAACTGGGTGAGCGGTACGAGGACTTCGCTACGCAGGCCCAGGGCCGCGACGGTGCGGCTGGCGACATGCCCGAGGCGCAGCTCCACGAGGATCGGCTCCGCCGTGTCGGCCGCAGCCGGCCCCTGGGCAGCCGCCACGGGGGCGCCGGCCACCGTGAGCCACAGGGCGACCAGCGTCGCGCGCCAAACCGATGCCATTGTATTACAGGTAGGCGATCGTGACGATGATCGTGCCCGTGTACACGCCGGGCTTGGCCGCGGCGGCGGGGCTCACGGTCCCGCCGATCCAGATGTAGAGAAAGGGGTTCGCGGTGGGCCCGAGCTTGCCGGTGGTGCCGGCGATCGGGTCGAAGGCGGTCGCGCTCGCCACGTCGTTGGTCGCCCGGTTCCAGCGAGCCGCAGTGGCCCCGAACGACACCGGCATCGTGCTGCCGGGGAGGGCCTGAATGTTCGTCAACACCGCCGGAAGCACGAACGTGATACTCACATCGGCGTTCTTGCTGCCCTGGACCAGCCACGCCCCCGCGCCGGCCGCCGTCGGCTGCACCGTGGTCGCGACCCCCTTCGGCACACTCCCGAAATCGAGGTCGCTCAGGGTGGTGACCGTCAGGGCGGGGCCGATGACGTTCGCGTCGATGCCGACCGATCCGCCCACGCCTTGGGACAGGACGGGCAGCGGCACGAGCAGTCCGAGCAGCAGCAGGCCGGCGTGGCGTCGTCGAGCCATCACGGGACGCGGACCTCGACCGAATCGCGCACCGGCGTACTCGGCAGGACCAGCTCCGGCGCCAGATCGTCGCGTCCGGTGGACAGGTCGAGGCGCAAGCGATAGCGCCCGGGGGCGAGTGCGCCGATAAGGAGCGCGTAACGCGGCTCCATCGTGTAGTAGACGCCGATCGGCGCCTTCATCTGACTGAGCGTCTTGCCGGTCGAGTCCACCAGCTCGGCATGCGCGCTGCCGATGTAGGCGGCGTTGCCCTGCTGAGTGAGACGTGCCCGGACGGCGAGCGAGTCGCCCACCACCGCCGTGCGCAGGCCGGACAGCGTGACGCCCGTGTGCACCGCACCCTTGCGGTAGAACACGC
>Ga0209689_1002635_pt1 | contig 13340 bp, 10 predicted proteins | sample GraSoiAngelo_149_FD_187119 | JGI IMG/M metagenome (GOLD analysis project Ga0209689, IMG submission 187119) | Grasslands soil microbial communities from the Angelo Coastal Reserve, California, USA - 14_1009_09_30cm (SPAdes) (version 2) | ecosystem: Environmental > Terrestrial > Soil > Grasslands ...
ACGCCAGAGGATCTGCGCGACTCGATTACCGCCCGCGCCCCAGGCGAGGCCGTCGAGGTCGTCTACCTGCGCCAGGATCGGGTGCGCACGGTGCCGGCCGTCCTCGGCGCCCGGCCCTGAGATGACCCTCACCGAGCTGCTGGGCCGCCGCGCCGCCACGGATCCGGGCGCCCAGTACTTCAACGTGTACGACGAGATGATCTCCTACGGCCGACTCTGGGCGGAGAGTCTTCGGTACGCGACGGGGCTCGCCCGCGCCGGCGTCGGCGCCGGGGACAAGGTGTGCCTGATCTACCCGACATGCGCGGAGTTTTTCTACACGTTCGTTGGCGCCCTCCGCCTCGGGGCGATCCCCGTGCCCCTCTATCCGACCCTCAGCGCCGAGGCAACGGCCAGCATCTTCAGGGACTCCGAGGCGGTCGCGGTCGCCACGATCGGCTGGTTCCGGCCGGGCGTGAACGCGGCCGCCCATGCCGCCGGCATCACGGCGATCCTCGAGCCGCCGGACCTCGAGGCCGACGGCCCGTCCGTGGCGCTACCGCTGACCCGGCCCGAGGCCACCGCGTTTATCCAGTACACGTCCGGCAGCACGGGGCACCCCCGCGGCGTCGTCCTGAGTCACGCCAACGTGGTGGAGACCATCCGCTTCATGGCGGAGGCGGCGGGGCTCACGCGCGAGGACCGCGTGGTCTCGTGGCTCCCCCTCTACCACGACATGGGGTTGATCGGTTGCGCCTTCACGCCCCCGCTCCTGGGGGCGCCCGTCTGGCTGCTGCCGCCGGACCTCCGGAACCCCCGGCACTGGCTCGAGCTGGTGACGCAGATCGGCGCCTCGTTCACCGTGTCGCCCGACTTCGGGTACCGCAACTGCGTGCGCAACGTTCACGACCCGACCGGCCTCGATCTCTCGAGCCTGAAGAGCGCCCTCTCGGGCGCCGAGCCCGTGCGCCTGTCGACCATCGAGGCGTTCGAGAAGAAGTTCAACCTGAAGAACATCGTGGCTCCGTGCTACGGGCTCGCCGAGGCGACCCTGGCGGTGGCGATCTGGCCCCGCGCCACGCCGCTCCGGCTCGACACCTCGAGCAAGGTCCTCTCGGTCGGGCGGCCCTGCCGGGGCGTCTCCGTCCGCATCATGCCGCCCCCCCCCGACGACGGCGGCGCGCTCCCGCCCAACCGTGAGGGCGAGATCTGGGTGAAGAGCCCCGGCGTCATGCAGGGCTACTACAACAACCCGGCGGCGACGGCGGAGGTCCTGCGGCCGGACGGCTGGCTCCGGACGGGCGACCTCGGCTTCGTCGACGCCGAGGGCTATCTCTTCGTCACGGGACGGCTCAAGGACGTGATCATCGTGGGCGGCGAGAACCTCGCGCCGACGGACATCGAAGAGGCCGTGGACCACCTGCCCGGAGTCCGCTACTCAGCCGCCGTGGGCGTCGACAGCGAGCGCACAGGCACCCAGCGGATCTACGTGGTCGCGGAGGTACGCGAGCCCGGCCAGACCCCCGAGGCGCACTCGCACCTGATCAAGGAGATCGTGAGCCGGGTCCTCGCGACCTGTGGCCACCGGCCCGCGCGCGTGCTCCTCGTCCGGCCCGGGACGATCCCGAAGACCTCGAGCGGCAAGATCCAGCGCTCGCGCCTCGGTCACCTCATCGGCGCCGGCGCCCTCCAGGATCAGGTCGTCCACGGCCCGGGCGCCCACGGCGGCGCCTGACGGCCGCGCTCCGATGGGGGATCGATCCGGGTCGGGCCCGAGCGCGTGCCCGACGATCTCCCCGGGGAGCGCCCTGTGGGCGCGGAACGAGGCGATGATGATGTCCTCGACGGTGATGCTCAAGTCCCCGGGCGAACGCGCTCTTCAGCCCACGCTCCCTGGGAGTGCACGTCGAGGCCTCTGTCGTAACACCGGGGCCATGCGGGGCGGCGACGGAACCCGCTCGGTGTCCGACTGGCACTTTTTGCCAAAATTTGGCGGCCCAGATGGCATCCCTTCTTAGCACCACACTCGAAAAATCAGGCTCTTAGCTCTGGCACCCTGCTTGCTCCCTCACGATTGCTCTTGTTGCTAGACGACTCTCACGACGTCCTGAACCAGGCAGGGTCAGAATCCTGGACAGCGGCCCAGACTCACGGGCGGTCCCCCGGACTGGACGCATTGACCGGCTCGCGACGCAACCGCGATTCGCGAGCGAACGAGGCCGATCGACAATGAGACGAGTTGGAACCGGGGTGGCTCTGCTCGTGACGTTGCTCCTCTGGAGCGGCGCCGCGTGGGCTCTGATGCCAAACGCGCAGGTGTACGAACTGACCGAGGAGGCCAGCCTGACCGCCGCCGGAGCGGTCGGGAGCGAAGTGTCCGTTTCGTCGATGATCGGCTTCGTCCAGTCCGGGACCGCGCTCTGCCCGGCGCAGTTCGCCGGGCCGGCGCGGCGGGCGCGTCGGGGGCGCTACCGCGGTGACATTCGCGACAGTGGCCCGGTGTGCACCGTGACCATCACCGGCAACAACACCGTGGACCTCGCGACCGGGCTCGGGTCCATCAGCGGCACCTTTGCGATCCTCGGGCCGGACCCGATCAATCCGAATGCCGTGGATGCGCCGGAAGTGGCGCTCATGACCGGCACCTTCAACGGGAGCATGGATTTCTCGCCGGCGGTCCGCGCGGGTGTGCCGTACGGCACCGTCACCGGCGTTCTGTCGTCCGGAGCGAGCGTGAGGGTTCCGTTTACGGGTGTCTTCGTCATGCCCTTCGACGCGGCGTGCAGCTGGCGCGGCGACGACGATCGCGACGATCGTGGGGCCTCGTTTGTGACCGATTGCTACCTGACCTATACGCTGAGCGGCACTCCCCCTGTCGTGACCGTGACGGGCATGGTGCCGCTGACGCCCGCGCAGAAGGCCATCGACTTTCCGACGGCCCGGTTCGATATTTATTTCCAGCAATAAGCCCGCCGCGCCCTCGGCGACTCGATCCTGAGGGGTCGCCGGGGCCGCGGAGGGCGAACGGCGGACGCTCTCCGTCGACGCCCTCCCACCTCCACACTCCGAGCCTGCCCGCGTAGGCGGACTTGCCTCTCGGCCGGCCCGCGAACCCGCGACGTAGACCGCCCCCAGCTCCGACTCGATCGGACTCGCGCCGCTCCGGCCTGTCGAGCCCTCCCCAACGCGGTCGGCTCCTCCGGGGTGACGCTCTCACGCGCATCGGCGGGTCAGGTCTCCGGCGGTTGACGAGGATCGGCCCGGATGCTATGGTCGCAAAATTTGGGGCGTGGGATTGGAGCAAATTCTCTCGAGGGCCACGGTGATGGGTCGCGCTTTCGTCCTCCTGCTCTCGGCGGTCGCCTTTCTGTCGGCGTCCGGGGTCGCTCGGGCCGAGTCCCCTCGGCCGCTCGAGCCCGTCGGCGGGGTGGCGGCGACGGAACAGCCGGCGAGCCCCAGCCCCGCGGGCGAGTCAGGTGGGTCGCCGGCCGGGCTGGACCAGGCGGAGGAGGAGTTCGAGGAATACGATCCGTGGGAGCCCTTCAACGAGAAGGCCTTCACGTTCAACTATAACCTCGACCGGTACGGGCTCAAGCCGGCGGCGAAGGGCTACGATAAGGTCGTCCCGAACTTCATCGAGCGCGCCATCGCCAACATCTTCGAGAACATCGGCTCCTTCCGCCGCATCATCAACCTGTCCGTCCAGGGCCGGTTCAACGACTCCGGACAGGAGCTCGGGCGCTTTGTCATCAACACGATGTTCGGCCTCGGCGGCCTGGTCGACGCCGCGCCGAGCTTCGGGGTGGGCAAGGTGGACGCCGACACGGGACAGACCTTCGGCGTCTTTGGCGCCGGCCCCGGCCCCTACCTCATGCTGCCGCTCTTCGAGCCGCTGACGGTGCGCGACGCGGTCGGCCAGGTCTTCGACTCGGTCATGGATCCGACGTCGTGGCTCGTCCCCTTCGCGATCGGCTTCAGCAGCGCGGCCGTGCGGAGGGTGAACGACCGCGCGCTGAGCCTCGAACTCTACGAGAACGTCGAGGAGACGGTCGTCGACCTTTACGGCGCGGTCCGCAACGGCTACCTGCAGCGACGCCGGGCGCTCATCCGCGAGGGGCGGGCCAAGAGCCGGTGGGGGCACCGGAAGCCCACGCAGTCTGGATCGGACGGCGCCGACCCGCCGGACGTCGGCACGCGGCCTCCGGCGCCGGCCGACCCGCCGGAGCAGGTCACCCCCGGCACCGCCGCCGCGTCCGGACACGGCGGGCGGCTCGAGGCCGATCAGGACAGCTTCCTCATCGTCGACGCCACGCCGAGCGAAGCCGAGGTGGTCCTCGACGGTCAGGCGCTCGGCTCCGCCGGCGAGCTTTTGGCCCGTGCCGTCGCGGTCGCGCGCGGCCACCACACGGTCGAGATCGCGGCCAAGGGGTTCCGGCCCTCTGTCGCTCGATTCGTTGCTGACCCGAGCTTCCCCGCCCGCGTCCGTATCGCCCTCGCCCCCGAGTGAGGCGGGATACGGCGACGCCCCAGCGCCGCCGGGAGACGGAGCCGCTCCCGCGTCACCGTCCTCTCCGCGGACCTTGCTTGCGGCGACGGCCCGTCGCCCGTAGAATCGCGCAGGACCGCGGCCCCCGGGCGCCACGGCACCGCCCATGCACGGGACGACGAACGGCCTCTTGATCGTAGTCGCGCAGGACGAGCCTGGCATCTACAGAAACCTCTGCCGGCGGTTCGAAGGCGCCGGCAGCGTGCGTATCGTCCGCGATCGCCGGCTGGGTGACCGGCGGAGGACGTCCAGGGCGCGTGGCAGGGACCGACGGATCTCGGACCGTCGAGTCCAGCCTGACATCGAGCGTCGACTGCGCTCGCTCGGCTACGCGACGATCCCCGTCGTCGGCGGGGGACGGCGCCAGGGCCTCCCGCCCGAGGAATGATTCGCCGCGGGCCGGACCTCGGCTCTCGAGGTTCGGTCCGATCGATGCTCCGAGCGGGAGCCGGCGAGGGCGCCAGACCCCGGGGTCGAGCGCGAGGCCGCGGGGGTCGTGGGCCCGCGTCAGAGGCCGATCGAGCGGAGGTACTCGCGGTTCCGGCGGGCGCTCGCAGCCGGGGTGCCCATGCCGGGCAGGACATCCTGCTCGACGACGACCCAGCCGCCGTAGCCCCGCGCGGCGAGAGCGGTCGCCACCGCCGGAAAGTCGACCGACCCGCGTCCCAGCTCGCAGAAGATTCCCCGCCGGACTGCTTCGAAGTAGTCCCACCCGCGCTCCCGGGCCTGCCGGGCGACGGCGGGATCGCAGTCCTTGAAGTGGACGTGCCAGACGCGGTCCGGGTAGCGGGACAGCGTCGCCAGCGGGTCGCCGCCGCCGTACGTCAGGTGCCCCGTGTCGAGGCAGAGGCCGAGGAGCCCGGGATCGGTCCGCCGCATCAGGGCGTCGATCTCGGCCGGTGTCTCCACCCAGCCGGCGCAGTGGTGGTGAAACACCGTCCGGAGTCCGGTCGCGTCGAGCACCGCGCGGGCGACTCGCACGGCGCCGGCGGCGAAGGTGTCCCATTGGGCGTCGCGGAGGCCGTGCTCCGGCAGGACCCGGCCGGCGTGCTCTCTCCGCATCGCCCCGGAGCCGTTGTCGTCGGCGAGGACGATCAGCGGCCGGGCGTCGCTGGCGGCGGCCAGGAGCCGGGCCGTCCGGACGGCGACCTCCGCGCCGGCGGCCTGCGCCGCGGGATCGGCGAGGGCGACCGGCACGAATGCCGCAAGGAGTGCCAGGCCCCGCCGGGCGAGCTCCCCCCGGAGCCGGCCGGGGTCGGTCGGCATGAAGCCGAAGTCGCCGAGCTCGGTGCCGGCGTAGCCGGTCGCCGCCATCTCGTCCAGGACCTCGACGTAGCCGGGCGCGGGCGCCGCGAGGTCGAACTCCAGCGCCCCCCACGAGCAGGGCGCATTCGCGATCCGGATCGTCATGCCGCTCTTCCGGCCGGGCGCGGCTAGAAGATGTCGCGCACGCGGCGCCGGGCCAGCTCGTATGCGGCCCGCGCCTGCCGCACGGCATCGACCTCCGACACCTCGGCGACCGGCACGTCCCACCACGACTCGTAGCTCGCGACGCGCCGCTCACGATCCACCGGCACGACGATCACGGTCGTCCGATCGGCCCGCCGCGCCTCGGCGAGCGCCTGGCGGAGCCCCCCGGGGTCGGCCGCGCGGCAGACGTGGGCGCCGAGACTCGCGGCGTTGGCGGCGAAGTCGACCGGCAGGACGGCGCCGTCGAGCTGGCCAGACACGGGGTTGCGATAGCGGTACGCGGTCCCGAACCCGCCCGCGCCGACCGACTGCGAAAGCCCGGCAATGCTGGCGAAGCCGGCGTTGTCGAGCACGACGATCGTCAGCTTGATCCGCTCCTGGATGGACGTGACGATCTCCTGGGCCAGCATGAGATACGACCCGTCCCCGACCATCACGTAGACGTCGCGCTCGGGGGCCGCCAGCTTGACGCCGAGTCCCCCCGCGATCTCGTAGCCCATGCAGGAGTAGCCGTATTCGAGGTGGTAGCCCTTCGGGTCGCGCGTCCGCCAGAGCTTGTGGAGATCGCCCGGCAGGCTCCCCGCGGCGCAGACGACCACGTCCTCGGGACGAACACAGTCGTTGACGACGCCGATCACCTCCCCCTGGCTGATGCCCGGCGCCGGCGCCGGGTGGCAGATCCGGTCGACCTCGGCTTCCCACTCGGCCCTGAGCGTCGCCACGCGCTCCCGGTAGTCGGCGCCGACCGCGTAGCCGGCCATCCGCTCGGTGAGCTCGTCGAGGGTCACGCGCGCGTCCCCGACGAGCGGCAGCGCCGACAGCTTGTAGGCGTCGAGCTCGGCGACGTTGACCCCGACGAAGCGGACCTCCGGGTGGCCGAAGGCCGTCTTCGAGGCGGTCGTGAAGTCGGTCAGGCGGGAGCCGACCACGAGAATCAGGTCCGCCTCCCGGGCCACGAGGTTGGCGCCGCGGGTGCCGGTCACCCCGATCGCCCCGAGCGCCTGGGGGTGGTCCCAGGGGAGCGACCCCTTGCCCGCCTGCGTCTCGGCGACGGCGATGCCGCTCAGCTCGGCGAGCCGGCGGAGCGAGCCGGTCGCGCCGCTGTAGATCACCCCGCCGCCGGCGACGATGAGCGGCGTCTGGCTCGACCGGACAAGGGTGGCGGCCCGGCGCAGGAGCTCCGCGTCGGGGCGCGGCCTCGGGATCGTCCACACCCGCCGCTCGAACAGCGCCTCGGGATACGGAAAGGCCTCGGCCTGGACGTCCTGCGGCAGGGCGAGCGTCACGGCGCCGGTCTCGGCCGGCGACGTGAGGACGCGCATCGCCTCGGGGAGCGCCGCGATGATCTGCTCTGGCCGGTTGATCCGGTCCCAGTACCGCGACACCGGCTTGAAGCAGTCGTTGACCGACGTGTCCTGGGAGCCGGGCGACTCGAGCTGCTGCAACACCGGAGCCGGCCGCCGCGTGGCGAAGATGTCGCCCGGCAGGAGGAGCACCGGGAGCCGGTTGATCGTCGCGCCCGCCGCGCCCGTGACCATGTTCGTCGCTCCCGGGCCGATCGACGTGGTGCAGGCGAACGTGCGGAGCCGGTCGTGCATGCGGGCGAAGGCGGCGGCCGTGTGCACCATCGCCTGCTCGTTGCGGGCCAGGTAATAGCGAAACGCGTCGCCCGCCTGGTGGAGCGCCTGGCCGATGCCGGCCACGTTGCCGTGGCCGAAGATTCCGAACATGCCGGCGAAGAACGGCTGCTGGCGGCCGTCCCGGGCGACCTGCTGCTGTCGCAGGAACTCGACGATCGCCTGGGCCATCGTGAGACGGCGGGTCTTCACCATCGCACCCCCGAGCCTCGCGGAGGCCGCGCGGCTCGCGCGGGTCCCGGCCGGTGGCGCGCGAGTCTCACGGCACCCCCGCGAGCCGAACCGGACGGCCTGCCCGGAGGCTCCCGGTGGCGGCCTCCGCGACCCGAAGCGACTCGAGCGCGTCGACGGCGCCCGGCGTGGGCGCGCGGCCGGCACGCACCGCCTCGACGAACGCCTGGAGCTCGAGACGGTAGGCGTCCCGGAACCGGTCGACGAACCAGTGATAGTAGTCGCCGGCCACGCCCCCCTGGGCGTAGGTCCACACCGGCGTCGCCCGCTCGTTTTCGACGACGATCTTGCCCCGCTCGCCCTGGACCTCCGTCCGGACGTCGTAGCCGTAGGCCGCCCGGCGCGAGTTCTGGATCACGCCGAGCGCGCCCGAGCGGAAGCGAAGGGTGAGGACCGAGGTGTCGGCGTCGCCGAGCTCACCGATGCGCGGGTCGACGAGCGACGCGCCGAGCGCGCTCACCTCGTCCACTTCGCCGCAGAGGAATCGCGCGATGTCGAGGTCGTGGATCGTCATGTCCTTGTAGATGCCGCCGGAGGTCCGGAGGTAGTCGAGCGCGGCCGGCTCCGGGTCACAGGCGAGGGCGCGGAACATCTCGACCCGGCCGATGGCGCCGGCCTCGACGAGCGCCCGCGCCCGCGCGAAGCCAGGGTCGTACCGGCGCTGGAAGCCGATCTGGAAGGGCACGCGGGCGGCCTCGACGGCGGCGAGCGCGGCGCGGGTGTCGGCCACGTCGAGGGCGACCGGCTTTTCCGAGAAGATCGCCTTGCCGGCCCGCGCCGCGGACGAGATCTGCGGGGCGTGCAGGGGGGTGGGCGACGCGATGAGGAGCGCGCCGATTCGGCCGTCGGCCAACACCCGCTCGAGGTCGTCGGTCGCGTAGGCGCCCCGCCCGGCCGACCGCTCGGCCGCCGCCAGGTTCGTGTCGACGACCGCCGCGAGCTCCGCCCCGGGCACCGATCCCGCGAGGTGGGCGGCGTGGAGGGCGCCGATCCGGCCCGCACCGATCACGGCGAAGCGCAGGACCTCGCTCACGACGCGGTCGGGACCGTGCGGCCACGACCCGCGGCGCTCGACCCACCCTCGAAGCCGAGCCGGCGGCGGGGCGCGGTCGCCAAGCCGGCGCGGCGCCCCGCCCCGCCGATCACCGCTCGCCCACCACGGCCATGACGGCCCGGAGCCCGCGCCGCGCGAGCTCGAGGGGCTCGGCGCTCCAGTGGGCCGGGTTGAAGGTCTCGAGGCTCCAGGGTCCGGCGTAACGGCGGGCCCGGAGGTCGCGCATGAGATCGGCGAGCCGGATCACCCCCTCGAGCGGGAGGAGGCGATCGGCGTCTTCCAGCTCGGCCAGCGGTTTCGGCGGCAGGTCGTTCAGATGGACCATGGCGAGCCGGTCCACCGGGAAGCCCTCGAGCGGCGGGCTGCCGCTCGCGTGCCAGTGGGCGACGTCGAGGATCAGCTCCACGCCGTCGACGCCGCGGACGACTTCGCCGGCGAGCCGGGGCGTACGGATCGGGCAGTCGGGGAACCCGAGGAACTCGAAGGCCACCCGCACGCCGGCGGCGGCGGCGAGGTCGCGCGCGCGGGCGAGACCCTCGCGCGTGCCGGGTAGCCCGCGCCGTGCCTCGAGCCCCGGCACCCGCGCGGGCACGGCCAGCAGATAGGGCGCGCGGAGGGCACGGCAGATCGCGAGCCGCGGGACCATGTCGGCCTCGAGCGTCTCGAGCTCGGGCGCGCCGTCCGGGCGGAGGCCGAGGCGCACACCGTTCAGGCTGAAGACTTCGTCCGTGCGGACGAGCGCGACGGCGGCCCCGAGCTCGCCCGCGGCGCCGGTCAGCCGCTCGGCCCGCGCCTCGATCCCCGAGAAGCCGGCCTCGCGGGCGACCGCGAGCTGCCGGTCGGTTGAGGTCGTCATCACCGTCGCACCGTTGAGGTAGAGGCGGCCGCCTCGGACGCCGACCTCACTCGGGGAGGCGGTATCGGTGTCACGCATGAGTGTCGGTCCCTTGCGCGGCCGGCCTCACTGCCCCCGGATCACGCCGAAGGTGAGGCCCGCGAGCACGTAGCGGCGGGCGACCACCATGAGGCCAAGCGGCACGGCGAGCGCGATCGCGCCGGCGGCCGCCATGTCGTTCCAGATGATCTCGAACTGCGTCACGAGCCCCTGCACGCCGACCGGAAACGTCTGCGCCCGCGGGCTCGCGGTCAGAATCAGTGCGAACAGGAACTCGCTCCAGGCGAAGGCGAAGATGATGACGCCAGACGCGAGGATACCAGGCGCGGCCAGCGGCAACAAGACCCGGCGGAAGGCGACCCAGCGGCTCGCGCCGTCGACGAACGCCGCCTCCTCGATCTCGAGCGGGATCTCCGCGAGGAAGCCCTTCAGCATCCAGATCGAGAATGGCAGGTTGAGGACCGTGTAGATCAGCACGAGCGCGAGCCGCCGATCGTAGAGGCCGAGACCGCGGACGATCGCGAAGTAGGGCACGACGACGGCGACGGGGGGGAGGAAGCGGAGCGACAGCGCCCAGTTGAGGACGCCGACCCGGAGCCGTCTCGACACCTTGAGCCGCGTGATCGGGTAGGTAACGGCGAACCCGATGGCGAGCACGAGGAGGACGGTCGCGCCGCAGACGACGATGCTGTTGCGGAGGAGGCCGAGGAAGCCGCGCGTGACGAGGACGCTCGAGAAGGCGGCCAGCGTCGGCTGGAGGGGGTAGAGGCTGGGCGTCGCCTGATAGAGCTCTCCCTCGCCCTTGAGGGCGGTGACGAGGAGCCAGTAGAGCGGGAACGCGTACGCGAGCCCGACGGCGCCGAGGACCGGCGGCCCGACGACCCGCCAGAGACGGCCCGAACGGCGTCGCGGCATCAGTCGCGCTCGAGCGGCAGGAGCCGGGTCACCGCCGCGTACAGGAGGCTCATCGCGAGCATCACCATGACGGCAAGCGCCGCCGCTTCGCCGGTGTCGAAGAACTTGAAGGCGACGCGGTAGAGATAGATGCTGAGGAGCTGGGTCGTCGACCCCGGGCCGCCGCCGGTCAGGATGAAGATGTGGTCGAAGACCCGCAGCACGTCCGCGATGCGGAAGAAGAGGACCATGAGGAGGAGCGGCCGGAGGTACGGCAGCTCGATACGAGAGAAGAGGGTCCACCCCGAAGCCCCGTCGACCTGCGCCGCGTCGATCGACTCGGGCGGCACCGTCTGGAGCCCCGCGAAGAAAACGAGGTAGACGAACGGGGTCCACTGCCAGACGTCGACGCTCGACACCGCGAGCATCGCCGTGTCGCGTCGGGATAGCCAGGGGATCTCCGCCTGGACGAGGCCGGCGAGCCGCAGCAGGTGGTTCAGCACGCCGTACCCGGGCGCGTAGATGAGGCGCGCGATGACCCCGACCGCCACCGGCGGGATGACGATCGGGAGGGTCGCGAGGATATACACGGCCAGCCGGACCCGGGCGGAGCGGACCGTGCGGTGAACCAGGAGCGCCAGCCCGAGGCCCGCGAGGATCTCGGCGGGGAGCACGATCCCTGCGTAGACCCCGGTCGCCCCTAGCGCGTCGTAGAGGAGCGGGTCCTCAAGGGCGCTCGCGTAGTTCCGGAGTCCCACGAAGCTCCCGCCGCGCGTCGCGCGGAGCGACTGGCCGACCGCCAAGAGGAGGGGATACGTGACGACGACGAAGACCGTCCCCAGCACCGGCAGGAGCATCGCGTAGGCGAGTCGCTGCTGCCGGCTGACGAGGCGAGCCTCCCGCTTCGCGCCGCCTGGGACGGCGGACCCTGCTCGGAGTCCCGAGCCGCTCGCCGACGCCAGGCGGAGTGCCGTCAGTAGCCCGCCTTCTTCATGAGCGCCCGGATCTCGGTCGCCGCCTTCTTCGTGGCGTCCTCCGGCGTCGCGAGCCCGGCCAGGGCGGCGTTCAGGTTGGTGCCGAGGATCGTCTCAACCGCGTTCCACTGGTCGGTCCGCGGCCGCCAGTTCGGGACGGCCTCGAGCGACCTCGCGAGCGCCGCGAAGTAGGGGTTCTTCTTGTTCATCGCCCGGTCGTTGAGGATGCTCTTGCGCGCCGGGATGCCGCCGGCCTCCGCGTACGTCTTCTGGACCTTCGGCGACGTAACCCAGCTGATGAAGTCGGCACCGGCGCGCCCGTTCTTCGACGCCTTGGGGATGGCGAGCAGCCAGTTGCCCATCATCCCGTAGCCCTTGCCGCTCGGCCCCGCGGGCATCGGGATGTAGCCGACCTTGCCGATCGTCTTGGACACCTTGGGGTTCTCGACGATGCCGGTGACCTCGCCCGGCCAGACCGTCGATTGGTAGGCTTGACCGATGGCCATCAGGCGCGAGCGGTCGGCGGCATCGATGTTCTCGGAGCCGGAGGGCGCCACACCCTTCAGGTCGTTCACGAGGAACTTCACGGCCCGGAGCGAGGCGGGCGAGTCGATGGTCACGTTCCAGTTCGCGTCGAACACGTCGCCGCCGAACGACCAGAGGATCGGCAGGAAGTCCGCGACGATCGGGTTCGTAGCCGCGCCCCGCACGACGTAACCGGCCATGCTCCCCGGCTTGTTGAACTTCTTCGCGTTCGCGAGCACGTCATTCCAGCTCCGGGGCGCCGGGGAGAGGTCCTTCCGGTACATGAACATCTCGACGTTGCCGACGACCGTGATGCCGAGGAGGTGCCGCGGCTTGCTCTTCTCGCTGGGGGGCACGGGGCCGCGAGGCGGCGGCCAGGTCCCGACCTCGTAGATCACGTGGGGGATATCAGGGTCCGGCTTGAAGCCGTACGTCGAGTCGAGGGGGGTGAGCCACTCCTCGGTCCCGAACTTGGGCATCCAGGGGTCGTCGAGCATGACAAGGTCGTAGGTGGGCGCGCCGGCCTGGAAGGTCGTGACGAGCTTCTCGTAGAGCGTCGGGTACGGCATCTCGACGATGTTGAGCTTGATGCCGCGTTCTTGCTGATACGTCGGCGCGACCGCTTTGAGGCCCAGGGACTCGTTGCCGGCGACCGCCGCGATGACGAGCTCGGCTGGCTTCGTCGCCTGGGCGACGACCGGTCCGCGCGACGCGAACAGCGCGGCCAGCGCAAGGACGGCGACCACGGTGAGTATCGACACTCCGGCCCAACGCTTCATACCGGCCTCCTCGCCTGGACGGCGCGCTCTCGGGTGGACCGCACGCACACGTCGTTGTGAACCGCGATCCCCGGCACGGACCCGGGGGCTGCGCTCCCTTCCTTGATCGCCAGCGCCGCACGCCCGGGCCGGTCCGCCGCCCGTTCGGCGCCCGAGCGCCAATGTTGGCGGGCCGACGGCCTGGCCGCCGAATCGCCGCACGGCGTCCACGCCCCCGAGCGACATCCCGCGCGGGTCGGCGCGGCTCGCCCGCTCACTGGCCGCGGTGCGCGGTCCACCCGGTCAGATCGGGCGGCGCGCGCGCCGGCCAACGCGCCCGACGATCTGCCGGAAGCGGCTCCGTGTCAAGTGCTCTC
>Ga0209689_1002640_pt1 | contig 13321 bp, 13 predicted proteins | sample GraSoiAngelo_149_FD_187119 | JGI IMG/M metagenome (GOLD analysis project Ga0209689, IMG submission 187119) | Grasslands soil microbial communities from the Angelo Coastal Reserve, California, USA - 14_1009_09_30cm (SPAdes) (version 2) | ecosystem: Environmental > Terrestrial > Soil > Grasslands ...
ACAGCCTGTCGAAGGTGGTGACATGCGCTCCCTGCAGCTGCCGAGTTCGCGCAGCCCAGAAGCGCTCGCGCGGGTTGTTCAGGTTCCAGAGATTCAGGTCACAGACCTGCGGCCCCTCGACCGTGACCAGGCGCACCACGGAGCCCGCCTGGACCGGCCATGCGTATCCGCTCCTGATTGGCACGACGTGGTCGTGAATGCGGCGACCGTCCTCGGCCCCGCGTGCAATCCGCGCGTAGAGGTCGCGATCGAAATCGAGGCGCCCAGGCACGTCGGGGTCGCGGTAGAGGTGCATCGCGCCATTGTGATCCGCGACATGCCTGGCTGCGGCGCGGCCCCTTCACGTGGCATGCTCCCGCCGTGCGTGTCGACGTCACGACCTGGAGCCTCGAGATGACCGATCCGTCGCAGCTGCGTCGGTCGCCCGCGCCGGCGGAACCGGTCGAGCTGCGAAGGGCTGGGCGGCCGTCGCCCGAGCTAGGCAGGTTCCTGTACACGGCGACAGGCGGCAACTGGTACTGGTTCAACCGGCTGCCGTGGACGTACGAGCAGTGGCTGCAGCGGCTGAGCCATCCCCGCGTGGAGACGTGGGTCATGTACTCGGATGGCACACCCGCCGGCTACTTCGAGCTCGACGGAAGCGCAGATGACGATGTCGAGATCGCGTACTTCGGTGTGATGCCCGCCTTCATCGGCCACAAGCTCGGCGGCTGGCTGCTCGGCGAGGCCATCAGCCGGGCGTGGGCGATGGGTACTCGGCGCGTATGGGTGCACACATGCTCGCTGGACGCACAGCAGGCCCGAGCCAACTACGAGGCGCGTGGCATGCGCCTCTTCAAGGAGGTCACCGAGCCGATGGAGGTGCCCGAGGTCACGCCCGGACCGTGGCCCGGTGCAGGCGTGCGCGGTCCCCACATGTCCCCGCCCACGCCGCAGCTGAGGGGAGGAGCAGATGTCGAGGGTTGAGGCCGAGGTTCGCTAGTCGGGGAGCAGCGCCACCGCTTCGATTTCGAGGAGCAGCTCGTCCCGAACCAGGCGGCTCACCTCGACCAGCGTGCTGGCTGGCCGGTGAGGTCCGAAGAACTCCTGGCGCACGGGGTTGATGAGCGGCCGCAAGGTGACGTCGCGCATGAAGATGGTCACCTTCGCCACGTCTGAAGGCGATGCGCCCGCGGCGTCGAGGATGCGCTGCAGATTGCGGAGGATCTGGCGCGTTTGCTCGACTATGTCTCCAGTACCCACGACGTTGCCCTTCTGATCCGTGGCCACCAGCCCTGACACGTACAGGGTCTTGCCGGCGATGACCGCGTCTGAGAAGTGACTGATAGGTTCCATGAGACCCGGCACCCGCAGCGTTTTCAAGTTCGGCACGCGGCAAGGGTAGCTGAGCGCGGACTAACATCTCGTTCCGCCTCCGATGACGCCTGACTTCACTCAATCGGCCAGCGGGCTGGAGCCACCGACGGTCCTCGACCACGTGCTGATGCCCGTGGCCGATCTCGACGACGGCGCGCGCCGGCTGTACGACCGGTTCGGCCTGCAGGGGATCCCCGGCGGCCGGCACCCCAAGGTGGGCACCGCCAATGTCATAGTGCCGCTCGGGCGGCAGTATCTGGAGCTGATCGCGATCGTCGACGTGGGCGAGGCAGCCGGCAGCCGCCTCGGCGCCCGGGTGGCCAGGGCGGTCAGGGAGGGCAAGACGTTCGTGGCCTGGGCGCTGCGGACGACCAACCTGGATGCGGTTCGGGCCAAGCTGATCGATGCGGGCTGGGATCTCCCGCCGATGGTGGAGGGATCGCGCACCCGGCCCGATGGGCAGGTGCTCAGGTGGCGGACGCAGGACACGGAAAAGGATCCCGATCCTGTCGCGATCCCGTTCGTCATCGAGTGGAACATCCCCGAAGGCCTGCACCCCGGACAGGCAGCGGCCACGCATCGGAACGGCGTGGCCGCGATCAAGCGTGTGGTCGTGGGCGCGCGCGATCCGGAAACAGTCAGCCGCCGGCTGGCCCTGCTGCTCGGCAAGACGCACATTTACGAGGTGCGCCGATCGGAGGACGAAGGCGTTGAGGAGCTCGTGATCGAGCATGCGCGGGGCGAGACGGTGATCCGTTGAGCGGCAGGCTCGACGGCCGCGTCGCCGCCATCACAGGCTCGAGCCGCGGAATCGGGCTCGCGGTGGCGCGGACCTTTCTCGCCGAAGGCGCCAGGGTGGTCGTCAACTCGCGCGACTCGGCGGTGGCTAAAAAGGTGGCGCATGAGCTCGGCGCGGGCGCGGTCGGAGTCGGCGCTGATGTGACGGCGGAGGCGGGCGCGGAAGCCATCATCGGGGCTGCGCTGGAAGCCTTCGGCCGGCTCGACGTGCTGGTCAACAACGCCGGCATGCCGGCGGCTGCGGACACCCTCGACCTGAAGCTGGACCTGTGGCGGAGAGTCGTGGACCTCAACATGACCGCCGTCTTCCTGTGCTCGCGCGAGGCGGCGCGTCACATGCTCTCGGCGGGAGGCGGGGCGATCATCAACACGGCGTCGATGCAGGCATTCGCGCCCTTTCCGCGCCGCCTCGCCTACGGCTCGACCAAGGCGGCGGTGGTGATGATGACCAGGATCATGGCCGCCGAGTGGGCGCCCACGATCCGGGTCAACGCAGTGGCGCCGGGATACGTGCGCACCGCCATGACCGAGAAGCTGCGGGAGGAGGGCCGCCTCGATTTCGACGCCATCGCACGCCGCACGCCGCAGCGCCGCATGGCAGAGCCTGAGGAGGTAGCGGGCGCGTACATCTTTCTAGCCAGCTCTGACGCGTCCTTCGTGACGGGGGAGACGATTGTCGTCGACGGCGGGTGGCTTGCGTTCGGGGCTTACGAGGGGATCTAGCAACCCCGCCCTTTATTACGGCCTGGAGGTCAGCGTCAAACCTTCGACCGGGATCTCCGTCTTCTTGCCGTCGATCAGGTCCGCCACGATGCGGCTCGAGCCGCACGCCATGGTGAAGCCCATGTGCCCGTGGCCGCTGTTGATGTAGAGGTTGTCGGGGCCGGCCTGTCCCAGGATGGGCGGCCCGTCGGGCGTCATCGGCCGGTTGCAGGCGCGGTAGGCGCCCTGGTCGTATTCGGCCGCGTCGGGCAGAAGGTCTTGCGTGAGCTTGCGGATCAGCCTCAGGTCGTGTTCGTTGTAAGTGGTCTCGTAGCCTGTGAACTCAGCGCTGGATGTCACGCGAAGCCGGTCGCCGATGCGGCACCACGCGACCAGCAGCTCCTCATCGACGCAGCCGATCCGCAGCTTCATACCACCGTTGCCCTTGATCGGAAATGTCGCGCTGTATCCCTTCGCGGGCGCGATGGGCAGCCGCACCCCAACGCTGCGCGCGATCTTCGGGCTGTGCACGCCGGCGCTGAGCACGAACAGGTCGGCAGTCAACGACCCGCCATCATCCAGCGTCACCGACTGCACCTTGCCGCCCCTCGCCGACAGCCGGGTCACCCCATTGCCGAGCACGAATTTCGAGCCCATCCGCTCGCATGCCGCCTGCACTTGACGGCAGAACTTGACACTGTCGCCGCTGGAGTCGGTGACGCCGTAGATCGCGCCGGCGATCTTGTGCTTGACCGGCGCGAAGTACGGTTCGGCCTCGACGACGCCGTCCGGGTCGAGCACGTCCTGCTTCTGGCCGTGTTCCTGGACCAGCTTCATCTTCTTGATGCCGGCCTCGAACCGCTTGGGGTCTCGGTAGAGATACAGGAGCCCCTCGTGGATGTCGTCGTAGTCGATGCGCTCATCGGCTGCGATCTGGTCGAGCATTCGCTGGCTGTACTGGGCCAGCCGGAGCTTGACCAGGGTGTTCTTCTCGGCACGTTCCGCGTTGCATTCCCGCAGGAACTTCACGCCCCAGATCGCCATGCCCGGAGCCTTGAACGGGTTCACGCGCAGGGCTGTGTCTTCGACGGTGAGCGACCGCAGCAGCTCGCTGGGCGCCGACGGCGATGCCCACGCGAAGGAGTGCCCGGCGGCGATGAGGCCTGCGTTGCCGGCGCTGGCCAGCGTCGCCACCTCGGACTCGCGGTCGACCACCGTCACCTCGTGGCCCGATTTCGCCAGGTAGTAGGCGGTGGTCACCCCGACCACGCCTGCGCCGATGACCACGACCTTCATCAGAACCGGGCCACCGTCATCGCGTCCATCTTCTCCCAGTCGACGTCGACGCCGAGCCCGGGTTTGGTCGGCACGCGCACCGTCCCATCGGGCTGCAGGTCGATCTCGTCCACCATGCCCGCGCCGTATCCGCCGACAGGCATGGGGAACTCGAAGTACTTGCAGTTCGCGACCGCGCCCATCACCTGCAGATTGGCGGCCTGAGTCAGCGTGTAGCCGAAGCTGTGGATCTCGCAGCGCCGGCCCAGCGCCTCGGCCAGGGTGGCTGTTTTCTTGGTGGCCGTGATCCCACCGGAGATGGCGGCGTCGATGCGCACGATATCCCACGCGCCGCTCGTCAAGTAGTTGGCTGCCTCTTGGAACGTCCGCGTGTGGACCTCGCCTGAGGTCACTGCGACGTCCAGCGCATCGGCCAGCGTCCTGTACGCCGCGATGTGCTGATCACGCAGCGGCATCTCGAACCATTCGAAGCCCAGCTCGTCGAGCTTGCGGCCCACGCGCAGCGCTTCGTCCAGGCTGTATGAGCCCACGGCATCGACCATCAGCGCGATGCCAGGTCCCACCTGCTTCCGGATCGCCCTGCACAGCTCGATGTCGCGATCGGCGTCGCCCCACACGTGCAGCTTGATCGCGCGGAAGCCTCGTTCCAACCAGTCCTCGGCCTCGCGCTGAAAGTCGGCCAGCGTCTTGTAGGTGAGCGAGCTCACGTAAGCGGGCAGGCTGTCGCGCTGCGCCCCGAGCAGCTTGTACACCGGAAGGCCGGAGGCCTTGCCCGCGAGGTCCCACAGCGCGCAGTCGATCAGGGCCAGCGAGTGCGAGGGGACGACCAGGATGCTCACCTCGTCGAGGCGCTGCCAGATCCGCTCTCTGTACAAGGGATCCTCACCGATCAATAGCGGCTTGAGCTCGGCGAGGGCCGCCGCGACGGCGTGCGCGCCGAGATACGTGCTGCTCCCGGCCACGCCTTCGATGCCGTCGTCGGTCTTGATGCGAGCGACTACGTTGGCCAGGTTCATGATGAGCCGCTCGGCGAACAGCATGGTCACGCCGGCGTCAACGACCTGTACCGAGACGTCGGTGATCTTCATCGCGCCGCGAACGTCGGCTCAGCTGACATAAAAGTTGATCGTTCGTGGCCGTATGCGGATGAGCTCGCCGTCACCAGGATGGCCGCCTTTGATCCATACCTCGATGTAGCGGTGGCCGCCGTCGGGCCCTAAATACCTGTTTGCGATCGCGGTCACGAAGTCGATGCGTTGCGGTTCAGGCAGCCGTTCGATGGTGGCATCGCCGATCACCGTGACGATGTGATAAGGCCTCTCCGCAGTCGACACGGCCAGCGATGCCCGGCCGTCGCGCGCGAGCGCGCGTCCTTTATATGTGTTCGGCTGGCTGGCAATCAGCAGCTCGCCCTCGCGGTGCTCGAACCAGACCGGCAGCACGTGCGGATAGCCGTCGAGGCCGATGAAGCCCAGCTGGCCGATGATCGGCCGGCCGAGCAGGTCGGCCGCGCGGGGATCCACCTATTCCTTCTTGTCCCAGTCGAAGGGCCACAGGACGAAGAAGCCCACGGTTCCCGCGCGGCCGCGGTAGGTGACCTTCGCGCCATCCGGGATCAAGATCGCCTGCCCAGCCCTCGCCTTCACACTCCTGCCCTCGCTGACTATCTCGAGCTCGCCCTCTTGCACGAACAGCACCTCGTCGTACTTGAGAGTCCAGTCCGCGAACTCAGCGTCGGTCGTGAACCTCATGTAGCCGCCACCAAGCTGCGTCGCGCCGGCATGTGTGATGGAGCGGGCGAGCTCGAGGCCCGGCACGAGCGTGGTGAACGGGAGATCCTGGTCGGTCAGCAGCTTCGGCGCCGGTCTCTCCGCCATCGCTCGCTACGTTGTTACCGGCTCGAGGCTGGCGCCGGACGCCTCTTCGCCGAGACGCGCGGCGAGCTCGTCCAGGTTGTGCATGGAAAGCTCGTCCGCAGCCTGGCGGGGCGAGATGCCCTGCCGGTCCGCCCGCTCGAGCATGCCCTTCACCGTGTCGCGCATCACCTGCGAGACCATCTGGAACGACTGAGCCGCATCGGCCTCGATGACGCCGAGCAGCGTCCACCACCACCAGGCGTTCGCACCGCCATTGGCGACGTAGTCCGGGATGACGACCACGCCACGCTCCACGAGGCGTTCCTGCGCTTCATCCGTGGTCGGAATGTTGGCCGCCTCAACCACCATGCGCGCCCTGACCCTATCCGCGTTGGCCCCAGTGAGCACATCGCCGACCGCGGCCGGCACCAGGATGTCGGTGTCGATGTCGAGCCAGCTCTCTCGTGGCCCCTGGCGGTCGTTCGGGCCCAGCGCCGCTCGGTCGACCTCGCCGAGGCTGCTGCGGGACGCGAGCAGGCGCTCGACGTCGAGCCCATCCGGGTTGGTGATCGTCCCGTTGACGTCCACCACGCCGACGATTTTCGACCCCAACCTCGCCAGGTAGCGCGCGCTCGACCCGCCCATGGACCCGAACCCCTGGATGACGGCGCGCATGCCGTTGAGGTCCCAGCCTTTGTATTGGGCGCAAGCCGCCGCCGCCTCCGCGACCCCGTAGCCCCCGATGCAGTCGGCGAGCCCTATGCCCTCGACCATGATCGCGAGCCCACGCGTCACCCGGGCGCCCGCCGCGGCGGCATCGCCGGAGCGGTCGAGCATGGCCTGCACGGTCAGACCCACGCCCTGTTCGGCGAACACCTCGTTGAGAAGCTCCTGCGTAACGCCGAGGTCCTCGGCGGTGCCCCAGCCACCCCTGTACAGCGGGGTCATCGCGCGGACGTATCGCGACAGCACGGCCCGGGCTTCGGGGTCGTGGGGGTCGATGTCGACCCCGCCCTTGGCTCCGCCGCCCGGAAGGTTGAACGCCCCGTTCTTGTACGACATGGTCCGCGCCAGGCGCTCGACCTCGTCCAGCGTGACGCCGGACCGCATTCGAGTGCCGCCGCCGGCCAGGCCGTTAACCATTCGGTCAATGACCGCGTAGCCCCTACGCCCGGTGACAGGATCGGTCCAGATCACACGCAGCCTCGGCTCCGGTCGAGTCGCCATGTGACACCCCTCCTCAAACCTGACCGCGCGATGCCGAATCAGCCAGCCTGAGCGAAAGTCTAGACAGGCCACAAGGTTTGCTTGACAGTCGCATAGGGCGATCTGATACTGAGCCCCTGTCGATGGAGTAGGTCGCCTGCCGCCGGCGCACTCTCGCCCCGATCGAAGGGAAGGAGGCGGCGGGCCGGGTTAGCGCGTGGCCGACGCGACGGCCGGGTGCGAGCTCGAGCGGCTGAAACGAACGGGAGGTTGGTCGATGTTCAGACGGCGACTCCTGGCGGCGAGCTTGGCGGCCTGTGGAGCTTTGCTCATCGGTGCGTGTGGCAGCAGCAGCTCTGCTGGAGGCGGCGTGATCAAGGTCGGTATCACCGGTCCTTTCACTGGAGCGTACGCTGACCCCGGCACTGCCATCCGGAACGCGGGCGAGCTGGCCATCGCAGACATCAACGCGGCCGGCGGAATCAACGGAAGGATGCTGCAAGGGGTCCCGGAGGACGACGCGTGCGACGCCCAGCAGGGCACGCAGGCGGCTGAGAAGCTTCTGACCCAGGGCATCATCGCCATCGTCGGCGGTTACTGCTCGGGTGCGTCAATTCCCGAGAGCGACATATTGCACCGCACCGGCGACCTGCCCTTCATCACCGCTGCGTCCAGCAACCCGAAGTTCACCGAACAGGGCTATGACAACGTGTTCCGCATGGTCAGCCGCGACGACGCAGAGGCCCCTGCGGACGTCAGCTTCATGAAGGACTGGCTGAAGGCCGGCAAGATCGCGATCATGCACGACAACACGACCTACGCTAAGGGCCTGGCCGACTCCGCCAAGACGGCGGCGGCGGCTTCCGGGGTGACCGTCACTTATTTCGATGCGATCACGCCTGGGCAGAAGGACTACACCGCTGCCTTGACGAGGGTAGGCACGACTCACCCCGACGTGCTGTTCTACACGGGCTACTACCCGGAGTTCGGGCTCCTGGCGAAGGAGTACGTCTCCCTGGCTCCTTCATTCAAGTTGAACGGCGTCTCGGCCGACGTCGACCCGAGCGTGATCAAGGTCGCAGGCACGGCCCTCAACAACCCTGGGATCACCATCAACACGCTCCCGACGACCGAGTTCATCCACAACACACAGAACGACGCGTTCACGCAGAAGTACCAGCAGAAGTACGGTCGAGCACCGGGTGACTACTCTTCATATGAGTACGACGGCATGACGGCGCTCGCTCAGGCGCTCAAGGACGACGGCGGCAAGACTGACGCGAAGAGTCTCAACGCCGCCCTCCACGCGGTCAGCATCTCGCAGGGCACCACCGGCTCGATCAAATTCGATTCGAAGGGTGACCGGCCGACGCCGCTGTTCCTGGCCGTCCACGCGAGCGGCAACCCGCCCACCTTCTCGCCGATCGCAATCCGCCAGAACGGCGCTTGGGTGGCTTCTAGCTAAGCCGGCTTCCGTTTCGACGCCGACAGGTTGGGGGCGCATCGGGCGCCCCCGATCGTTTCTTTACGATTCCGGCGAGGCGCTGCTGACCGCCTCGAAGCCCCCGAGGTAGGCCTTCTGCACCCGCTCGTCCTTGGCCAGCTCCGACGCCTGACCCTCCAGCACGATGCGGCCGACCTCGATCACGTAGGCACGCTGCGCAATGGTCAAGGCCTGGCGCGCGTTCTGCTCCACCAGGAGCACCGTGGTGCCGCGGTCGGCGATCTCGCGCACGGTCCTCAACACGCTGCGGGCAAGAATCGGAGCCAGCCCCAGCGACGGCTCGTCGAGCATCAGCACTTTGGGGTCGGACATGATTGCGCGGCCGATCGCCAGCATCTGCTGCTCGCCGCCCGAGAGCGTGCCCGCGAGCTGCATCCGGCGTTCCAAGAGCCGTGGGAACAGCGCATAGATGGCGCTCTTGCGCTCTTGCACCATCGCCCTGTTCGAGCGGATCAGGTAACCGCCCAGGTTGAGGTTCTCCTCGACGGTGAGGACGTTGAAGATGCGGCGTCCCTCCGGCACGTGGCTGATGCCCATGGCCACGATGCCGTGTGCGCTGAGACCGACCAGGCTCTTGCCGTTGCAGGTGATCGACCCGCTGCGCGGTCGCAGCAGCCCCGAGATCGTGCGCAGCGTCGTGGTCTTGCCGGCGCCGTTGCCACCGAGGATGGCCACGATCTGCCCCGCGTCGGCCTGCAGCGAGATGCCCTTGAGGGCCTCGATGTTGCCGTAGAAGACGTGCAGGTCACGAACCTCGAGGACTGCCAAAGTCCTATGCCCCCTGCGCCCGTTCCATGAGGTCGTCCTCCTCCCGGCCGAGGTAAGCCTCGATGACAGCGGGGTGCTGCTGGATGTCGGCGGGTTTGCCGAGCGCGATCAGGCTGCCGTGGTCGAGGACGGCGATGCGGTCCGAGACCCGCATCACCAGCGACATGTCGTGCTCGATGAGAACCACCGTGATGCCAAGCCGGCGGATCTTGCGGATGATGCCGTCCAGCTCGACCTTCTCGGTCGGGTTCATGCCCGCCGCCGGCTCGTCGAACAGAACGAGATGTGGGTGCGCGGCCAGCGCGCGGGCGATCTCCACGCGGCGCTGGTCGGCGTACGAGAGCTCGGTGGCGAGCCGGCCGGCGACCGCCTCCATGCCCACGAAGCCGAGCCAGCGGCGGGATTCCTGGAGCGTGCGCAGCTCATCCTTGCGCTCGCCGGGCGTGTGCAGCATGGCCTGCCACGTCATGGTCCGGTGGCGGGGATACAGACCGACCATCACGTTCTCGAAGACCGCCATGTTCTTGAAGAGGCGAATCCCCTGGAAGGTACGGCCGACCCCGCGCGAGGCGATCACATGCGGGCGCAGGCCCACCACCGAACGGCCGTCGATGTGGATCCTGCCCGCCTTCGGCCTCTGGACGCCGGTGATGCAGTTGAACAGCGTGGTCTTGCCGCCGCCGTTGGGGCCGATGATGCTGAAGATCTCACCTCTGTGCACCTCGAAGGTGACGTTGTCGACGGCGCGCAAGCCTCCGAACTGCTGGACAACGCCCTCCACCTCGAGGATGGCCTCCCCTTCCTTGATGACTCGGTGGCCGGCCGCCGCGTGCCGGCGGTCGCGTTCCTCCATCTGCACCTGGTGCTCGCGAAGGATCTTCGCGGCCACGTCCTCGCCTTCTTCTTCCTGGAGGCCGTAGAAAGGTTTCGGTTTGCGCCTGATCCGCGCCCACAGGCCCTGCGGCATGACCAGCATCATGCCCACGAGCAGGACGGCGAAGATCAGCAGCCGCTGGTCGGCGAACTGCCGCAGCACCTCCGGCAGCCCCACCACCACCAGCGCGCCGAGAAGGACCCCCGGAAGGCTGCCGGTGCCGCCGAGCACGATCACGATCAGAGCCAGGACCGACAGCGAGAAGGTGAAGCTCGTGGGGTCGATGGCGCCGATCCTGGTGGCGAAAAATCCGCCCGCGAGGCCGCCCCACATCCCGCCCATCACGTAGGCGAACAGCTTCAGCCTGAGCGAGGGCACTCCCACCGACTCGGCGGCGAACTCGTCCTCTCGGATCGCGATCCAGCCTCGGCCCAGCCTCGAATGTTCGAGGTGCTGGGCGAAGATCATGGCCACAGCCAGCAAGACCAGGCCGACGATGAGAAAGTCGAACTGGGTCTGAAACACGTAGCCAAAGGCTTCGGGAAAGGGAATCTGGAGGATGCCGTTCGGACCGCCGGCGAAGTCCCAGTTGGTGAACGTGACGCGGGTCATCTCACCGAATCCCAGCGTCACGATCGCGAGGTAGTCGCTGCGCAGGCGCAGGGTTGGATAACCGAGGATGGCGCCGGCCGTGCCTGTGAAGAGCACCGCCAGCGGAACTGTCGCGAAAAAGTTCCAGTGGGTCTGGGTCATCAGCAGGGCGCTCGTATAGGCGCCGATCGCGAAAAAGGCCGCGTAGCCCAGGTCGAGCAGCCCGGCGAACCCGACCACGATGTTCAGCCCCAGCCCGAGCATGGCGTAGGTGGCGACGCTGACCATCACCGAGGTGAAGTACTCGTCCCCGTCCACGTAGGCGACGGCACCCATGACCAGCAGAAAGGCGATCACGCGCGACCAGTACGGGACGCTGTCAACTCGGTTCAGCCACTGGGTGAAACGGGGGTCTTCGCCATAGAGCCGATACGCCAGCATGCGAACGAAGGCCAGGGCGAGGAAGATCACGAAGATGGTCAGCATCAGCTCGTCTGCTGTCACATCCGCTCCGCCACGCGCTCGCCGAAGAGCCCGGTGGGCTTGACCACGAGGACTGTGATCAGGACGCCGAAGACGATCACGTCCTCCCACTTGCCAGACAGGTACCCGGTGGTGTAGGCCTCCAGCAGTCCGATCAGCATTCCCCCCGCCATCGCCCCCGGGATGTTGCCGATGCCGCCCAGCACCGCTGCGGTGAAAGCTCGAAGGCCGAGCAGAAATCCCATCGTGAACTGGATCTGCACGTAGTAAAGGCCGAGCATCACGCCGGAGGCCGCGGCCAGCATCGCGCCCAGCACGAACGCCAACCGGATGACCTGGTTCACGTTGATCCCCATGAGCCGGGCCGCGTCGTGGTCGACCGCCAGCGCCCGCATGGCGGTGCCGAGCGTGGTGCCCTGCACGAACGCGACGAGGCCGCCCATCAGGAGCAGGCTCACCACCACCAGGGCGATCTGCACGTAGGTGACGTGCACGGGCCCGAGGAACATCCCCTCGGCGGGGAGGAGGTTGGGCGGGTAGGCCTCGATGGCCGGGCCCCAGATGAGCTCGGAGCCGTTCTGCAGCACCAGCGACATGCCGAGCGCCGTGATCAGGATGGCAAGCAGCGAGCGGTTGAGGAGGGGCTTGTATGCGAACTGGAGGATGCCGAGGTTGACGATCGCCGTGCCGAGCATCGGGACCACGAACGCGACCACGATGGCGAGGAAGAGGGGTAGGTGCTCGAGGCCCAATGACACCAGCAGGGTCCAGCCGATGAACGCGCCCACCATCGACAGGTCGCCCTGGGCGAAGTTGATCAGCCTGATGATCCCGTACACGATCGTGTAGCCAAGCGCCACCAGGGCGTAGAACGAACCGACAGTGAGCCCGATCACCGTGTACTGAAGAAACGGCCCCATCCCTTGCCCTCTCTACAGCCCCGGACAGGAATCCTGCGCGAGGCTCAGGCCCAGCCCGGCTTGGAACCGTATCGTACAGGTGGCCTCGGCGACTGCACGGTCCTGGTGCGGCGCGCGAGCCGGCAGGAGGATGGAACGCGATGCAGCGGCTTGACGTCGCCGTGCTGGGAGGCGGTGTGGCCGGGCTGACGGCAGCCTACCTTCTCCGCGACCGCCAGCTCGAGGTGTTCGACGCGGCTTCCCACATCGGCGGCAGGACCCGATCCCTGCAGCAGCCCGACGGCATCTGGCTCAACACCGGCGCCCAGTACGTGTCCACGGATCGCATCAAGGTGGTCGAGCTGGCGGACGCCGTCGGGGCCAGGCTGATCACCGACGAGAACCTGGAGCAGTACTGGCGAGGCCTGTACCCCAAAGACCGCGACACTCGCTCCGAGATCGAGAGCTGCATCGAAAGGATCACCGCTGAGCAGATGCACCGCCGGCCGGCTTCGCTGCCGGAGCTCGACGACCAGCCCTTCGACCAGTGGCTCGGCGATGTATCGCCGGCCACTCATCGCTTCTTCGACCGGTGGTGCCAGATCATGAACTCGGGCTCGTCAGTCGAGATCTCGCTGTATGGAGCGCTGTGGCTGTGGGGCGACCAGCGCAGCACGCCCTGGACTGACCGGCCGGTGCCGCGCCACGATCGTGGCGACTGCGTGTTCGACGGCGGCACCAACGAGTTCACAAAAGCTTTGGCGCGCGCGATCGGGGACCGCGTATCGCTGCAGTCGCAAGTGCGGTCCGTCCGCGCTGCGGACGGCGGCCACGCCATCGAGGTCGACGGTGAGCGCGAAACCCGCCAGGTGTGGGCGAGGCACGTCGTCTCAGCAGTGCCGGCGCCGGTGGCCGCCGAGGTAATCGACGGTTTGCCCGGCTGGAAGCGGCAGTCGCTCGGGGCGGTGCGTTACGGCCGTTTCCTGAC